>Ga0184637_10000977_pt1 | contig 20029 bp, 14 predicted proteins | sample PLM3_127_b2_FD_133143 | JGI IMG/M metagenome (GOLD analysis project Ga0184637, IMG submission 133143) | Groundwater sediment microbial communities from an aquifer in East River, Colorado, USA - PLM3_127_b2 | ecosystem: Environmental > Terrestrial > Soil > Riparian zone | place: USA: East River... | reverse complement strand
GGAACTCGGAACTTCACCTCGGTAGACCGTGAAGTCCTCGCCCATGACGCGGATGGGCTTTGCGCGGCCGGGAGGAAGGTCCTCCGACCGCTGGACCGGCTGCCAGAATTGGCGCAGATAGCGCCCGGCCAGCGTCCCGGAGCCGGTGTGCGCGAAATCCGTCCAGTCCAACACCCGACCCCTAACGTCCCTCACTGAGGTAGCCCTTTTCCCGCCAGAAACGCTCGGCGGCGTGGTGCAGTGGGATTGTAAGGGGCGCTTCAGGCGGGTCGGACACCATGAGCTTCAGATCCATCGGCCCTGCGCCGTACCACGGAATGTTGGCCTTCCGCGCCTCGACGGCCTCGCAGAACGCCGTCACGAGCCGATCGGGCGTGCTCTCCAGGCAGAACACGGGCCAGCCGCTGAAGTCGACGGTCCAGACGTCCGCGTCGAGCGCCGCGTAGGTCGATTTCGGGATCGCGACGCGCCGCAACCCCATCGCCTCGAGCTTTTGTAGATTGGGCTCATCTACCGGGAGGAAACGCATCCCGATCTCCAGCGCCCGATGACCGAACGTCTGGAGGGCCTCGTCCCACACGGCGTCGGCGTCCCCTCGCTCCACGCGACCGATACGGTTCGGCCCGTTGGGCATCCCGTCGTCCATGAAGAGCGTTCCGTCCCAGCTCTCGATGTCCTTGAGCGAGAACCCGTAGGTCTCGAGCACGAGATCGGCGACGAGGTGGACCGAGTGATCCGGCTGGCCGCGAAGGCTCACCCGAAGCGGGTACTTCCGATCGCGGATGTCGGCGAACGACGTGATGCCGGTATCGGCTTTTACCGCGAACGCGAACTGGTCGAACTGGGGCAGCACCAGGATCGCCCGCACCGGGATCGGTTGCTTGTAGGGCCCCTTGCCCTTCAGCGCCATCGAGAGCACGGCGCCGGGATTGCAGATGGCGATGTCCGCCCGACCGCTGGCGACCTCGTCGATCGCATTCGGCGCATCGCTGGCGAAGAAACGGATGCGCCAGCTGTCGTCGCCCTGTGGGCGGAAGTTGATCTCGACCTGGCGCTCATCCCAGCCGCCCGATGCCACCAGATGAGAAGCTGCCTCGAGCATGAGCTGGGATCGCATGGTGACCGGTGGAACGCCACGGACGTTCGGCGTGCGGACCTGCCCTGTTGTTTGCATCGTGTCTCCCCTTGCATCTTTCGTGTTCGTTGAGAAAAGTACCGCTCATCCTGAGCTTGTGGTTCGACAGGCTCACCACGAGCGGCCGATCACCATGAGCGGTCGAGGCTCACCACGCGGCTCGCAAACTCACAGCTTTGGCACTGCGACTCGCTCGCTTAGGTTGAGTGTCTCCGGCGCAAAGAGGCTCTCCGCGGGCACGAGTCGGCCAGCAAGGCCCTGCTCGTAGACATACGTGGCCAGCGCCTCGAGGGTCGTTCGGTTAGCCTCGAACCCATAGGGCCACGGATCCTCGCCGAAGACCTGCCGCTCTCGCTCTAGGTGGGCTTGCAGCCACACCAGCGTGACTTTCGCCGCGCCTGTTTCCGTCAACGTTCGATAACCGAGCCGCTTTGCCTCGCAGAACGCCTCGTACAGGCTGCGCGCGATCCACGGGTTCTGCTCGTAGGTGCTGCGCCTGACGACGACGACGTGCATGATCGGAACGATGCCGGTCCGGCGGTAGTAGTCGGCCTCGATCTCCGGGTAGCTCTCGAAGAGGCGTCGCACTTTCGGCGAGCGGCGCTTCACGACGTCCGGCACGCCGGGCGAGATCAGCGCATCGATGTCGCCAGCCTCCAGCATTTCACTCAGGGCGCGGCCCGCGGGGATTTGCTGGATCTCCACGCCATCGGGAAGCCGCGTGCCGAGCGGCACAACGTGGCCGGGCTCGTTCAACCCGCCGAGGAACCACCGCATCTGGCTCGGGAGCACGTCGTAGTCGTGCTGCAGCATCCCCCGAATCCACACCGCTGCGCTCACCGTGTAGTCGGTCACGCCGACGCGGCGTCCGACCAGATCGCTGGGCTTGTCGATGCCGGCGTCCCGGTTCACGAATATGAAGCTGTGGCGGAACAGGCGCGACGTGAAGACCGGGAGGCCAACGATTTCGGTGTTGCCGGCGGCTATGCCGTTCGTGAGACCCGAGAGCGACATCTCGGCGACGTCGAACTCGCCGCGCTGCACGCGGACGAACAGCTCGTGGGGAGTGTCGACCCGCTCCCAGTCGAGCTCCATGCCCTCGGGCTTGACCGTGCCGTCCACGAGTGCCCGCGTGCGGTCGTAGTCGCCGCAGCCGAACGCCAGGCGGAGATCGCTCATCTGGCGGTCAGGAGCTCGCGGTCGGGATCGAGGTGGGGGAGGCGCGGCCCGACTTCCTCCATCAGCAGGCGCATCGAGCGCGCGATCTTCTCGGGAGCAGCCATCGGGATGCCGGCGAAAATGAGCAGCGTGCCAAAGCCGCCACTCTCATCGTAGTAGTCTTTGATCGTCTGATAGATCGTATCCGGGCTGCCTATCCAGAAGAAGCCGGTCCGGGCCATAAGATCGAACGTCACATCGTCCAAGGTGCCACCCGGCGGCACCTGACGCAGCAGATAGGGGCTCTCCACCTTGCGCTCCTCGAGCAGCGTCGAGAGGCCCTCGCGAACGTCCTCCATCGCTTCGGCATCGGTTTCGCCCACGTAGACGACGTGGGCGACGCGGAAGTCGCGGCGCGAGGCCACCCGTGCGGCCGCCTCGGCGTGCGCGATGTAGGAATCGCCCATGCGGCGAACGTCGATCGCCGCGTCGCTGCCCCGCCCGAGCAACGGGATGAAGCCGTTTCGAGCGGCCAGCTCGAGGGTCTCCTCTGTGCCGGAGCACGCCGCGGCGATCGGGGGATGGGGTTGCTGGTACGACTTCGGCAGGACGTGGACATCTTTTCCTTGCCAGAAGCGGCCTTCGAAGTCGAACGGCTCATCCGAGGTCCAGCACTTCAGGATGATCTCGATCGACTCGTAGACCATCGCGCGGGTGTCCTCATGGCCCACATTGATGCCACGCATATGAAGCTGCGCGTGCGAGGCCAGGTGCGTGCCGCCGTAGCCGAACATGTAACGGCCGTTTGTGATCTGGTCGCACATATTGGCCTCTTGCACAAGCTCCACGGGGTGGTGCAGCGGCAGCTGCCGGACCGCGCTCCCGAAACGGATGCGCTCAGTGAGGCCGGCTGCCCTACACATGAGGAGGCTGCCGTGCGTAACCGTGTTCCTCCGCACGTTATTGGGCTCGGCGATCCAGGCCTCTCGGAATCCGAGCTCGTCCGCAAGCACGACCTCAGCCAGGTCTTCCGCGTAGGCCTGCGCCGCGATGGCCTTGTGGCGATGCCCGGATTCCGAGAAGAGCCCGAAGTCCATCCTTACTCCTCGTCTTGTGTCATCCTAAGCCGTAGTGGTCATTCGGGGTTACCGAGGAATTCGGACACTAGTGGTCACGGATTCCTCTTCGCTTCGCTCATCGGAATGACAGTCTGCCGCGGATTCCTCTTCGCTTCGCTCATCGGAATGACAGTCTGCTAGCCGCCCCAGCCTTTCTGGGAGACGACGAGAACGTTGCCCTCGGGGTCGCGCAAAGCGACCTCGCCGTCGTGGTTCGCGGGAATCGGCAGCGTCTTGCCCATGGCCTTGAAGCGCTCCGCGGCCGCATCCCAGTCGTCGATCTGGATGCCGATGTACTGGATGCCGCGTTTGTTCGTGAGGCCTTCCTGAACGAGGGCCATGTGGATGAGGCCGTCGTCGAGGTAGACCGACCCATCGGGGGCGCGGCCCTCCTCGTGCAACTCGAGGTTCTCCTTGTAGAAGTCGGCCACCTCATTCGGCCGGTCAGACTGGAGGACGACCTGGCGCACCGCCGGCAACCGCACCTCTTCGCGCCCGAAGAAGCCGCGCGCCGAGAGATCGAACTTGTTGCCGAACGGGTCCTCGATGCGCATCTCGGCCGGGCGGCCGTCCTGCGGATTCTCGCCATGCTTCAGGTCGGAGCCGACGCGGTCGAGTATCTCCTGCACGCTATCGACGACGAAGCCGAAGTGGTTGATGCCCGGCCTCTGGTCCGCCTCACCGCCATCCGCGCGGTGGGTCCCGACGACCTCGGCCTCACCCTCGCGGATCGGGAGAAGGGCAAGGTTGAAGGTGCCGTCCATCACCATCAGAGCCCCACTCGCCCCCTCGTAGCACTGCTCGAACCCGAAGCCCTTCTCGTAGAAGTCGCGCAATGTTGGCGGGTCCTTGATCATGAACGCGACGTGTCGGATCTTGGCCATTGTGCCTCCTTATCGGTCCGCTCTTGGTGAGCCTGTCGAACCATGAGCCTGGTTCGTCCATGCCTGCTCCCCCTTCGACAGGCTCAGGGTGAGCGGGACCTTATCGGTCGCCTTTAGAGTACTACTTCGGAGCCGGAAGCGTGTCAGTCGCGACGCTAGTTCATGCGACGGGTATGATTGCCGAAACGCGGCGCTCAGGAGGTCTGTCCATGCCCAGAGTTACCGGCCTCAGCCACATCGTCCTCTACGTCAGCGACCTGGATAGGATGGTGGCCTTCTACCGCGACGTGCTCGGCCTGACGATCACGCACGACGTCCCGGGGCGCATGGTTTTCATGACGCCTGACCCCGAGACCGAGGACCACCAGCTGGCGCTTACGAAGGGGCGAGAGGGCGACGCGAAACTCATCGCGCACATCGCCTGGCACGTCTCATCGGTTGAGGACGTGAAAGCCTACTACGAGCAGTTCAAGGCTTCGGGCGTTCCGATCGACCATAACGTGAGCCACGCCTACGTGACGCTCGGCAACACGGTGTCGTGCTACTTCGAGGATCCAGAGGGGAACACTCTCGAGGTGTACGCGATGGTCGAGGAGGCCGACCCCGAGCATCGGTCGAATCGGGCGTTGGACCTGGACGCTACCGTGGACGAAATCGTGGCCCAGGCGAGTGGGAAGGCGCCAGCGCGAGCGGGCTGAACTAATCCGTGCATCGCCCGGGTCGCAGGAACCTGTGCCTTAAGCGATCGATCCGAAACATTGTCCCCATGCTGAAAGCGCAGCGGGCTCTGCTCGATCGGTTCGCCGCGCAGGCCGCCGGCCCTCCAGCAGAAGCCGCCGCGCCCGACAATGAGCATGTGGACGAACGGTCTGCCTAATCGTCGTTGTTCCCTTGAGTGCTTGGGTGGTGTGAGCGAGCGAGAAGGCGCAGCAACTGCCTGAATGGGGTTCAAGTCTTCGGCTTTTCCGCCCAACCAGCGAGATTACGAACGAGAATAGCAGCGAAACTCCCTAACGACAGGCCGATACAAGTAGTCGAAGTCCCCGACAGAAAATGTCGGGGACTTCGGCTTAGTAACCGCCGGTTGCCCATTGACTACTTCTGTATCGGCCGCCGGTTGACGCAGGGTCCGTGAACCGCGGGTCAACAGGCAGGCTTCATGAGGGCCGCAAAAGTAGGAGCGAGGGCGTCTTCGCCTTCGGCATACCAGGCGGGGAACCCGCCCATCCCTACTCGGGTGCCCTCCGTCCGGCAGCGCCGACAGGCTATTCCAGGGACATCCGAACGCGTTCGTCGACGATGATCCACACGGCGCTTTCCGGTGGGTCAAGCTCCCAGACCGCCAGCGCCCACGCTTCCTCTCGCCGCACTACTCGATACCATTCGTCGGGCTCCGCGGTCCACATCGGGTCGCCGGCGTCGGTGTAGGTAGGCGTGGATTCCAGCACCTGGATCCAGCGCCGGCGGGGCCTGACGGCGACGGCCTCGCCGAGGTCGTCTTCGCGGGTAAAGGCGAGCACCAGGCTGGTCTCCAGCAGCTCGTCGGGGCGGGCCAACCACTCCGCCGAATCCGGGTCGTACTGACCCCAGAGGAGACCCGAGGCCGCGGCGTCCGCCAACGCCCCGACGGAGTCGTCGCCGGCCAGGATCGAGCGCACATAGTAACCGAGGGGGAGCGCTGCCGTTGTGCCGGTCCGGCCATCGTGGACCATGACTCCCCGCTGATAGAGGAGCAACGCTCGGGAGGGATCGATTTGCTCCGGCGCGGTGGCGAAGAGCGACGGCTGACTCCGCGGCAGGCCCCAGATCTCGAGGTTGAACCCGGGCACAAGGTTGGGGTCGCCGCGCCCATCGAAAAACGCGTCGTGGAATCGGACGGTGCCCAGGAACGTGGAGTAGAACCGCGTGGACAAGTTCTCGAAGCTCTCCGGCGAGTTAGCGCGCACGAACTCATGGGCCCGCTCTGCAAAGTCGGGCTGGTCGGGCTGGGGAGCATTGACCGCTAGCGCGTCGTCGCCGGGTGGGAGTAGCACATCGCCAAGGTTCTGATAGGGGAGGAACGGCGGCTCCAGCAGGTTCAGCGCCACCACAGCACCATCGTCACGCACCTCGAGCATTCCGCGCTCGAACAGCTGCACCCGGGCCCCGTTTACGCGCATCAGCCGGGAGATGGGCGGCCCCAGAGTGCGCGGTCCGCCACGCCGGTGGTAGTAGATCCATATGGCTTCGTCGACGACCGTGAAGCCCGTATCCGGGAAGAAGCGCGGTCCCATGGCCGGATCGACCGGGGGCGGCCGCGGCTGAACGAACCGATGCGCCGGAGGCGGCAGTGGCGGTGCCGGCGGCGGCACGACGAGGTTCACGCCTCGCGGATCCCCGACAACCAGGCTCTGGCCTCTGACGGGGCTACTGAACACGAGCGCCTGTGAGGGCGTCTGGTCGAATGCGGCGGTCACGTCAACGGACTCACCAGGCCCCAGCTGCCCGTTCCAGACGAGTGACGTTCCCCGCACGGCCACCTGCCCCGAAGACGCACTGGTGCTAGTGAATCGGACGTCGTCCGAGTACTCAGTTGAGAAGCTAATTGTCACCGGCTCGCCCTGGGCCAGAAAGCCGAGCCGCGACATGACGGGGTTGGGTCCGCTCGCGACCATTACGAATCCCATCGAAGCCCGCGACGTATTCGTCACCCGCACGACGTGTCGCCAACCAAAGGGCTGGCCCTGCACAAGAACAGCGTCCGGGCGCTCCGGCCGCAGCGTCTGGCTCAGATCGACGGGCGCCGTCCTCGGCTCTGTTGGCACTGTCGGTGTAGCCGTGGCCGTTGGCGAAGCTGTAGGCGTAGGGGTTGTGAGCTGCGTGGGCGTGATGGTTCGCTCGACGATGTCAAACTCAGCGCTTGGCGATACCGGCGCTTCGGACGGGTTGAGCCCGTCCATGATCAAAACGTATCGGCCTGGCGGGTCCGTGTTGCTGGTGGTAATCGTCATTAGAGGTGTTTCACCGCACTGATCGGCCCGCAGCATCGATCGGATCTCCGTGCCGGTGGGCCCGAGGAGGCGGGCCGTTACCATGGTAACTGCTGCAAAGCCCCGGCCGCGCGCCGTGAGCGTTCCCCCCTGGACCACGCGGGAAGAGGACAGGCTCACCGCCGGGGTCACGACCACGGTTGGACAGAACTGCGGGGTCATGGTAACGATCGGCGTGGGTGTGCGCGTCGGCGTGCGGCTGGGCGTCGGGGTCGGAAACTGCAAGATGGTCTGGCCGAGCTGGCTCCCCGACGCGACGGGGCTCCAGATGCTCCCCAGGGCCAGCACACCCACGATCAGCAGGCTCGCGAGTACCGTACGCATCACGGACTGCCCCCCGCCCTGGCAACCCTCACGGGCAGCGCGGAGGCATCGCACGGCGCAGCCGAGGCGTTGGCGGGATTCCCGGGTCCGACTCGGAACTCGAAACTCGCCACGACCTGCCCGTCTACGGCAACCTCCAGAGTGAGCGGGGTATTGGAGCCACGGAGATCGAGCGCGAGCGCCGGAGCGCAGGCTCGTACAAAGGTCTCGTCCCAGTCGATCGGCACGCGTTGCTCACGTTGCTGCTCGATCGGCGGCAATCCAAGGCCAGGTCGAAGCCACCGGGTCACGACGTTGAACGTGAGGTCGCGAATGGAAAAGGATTTCGGCCGTAGGTAGACGATGGCGTTCACGTCGTCCGCCAGCGTGAACTGATTGGTGGCCGCGCCGATCCGCATCAGGCCGCTGGGGTCGAGGTAAGGGTCGCGGCCCATGCCGACGCCGTACACATCCAAAACGTCCACCGCGGGTAGTGGGACGAGCTCGGCATCCAGAATGAGGTTCTCACCCCCAGCGACCTCAACCCGCTGCATCCAGTCGCTGTACGACGGAATCGAAACGGCCAGGTCGTACGCTCCGGGCCGCAAGCTCAGCACCCCCGGGGCCCGCCCAGCGGGCTCGCCGTCGACGGTGAGAATGCCACCTGTCGGCCGGGATCTAACGCGGACAGTCCCGCGTGCTACAGCCTCAGGTGGCTGCTCCGCTACGACCGTCGCCTCTGGCTGCGTGCTGCTTTCCGGGACCGGGATGGAGCCCGGCACGATGCTTCCGGGGACAGGAATGGAAGTCGGCCGGACAACTAAAATTGCGACAACTACCGCAGCAACGGCGCAGACCGCGCCCCCCACCGCCAGACCCTTCCGACCGACCAAGGGGAATGGGCCGGGTCGGCGCCGGGCGGTCCCCGGCGAAGCGAGCGGCTGCTCGACGGCCGGGGGCGCCTCGACGGTTCCGACTGCGGCAACGGCCTCAGGCGCGTCACTGCCTTCTGCCTCTCGGAGGGGCGCGGCCTGGGAAGTTTCACCCACTGGAGCGAGCGGCAAGGACTCGAGCTCATCGGGGATTGCCACCGGGGGTTCGATCCATGCTGCCCGCTGCGCCGTACCGTCCGAGGCTCCTGTCGCGGGAGGCTCAGCGACCTCCGTCGTCTCTTCGAACGCTGTAGGCGGAGCCGCGCCCGCTTGCAACCCGTCTGGCGCGGATCGGGCACCGGTTGCCGAAGGGCTCAGCGTGCCATCCGACAAGGCCCCGTCCTTTGGCGCCTCGGGTCCAGGCAGGGAGTCCGCCTCGACGAGAGCGTCGTCGGAGCCATCCCGGTCGGCAGCGACGAGACCAGGTAGGGGTGTCGGGACTATGCGAGCAATCGTTGGGCCGGCCACCGAGCTCGGTGGGAGCTCGCGCGCGGCGGTCGCATCGTCATCGGCGGGTGGGGCGGGCGGCTCATCGAGGGACCGAGCCACGGTAAGGCCTGCTTCGGCGGTGGGCTCATCGAGGGAGCGAGCCACGGTGAGGCCTGCGTCGGCTTCCTCCTCCTCCACCGTTGGTGGCGACTCCGCTGCCAACGGCCGCAGGATCGTTGGCTGCACCTCGCTCTCGCTCGCTGCTGCGTCGACTTCAGGCTGAGCTGGCTCGGGCCCTCTGGGCCGGGGCTGGAGCTCAGCGGATCCGGGAGCGGGGTATGCCGCGTGTGCTTCTGGAGTTGCCTGGAGCTGGGACGGTGGAGCTGGCGGCGTCAGCTCCACCGTGGTGCTGGCCGCCCGAAGCTCGTGCACCAACTCGAGGCACGACTCGTAGCGATCGTCCGGGTTCTTGCTCATGGCCAGAAGGACGGCCGCGCGGGCGGCGGCCCCAACCCGCGGATTGAAGGATGCCAGCGGCGGCGGTACCGCATTGGCGTGCTGCAAGATGAGTGAGACCGGGTCCCCAACGAAGGGCGGTCGGCCCGCCAGCATCTCGTACACGATGACCGAGAGCGCATACTGGTCGCTCTTGTGATTGACTGGTTTGCCGGCGGCCTGCTCCGGGGACATGTAGGCCGGTGTGCCGACCGCGAACCCGGTGGCCGTCATCCCACTCATCGTCGCCAGATGGGCGATGCCGAAATCCGCCAACAGCGGCCGCTGGCCGTCGAGCAGCACGTTCTCCGGTTTTACGTCCCGGTGCACGATGCCCCGAGCATGCGCCGCATCGAGGGCGCCGGCGATGCCCTCCACTACAGGCAGCACCTCGCCCAGCGAGAGCGGCGATCCCATCAGGTTCCGTAGCGTTCTCCCACCGGGAACGAACTGCATGGCCAGAAACCACGCCCTGGCATCCTCGTCGAAGTCGAAATCGAAGACCGTTAGCACGTTGGGGTGCATGAGGGTGGCGGCGGCGAGCGCCTCTCGCTGGAAGCGGGTCACCACGTCGGCGTTCTCGCTCACGTGAGGAAGCAGGACTTTGATCGCCACGTCCCGCTCGACGCGGGTCTGCCGCGCGAGGTAGACCTCGCCGAAGCCGCCCCGCCCGAGATGCGAGACGATCTCGAAAGTCCCGTGTTTGAGCGTGGTCCCCGGTGTCAGAACTGGCACCGCGCTACCGCTTCGGGCCGGTCGCCGCGAGCCTCTTACTCACGCGTCCGCGCGAGCGCGACGGACGCGTCCACCAGCTCATAGAGGCTCTCCGCGTACTCGATATCCCTGAGCCGCTCCGCGAACTCGAGATGGGCACGGTCGTTGATCCCGAGGCTCTCCTCGAGATTGTCGGTGCGTACCGCCTCCACGCGGCGGCCCGCCTCAGAGAGAAGCGCCACGACGTCCGTCAGGTAGTACTCATGCTGCGCATTATGGTTGGTCAGGCGGGGCACCGCCCAGTGCAACGCGGCGACGTCGAAGCAGTACACCCCAACATTGACCTCCTTGAGCCGCAGCTCCTCGGGAGTACAGTCTTTCACCTCAACGATCCGTCGGACGCATCCCTGGCCGTCGTGGATGATGCGCCCGAAGTCCGGCGGGCTGTCCAGCACCACGGTGAGGATTGCGCCGGCAACGTCCGGCCGGGCCTGAGCTGCGACGAGCGCCAGAATCGTCGCGGGGCGCAACAGCGGCATGTCGCCATAGCAGATGACCACGGCTCCGGACGCGCCGGCCAACAGAGGCAGCGCTTGCAGGACAGCGTGTCCCGTGCCGAGCTGCTCCTCCTGGACGGCAAAGCGCGCACGGGCGCCAAGTCGAGCCATGACGTGTTCGCGCCCGTACCCAACGACGACGATGACATCCTCGATTCCCGCCTCGCGGACGTGTTCGACCGAGTGCTCGATCATGGCCTTACCGTGGATCTCGTGGAGCACCTTAGGCAAATCGGATCCCATCCGTTTGCCGCGCCCCCCGGCGAGGATGATGCCGCTTAGCTCTCGCTCGCTCATGGGACCAGTCGCTCCCTCGATCGCGATGGGGTGGCCGGCGATCCGTCGCCCTGTCGGTATTTCACAAGCCGTAGGGTCGTCCCCGTCCCGTCCGAGACGTCGTAATCGACCTCATCCATGAGGTTGCGAATGATGAATACCCCGTACCCGCCTTCCTGCGGCACGTCCAGGTCCGGAGGTCGGTAATCCCTGACGTTGAACGGGACGCCGAGATCGTGCACCAGCAGGAGGAGCTTCGTCTCGTCGATGGTGAGATGTAGATCGATGGGGTGGTTGGGCTCGCCCCGATACGCATGCTCGATGACGTTGGCACAGGCCTCCGACACCGCCAGGGCCAGGTCTCGGACCTCGCGGTCGCTGAAGCCCGACGCCCGGGCGTGGTCGCTCAGCCACCCGCGCGCGAGCCGCAACTCGTCCGGGATGCTCTGGATCACCAGGTCGGCCTGCACGGCGCTCCACTAAGCCTGCGGCCCGAATGAGGCAGCCGCCGCGACGGCCGTCGGGAAAATCTCGAAGACCCGACTGAGCCGTGTGAGATCCAGAACCTCCTGCACCTGGGGCGGAACGGCGGCAAGCCGCACATCACCCTCGCCGATGCGGACGCGTTTGTAAAGGCGCACCACCGCGGCCAGACCGGTGCTATCGATGAAGCCCACCCGGCTGAGGTCGAGCACGAAATTGTGCACGTCCTTGCCAAGCAGCTCATCCAGTCGCTGCTGCAAGGTGGGGGCCGTGCTGGAGTCAATATCCCCCGCGGGGGAGATGACGGCGACGCCGTTCGTTTCGTTCGTAACCAGGTCCACGCCGGCGATCCCCGCGGAGCACAGCTCGTTCGTGGCCCATAGTACTACTTTCTCGACGGTTCGCGGTTCGCGCCACGCGCTATAGTCCCGTGACTGGTCAGAGGAGCGCAATGCCGACAGACTTGAAGGATCGTCTGGCGAGTCTGTACCGCGTCGGACAGGTGATCAACTCCTCGCTGGTTCTCGACGAGGTGCTCAGCCTGGCCATCGACAACCTGATCGAAGTAACCGGCGCGGAGCGGGGGGCCATTCTCCTGCTGGACGGGCAGGGCGACCTCGTAGTCCGGGCGGCCAGGTCTCTCGACCACACGACGTTGACCGGCCAGTCCTTCCAGACGAGCCGGAACATCCTGCGCGAGGTCGCCTCGACGGGCACACCCCGCTTGATCAGTGACGCATCGCGTGAGCTGCCGACGTTCGACAGCGTGCTGATGCACCGCCTGATCTCCGTCCTCTGCGCTCCCCTCATGGTGAGAGGCGCCGTGCGGGGAGTGCTGTACGTCGACCATCGCCTTACGACCGGTGCGTTCACCGACGACGACCTCGAGCTGCTGGAGGCTTTCGCGGGGCAGGCGGCGGTGGCGATCGAGAACGCGCGCATGTACCAGGAGCTGGCGGAACAGGAGCGGCAGCGGCGCGAGCTAGAGATCGCCCGCTCCATCCAGGCGAGCCTCATGCCGAGCCACCTGCCGGCGCCGGCCGGCTTCGAGCTGGCCGCCGCGTGCGTTCCCGCTCGCCATGTCGGCGGTGACTTCTACGATGCGCTATCCCCCACAGGGCTGGAAACGGTGCTGTTCCTGGGGGACGTGAGCGGGAAGGGCGTGCCCGCCGCGCTGCTCATGGGCATGGTGCGCACGGTGCTGCGCTCCGAGGTGCAGCGCGGCGCCTCGCTCGCGGAGGCGGTCCGCCAGTGCAACCGCACGCTGTACGACGACTTCGTCGCGACCGGTACCTTCGCGACGCTCGTTCTTGGACGGATCGACCCCAAGGCTGGCGAAGTCAGCTACGTCAACTGCGGCCACTGCGAGCCGATGCTATGGGAGCGGGAAAGCCAATGCCTGCAGGAACTCTCGGGTGATGCGCCGCCCCTGGGGATCCTGGAGGAGCTGGAGACGGTCGAGCGCACCGTGCGCCTTCGCCCGGGCGATGTGCTCGTGATCTACAGCGATGGTTTCAGTGAGGCGAAAGCCGCCAGCGGCGAGCGGTTCGGGATTGCGCGATTAGCTGAAGCCGTGCGCACCCTCGCTCGTTTACCCGCGCAGACCATACTCGACGAGATCGGCAACGCGGTTGACCGGTTCGTGCTGCAAGAGGCGCAGTCCGACGACCAGACGATCATGGTGGTGCGTGCGCTCTAACGCTCGCCGTCGAGGCGGGCTTATGGGCCTTGTGGGCCGAGCTTCCCGACGATCGAGTAGAAGCCAAACGTCCGGCCGATCATGGTGGCCGCTCAGGTACGCTGGCTCGGCGGGGTAGCGGGTGCCGACGCAGGTGGGCAGGTTACTTGGTCCGCCTTAACCTGAAAGTTGTCCCACGCGACAGCAGCCGCGCCCATGGCAAGAGGTTCCCCTTGAGGTACCGCTAAAAGCAGGTCAATGATAAGCGTGGCTGGGCTTGTATCAGACCAATCGGAAGCGATAGGCACGAAGCCTGAGCCATCATGGTAATCGCCTGTAATGGCCGTGCCGCTTCATACGAGCCTTAGTCGCGCGTGCGCCGCGTCCAGGGCCTCGGCAATGCCCTCTCGAAGGTGCCGCGCTTGAGCGTCGTTCCGGCGGAGAGAACCGGCATTGCCTTATAGCCTCGATCCTGGCGCTCGGGGCCCTTCGTCAAGGCCGGCGCACGAGAGCGACACCTGCCCCCACCCTTTCACAAAAGCTCCCTGTCTCCCCCGCCATCAGATGAGCGGCTATGGGCGCGAGATCCAACCGTATGACCCGCAAAATCACATTATGGTGGGTCGGCCCCCGACGCTCGAGCTCCCACGGGCGCTGGCTCACAAAACCATGGCCAGACCTACCGGAAAAGGCCCGCGAGGATCTCCCGAGCGCTCCGGGCTCCCTCTGCGTCACCCTGCTCCATGTACAGATCGAGGGCGGCCTGCATGTCCTGGATCGCGCCTGCGCGGTCGCCTACGCCCTGGCGAACGAGGCCCCGGTTGAAGTACGCATCGGCATCGCTCGGGCTAAGGCCGATGACGGCCGTGAAGTCCTCGACGGCGCCCTGGCTGTCACCCATACCGAAGCGCAGCGTGCCGCGCTCCCGAAACGCCTCGCCGTTGCGCGGGTCGAGCGTCAGTGCCCGGCTCAAGTCGTCGAGCGCACCCTGCCGGTCTCCTCCTCGCGAACGTGCGCCTCCGCGTCCCATGTAGGCTCCGGCGTGCTGAGGATTGATCGCCAGCGCCTGCGTGTAGTCCGCGATCGCGCCCGGATCGTCGCCGAGGGCGGAGCGCGCTTCACCTCTGGCAACGAACACATCCGCATTCGAGGGGTCCAGTCCGACCGCCTGGGTGAAGTCTTCGATCGCTCCCTGTTGGTCTCTCAGCTCCGCGCGCGCGTAGGCGCGGCCCAGGTACGCGTCCTTGTTCTGCGGGTCGAGGCGCAGAACCTGGCCGAAGTCCTCGATGGCTCCCTGGTGGTCGCTCAACTCCCCGCGCGCGTAGGCACGGCCCAGGTACGCGTCCTTGTTCTGCGGGTCGAGGCGCAGCACCTGGCCGAAGTCCTCGACGGCACCTTGAAGATCGCTGAGCTCCCCACGCGCATAAGCACGGCCCAGGTACGCGTCCCGGTTTTGCGGGTCGAGGCGCAAGGCCTGGGTGAAGTCCTCGGCTGCTCCCCTGTGATCCCCGCGCTCTGCGCGTTCCCAGGCACGAGTGACGAAGTCATCGGCAGTGGTCTGGGCACTGGAAACGGGCGCCTGTTGAGCACCACCGACGAGGGTCGCCAGCACCGCGGCAACGAGGACGGATGCCAGGCCGAGAGACCCGCGCGACGCGTAGCTCATCGCTACCTCCAAAACTTGCTACGTGCTCCGCGAAGCTCCGGCGGACCCTAACACCGTGCCCTTGCGCTCGAGCTTGCCCCATCCTACTCGGAAGCCCTTGAGCGCCGTGATGAAGGTGGCGAAGAGAACGTAGTACATGAGCCAGCGGAGCACGAATCGCTGCACGGGGACCCAGAGAAGCGGCCAGGGACGCTCGCGGTCCATCCAGAAGGCAATCGCCGACTGCACCCATTCGATCAGCACGAACGCCGTGTAGTACAGCAGAGGTTTCGGGGCCTCCACCCAGAACAGTGAGGCGAGCATCGGCCCCAGGCCCCGAGGGGTCTCGCGGTTGAGCTGGATGTCTTCGGCAACCTGGTTCACCACGGACAAGATTGCCCCGACGTCGATTGCCGGCGCGATGAGGGTGAAGGCCAGGTAGAAGATCGCCGATGGGAAAGCTAGAAAACCGAGGGCCGCGTACTTCGGACGGAAGAACACGTCGCGGTGCTTCGCGAGCACTTGCAGGCTCCCATACGACCACCGCCGCCGCTGTTTTACGAAGCCTCCCACGGTATTGGGCGCCTCGGTCCAGGCGAGCGCGCGGTCCTCATACACGATCCTCCGGCCCAGACGACGCACCTTCACAGTCACGTCGGCGTCCTCAGCGAGTGTGTCGTGGCCAAACCCGCCCACGGCAACGAGGTCCCGCTTGCGCCACGCGCCCGCTGCTCCAGGGACCACGGTAACGCAGTTGAGCAGGGTGTAGGCGCGTCGGTCGAGGTTGAAGCTCGTGATGTACTCGATCGACTGCCAACTTGCGATGAGGTCCTCACGGTTCCCGACCTTGGCATTACCAGATGCCGCGCCGACGCTGGGATCCCGGAAGTGGCCCAGGACGTAAGGGATGAAGTCCGGATGGATGACGGTATCGGCGTCCATCGCGACGATGACCTCGCCCCTCGCCTCGTGAATTCCGACGTTGAGCGCGCTGGACTTACCACCGTTCTCCTTCGCGATGATCCGAACTCGGGCCTCGTGCTCGTATCTTCGAGCCACGTCAAGAGTCCCATCTTTGGAGCCATCGTCGATAACGAGGATCTCGTAGTTTCGATAGTGGCTCGCCAGCAGCGACTCGATCGTGTTCCCGATGACCTTTTCTTCGTTGTAGGCGGGCACCAGCACGGAGACAAAGGGCTGGATCTCCTGAGCATCAAAGGGCTCCGGACGACGTCTCGTGTAGTGAACGAAGGCGAGCCCCAGCAACCCTACGGTTCGAAACAGCCCCATTCCTATGCTGAGATACAGCAGGAAGAGGAGGATGTTCTCTAGCGTCTGCAGCACGTTCAGTCCGCCGGCGACAAACTGCGTCGCCAGGAGATTTTCCGGAGTCACGGGCGGCATTCCGAAGTCTCGGTCGAGGTGCAGCAGGCCGGAGACCGTCGTAAACTGGAAACCGTTCGAGCGGTAGAACTCGATGATGGACGGCAACACTCGTAGAGTCTGGGTTCGATCCCCGCCGCTATCGTGGAGCAGGATGATGTATCCGGGTGGATCGAGCGAGCGATTAGTTGCCGCGGTGAAGATCTGTGCTTCCCCCGGACGTTCCCAGTCGCGCGGGTCTAGATTGTTGCCAACCGTCAGGTAGCCAAATTGCCGCGCCCGCAGCTGCGGCACCAGAAAATAGCCCGGCGTTGGGGTCGGATCCTCGTCAAACGGGTTCGGGTTGGCCACGAAGGGCGAGCGGATATACCGCATCGTCCGTCCCGTGACGCCGGCCACCACGTAGCGCGCGGCGTTCAGCTCGAACACCGCCTGAAGCTCCGACATGCTCAGCACCGCTATGTGGGAGAACGTGTGGTTCCCGATCTCGTGCCCCTCGTCGAACGTACGACGAATCAGATCGGTGTTCCCGAGCGCGTGGCGGCCGACCACGAAGAACGTCGCTGGGACCTGGTGTTGGGACAGCAGATCCAGGACCTTCGGCGTCCACGCTCGACTCGGCCCATCGTCGAAGGTGAGCGCGATTCTCTTGCCGTCCGCCGGCACGCCAGTGCGATCCACGATGTACGGCGAGGGCAGCTCCGCGTACCGAATGTCGGACACCCGGCCACTCTCTGCATCCACGACGAACTCGCGACGCCCGCTTTGCGGCTCGCTCGCGGCCACATCCCAGATCTCGCCGGCGCCGATGACCTGGAATGGAAGATCACGCACCTGCTCGAGGCCCTGGACAATCGCTTGCCCCGTTTCGTCCCGAAGCAGGGACCATATGCTTGGATCTTCGGTGCCGAGCCGGACGAAGCTGAGCCCGGCTAGTGGTGCGACCCGGGCTTGCCGGATCTTGTTACGCAGGGTGAGGGCATCCTCGAAGTAGGCTCGCCGCTTGTGGCCTGCCTCGTCATAGAGGAGGATCAGGCTACCAGTCTCCGCGTCCCATTGGATCTCGCCACTCCGCGCGCGCGCCAGAGACATGGCGCGTGGAAAGTCGATCTCCCGCGCCTTTCCCTGCTCGTCCCAGTCGATACCCACCATTGACATTCCGACGATAAGCTTGTCGGGAGGGACGGCGGCGCGGGTCGCAGCGAGGGTCGCGGTGAAGAAACTGTCGGACGCGATGGCTCCGGGCCCGGTGGTGAGATTGTGTTCTCCGTAGATGAGCGCGCGGACGTGGTCGACGTTGGCCGCGAGCTCACCCAGCCCACGAATTCTGTCCGTGTCCGCCGCGTGAACGAAGTCGGAGACTATGAGGAGTCGCCCGCTTGGCCTGAGCGCGGTTGACAGCTCGCGAAGGAAGCTAGCCAGCGGCCCTCGGTCCGCCGCCTCCAGCCCCAGGAAGTGGACGTCGATCCCAGCGAACCCCTGGTCTGCGAGGACCTTGACCAGGGCCTCAATGACTGCGCTCCGCTGGCTAGGACTGGTGAGAATTTCGCGGACGATGTCCGGCCGCGATCGCCCCTCCCCTAAGTTGTCGAGGATCGGGACCAGCGCAATCGCGCGCGATCTGGCTTCTTCGACCGCGGCGGGGTTGATTTCTGCGGTGAGCTGCCCGTCCCATGGACGATCGAGATGAAACCAGCGTGGCTCCAGGTGGGTGATTCTGTCGCCGTACGCGAGCAGCGAGCGCATCGCGTGCAGCTCGGAGTTCTGGAACTCGACCGCCACAATGCCCCGGCCCGGCTCCGGCTGCGCCCCAACGCGCGGTGCGCCCCCGGGCACAAGAAGGAACGCGAGAACGACCGCCAGGCTCGTGACGCGCCACACCCACATGATTTATTGCAGGATGAATCGCACAAATACAGCCGAAACCCCGGCGAGCAGTAGGATTGCGATGACGGCCACGATGCGGACCGCCAACCACCGTCGACCAGTTGGCTCCGAAAAAATGAACGCGAGCGGCGCCGCGGGCTCGGGCTCATCCTCCGCAACGCGGATCACCCGTCGCTCAAAGGTCAGAGTCGTTGCGCCCAGGGCAATAACGTCCCCGTGCCGGAGGAGATGCACGTCGGGGACTCGCTGTTCGTTCACGAACGTGCCATTGCTACTGCCCAGGTCGAGCAGCCAGTAGTCCCCGTTCGCCCGGACGATCTTCGCGTGCTCGCTCGACACCCGGTCGTCGCTGATGACGAGCCCACTCTCGGCCGATCGCCCTATCGTGAGCTCGCCATCCCCCAGGGGGAGCTCCTTGAAACGCAGCACGGGAATCCCAGCGTTGGCCGATGTACCACGTTCCACGCCCACTGGCCCGCCATAGAATCGGAACGCCGCCTCGCCTAGCTTGATCTCGTCCCCGTGGTTGAGCAGGTGTAGATCGCGGATCTGCTCGCCATTGAGGAAGGTGCCCGCGCCGCTGCGGAGGTCGAGCAACACGAAGTGCTGGGCGGCCTGCACGATCCTCGCGTGCTGTGGTGCGACCTGCGGGTCATTGATGAGGATGTCGTTGCCGACCTCGCGGCCCATGGAGACCGCGCGGCCCGCCAGGGGCCACGTTTGCCCGTCGGGCAGGACCAGGTGTGGGGCGTCAGCGGTCCGCGGGATTGCAGCGCGTCGGTCCTCCTCTTCCTCCCGCGCACCCGGCGGAACCGTCCCGAGAGCCTGGCCCTTCTCCGCGTACATGGGAAGGAAGGTCGAAAGGTTCAACAGCTCGATGACCTGGCGCACGGCGGGCGACGGCGCCACGATCCCGATCCCACCCTCGATCGTTTGCAGCTCGCGTTGCAGTCGGACCAGGCCCCCGATACCGGCGCTGTCGATGTATTCGACGTCCCGGGTCTCGACGAGAATTCGCAGCACGTTCTGCTCGACCAGGAATCGGCAGGCGGTCAGGACCGACTCGATCGTCTCACCATTGAGGACGCCCTGCGCCCGGATCACCGCGTAGGTGATCTGGTCCACCTGAACGATCTCGGGAACAGCCACGAAGAGCTGTTGGGTCAGATGCTCCCGGGGCTCCTGGGCAGGAGCAGCTTCGGACACCCGGGCGACATTCGAGTCGGGTGCGGCAGCGCGGTAGACAAACGTGCATCCTCCGAAAGCCACCTGATCCCCGTCCTGGAGCGGGCGCGAGCCTCCATCCAGGAGCCGCTCGCCGTTGACGAACGTGCCGTTCGTACTGCCCAGGTCGACCACTTCGCAGCCTACGACACCACGCTCCAGCCGAGCGTGGTGTCGCGATACAGACGTGTCGTTGAGAAAGACATCGTTCTCCTCCGCTCGCCCACAAGTCACGACATCGCGGTTAAGCGGTATCTCGTGGCCCTCGTTATCCAGGAGGCAGGCGACTGAGCTGGATCCGTTGCCCACGCCCGCTTCCTCCTGCATCCCGACGATCTCCTCAGGCACCGGCCGACTCGTACCACGCCACAAGCCGTTCCAATCCTTCCTTGACGGTGTATCGAGGGGCGAACCCGAGGATAGCCTGAGCATGCGTCGCGTCGGCGCACGACCGATACACGTCCCCCGATCGCGGAGGGCCGAAGGTGGGCTCCGGGCTTCGACCCACGGCCTGGCATATCAGGTCGAACAGCCGCGCTACTGAGGTTTCTTCGCCGCGGCCAATGTTGAAACGCTGGTGACCGCTTAGGGGGCTGCTCAGTGCCAGGAGGTTAGCCTCAGCCACGTCAGCTACATAAATGAAGTCGCGCGTCTGCTCGCCGGTTCCGTCAATCACCACTTGCCGTTCCGAGAGTAAGC
>Ga0184637_10000976_pt1 | contig 20035 bp, 19 predicted proteins | sample PLM3_127_b2_FD_133143 | JGI IMG/M metagenome (GOLD analysis project Ga0184637, IMG submission 133143) | Groundwater sediment microbial communities from an aquifer in East River, Colorado, USA - PLM3_127_b2 | ecosystem: Environmental > Terrestrial > Soil > Riparian zone | place: USA: East River... | reverse complement strand
GGCGAAAGAGACCGGGCTCGACGCCGAGGGACGGCGGGCCTTGCGCGAGGCGAAGGCGCGACCGCTGCTTCGCGAGCTCCACGACTGGCTCGCAGCGATGGCGCTGCGCGCCACCCCGAAGAGTCCGCTCGGCCAGGCGATCGGCTACACGCAGAAGCGCTGGGTAGCGCTCACGCGCTACCTCGAGGATGGGCGGCTCGAGATCGACAACGGCGAAGTGGAGCGCCTGATCCGCCTGGTCGCGCTCGGCCGCAAGAACTATCTCTTCGCCGGCTCCGACGCCGGCGCGGAGCGCGCCGCCGTCGCGTACACGGTGCTGGCGACCTGCACGCTGCACGAGCTCGATCCCTGGGCGTACGTGAAGGACGTGCTCGAGAAGATCGCCGGCGACTGGCCGCAGCGGGAGCTCGACCGGCTGCTGCCCGACCGCTGGGGGTCGGAGCATCCCGACGCGCTGCGCCGCTCGCGTCCTGCCTGAGCGCACCGCGCTCCGGTCACACCGCTCGCTCATCCCGCTCAAGAAACCGCGGCGACGTCAGGCTCGCAACGACGCACCTGCTCGGTCGCTTACCTCGATGGGGGCATTAGGGCGAGGGAGCGGTACGCGAAGCGGTGGTGTGCCGACGGGGCGGATGGGTTCGCGAGCGAGGACCGGGACGAAGTCTTGCGGGCGGAGCGGCCGGAGAGTGGGATCGCGGGCGGTTGCAGGCCGCAGGCGGCACGGCGTCTCGGCGTTAGACAGGTCTGCGTAACGCGGCCAAGCCGAAGGGCGGCCCGCCCCGCCGGGTCGATGGGTCACGTTCCACCTCCGATGACGCGGGTCGCCGGGCTCGGGACCCCGGCCGGGCCTCGGTTCAGCAAGCCGAGGCACTCCTGAGCGGTCCCGATGTCGCTTTCGACCGGCACCCGTGCTTGACGCTCGCGCGACGCTGGTCTACACAGCAAAGGTCATGGTGAATCACGCGCACGGCGCGGCACTGCTCGGCCTTCTCGACGGCCTGCTCCTTAGGCAGGCGGGAGAGGGCCTGGGCTGCCGTCGCTGAGCCGGTTCGCCGCAGTCACCACCCTCTCCCGCCGAGGAAGGCCGGAGAGGGTTTCGTGTCTCTAGACCCTGGGAAGTTCCCAGACCGTCTCCGCGCCGCTCCCCGGCATCGTCCAGGAGCGCGTCATGTCCGCCAGTTCCGAGAAGGTCGTCGTCTTCGATACCACGCTGCGCGATGGGGAGCAGACCGCCGGGGTCTGCTTCACCGCGTCGCAGAAGATCGAGATCGCCGAAGCGCTCGCCGCGATGCACGTCGACGTGATCGAGGCGGGCTTTCCGGCCGCGTCGTCGGCGGAGCGCCGCGCGGTGAATGGAGTGGCCCGCCAGATTCGCGGGGCGTCGGTGTGCGCGCTCGCGCGCGCGGTGCCGTTCGACATCGACGCGGCCGCCGAGGCGCTGCGCGGCGCCGAAGCTCCGCGCATCCACACCTTCGTCAACGCGAGCGACGTCCACCTGGCCCACCAGCTGCGCAAGGATCGCGGCGAGGTGCTCGGCATGGTCGAGTACGCGGTCGCGCGCGCGCGCAACGCCACCGACGACGTCGAGTTCAGCCCGATGGACGCGACGCGCGCCGACCCGGCGTTCCTGGTCGACGTGATCCGCGCCGCGCTGGCCGCCGGTGCCCGCACGATCAACATCCCCGACACGGTCGGCTACGCGCTCCCCGAGCAGGTGGCGGCGGTGATCGCGCTGCTCTTCGAGCGCGTCCCGGAGCTCGTCGAAGCGGTCGTGTCGTTCCACGGGCAGGACGATCTGGGCCTGGCCACCGCGAACGCGCTGGCGGCGATCCGCGCCGGCGCGCGCCAGGTCGAGCTGGCGGTCAACGGCATCGGGGAACGCGCCGGCAATACCTCGTTCGAGGAGGTCGTGATGGCGATCTCGGTGCACGGTGCGGCGCTCGGCGCGCACACGGGAGTCGATCCGCGCGGAATCTGCGCGCTGTCCGAGCTGGTCGAGCGACACAGCGGCGTGACGGTGCCGCCGAACAAGGCGGTGGTCGGCGCCAATGCGTTCCGCCACGCATCGGGCATCCACCAGGACGGGGTGCTCAAGTGGCGGGAGAACTATGAGGTGCTCGACCCGGCGGCGATCGGCCACGCGCGCGGAACCGAGATCGTGCTAGGCAAGCTCTCCGGGCGCGCGGGCTTCGTCTCGCGCGCGCGGAGGCTCGGCTTCTGCCTAACCGATGCGGCGCTCGACGCAGCGTTCGACCGCTTCCAGAGCCTGGCCGACGGCAAGGCGGTGGTCGACGACGACGACCTGCGGGCGATCTGTGCCGCGGTGTGAACGAGGAGCGACTATCGCCGGCGACGCGCCGCCGGACGCTTGAACGCGGTGAGCATCACGTGGCGGGCCGCCCGGTAGATCTCGGCCTGGTCGATCTTCGACGTGCCGAGCCGCCGGTCCTCGAACACGATCGGAATCTCCCGGATGCGGAAGCCGGCGTGGTGGACCCGCCAGACCATCTCCTCGAGGAAGGAGTAGCCCGACGCCTGCACGTCGAACGGATCGATCGCCTCCAGCACCTCCCGGCTGTAGCAGCGGAAGCCCGCCGTGCAGTCGCGCACCGGCACACGCAGCAAGAGGCGCGTGTAGAGGTTGGCGAACCGCGAGAGCAGCCGGCGCCGCAGCGGCCAGTTGGCGACGCCTCCTCCCGCGACATAACGCGACCCGATCACCAGGTCGGTCTCCGCCGCGACCTCCAGCATGTGCGGCAGGTAGCGCGGGTGGTGGCTGTAGTCGCAGTCCATCGTCAACACGCGCTCGTACTCCCGGTCGAGCGCATAGCGGAACCCGGCGAGGTAGGCGGTGCCCAGCCCGAGCTTGCCGGGCCGGCGCAGCAGGAAGAGGCGCGGCTCGTCGCGGCGCGCGGCTTCCACCAGATCGGCCGTCCCGTCTGGGCTGTTGTCGTCCACGACGAGGACGTCGAGCTGCTCGTCCTGGGCCAGCACGTCGGCGCCCAGCGGCAGCACGTTCTCCGCCTCGTTGTAGGTGGGCAGGACGACCAGCGCGCGCATGAAGCCGCGCAAGATACTGGAATCCGCCAGTAGCGGCCGGGCGCCGCGATCGCCTTTTAGGAGTCGCCCCGGGCGCGCGCGATCGCGAACAGCCGGTTCTCGAGGCCCACCAGTCGCGCCGCCAGGAACAGCGCCTCCAGCACCAGCCGTTCGGCCGGCGAGAGCGAGAGCCGCCGCAGCTCGGTGAGCTCGCGCTCGACCCGCACCAGCTCCAATGAAGCGCGCCCGAGCGCGTCGCGGAGCGTCTCCGGGCTGAAGTACAGGAAGTGCTGCTCGATGTAGAACTTCTCGAGCGGTCGGGTGATGCGCCCTCCCGACGCGCGATAGAGCATCCCCGCCACGACATCGAGAATGCTGCGCTGATTCGGTGTCGAGATGCCGATCACGCCGCCCGGCGCCAGCACGTCGCGCGCCGCCGCCAGCAGCTCCACCGGCGCGCGGGCATGCTCGATGATGTCCCACATCGTGATCGCGTCGAAGCGCAGTCCCTTGCGGGCGGCGAACTCGGTGAACTGACCGTCCCACACGTCGAGCCCGAAGTGGTCGCGGGCATGGGCGGTGGCTCGAGCGCAGTCGTCCACGCCGTAGGGCTCCCAGCCGCGGCGGCGGGCGACGGCGAGGAAGAGGCCGGTCCCGCAGCCGATGTCGAGCAGCCGGCCGGGCGGACGCTCGCGTTCGATCGCATCGAGCCAGCGCTCGTAGATCCGGACCAGCGGGTTTCCCGGCTCATCGGTGTAGGTGAAGTCGTAGTAGGTCGCGAGCTCGGGCACCGATCCCTCCCCCTCGCTGTACAGGCGCGCGAACAGATCGCGCACCGCCTCGTCGTCGATCTGGGGCCACAGGTAGACGAGCGTGCAGCGCGCGCAGTCGTAGACGCGGAAGTCGGTGATTGCGTAGCGCAGCCCGGACGCGGCTTCTCGACAAACCGGGCAGCGCGCGTCGGGATCCGGCACCACCACCTGCGCAGTCATCGAGGACCTCGGCACACCGCCAGCCAGTCGATGCTCGCCGCGTCGTCCGCGCGTCCGATCGGGAAGTCGCGCCAGCTGAGGTCGGGGGTGCCGTCGGCCCGCGCGGCCGCGCGCCGCACGACGAGCGCTCCCCACGCAAACAGCTTCAGCACGAGCGCGCGCGGCAGACGTTCGCGCAGGCGCAACGGGTCCATGCGCATGACGCGCCGGATCCGCCGCGAGCGGGCCGCCATCGCGCGCCGCACGGGCTCGCTCATTCCGACGCCCAGCACTTCCACCAAAGCGAAGTGGCCCGCGAGCAGGTCGTGCAGCTCCTGGGAGAGATATTCGTGCACGTGATAGGGATTGACGCCGTCGGAGAGCTGGCGGTTGGGGGTCGACACGAGCGCGGTGCCGCCGGCGACGAGCAGCGCGGCAATGGCGCGCAGATAGGGAGCAGGGTCGGCGAGGTGCTCGATCACCTGAAAGCTGACCACGGCGTCGAAGCTCTGCGCGCGCACCGGTAGCCCGGCGATGTCGGCGCGACAGAAGTGAGCACCTGCGCGTCGGCTCGCCCGGTCGGGGTGCACGCGATCGATGCCCACGACGCGCGCGGCGGCGGAGGCGAGCCTCGAGGTGCCGGACCCGCTGCCGCAGCCGAGGTCGAGGATCCGCGCGCCCGCTAGCCGCTCGCGCGCGAACTCATAGGCCGCGCAGTGACGCGCGAGGTCGACCGCGAAGAGCGCGAGGTCCTCGTGCAGGCGCTCACCCGTGAAGCGGGTCTCGTTCACGCTTGCGCGATCCGCGCGTCGTGGAGCACCTCGCGCGTCAGCTCGCGGGCGAAGCAGAGCCCCATCGCGGCGCGCAGGCTGATGATCCCGAATGACAACACGAGGCTCATCGCCAGCAGGCGCTCGGCCGGCGCCACGTCGGCGAACAGGTAGACGAAGGCGGCCTGGCTCGTTCCGAGCCCCGCCACCGCGATCGGGAGCGCCGCCACCAGAGCCACGAGCATGATTCCGCCGATCAGCTGCGCCGGAGAGGCGGGGATCTCGAACGCCGCGAACGCCGAGGCGCAGCCGGCGATGAAGCAGGCCGAGAAGCACACGCGCAGCGTCAGCAGCTCGGCCAGTCGCGCCAGCGGCACGCGGCGCAGGCCCTCGAAGATCGAGAGCTGCCGGATGCGATCGAGCGGACCGAACGACGCAGTGGAGCGCAGCAGCGCGAGGCCGGCGAATAAGCCGCCGATCACGAGCACCACGACGCCCGTCCGCAGTCCGCGCGTGTCGATTCTGAGCACGGCCGCCGAGGCGCTCGCCGTCGCCAGCACGACGATCAGGTCGGCCGACGAGATCAGCAGCACGAGCCCGAGCGACTCCCCGAGCGACTGGCCGGTGCGCCGGCGCAGCAGCACCGCGAGCCCGCCCAGGCCCAGCGTGTAGTGGATCAGGCCGGGCAGATAGCTCGCACACTTGATGCGGGCTGCCGAGCCGAGGCCGAAGCCCGCCGGCGGGCTCGTCACCAAACGGTGGATCGAGACCGCCTCGAGCCACAGCGTCACCGCGCAGAACAACAGCAGCGCGGGGATCATCACCGCAGCCACCCTCCCGTTCACGGCTGCGACCACCGACGGCAGATCGACGCTCTGCAGCAGCCAGAGCAGCACGCCGAGACTGACCACGATCGGCAGGATCCGCTGGGCCGCGTTTCGCCATCCCGGGTTCATGGGCGGAACGTACAAGTGTGCGGCGCGGGAATCACGCTCCGCGCTCCAAGGTCCGTACCAGCGAGCGTTCCATCGCGTCGGCGGCCGTCTCCCAGTCGAAGCGCTGCGACCAGGCGAGCGCGGCGCGCGACATGCGCGTGGCGAGCGCGTCGTCGGAGAGCAGCGCCTCGATGCGCGCCGCGAACTGCGCGACGTCCCCCGCAGCGACCAGAAAGCCGGTCTCCCCGTGGCGCACCGTGTCACGCAGCCCCGGCGCATCGCTCGCGACGTTGGGCGTGCCGACTGCGTTCGCCTCGATCACCGAAAGGCCGAAGCCCTCCTTGGTCGAAGGACACACACAGACGCGCGATCGGCCGAGCCAGCCGTCGCGCTCGGCGTCGGAGACGAAGCCGGTGAAGGTGACCCGGTCGCCGATTCCGAGCTCGGCCGCGCGGCGCTCCAAGCGGGGTCGCTCGGCACCCCGACCCACCAGCGCGAGTCGGACGTCGGGCTGCCGCGCGGCCAGCGTGGCCACCGCCTCGAGCACCACATCGACGCGCTTGTAGGCCTCGAGTCGGCCGACGTAGACGACGAGCGGCGCGCGCCGGTGGATCGGGTGATCCGGGGCCTCCGGGCGCCGGATCCCCGGGTGCTGCACCTCCACCTGCCCCGGTGAGACGCCGCGGGCCACGAGGTCGTCGCGGGTGCTGTCGGAGATCGCGACGATCGCAGCGCTCCGATAGGCACGCGGGATCGCCCGCTCGACACCCCAGACGGCGGCCGCGATCGGCCACGCCACCTGGAGGAACGCGGTGTCACCGAACAGGTGATGACACAGGCCGAGGACGGGCCGGGCGGAGTACAGCGGGGCGAGGAAGGGCAGCTTGTTGAGGCATTCGACGACCACGTCGAACTCGCCGCGTCGGGTCGCCCGCGCACATCGGCCGATCGCACGCGGGTAGAAGAGAGGCAGCGCGCCGGCGCGCTCCACGCGGATCGCGTCGATCTCGTCGCGCGCGGCGCCTCCCGGGAACGAGGACACCAGCTCCGTCACCGCGTGCCCGCGCGCGGCGAGGCGGCGGAACACTTCGTGCACGTGAGTCTCGGCGCCTCCCGCCCTGGGGTGGTGCGGATCGCGTTCGTTGAGGATCAGGATGCGCACGCCAGGGTAGAGCCAGCTAGAGGCGGCCCAGCGCGCCCGCCACGCGCAGCCGCGGCGCGGCCCAGAGCGCCTCGAAGCCGATCCGCCAGGTGAGCTTCGAGACGCCTCGCCTGCGGTCCAGGAAGAAGAACGGGATCTCCTTCACGCGCGCGCCGAGGTGGGCGAAGCGGAAGTTGAGCTCGATCTGGAAGGCATAGCCGTTCGTGCGCACGCGCTCGAGGCCGATCCGCTCGAAGACCTCGCGGCGTACGCACCGGAAGCCGCCGGTGGTGTCCGTGATCGCTAGCCCGGTGACGCGGCGGACGTACGCATTGCCGAAATAGCTGATCAGGATCCGCTCGATCGGCCAGTTCACGACGGTGATGCCGTCGAGATAGCGCGATCCGCTCACGACGTCGCAGTGCTCGATCTGTTCGAGCATCGTCACCAGTGTCTCCGGCGGATGGGAGAAGTCGGCGTCCATCTGCACCACGTGGTCGGCGCCGAGCTCGAGCGCGCGCGCGATGCCGTCGCGGTAGGCGGGCCCGAGCCCGTCCTTCCGCGGTCGGTGCAGGACGTGGACGCGGGGGCTCGCGAGCGCGAGGTCATCGGCGCACTTGCCGGTTCCGTCCGGCGAATCGTCGTCGACCACCAGGAGCTCGAGCCGCTCGTCCTGCGCGAGTACCTCGGGAACGAGCAGCGGCAGGTTCTCCGCCTCGTTGTAGGTCGGGACGACGACGATGCAGCGCGACAAGCGGACTCCGTACCGGAAGCGGAGTGTGACGCATCACGTCGGAACCGCACCGTTCGCGGTGAGCGCGGCTCCCCGGAACGGGTCCAGAATTCACTGGAAATTCCGTGACCGGGCGTCTAGCTTCCCGCCCGCCCCGCGTCCCCAGGGGATGCCGCGCGGTGGCGCGCTCGACTCGGCTCCCGCCCTCCAGTCATCGGTCATCCACTCATCGGTGTCGGGTCGCCTCTCCGACTCCCGTGCTCCCGGAGATCCCAGATCCATGCTTCAGATCGTCCTCTCCCTGGTCGCTGCGGTTGCCGCCATCGCGGCGGGCGTGGGTCTCTACCGGCGCGTGATCGCGGCCCCGACGAGCACCGAGCGCGCGAACGACATCGCGGCTGCGATCCGCAGCGGTGCCGAGGCGTTCTTGAGCCGTCAGTACCGCACCGTCGCCGTGGTCGGGGCGCCGATCCTGCTGCTGGTGGGCGTGGCCCTCAACTGGTGGTACGCGTTCGGGTTCCTGGTCGGCGCGCTCGCCAGTGCGGCCGCCGGCTTCATCGGCATGAACGTGTCGGTCCGGGCGAACGTGCGCGTGGCGCAGGCGGCCAAGACCGGCTTCGGTCGCGCCTTCCAGCTCGCCTTCCAGGGCGGGGCGGTCACCGGCCTGATGGTGGTCGGTGCGGGCCTGCTGTCGCTGGCGTTCCTGGTGCTGTGCATGCAGATCGCGCGCTATGACGAGCCCGATGCGCTGGTCGGACTCGCTTTCGGCGGCTCGCTGATCTCCGTCTTCGCCCGCTTGGGCGGCGGCATCTTCACCAAGGGCGCCGACGTCGGGGCGGACCTGGTCGGCAAGGTCGAGGCGAACATCCCCGAGGACGATCCGCGCAACCCCGCGGTGATCGCCGACAACGTCGGCGACAACGTCGGTGACTGCGCCGGGATGGCGGCGGATCTGTTCGAGACCTTCGGCGTCACCGCGGCCGCGGCGATGCTGTTGGCGCACATCATCTTCCCGTCGAACGAAGGTATGTTCCTGTACCCGATGCTCGTCGGCGTGGCGGGCATCGCCGGCACGCTGCTGTCGCTCGGGTTCGTCTCGATCGACGAGCCGGCTCCCGGCCAGCAGCCCGCCGTGATGGGCGCGATGTACAAGGGCCTGGCGATCGCGGCCGGAGTGATGATCCTCGGCGTCGCGGTCTTCAACCTGTTCGTCGACTTCCCGGACATGGACAAGAGCGGCCACTCGGTCGGTGGCTGGAGCCTGCTCTTCTGTGCGGTGATCGGCGGTGTCGTGACCGCTGCGATGATGTGGATCACCGACGTCTACACCGGCTCCGGATCGCGCTTCGTCGAGCGCATCGCGCGAGCCAGCGAAGGCGGGCACGGCACCAACGTGATCAGCGGCCTCGCCGTCGGCATGCAGGCGACTGCCGTGCCGGTGGTGGTGATCGTGTCCGCGATCCTGGTCACGTACGGGCTGGCGGGCCTGTTCGGCGTCGCGATCGCGGCGATGGCGATGCTCTCGCTGGCCGGGATCGTGGTGTCGATCGACGCCTATGGCCCGATCACCGACAACGCCGGCGGCATCGCCGAGATGGCCGATCTGGGCGACGAAGTGCGCCGGGTCACGGATCCGCTGGACGCGTTCGGCAATACCACGAAGGCGGTCACCAAGGGCTATGCGATCGCGTCGGCCGGTCTGGCGGCGGTGGTGCTGTTCGCCACCTATCTCGAAGAGCTGCGGAAGCTGGGCAGCGTCGACCTCAACTTCGACCTCGGCAGCACGTCCGTGCTCGCCGGTCTCTTCATCGGCGCAATGATCCCGTTCGTGTTCGCCTCGTTCGCGATGAACGCGGTCAGCCAGGCGGGCACCAGCGTCGTCGAGGAGGTGCGCCGCCAGTTCCGGGAGATCCCGGGCATCATGGAGGGCACCGGCAAGCCCGACTATCGGACCTGCGTGGACATCGTCACCCAGGCCGCGCTGCGCCTGATGATCGCGCCGGCGTTGATTCCGGCCGTGATTCCGATCGCCGTCGGTCTCGCGCTGGGCAAAGAGGCGCTCGGCGGCCTGCTGATCGGATCGATCGTCTCCGGGGTGTGCGTGGCGCTCTCGATGACGACCGGCGGCGCTGCGTGGGACAACGCGAAGAAGTTCATCGAGTCGGGTCAGTACGGGGGCAAGGGCTCCGATGCGCACAAGGCGGCCGTCACCGGCGATACCGTCGGCGATCCCTACAAGGACACCGCGGGCCCCGCGATCAATCCGATGCTGAAGCTCGTGAACGTCGTGGCGCTGCTGATCGTCCCGTTTCTACGCTGAGCGGTCGCGCGCCCAGGGCCCGGTGCTTGATCGGCCCAGAATTTCCAATAATCTTGGGTAATTAGCCGCTTCTCGCACACGGGCGAGCGGGCCCGTCTTGCCGCATCGGGCGGCGGCGTGCAAGCGTCGGCGGAACGGGAGGCCGCCGGCCATGAGCGAACAGATCCACCATCACTTCGACAAGCTAAAGCGCCTGCCGCCCTACATCCTGGCCGAGGTGATCGACCTGATGAAGTCGGCGCGCCGCGCCGGCGAGGACATCATCGACCTCGGCATGGGCAACCCCGACCTGCCGACACCGGCCCACATCGTCGAGAAGATCGCCGAGGCGTCCCGCAACCCCCGCAACCACCGCTACTCGGCGTCGCGCGGGATCCCGAACCTGCGCGCCGCGGCCAGCGAATGGTATCAGCGCAATCACGGCGTCGAGATCGATCCGGACAGCGAGGCGATCGCGGTGATCGGAGCGAAGGAGGGCCTCTCCCACTTCGTGCTGATGACGATCGGACCTGGTGACGTCGTGCTGTGTCCCGACCCGGCGTATCCGATCCACCAGTACTCCGTGATCATCGCCGGCGGCGACCTGCGCCACGTGCCGCTCTCGCCCGACACCGACCTGATCGCGAACCTCGAACAGGCGATCGCGCGCACCTGGCCGAAGCCGAAGATGCTGATCCTGTCGTTTCCGCACAATCCGACCACGACCGTCGTCGACCGCGCCTTCTTCGAGCGCGTCGTCGCGTTCGCCAAAGAGCACGATCTGATGGTGCTCCACGATTTTGCCTACGCGGAGGTCTGCTACGACGGCTACAAGCCGCCGAGCATCCTCGAGGTGCCCGGTGCCAAGGACGTGGCGATCGAGTTTCTCTCGCTCTCGAAGAGCCACTCGATGGCCGGTTGGCGCGTCGGATTCGCCGCGGGCAACCGCGAGATGATCCACGCGCTGGCGCGCATCAAGAGCTACCTCGACTACGGGATGCCCCAGGCGATCCAGATCGGCGCGATCGTCGCGCTGCGCGGCCCGCAAGACGTGGTGGCGGAGAACTCCGCGATCTACCGCGAGCGGCGCGATGCGTTGATCGACGGCCTCGGCATGCCGGGCGAGGGCGCCTGGAAGATCGAGAAGCCGCTGGGGACGATGTTCGTCTGGGCGCAGATCCCCGAGCCGTTCCGCGCGCTGGGTTCGATGGAGTTCTCGAAGCGCCTGATTCGCGAGGCGAAGGTGGCGGTGTCGCCGGGTCTCGGCTTCGGCCAGAACGGCGAGGGTCACGTCCGCTTCGCGCTGGTGGAGAACAAGCACCGGATCCGCCAGGCCGTGCGGGGCATCCGGCGTTTCCTGCGCGAGTCGGGCGTGTAGTGGCGGTTCGGGGCGTCGGAGTCGGTCTGATCGGCCTGGGTACGATCGGTACCGGGGTGGCGAAGGTGCTCCGGCGCAACGCCGCGGTGATCGAGCAGCGTCTGGGTTTTCCGCTGCGCCTCGTGCGCGTCGCCGATCTGGACCTCGAAAGCGACCGCGGCGTCGATCTCACCGGCGTGCGCTTCGACGGCGATGCCGAGGGTCTGATCGCCGATCCCGACGTCGCGATCGTGATCGAGCTGATCGGCGGCACCGACGCCGCGCGGCGGCTGATCCTGCGCTCGCTCGCGGCCGGCAAGCACGTGGTCACCGCGAACAAAGCGCTGCTGGCCCTGCACGGCGCGGAGATCTTCGCGGCGGCGGCGCGCCACGGCGTGGACGTGGGATTCGAGGCGAGCGTTGCCGGGGGCATCCCGATCCTGCGCTCGATCCGCGAGGGGCTCGTCGCGAATCGCATCGAGAGCCTGCACGGCATCATGAACGGCACCACGAACTACGTCCTCACCCAGATGGAGAGCACGGGCGAGGCGCAGGAAGCGGTCGTCCTGCGCGCCCAGGCCCTCGGCTACGCCGAGGCCGACCCGAGCTTCGATCTCGATGGCATCGACGCGGCTCACAAGCTCACGCTCTTGGCCGCGATGGCCTTCGGTGCGGAGCTCACGTTCAAGGAGATTCCGACCGAGGGGATCCGCCGGATCGAGCCGGTCGACTTCGAGGCGGCCCTCGAGTTCGGCTATCGGATCAAGCTGCTGGGTATCGCGAAGAGCCGCGTCGACGCGGACGGCAGCGAGCGCATCGAGGTGCGCGTCCACCCGACGCTGATCCCCCGCGCGAGTCTGCTCGCCAGCGTCGACGGCGCGATGAACGCGGTGGCCGTCACCGGCGATGCGGTCGGACCGACGCTCTTCTACGGTGCCGGCGCCGGCGAGCTTCCGACGGCGAGCGCCGTGGTCGCAGATCTGGTCGAGATCGCGCGCGAGATCCGGCGCGGCGGCGCCGGTCGCGTCGCGCCGCTCTCCTACCTGCCCGAGGCGCTGCGCCCGTTTCCGCTCGTGCCGCTCGGAGAGCTCGAGGGCCGCGCGTACCTGCGCTTCACGGCTCTCGATCGCGCCGGTGTTCTCGGCCACATCGCCGGCGCGCTCGGCGAGCACGGCATCGGCATCGAGTCGGTGATCCAGAAGGGCAGGGGCGGCGCCGGCGACGCGGTGCCCGTGCTGGTGCTCACCCATCCCGCGCGCGAGTCCGCCGTGCGCGCCGCGCTCGAACGCATCGATGCGCTGCCCGACGTCACCGCGCCGACGCTTCTGGTCCGGATCGAGGAGAGACTCTGATGTCCGACGCGAAGCCCGCCCATCGCGCCTGGTTCCGCAGCATTCGCAACCACGACGAAGTCCATCCGCTCGACGAGGTGGTCTACACCGCTCGCGACGGATCGCTGCTCGAAGTCGCCCACGACATGACGGAGCTGGCGAAGACGCCGGCCGCGGAGTGGAAGCGTTTGTTCCGCGAGCGCGCGCACTCGAGCGCCTGGCCGTACGGCTCCGGGGTCTGGGGCAAGAAGGAATGGGTGCTGCCCAACGTCGACAACGAGCACGTCGTGTCGATGTACGAGGGCCACACGAACCTGTTCTGGGCCGAGCGCTACGGCCGCGAGCTCGGGCTCGATGAGCTGTGGATCAAGCAGTGCGGCAACAGCCACACCGGCTCGTTCAAGGACCTCGGGATGACGGTGCTCGTGTCGATGGTGAACGACATGATCCGCCGCGGGAAGCAGATCCCCGCGGTCGCCTGCGCCTCCACCGGCGACACCTCGGCGGCGCTCGCCGCCTACGCCGCCGCCGCGGCGATCCCCGCGATCGTGTTCTTGCCGCGCGGAAAGGTGTCGGTAGCGCAGCTGATCCAGCCGGTCGCCAATGGGGCGATCGTGTTCGCGCTCGACACCGACTTCGATGGCTGCATGGAGATCGTGAAGGAGATCTCCGCGCGCGACGGCATCTATCTCGCCAACTCGATGAACAGCCTGCGCATCGAGGGTCAAAAGACGGTCGGCATCGAGATCATCGAGCAGTTCGATTGGGAAGTGCCCGACTGGATGGTCATCCCCGGCGGCAACCTCGGCAACGTGTCGGCGCTGGCGAAGGGTCTCGACATGCTGGTGGACCTGGGCCTGATCGACCGCACGCCGCGCATCGTGTGCGCTCAGGCCGAGGCAGCGAACCCGCTGTACCTGTCCTACCAGCGCAATTTCGAGGTGTTCGAGCCGATTGCGGCGCGGCCGACGCTCGCCAACGCGATCCAGATCGGCAACCCGGTGTCGGCCGAGAAAGCGATCGACGCGCTGAAGCGCTACGGCGGCATCGTCGAGCAGGCGAGCGAAATCGAGATCGCCGAGTCCTGCGCACGCGCTGATCGCACCGGCCTGTTCAACTGCCCGCATACCGGCGTTGCACTGGCCGCAACCGAGAAACTGGTGGCGCGCGGCGTGATCCGAAGGAGCGATCGCGTCGTCGCGATCTCCACCGCACACGGTCTCAAGTTCGTCGATTTCAAGGTGAAGTATCACGAGATGCAGCTCGACGGCATTGCGTCGCAGCTGCCGAACCCGCCGATCGAGCTGCCGGCGTCCTATGCGGCGGTGCGCGAGCGCATGCACCGCGAGATCGAGCGGCGGTTCAGGAAGTAGCGTGTTCACCGGCATCATCGAGGCGGTGGGCACCGTGGCCGGGCTCGAGACCCGTGGACAGCGGGTCGGCGTCGTGATCGAGGCACCTTCCGTCACCGCCGGGGTCCGCGTCGGCGACAGCGTCGCAGTGAACGGCAGCTGCCTGACCGTCACGAAGATCGAGGCGGGGCGCCTGTCGTTCGACGCGGTGAGTGAGACGCTCGAGCGCACGTCGCTCGGCGACCAGCGGGTGGGCGCCCGCGTCAATCTCGAGCGGGCGATGCGCGCCGACGGGCGCCTCGACGGCCACATCGTGCAGGGCCACGTCGACGGCACCGGAAGCGTCGGCGCGCTCGACCGCAACGGCGACGACGTACGCCTTCGCGTGCAGTGCGGGCCGGAGATCGCGCGTTTCCTCGTGGAGAAGGGCTCGGTCGCGATCGACGGCGTCTCGCTGACCGTGGTCGGCGTGTCGGACGCCGGCTTCGACGTCGCGCTGATTCCGCACACGCTCACCGCGACGAATCTCGGCGACCGCCGAGCGGGCGACCGCGTGAACCTCGAAGCCGACGTGCTCGGGAAGTACGTCGTGCGCTATCTCGAGCGCACCCGGCCGGGCGGCGGCGCGGTCGCCTGAGATCGGATCAGAGCTCGGCGCAGAGGTGCCCGCCGTCGACCACGATCGTGGAGCCCGTCATGTAGGCCGAGGCGTCCGAGGCGAGTAGCAAGAGCGGTCCGTCGAGATCCTCGAACTGGCCGTAGCGGCGCTGCGGGATGCGCTTCTCGAACGCGGAGGACTTCGGACTCTCGAGCAAGAGGCGGCTCACGTCGGTCAGGATGTAGCCAGGCGCCAGCGCGTTGACGCGGATCCCGAACTTGGCGGCCTCGAGCGCCATCACCTCGGTGGCTTTGATGAGACCCGCCTTGGAGACCGCGTACGGGAACTGCCCCTTGATTGTCCGGAATGCGGTGATCGATGCGATGTTCACGATGTTGCCGCCCGGCTGGCCGCTCGCGACGACCCGCTCGGTATAGAGCTTCGAGCCGAGCCACGCGCTCTTGAGGTTGGTGTCGAGCACGGTGTCCCAGTCTTCTTCGTCGATCATCGCGTACGACTTGGCGCCTGACTCGACACCCGCGTTGTTCACGAGCACGTCGAGCGAGCCGAAGTCGTTCCACGCCGCGTCGAGGAAGCGCGCCAGGCTCGCGGCGTCGCGCACGTCGAGCGCGACACCCACGGCCCGCGCGCCTCCGGCCCGCAGCTCCGCCACCCGCGCGTCGATCTTCTCTACGCGCCGCGCACCGAGCACCACGCGGGCGCCCGCCGATGCGAGGACACCGGCGAAGTGGTGCCCGAAGCCAGAGGACGCGCCGGTGATCGCGACGGTCTTGCCGTCGAGCCGGAAGCGGTCGAGGGGTGTGCTGGCCATCCGGTTCCTCCGCAGTGGTCGAGCCGGCCAGCATCGCACGGATCGGCTCGGTTCGTCGAAGGCTGGCTCGGCGCTGCGCTAGCGTCCACCGCGAAGCGCCCCCGAGACCGAAGGAGACCTGTTGTTCCGCGCACTCGACGTCACCACGTCCGTGCTCACCACCATCGGGCGCCTGGGAAGTGGAGCTCGCGTCGGCGTCCTCGGCAAGCGGCCGGCGCGCCCGCTCGAGCTCTACGAGTTCGAAGCGTGTCCGTTCTGCCGCAAGGTGCGGGAGGCGCTCTCGATCCTCGACCTCGAAGCGATGATATTCCCGTGTCCGAAGGGCGGGCCGTCCCACCGGCTGCGCGTGCGCGCGAAGGGCGGTCGCGAGATGTTCCCCTATCTCGTCGATCCGAACAGCGGCAAGTCGATGTACGAGTCGGACGACATCGTTGCCTACTTGTTTTCGGAGTACGGCAACGGCCGCGTACCGTCCACGCTGGGAGCCGGCCTGTTGACGAACGTCGCGTCGACGCTCGCAGGGCTTCCGCGCCTCGGTGCTGGCAGCAGGTACCGGCCGGCGCGTTCGCCTGCGCAGCCGCTCGAGCTCTACTCCTTCGAAGCGTCGCCGTTCTGCCGCATCGTCCGCGAGGCGCTTTCGACTCTCGAGCTCGCTTATCGGCTGCGCAACGTCGCGGCGGGCAGCCCGCACCGCGACGCGTTCGCCGTGCGCTCGGGTCGCATGATGGTGCCCTGGCTCGCCGACCCCAACACCGGTACGGAGCTCTTCGAGTCGGCGGAAATCGTCGCCTACCTCGAGGAGACGTACGCGATCCAGGGGTGCGGGACGGAACGCTAACCTCGGCCGGATGTCGGATCCGGGCCCGGTACTCCGTGTCCACGACGGCGAGATGGACGAGGCGGTCGTTCACCCGTTGGATGGCGGCGAGGTGGCGCTGTTCAGCTGTCGTTCGCCGGCTCACGACGGGCAGAACGAAGACTCGGCGGCGGTGCTCCCGTTCGGGGACGGCTCATTCGTGCTGGCGGTGGCAGACGGATTGGGAGGTGAGCGCGCGGGTGGCCGGGCATCCTCCTTGGCCATCGACGTGCTCGAGGCGGCGCTGGTGGAGGCACGGCGGGAGGGATGGCCGCTTCGCACGGCCGTGCTGAACGGCATCGAGCGCGCGAACGAGGCGATTCACGACCTCGGTATCGGCGCCGGCACGACGCTGGCTGTGGTCGAGATCGCCGGCGGCGCGATCCGTCCGTATCACGTGGGCGACTCGATGGTCCTGTTGATCGGCCAACGGGGCCGGCTCAAGCTTCAGACGGTGGCGCATTCGCCGGTGGGCTTCGCGGTCGAGGCGGGTTGGCTCGACGAAGGCGAGGCGATGCACCACGAGGAGCGTCACCTGGTGTCGAACGTGCTCGGCGCCCCCGACATGCGGATCGAGGTGGGCTCGCAGCGCCGACTCGCTCCCCGCGACACGCTGTTGATCGCCAGCGACGGACTCTCGGACAATCTGCGCACCAACGAGATCGCGGCGCTCTTGCGCACGGGCCCGCTGGACGCGGCGTGCGAGCGCCTCGCGGAGCTGGCCCGCGCGCGAATGCAAGCGCCGGGTGAGGGCGAGCCGTCGAAGCCCGACGACCTCACCTTCGTCGCGTTTCGCGCGGTGCGAGGGTCTACGCGAGCGCGTGCAGCCGCTCGATCGTCGCGCGAGCGTCGCTCATCACCCGCTCGATGATCTCGGCGCAGGTCGGGATGTCGTTGATCGCGCCGGCGCCCTGACCACAGGGCATGCAGGCCCGGTCCTTCTCGAAGCCCTCGGCTTCGCCGGTGGCGAAGAGCAGCACGCCTTCCCGGGCGGAGAGCGCCATCTGCTCGGGGAAGCGCCGGATCTCCTCCGGGCGGCGATCCCAATCGTCGACCCAGGCATTGCGGACCACGCGCATCGGCTTGCCCGAGTAGGAGCGCGTGATGGCCGTCTCGTCGGAGCCGATCTCGGTGATGCGCTTCTTGTAGCCCTCGTTGGCGCGCGCCTCCTGCGACGCGATGAAGCGCGTGCCCATCCAGATGCCCTGGGCGCCGAACGCCAGCGCCGCGGCGAGCCCGCGGCCATCGACGATCGCGCCTGCGGCCAGCACCGGAATGTCGACGGCATCCACGATCTGCGGGATCAGAGCGATGCCCCCGATCTGACCGGTGTGTCCGCCGGCCTCGGTGCCCTGCGCGACGACGACGTCGCAACCGGCCTGCTCCGCGGCGATCGCGTGGCTCACCTTGCCACACATGCTCATCACGAGCAGTCCCGCGTCGTGGCAGCGCTGGATCACCGGGCCGGGAACACCCAGTCCGGCGATGAAGGCCTTCGCTCCCTCTTCGATGATCACGTCGATCGAGGCGAGCATGCTCTCCGGCAGCGCTGCCAGCAGATCGACGCCGAACGGCTGATCGGTCAGCTCGCGCACCCTGCGCATCTCGTCGCGGATTCCACCGGGAGAGGCGCCCGCCATGCCGAGGGTGCCGAATCCTCCTGCTTCGGATACGGCGGCACACACGTCGGCGTAGGCGACGCCACCCATTCCGGCGAGACAGATGGGGACATCGATGCCGAGCAGGTCGCAGAGAGGGGTGCGCAAATTCATGGCGGCGATTGTAGCCTCGGGTGATCCGAGGGGCGCCCGGCGCGTCGAGGGCGCAAGCCCCAGGCAGTGGCTGTGGAAAGTTGAATGATCGCGCCTGGGTGGGGCATAAAGTCGCGTATTGGAACTGCGCTGGCTGCGCTATCGTCCGGATCGACGAACATCGCGCCGAGCGATTCCCGAGGATGCTCCGCGGGGGGCGGGACATCCGGGCGGGCAGTCGACGAAGCAGATGTGGAGGCGTCGATGAAGTCGCTGATCACGGCAATCGTTCAAGCTCTGGTCGACAAGCCCGACGAAGTCCAGATCAAAGAAGTGATCGGCGAGCATGCGCACGTGCTCGAGCTGCGCGTCGCCAAGGAAGATCTGGGGAAGGTGATCGGTAAGGGGGGTGCGCACGCGTCCGCGATTCGCACACTGCTGGGCGCGGCGAGTGGCAAAGAGAAGAAGCGCTACATCCTCGAGATCATCGAGTACTGAACCTGATACGGACCGCGACGCGCAGCGCCGCGGCTCGGCTCCGATGCTCCGCTGCCAATGCGCTGGTGGCGTCTGCACGGCCATTGCCGCGCCGTCGTTGGGTAGCCGCCGTACAGCTCGACCGAGGCTCCGATCGGCACGACCCGAGTTACCGGATCGCGCTCGGAAGTACGGTTTGGAGCTTCGGCCCGCGCCAGCGGACGCGCGCCCAGGCGGCGAAAAGCTTTGTGCCGGCGTTCGCATCCGCGTCCGGCTGCGACGGGGCTGCACACGGCACGGGGCTTGCGTTGTGATCCATCACACCGACCCGCTACCGGGAGGTGCCGGTTCAGGAGCGCGTTTCCCGATGAGCAGCCAAGCGAGCGCCCAGGAGCATTTTCGCCAGGGACGCGAGGAACTTCGAGACGAGGCCCTCGAGCGCGCGCTCGCCCACTTCCGGGCCGCGCATCGCCTGGATCCCGGTTCTGCACGCTATCGCTCCTTCTATGGACTGTCGCTCGGTCTGTGCGAGCGCCGCTGGGAGCAGGCGCTCGAGCTGTGTCGCTCCGCCGCGCGCGACGAGTTCTTCGACCCCGTCCACTACCACAACCTGGCGCGCCTTCACCTCGCGTTCGGCTTCAGGGCGGAGGCGCTCCGTCTGCTCCGGCGCGGTCTGATGATCGATCCCGACAACCAGGAGATCAGCGACGCGCTGCGCCGCCTCGGCGTGCGCCGACGTCCGCCGCTCAGCTTCCTCCGCCGCGAGAACAAGCTCAACCGCTGGCTAGGCAGGGTGAGCGAACGCGCGCGCATGCGACCGGAACCCGAGCCGGAGCCCTCGCCGAGCCTGTGACGGTCGCTATCGATGGCCGCGCAGGCGGTCAGCGCTTCCGCTTGTGGCGAGCCCGCCGGAGCAGCTTGCGCTTCTTGTGCTTGCGCATCTTCTTCCGGCGTTTCTTGATGACGCTGCCCAACGCTATTCCTCGGTAGCCCGCACGACGGCGGCGGCCAGTGGTTAGTCGCTCGATCGAGGGAAGTCAACTCCGGCCGAGAGCCCCGCCAGTCGCTGCAGAGCTGCGATCGGGCAGGTGGAGCCACGATCACCCGAAACATCGCGCGATTCGAGGCCCGATCCGGTTCCGGGCCCGCAATTTGAGAGCGCATCATCTTGTTTTTTTTGCGATTGTATCTTGACGAGCGAGAAAAAACGGTGTTAGCGTCACCCGCAAGAGTTGCTCTAGGCCCGCGGTTTCTAGAGAGAACGAAGGCAGATTGCCTTCAAGTGGTGCGCCGCGGACTCCGATAGGAGGCAGAACCGACTGGCTGTAAGCCCAAGAGACAGCGAGGGGACTCCGTCTCCGACCTGGCTGACCGTGGACGCACAGCCCGTGGGCATCGAGCAATAAGCACAGGGGGGTGACCCAGTTATGGCAGCTCGAAGGAAGAAGGCCTCTAGCAAGAAGGCCACTCGCAAGAAGGCGGTTCGCAAGAAGGGCCGCCGCAAGAAGAAGGCGGCTGGCAAGAAGGCCACCCGCAAGAAGGCCCGCCGCAAGAAGCGGTAGGCTGAAGATCGAATCGGCCTTCTTCGGAAGG
>Ga0184637_10000975_pt1 | contig 20045 bp, 33 predicted proteins | sample PLM3_127_b2_FD_133143 | JGI IMG/M metagenome (GOLD analysis project Ga0184637, IMG submission 133143) | Groundwater sediment microbial communities from an aquifer in East River, Colorado, USA - PLM3_127_b2 | ecosystem: Environmental > Terrestrial > Soil > Riparian zone | place: USA: East River... | reverse complement strand
GGTGATGCCGGGGGACAACGTGGAGATGGTGGTAGAGCTGATCACGCCGATCGCGATGGACAAGGAGCTGCGCTTCGCGATCCGCGAAGGCGGCCGCACCGTCGGCGCCGGCGTCGTCTCCGACATCATCGAGTAGCCGTCGGGCGAAGAGCGAGCGGAGAAAAACATGGTCCAGGACGTGGCGTCACAGAAGATCCGGATCCGCATGAAGGCGTACGACTTCAAGCTGCTCGACCAGAGCGCCGGGGAGATCGTCGATACGGCCGTGCGAACGGGTGCGCGCGTCGCTGGACCGATCCCGCTGCCGACCTCGATCAACAAGTACACGGTGCTGCGCGGGCCGCACGTGGACAAGAAGTCGCGTGAGCAGTTCGAGATGCGGACCCACAAGCGGCTGATCGACATCCTGGATCCGACCCCCCAGACGGTCGACGCGCTGATGAAGCTCGAGCTGGCGGCCGGCGTGGACGTGGAGATCAAGCTGTGACGGGCCGGACCGCGGAGAGCGGAGCGTAGGGCATGGCGACCCTGGACGTGGTCACCGCGGGGAACCGGAAGGCCGGATCGGTCGATCTCGACCCGTCTGTCTTCGAGGCGCCGGTGCGACCGCATCTGTTCCATGCCGAAGTGCGGCGACAGCTCGCCAAGCGCCGGAGTGGGACGCACAGCACGAAGAACCGCGCGGCGGTGTCGGGCGGCGGCATCAAGCCGTGGAAGCAGAAGGGCACCGGACGCGCGCGCCAGGGCACGATCCGCGCGCCCCAGTGGGCCGGCGGCGGGGTGGTGTTCGGGCCGGTGCCGCGCTCCTACGAGCACGCGCTGCCGAAGAAGGTGCGCAAGGCGGCGCTGCGCGGGGCGCTCTCGCATCAGCTTCGCGAGGGCAACATCAAGGTGGTGGACGAGCTGGAGCTCGCGGAGTACAAGACCAAGCGGGTCGCGAAGCTCCTGCGCGACCTGTCACTCGCGGACGCTCCCGTGCTGATCGTGATCGCCGCCGAGGATCCCTTCCTGGAGCGGTCGGCGCGCAACCTCCCGAACGTGAGCGTGCTGCGGGTGGCGGGTCTCAACGTCTACGACGTGCTCCGGCACCGGCGGCTGCTGATCACGAAGGCTGCTGTCGGAGTGATAGGCGAACGACTCCGCTCGGAGCGGGCCGAGGTGAGCCCGTGAACCTCCACGACGTGATCCGCCGCCCGGTGGTGACCGAGAAGAGCAACATCGCGCGCGAGGAACGAAACGTCGTGACCCTCGCGGTCGACCCGCGTGCCAACAAGCGCGAGATCCGGCACGCCGTCGAGACGCTCTTCGACGTGAAGGTGGTCGAGGTGCACACGATGCGCATGCCGCGGAAATCGAAGCGGGTCGGCCGGCACCTCGGCCGCAAGCCGGAGTGGAAGAAGGCGATCGTTCGGCTGGCGCAGGGCCAGACGATCGAGTTCTTCGAGGGAGTGTAGGGGCCTGGCATGGCGGTGAAGAACTACGGTCCCACGTCTCCCGGACGGCGCGGCATGAGCGTGTCGGACTTCGCGGAGATCACGCGCAAGAAGCCGGAGCGCTCGCTGCTCGAGGGCCGCACCAGCAAGAGCGGCGGCCGCAACGTGCACGGGCACATCACCAGCTGGCACCGGGGCGGCGGGCACAAGCGTCGCTACCGCCGCATCGACTTCCGGCGCGACAAGATCGGGATCCCGGCGCGGGTCGCGGCGATCGAGTACGACCCGAACCGCTCGGCCAACGTCGCGTTGCTCCACTACAAAGACGGCGAGAAGCGCTACATCCTGGCTCCCAACGAGCTGCGGATCGGCGACGTCGTGATGTCGGGGCCCGACGCGGAGATCCGTCCGGGCAACGCGCTCCCGCTCGCGAAGATCCCGCTCGGCTCGGTGGTCCACGCCATCGAGATGAAGGTGGGCAAGGGCGCCCAGCTGGTGCGGGCCGCGGGGGTGGGCGCGCAGCTGATGGCGCGCGAGGGCAAGTACGCGACGCTCCGCATGCCCAGCGACGAGCACCGGCTGATCTTCGCCGAGTGCATGGCCACCGTCGGACAGGTCGGCAACACCGAGCACGAGAACCAGAGCATCGGCAAGGCCGGACGCTCGCGCTGGCGGGGCAAGCGCCCGAACGTGCGCGGGGTGGCGATGAACCCGATCGATCATCCGATGGGCGGCGGCGAAGGGAAGTCGTCGGGTGGGCGCCACCCGTGTACGCCCTGGGGCGTGCCGACGAAGGGGCACAAGACGCGCCGCAACGTGCGCACCGACAAGTACATCGTGAAGCGGCGAGGAAAGTAGTCGATGGCACGCTCGCTCAAGAAGGGTCCCTACGTCGACCCCAGCCTGCAGCGCAAGGTCGATCGCGTGCTCCGCTCCGGCACCAAGCAGGTGGTCCGGACCTGGTCGCGGCGATCGATGATCACGCCGGAGTTCGTGGGGCTCACGTTCCACGTCCACAATGGAAAGCTCTTTGTCCCCGTGTTCATCACCGAGAACATGGTGGGACACCGCCTCGGCGAGTTCTCGCCCACACGAAAGTTCACGGGGCACGCCGCGACGCGGAAGGTGAGGCCGGTCGTCTGACATGGACATCCGAGCCAAACTCATGAACTACCGCATCAGCGCCCGCAAGGCGCGGCTGCTCGCCGACGAGATCCGCGGCAAGAGTGTGGAGGAGGCCTTGGCCGTCCTCGACCTCTCCGCCAAGGGCTTCGCCAAGCCGCTCGCCAAGCTGGTGCGCTCGGCGCTCGCCAATGCCGAGGACCGCAACAACCGCGAGAAGGCGGGAATCGACCTCGACAACCTGATGGTCGGGTCGATCGTCGTGAACCAGGGGCCGAGCATGTGGCGCGTGCGAGCCCGCGCCCAGGGCCGGGCGGCCTGGATCCAGCGCAAGACCAGCCACGTCGAAATCGTACTGGCCGAGGAGTAACGCTTGGGACAGAAGGTCCATCCCTATGGTTTCCGGATCGGCACCCTCTACGGGTGGCACTCCAACTGGTTTGCGGAGCGCCGCTACGCGGAGTTGCTGCACGAGGACCTCGCGCTCCGGAAGTTCATCAAGAAGAAGCTCTACCACGCGGGCATCTCGAAGGTCGTGATCGATCGCACCGGCGAGAAGGTGGTGGTGAACATCCACACCGCTCGGCCGGGGATCCTGATCGGCAAGCGCGGCGCCGAGGTCGAGGCGTTGCGAGCGGAGCTCGCGAACCTCTCCGAGAAGAAGGAGATCTTCATCAACATCAAGGAGATCCGGAAGGCCGAGCTCGACGCGCAGCTGGTCGCCGAGAACGTGGCGCTCCAGCTCGAGCGCCGGGTCGCGTTCCGGAGGGCGATGAAGAAGGCGGTGACGTCGACGATGAAGTTCGGTGCCGATGGCATGCGCATCCAATGCTCCGGCCGGCTCGGTGGTTCGGAGATGGGCCGGCGCGAGTGGTACCGCGAGGGACGCGTGCCCCTGCATACGTTGCGCGCAGACATCGACTACGGCTTTGCCGAGGCGAAGACGACCTACGGCCTGATCGGCGTGAAGTGCTGGATCTTCAAGGGCGACGTCGGGGACAAGGAGATGCGCAAGGGAGCGCTCTCCCAGCGCGTCGGCGAGGAGCAGCCGAGGTAGCGGATGCTGCAGCCCAAGAAGGTCAAGTGGCGGAAGCAGCAGAAGGGCCGGATGCGCGGCAAGGCGTATCGCGGCTGCAATCTGGATTTCGGCGACTACGGCCTGCAGGCGGTCGACCGGGCGCGCGTGACTTCGCGCCAGATCGAGGCAGCCCGGATCGCGATGACGCGCCACGTGAAGCGCGGCGGCAAGGTCTGGATCCGCATCTACCCGGACAAGCCGGTGACGAAGAAGCCGGCGGAGACGCGGATGGGAAAGGGCAAGGGGAATCCGGAGGAATGGGTGGCCGTCGTGAAGCCCGGACGGATCCTCTACGAGATGGAGGGTGTGCCCTTCAAGGTGGCAGAAGAGGCGCTGCGACTGGCGGCGCACAAGCTGCCCATGAAGACGCGCCTGGTGAGCCGTGAGGGACGCCATGAAGGCGCGTGAGATCCGGGAGCTGACGCTCGAGGAGCTGGCGGTCAAGTCGCGCGAATTGCGCGGCGACTTGTTCAACGCGTTTGTAAAGCGCTCGACCGGTCAGCTCGAGAACACGGCGAAGCTCGAACAGCTTCGCCGCGACATCGCTCGGGTGGAGACCGTGCTACGCGAGCGGCGGGGCCAATCGTGAAGAACCGAGGCATGCGGAGAACACTGGACGGGCTGGTCGTGAACGACAAGCTCGACAAGACGGTGGTGGTCCAGGTCGAGCGGCTGATCCAGGACCCGCAGTACAAGAAGTACGTCCGGCGCTACTCCAAGTTCCTGGCGCATGACGAGACCAATTCGTGCGCGATCGGCGATCGCGTGCGCATCGTCGAGCATCGTCCGATCTCCAAGCGCAAGCGTTGGAAGGTGCAGGCGACGCTGGCCGCGGCCGCCCGGGTCTAGCGGGGAGCCCATGATCCAGCAGGAAACCGTATTGCAGGTCGCGGACAACTCGGGCGCCCGAAGGGTGGCCTGCATCCGCGTGCTGGGCGGATCCAGGCGCCGCTATGCCTCGATCGGCGACGTGATCGTCGTCTCCGTCAAGGACGCGATCGCGAACGGCCGCGTCAAGAAGGGCGAGGTGCGCAGGGCCGTCGTGGTGCGGACCAAGAAGCAGGTGCTGCGATCGGACGGCTCCTACATCCGCTTCGACGACAATGCGGCGGTCTTGATCGACAACGCGCGCGAACCGGTGGGCACCCGGATCTTCGGCCCCGTCGCGCGCGAGCTGCGGGCACAGAAGTTCATGAAGATCATCTCGCTGGCTCCGGAGGTGCTGTAGATGGCGCCGCGGTTGCTGGATCTCTACCGCACGGAAGTGATTGCGAAGCTCTCGAAGGAGTTCGGTTATCAGAACGTCAACCAGGTTCCGAAGTTGACCAAGATCGTGGTCAACATCGGCCTCGGCGAGGCCACCGCGAACCCGAAGCTGCTCGAGAAGGCCGCCGAGGAGCTGGCGCAGATCACCGGGCAGAAGCCGGTGATCCGGAAGGCCCGCATGTCGATCGCGAACTTCAAGCTGCGCGCCGGCCAGGCGGTGGGCTGCACCGTCACGCTGCGCCGCGACCGGATGTGGGAGTTCTTCGACCGCCTGGTGAACGTCTCGCTGCCGCGCGTCCGCGACTTCAAGGGCTTGTCCGAAAAGGCATTCGACGGGCGGGGCAACTTCTCGCTCGGGATCCGGGAGCAGATCATCTTCCCCGAGATCGTGTTCGACAAGATCGAACGCGTGACCGGCATGAACATCACCGTATGCACCACGGCTCGCAATGACGCCGAGGGGCGCGCGCTGCTCGCGCACCTCGGCGTGCCGTTCCGGCAGTAGGGGAGTCGACTTCCATCATGATGACCGATCCCGTCGCCGACCTGCTGGCCCGGATCCGAAACGCGGGCAAGGCGCACCACCCCGAGATCGTCTGTCCGTCATCGAAGCTCAGGCACGCGATCGCGAAGGTGCTCTCGGCCGAGGGCTATCTCGGCGACGTGCGCGTCGAGAAGCGCGAAGACAAGGACGTGCTCGTGATACGCGTGCGCTACGACGGTTCCGGGCGCGCCATGATCGCGGGACTTCGCCGCGTGAGCCGTCCGGGGCGTCGCGTCTACGTCGCCTGCGACGAGATCCCCAAGGTGCGCAGCGGGCTCGGCGTGGCCGTCCTCTCCACCTCGAAGGGTGTGGTTCCCGATCGCGAGGCGCGGCAAGCGTCGCTGGGCGGCGAGCTTCTCTGCGAGGTCTGGTAGCGATGTCACGCGTCGGACGCAAGCCGATTCCGATTCCGAGCGGTGTCAGCGTCGAAGCGCTGGACGGCGGTGTGCGCGTGAAAGGCCCGAAGGGGACGCTCACGGAGCGCATGCCCGCGCGGGTCGCCGTCCGCGTGGAGGGCGGCAAGGTCTCGGTTGCGCGCAGCGACGAGGACAAGAACTCGCGCGCGCTGCACGGCCTTGCGCGTGCGCTGATCCAGAACATGGTGCGCGGGGTGGTCGAACCGTTCGTGAAGGAGCTCGAGATCCAGGGCGTCGGCTACCGCGCGGACGTCGCGGGCAAGACGCTGAAGCTCCTGCTCGGCTTCTCGCACCCGGTCGAGCTGGCGATTCCGGAGGGTCTCAAGATCGCCGTGGACAAGAACGTGATGATCCGGATCGAGGGGATCAGCCGCCAGCAGGTGGGCCAGTTCGCGGCCGATCTACGCTCGATCCGCCCGCCGGAGCCGTACAAGGGCAAGGGCATCCGCTACCTGGGAGAGAGAGTGCGCCGCAAGGTCGGCAAGACCGGAGCGGCGTGAGGACGCCATGCACGTGAAACTAGGCAGTCTGAAGCTCACGAAGATGGCGGCGCGCCGTGCGCGTGTCGCGGGCCGCATCGCGCGCAGCAGCCGCACGCGCCTGACCGTGTACCGCAGCGCGAAGCACATCTATGCCCAGCTGATCGATTCGGAGACCGGCCGGACCATCGGCTCGGTCTCGACGCGTTCGAAGGCGGTTGGGGAGGGTCTCGCTTCGACGGGAAACGTCGAGGCGGCCAAGCGCGTGGGCAAGGCGGTCGCCGCGCTCGCGAGGGAAAAGAGCATCGACGCCGTCGTGTTCAACCGCAACGGTTTTCTCTACCACGGCCGCGTGAAGGCGCTGGCCGAAGCCGCGCGCGAAGCCGGCCTCAAGTTCTAGGGTGATCCCAAGATGGCGACGATTCAGCTCAATCCGAACGACTACGAGCTCACCGACCGCGTGGTCCACATCAATCGCGTGGCGAAGGTCGTGAAGGGTGGCCGGCGCTTCAGCTTCAGCGCGCTGATCGTGGTGGGCGACGGCAACGGCGTGGTCGGCACCGGCTACGGCAAGGCGGGCGAGGTTCCCGAGGCGATCCGCAAGGGGATCGAGCGCGCCCGCAAGGGATTGGTGCGGATTCCGCTGCAGGACGGGACGCTTCCCCACGAGGTACTGGGTCGCTTCGGTGCGGCGCGCGTGCTGCTGCGCCCGGCTTCCCCCGGCACCGGCGTGATCGCGGGTGGCTCGGTGCGCGCCGTGCTCGAGGCGGCCGGCGTGCGCGACGTGCTCACCAAGAACCTCGGAACGCACAACCCGCACAACGTGGTGCGCGCCACCATGACGGCGCTGGGAGAGCTGCGGGATCCGGCGGAGCGCGCACAGGAGCTGGCTCGCGCATGAAGAAGACGAAGCGCGTCCAGGTCAAGTGGGTGAAGAGCAGCATCGGCTACAACCGGCGCCAGCGCGCGACCCTGCGCGGCCTCGGGCTGTGCCGGATGCAACAGGTCGTGACGCTCCAGGACACCCCGTCGGTGCGCGGCATGATCCACGCCGTGAAGCACCTGGTCGCGGTGGAGGAGAGCTGATGCTGGATCGCCTGGAGCCGCGGCCGGGAGCGCGGCACCGCACCAAGCGGGTCGGACGCGGCCCCGGCTCCGGTCACCGCAAGACCTCCGGGCGCGGGATCAAGGGCCAGGGCAAGCGCTCGGCCGGTCGCGAAACCGGCCGCCAGTTCGAGGGCGGCCAGATGCCGCTGGTGCGACGCCTGCCCAAGCGCGGCTTCCGCAGCCACCGCGCGGCCGGGCCGCAGATCGTGAACGTCGGCGCGCTGGCCGGTTTCGGCGAGGGCGCTCGCGTCGATGCCGCGGCACTGGTGGCGCGCGGGCTGGTGCGAACCGGCGCTGGCGCGATCAAGGTGCTCGGCGAGGGCGCGCCGCCCCGGAACCTGACGCTGGCGGTGAGCGCCGTCAGCGCCGCGGCCCGCGAGAAGATCGAAGCCGCGGGCGGAAGGATCGAGATCGTCGCATGATCGGCGGGATCCAGAACATCGCCAGGATCACGGAGCTCCGGCAACGGATCTTCTTCACGTTCGCCCTGCTCGCGGTCTACCGCGTGGGGGCGTTCATCGTGACGCCCGGGATCAACCCCGACGTGATCAAGAGCTTCTTCGAGCAGATGCAGGGCACCGTCTTCGGGCTGTTCAGCCTGTTCTCGGGCGGAGCCCTCGAGCAGCTCTCGATCTTCTCGCTCGGCATCATGCCCTACATCAGCGCCTCGATCATCTTCCAGTTGCTGACGGTCGTGATTCCGAAGCTCGACGCCGTGAAGAAGGAAGGGGAGGCGGGCCGCAAGAAGATCAACCAGTGGACGCGCTACGCCACCATCGTACTCGCGATGTTCCAGAGCTTCCTGATCGCCGTGGCGCTCGAGAACGGCCAGTTCGGCGAGGGCGCGGTGCTCCAGGCGGGTCTCGGCTTCAAGCTGATGTGCATGATCACGCTCACCTGCGGCACCGCCTTCATCATGTGGCTGGGCGAGCAGATCACCGAGCGCGGCATCGGCAACGGCATTTCGCTGATCATCTTCGCCGGCATCATCATCCGGATTCCGTCGGCGATCGGACAGCTGTTCCAGCTGATCCGCACCGACCAGTTCAGCATCCTGCAGACGGTGTTCCTGGTCGCCGTGGCGGTGGGCGTGATCTTCTTCGTGGTGATCGTCGAGCGCGGCCAGCGCCGGATTCCGATCCAGCACGCCCGCCGGGTGGTGGGCAAGCGGGTGATGCAGGGCGGGATGAGCTATTTCCCGCTGCGCGTGAACACGGCCGGCGTGATTCCAGCGATCTTCGCGTCCTCCCTGCTGATGTTCCCGCTCACCATCGGTCAGTTCACGGATTCGCCCGCGGTGCAGGGCTTCATCGACGAGTACCTGAACCCGAGCAGCATGCTCTATCAGTTGTTCTACATCGGCTTGATCGTCTTCTTCGCCTACTTCTACACGGCCATCATGATCAACCCCACCGACGTGGCGGACAACATCAAGAAGTCGGGCGCGTACATCCCGGGCATCCGGCCCGGCAAGAAGACGGCGGAGTACATCGACCGCATCCTCTCCCGCGTCACCTTGGTGGGCGCGCTCTACATCGCGGCGGTGTGCGTGCTGCCGACCCTGCTCGCGGTGCGCATGGGCGTGCCGTTCTACTTCGGCGGCACCGCGCTCCTGATCGCCGTGGGCGTCGGGCTGGACACGATCGCGCAGGTCGAGGCGCACCTGGTCTCGCGGCAGTACGAGGGGTTCGCGCGCGGCACGCGGATTCGCGGGAGGCTCGCGCGATGAAGCCGCGCAACCTGCTGCTGCTGGGCGCCCCGGGCGCCGGGAAGGGCACCCAGGCCATCCGCCTGGCGGCGCGGCTCGGCGTGCCCCACGTCTCGACGGGTGATCTGCTTCGCGCCGCGGTCGCGGCGGGGACACCGCTCGGCCACGAGGCGAAGGCCTTCATGGACCGCGGGGAGCTGGTGCCGGACTCGGTGGTGATCCGCCTGGCGGCGGAGCGGCTGGCGCTTCCCGACGCCAAGACCGGCTTCGTGCTGGATGGCTTTCCGCGCACCGTCGCCCAGGCCGAAGTGCTCGACGTCGAGCTCGCACGGCTGGGAACCAAGCTCGATCGCTGCCTCGCGTTGGTCGCCGACGAGGCGGGGCTGGTGGCGAGGCTGCTCAAGCGCGCCGAGATCGAAGGGCGCTCGGACGACAACGAGACGACCATCCGCAATCGCATGCGCGTCTACCGGGGCCAGACCGAGCCGCTGATCGCGTTCTACCGGCGCCAGGGCCTGCTGCGCGAGATCGACGGCATGGGCACGATCGACGAGGTGGAGCGCCGGATCCAAAAGGAACTTGGCGCGTGACGGCCTACCCCGAGCGCATCCCGATCAAGACGCGGCGCGAGGTGCAGGCCATGCGCGAGGCCTCGCGTCACGTCGCCGAAATCCTGCTCGAGCTGCGCGAGCGGGTGAAGCCGGGCGTGACGACCGCTGAGCTCGACCGCTTCGCCGAGAAGGCGATCGCCGAGCGCGGGGTCGCCTCGTCCTTCAAGGGCTACGACCCGCACGGGCTGCCGCGCTATCCGGCGGTGCTCTGCGTCTCGGTGAACGAAGAGATCGTGCACGGCATCCCGGGCCCTCGTGTGGTGGAAGAGGGCGACATCGTGAGCCTCGACTTCGGGGTCTCGGTGGACGGCTTCCACGGCGACTCGGCCGTCACGGTTCCGGCCGGCCAGATCGACCAGCGGGCGCAGCGCCTGCTCGACGTGACCCGCGAGGCGCTCTGGTGCGGGATCCAGGCGATGCGGCCGGGGCGGCGCCTCTCCGACATCGGCCACGGGGTGCAGGGCCGCGTCGAGCCCGAGGGCTTCTCGGTGGTTCGCGACTTCGCGGGGCACGGCATCGGCCGCAAGCTCCACGAGCCGCCCTGGATTCCGAATTTCGGCGCCGAGGGCCGCGGGCCGCGGCTGCTGCCGGGGATGGTATTCGCGATCGAGCCGATGGTGAACCTGGGCGAGCCCGAGGTGCGCATGCTCGACGACGAGTGGACCGCGGTGACCGCCGATGGCTCGCTGTCGGCCCACTTCGAGCACACGATCCTGATCACCGAGGAGGGGCCCGACGTGCTGACCCGGATTCCGGGCTCGCACTAGCGGACCCGGGTAAGAGGAAGCCATGAAGGTGCGAGCGTCCGTGCGCAAGATCTGCGAGAAGTGCCGGCTGGTGCGCCGGCGCGGCGTCGTGCGCGTGATTTGCGACAACCCGAAGCACAAGCAGCGCCAGGGATAGCCGGGCGCGTGCTGCGGCCCTGACAAGGAGGTAAGAAGATGGCGCGGATTGCGGGAATCGACCTGCCGCGGACCAAGCGGATCGAGATCGCGCTGACCTACATCTACGGGATCGGCCGCAACTCGGCCCGCAAGATCTGCGCGAAGGCGAACGTCGATCTCGACACCCGGACGGAGCGGCTCTCCGACGGCGAGGTCGTGCGCCTGCGCGAGATCATCGAGCGCGACTACGAGGTCGAAGGCGATCTGCGCCGGGATGTGTCGCAGAACATCAAGATGCTGATGGACATCGGCTGCTACCGCGGACTGCGCCACCGCCGCGGGCTGCCGGTGCGCGGACAGCGTACGCACACCAATGCCCGGACCCGCAAGGGTCCGGTGAAGACCGTCGCCGGCAAGAAGGTGGCTCCGGTCAAGAAGTAGCCAGGCAGGGAAAGGCGGGAGACCGTGAAGAAGGGCGTCAAGAAGAAGGTCAAGAAGAACGTGCAGTCGGGAATCGCGCACGTTCAGGCGACCTTCAACAATACCATGATCACGATCACCGACGTCGCCGGCAATGCGCTCTGTTGGGCGTCGGCCGGCGCGCACGGATTCAAGGGATCGCGCAAGTCGACTCCCTTCGCGGCGCAGGTCGCGGCGGAGGAGTGCTCGAAGAAGGCGATGGAGCACGGGATCCGCCAGCTCACGATCTTCGTCAAGGGTCCGGGCGCCGGCCGCGAGTCCGCGGTGCGTGCGATCCAGGCCGCCGGCATCAAGGTCTCGATGATCCGGGACGTGACGCCGATCCCGCACAACGGCTGCCGCCCGCCCAAGCGGCGGCGCGTCTAGGAAACGGGGAGAACCATGGCTCGCTACACCGACGCGGTCTGTCGCCTGTGCCGACGGGAGGGCGTCAAGCTCTTTCTCAAGGGCGATCGCTGCTTCACCCCGAAGTGCGGCGTCGAGCGCCGCGCCTATCCGCCGGGGCAGCACGGCCAGGGGCGCGCGCGCTTCTCGGATTTCGGGGTGCAGCTGCGCGAGAAGCAGAAGGTGAAGCGCATCTACGGGCTGGTCGAACGCCAGTTCGCGGTGACGATGGACCGCGCCTCCCGGATGAAGGGGCGGCAGGGCGAGAACCTGCTGATGCTGCTCGAGCGACGGCTCGACAACGTCGTGTTCCGTCTCGGATTCGCGACCTCGCGGGCCGAGGCCCGGCAGCTGGTACGACACGGCCACTTCCAGGTGAACGGCCGTCGCCAGACCATCCCGTCCATGCTGGTCAAGGCCGGGGCGCGCATCACGGTGGCCGAGAAATCGCGCAAGGTTGCGCGGATCGCGAACGCCCTCGACGCGCTCGAGGGCCGCAGCGTGCCGCGCTGGCTGGAAACCGAGAAGGGCAAGTTCGAGGGGACGGTGAAGGCGCTGCCGGCGCGGGACGACATCACGATCCCGATCCAGGAGCAGCTGATCGTGGAACTCTACTCGCGCTAGCCGCATCCGAACGATTCTTGGGGGAGGACCCATGCAACAGTTGAACCGCATCGCGAAGAATTGGCGTTCGCTCATCCGACCGCGGAGCCTGGATACCGACGAGGGCGGAGCGACCGCGAAGTACCGGCGCTTCTCCTGCGAGCCGCTCGAGCGCGGCTTCGGCGTGACGCTCGGCAACGCGCTGCGGCGCGTGATGCTCTCCTCGCTGCAGGGGGCCGCGATCACCTCGCTGCGGGTGAACGGCGTCCTGCACGAGTTCTCCACCATCCCGGGGGTGATGGAGGACGTGAGCGACATCGTGCTGAATCTCAAAGAGGTCCGGCTGCGCCTTCACTCCGAAACGCCCAAGACCCTGCGCCTGCACAAAAAAGGGGAAGGTGTGATCACCGCCGCCGACCTGGCGGGGGAGGATTCCAGCATCGAGATCCTGAACAAGGATCACAAGATCGCGACGCTCTCCTCCGAGGCGGATGTCGAGATGGAGGTCACGGTCGGGCCCGGCAAGGGGTACGTGCCCGCGGAGAAGAACAAGACGCCCGACATGCCGATCGGGACGATTCCGATCGACTCGGTCTTCTCACCCGTGACGAAGATCAACTATACGGTGACGCCCGCACGCGTCGGTCGCGAAACCGATTTCGACCGCTTGAACTTCGAGGTCTGGACCGACGGCACCGTGAGCCCGATGGACGCCGTCGCCTTCGCGGCGAAGATCCTGAAGGAGCAGCTCACGATCTTCATCAACTTCGACGAGCCGGTCGAGCTGCCGACGCCGCAGGTCGAGGAGGCGACGCCGCTCAACCCGAACCTCTTCAAGTCGGTCGATGAGCTGGAGCTGTCGGTGCGCTCGGCGAACTGCCTCCAGAACGCGAACATCCGCACGATCGGCGAGCTCGTGCAGCGGACCGAAGCCGAGATGCTGAAGACCAAGAACTTCGGCCGCAAGTCGCTGAACGAGATCAAGGAGGTGCTCCAGTCCATGGGCCTCCAGCTCGGCATGAAGGTCGAGAGCTTCCCCGATCGCCGCGACGTCGAGCGGTTCCGCGAGCGCGAGGCCTAGCATGAAGCACCGGATGCACACGCGGCATCTCGGGCGCTCGAGCGCGCACCGCAAGGCGTTGATGCGCAACATGGTCACGTCGCTGCTCGAGCACGAGCGGATCGAGACCACCGACGCCAAGGCCAAGGAGCTGCGGCGGGTCGCGGACCGGATGATCACGCTCGGCAAGCGCGGAACCCTGCACGCGCGCCGCCGCGCGCTGCGCACGATCCGCAGCCGCGAGATCGCGGCAAAAGTATTTGACTCGTTGGCACTGCGCTACCGCGACCGCGCCGGTGGCTACACGCGGGTGCTCAAGCTCCGGCGGCGCCCGGGCGATGCCGCGCCGATCTCGATCATCGAGCTGGTGGACCGGGAGATGGGGGCCGCCGCTCCCAAGCGGGAGGCCGCGAAGGCGAAGGCGAAGACCGCTCGCAAGGGCTCGGCGGCGAAGGCCCCGGCCGTGGTCGCGAAGTCGAGGGCCGCCAAGCCGGTGGCCAAGCCGGCCGCGGCCAAGAAGCGCTCCTCCAAGCCGGCCGCCGACGCGAAGGGCAAGGCGCGCAAGGCGTCGCCGCGCAAGAGGGGCTCGACGAAGTCCCCCGGTTGAGCCGGGGCGGCGCCCAATGGCTTGCCGCGGGCGTCCTGGCCGCGGCGCTGCTGGCCTGGCTCTTCGCAGGCGAGGCGCCCGAGCCCGTCGACCGGGGCAGTCCCGCTCCGCCCTTCGAGCTACCGCGGGTCGGAGAGCCGGGGGCCCTTTCGCTCGCGTCGCTGCGCGGCAAGGTGGTGCTGCTGAACTTCTGGGCCACCTGGTGCCAGCCCTGTGAGGAGGAGCTGCCGGCGATGGAGCGACTCCATCGCGCGCTCTCGGGCGGCGACTTTCATCTGGTCGCGGTCTCGGTCGATACAGAGCCTGATCCGGTCCTGCGTTTCCGGCAGCGTCTCGGTCTCGGGTTCACGCTGCTGCTCGACGCCGATCAGCGCGTCGCACGCAGCTATCAGACCTTCCGCTTTCCGGAGACGCTCCTGATCGGGCGCGACGGCGTGATCCTCGAGCGCTACGTCGGCCCAAAAGAATGGGACGCGCCCGTCTACGTGTCTCGCATCCGCCGTCTCCTGGCGGGGACGCGCGACGGCGAGAGCTGAGCTGGCCGCTTGGCGCGCAGCGCCAGCCGCGGGTAAGCTCGCCGCGCCGAAGGGGTGGGGGGAACCCGTGAAGGCTCTGTTGCTCGCCGCGGCGCTGGTCGCGGCGGCGCTCGTCTACGCTGCGTTCGACACGGACGCGGGGATCGGATCCTCGCTGCGCCTGCGCGACCAGCTGCGGGAGTCGCAGGCGCGCAATGCGAGCCTGCGCGCCGAGATCTCCGCACTCGAGAGCGAGGCGAATGCGCTGGAGCGCGGCGGCTTCGCCGTCGAGCGCGCCATCCGCGAGGAGCTGGGCTTCGTGCGCGCCGACGAGACGCTCCTGCGCCTGCCCCGCGCTGATCATTCAAGTGCCCGATTTCCTTGACCTAATCCACGAAGCGGGCGATTCTCTTCGGCCATGAGGTCGCGCCTACAGGAACGCTTCGAGAGCGCGGTGCGTGAGCTGCTCGCCGAGGCGGGGTGCGAGGAGGCGCCGCCCGCCTTCAACCTGGAGGTTCCGCGCAGCGCGGAGCATGGCGACTTCGCCTGCAACGCCGCGCTGCTGCTCGCGAAACCGCTACAGCTCCCGCCTCGTCAGGTAGCCCAGCGGCTGGTCGCCCTGCTCACCGCCGGCGAGGGGGTGATCGCCCGCGCGGAAGTGGCCGGGCCCGGCTTCATCAACGTATGGCTGCGCGATGAAGGCTGGCAGGACCTGCTGCGCAGCGTGCTCACGCAGGGACGCCGCTACGGCCGCTCGCAAGCTGGTGCAGGGCAACAAGTCCAGGTCGAGTTCGTCTCCGCGAATCCGACCGGGCCGCTCACGCTCGGCCACGGTCGCCAGGCCGTGCTCGGCGACTGCATCGCGCGTGCGCTGGAAGCCGTGGGCTACCGCGTCACGCGCGAGTACTACTTCAACAACGGCGGGCGCCAGATGCGCGTGCTCGGGGAGTCGGTGCGTGCGCGCTACCTCGAGCAGCTCGGCCGCGCGGCGCCGCCGCCGGATGCGAAAGTGGACGCAGACGCGGCCTGGCCCGAGAGCATCGATGGCCTGCCCGTGGTGTTTCCCCGCGACGGCTACCAGGGCGACTACATCAAAGAAATTGCCGCGGACCTGGTCTCACGCGACGGCGACGCGCTGACCGAGGAGCCCGGCGAGGGCGTCTTTCGCGAGGTGGCCGAGCAGCAGGTGTTCGGCGAGATCCGCAAGACGCTCGACGCGCTCGGAATCCACTTTGACGTGTATTCGAACGAGATGGCGCTCTACCAAGACGGGAAGCTCGAAGAGACCCTCGCCGATCTTCGCATGCGGGACCTGGTCTACGAGAGCGAGGGCGCGGTCTGGCTGCGCGCGACGGCGCTCTCGCTCGAGCGCGACCGCGTGCTGATCAAGAGCAGCGGCGAGCCGACCTATCTGCTTCCCGACATCGCCTACCACCGCGAGAAGTTTCGCCGGGGCTTCGACCGCATCATCGACGTCCAGGGCGCCGATCACATCGAGCAGTTTCCCTTCGTGCGCGCCGCGGTGGGCGCGCTCGGCTGTCCGGTGGAAAAGCTCGAGCTGGTGCTGAACCAGTTCGTGACGCTCACGCGCGGCGGGCAGCAGGTAAAGCAGTCCAAGCGCCGTGCGACCTACGTCACCGTCGACGAGCTGCTGGGCGAGGTCGGCGCCGACGTCTTCCGATTCTTCATGGTCCAGCGCAAGGCCGAGGGACATCTCGACTTCGATCTCGATCTCGCCAAGGACACGGACTGGAAGAAGAACCCGGCCTACTACGTGCAGTACGCCCACGCGCGCAGCTACGGCGTCGAGCGCAAGGCGCGGGCGCAGGGGACTCCCATCCCCGACGCCACCAGCGTCGACGCGGCGGCCCTGGCGCTTCCCGAGGAGCTCGAGATCTTGAAAAAACTTGGCGAGTTCCCCGACGTGGTGGCGCGAGCCGCCGAAGCCCGCGAGCCGCACCACCTGGCCTACTGGGTGCGCGAGCTCGCGGGACTCTGGAATCCCTACCTGCAGGATGGCGTCCGGCACCGTGTGTTGTCGGACGATCCCGCGCTCACGAGCGCCCGCCTCGGGCTGTCGCTCGCGGTGCGGACCGTCCTGGCCAACGCGCTCGAGTGTCTCGGCATCTCGGCGCCGGAGCAGATGTGACGACGGACCATCAGACGGGGAGGCGTGCGCGCCGCGGTCGCGGCTGGCTGTTCTCACTGCTCGGCCTCGCGCTGGTGGCGATCCCGGGCTTCGCGCTCGGCCTGTTCGCCGGCGTGCTCTGGGAGGATCCGGGCCTGATCCTGGGCGACCTGGCGGGGGACACCGAGGAAGTCGCCTGGGGACCGCAGCCGGCCGCGGACGCGCCCGCCGAGCCCGTGCCGGGCGGCGACGAGGCAGCGGCCGCGGGCACGCCTCCGGATGTCGCGGCCGCGCCGCCCGCCGCGCCGCCCTCGCTGCCCACGGCCGACCGCGCTGTCGCTCCCCGGGCCGGCAAGCTGTCGGTGCAGGTGGGCGCCTTCGGGGAGAGCCGCGCTGCGGAGCAGCTGGCGGAGTCGCTGCGCAGCTCGGGCCTGCCCGTGTACGTCTCGCCCAGCGCAGCGGCGGCGGGCGAGCAGCGCTGGCGCGTCCGCGTCGGTCCGATCGCCACGCGCGAAGAGGCCGAGCGCATCGCCTCCCGGCTCAAGGCCAAGGAGAAGCTGCCGACCTGGGTGCTCACCGAAGACGGCACGTGAGCCCAGAGCATGCGATCAAAATGGGTCATCGCCGGCTGCCTGGGGCAGCTCGGGCACGCGTTGTCGGGCCAGCTCGAGCCGGCCGAGATCGCTGCGGCGGGAGATCTTCCCGAGCTCGACATTCATGATCGAGCCAGTCTCGAGCGATTCTTCGCGAGGGTGGCCCCGCCCCTCGTCGTCGTGAACACCGCGGCCTTCACGCATGTCGACCGCTGCGAAAAGCCGGAGAACCACGACGCGGTGTGGGGGGCGAACGCGGAGGGCCCCGGGCTGGTCGCGGAGCTCTGCGCCGAGCGCGGCTTCCGGCTGGTCCATGTCTCGACCGACTACGTCTTCGCCGGGGACGGGGCCCGGCCGTACCGGGAGGACGACCCGCCCGCGCCCGCCTCGGAGTATGGCCGGAGCAAGCTCGAGGGCGAGCGCCGGGTGCTCGCCCGCTGCCCGTCTGCTCTGGTGGTGCGGACCAGCTGGGTGTTCGGCCGCGGGCGTAACTTCATCGCCGCGATCCTGGCCCAGGCGCAGGAGCGCCGTCGCAAGCAGGATCGCGCCCCCCTGCGCGTGGTCGACGACCAGCGCGGACGGCCCACCTACGCGGTGGACCTCGCCGCCGGGATCCGCGCCCTGGTCGAAGCGGACGCGCGCGGCCTGTACCATCTGGCGAACCGCGGCGAGGCGACCTGGTGGGAGGTGGCGAGGGCCAGTTTGGATGAGGCCGGCTTCGGCGACCTCGGGGTCGATCGCATCAAGACCCGGGACCTGAGCCTTCCGGCGCCGCGTCCGATCTATTCGGTGCTGGACTGCTCGAAGGCCGAGGCGCTCGGCGTGCGTCCTCGCAGCTGGAAGGACGCGCTCCAAGCTTTCTTGCGTTCGTCCGATTCACCGCTCGCTCCGGAAGGAAAGGCCGCATGAGCTCGCGTCGATCTCTGGAGCGGATCCTGGTCACCGGGGGGGCCGGCTTCATCGGCTCGCACCTCTGCCGCCGCCTGCTCGACGAAGGCTGCCAGGTGATCGCGATCGACAACCTGCTGACCGGGCGGATCGAGAACATCGAGCCGCTGCTCGGTCACCCGAAGTTCGAGTTCCAGCATTATGACGTGACGAACTTCCTGTTCGTCGCGGGTGCGCTCGACGCGATCCTCCACTTCGCCTCGCCGGCGAGCCCGGCGGATTTCGAGCGCCTGCCGATCCAGATCTTGAAGGTCGGCTCGCTCGGCACCCACAAGGCGCTGGGCCTGGCCAAGGCCAAGGGCGCGCGCCTGCTGCTCGCGAGCACCTCGGAAACCTACGGTGACCCCGAGGTGAATCCGCAGCCAGAAACGTATTGGGGCAACGTGAACCCGATCGGCATTCGCGGCGTCTACGACGAGGCGAAACGTTTTGCCGAGGCGATGACGATGGCCTACCACCGCCACCATGGCGTCGACGTCCGCATCGTGCGCATCTTCAACACCTTCGGCCCGCGCATGCAGATCCACGACGGCCGGGCGATTCCGAACTTCTTCCGGCAGGCAATCCTCGGCGAGGATGTGACTCTATTCGGTGACGGATCGCAGACCCGGTCTTTTTGCTACGTGGACGATCTGGTGGAAGGCATCTGGCGCCTGCTGCGCTCGGATCATGTCGGCCCCGTCAACATCGGGAACCCGCGCGAGATGACGCTGCGGGCGATGGCGGAGAAGATCATCGAGATCACCGGCAGCGCGAGCCGGATCGTGCTCCGCGAGCTCCCGCCGGACGATCCGAAGGTGCGGCGGCCCGACATCACGCTCGCGAGGCGCGTGCTCGAGTGGGAGCCGAGGGTTTCGGTAGAGGAGGGCCTGCGCCGGACCCATGCCTACTTCCGCTCGGCGCTCGCGCAGGAGCCCCGGGCAGGAAATCCAGGCTCGACGTGACGGACCGCCGGCTGATCCGGAACTTCTGCATCATCGCGCACATCGATCACGGCAAGAGCACGCTGGCGGATCGGCTGCTGGACGCCACCGGCTCGCTCACCGCGCGCGAGAAGCGCGACCAGTTCCTCGACAAGATGGACCTGGAGCGCGAGCGGGGGATCACGATCAAGGCCCAGACCGCGCGCATGCGCTACCGGGCCCGCGACGGCAAGGACTACGTGCTCAATTTGATCGACACCCCCGGCCACGTCGATTTTTCTTATGAGGTCTCGCGAGCGCTGGCAGCCTGCGAGGGCGCCATCCTGGTAGTTGACGCGGCGCAGGGCATCGAGGCGCAGACCCTCGCCAACGCCTGGCTCGCGATCGAGGCCGGCCTCGCGATCATTCCCGTCGTCAATAAAATCGACCTGCCCGCCGCCGATCCCGAGCGCGTGGCCCAGGAGATCGAGGACATCATCGGACTTGACGCGGCCGACGTGCTCCCCGTCTCCGCGAAGGAGGGCAAGGGGATCGGCGAGCTGCTCGAGCGGATCGTCGAGCGCGTGCCGCCGCCGAGCGGCGATGCCGAGGGGCCCCCGCGCGCGCTGGTCTTCGACTCCTGGTTCGATCCCTACGTCGGCGCGGTGATGCTTGCGCGCGTCTTCGACGGCCGCTTCCAGGTCGGCGGCCGCCTGCTGATGCTGGCCCGCGACGTCGAGCACGAGATCCAGCAGCTGTTCGTGATCGATCCGCATCCGAGCCAGGTCGAGAGCCTCGAGCTCGGCGAGGTGGGGCTGTTCGTCGCGGGGATCCGTTCGCTCGCCGAAGTCAAAATCGGCGACACGCTCGGCGACGCCGCCCGCCCGCCCGCCACGCCATTACCAGGCTTCCGCGAGGTGAAGCCGATGGTCTTCGCGGGCCTCTATCCCGTCGATCCCGACGGCTACGAGAACCTGAAGACGGCCTTGCAGAAGCTCCAGTTGAACGATGCCTCGCTCGTCTACGACGCCGAGACCAGCGCCGCGCTCGGCTTCGGCTTCCGCTGCGGGTTCCTCGGCTTCCTGCACTCCGAGATCGTGCAGGAGCGGCTGGAGCGCGAGTACAACCTGAACCTGATCTCGACCGCCCCCACCGTGCGCTACCGGGTGGTGCTGCT
>Ga0184637_10000974_pt1 | contig 20050 bp, 15 predicted proteins | sample PLM3_127_b2_FD_133143 | JGI IMG/M metagenome (GOLD analysis project Ga0184637, IMG submission 133143) | Groundwater sediment microbial communities from an aquifer in East River, Colorado, USA - PLM3_127_b2 | ecosystem: Environmental > Terrestrial > Soil > Riparian zone | place: USA: East River... | reverse complement strand
CGTGACGGACGTCTTGACGAGCGAAGACGACGCCATCTCCGCGATGCAGGTATACGAGGTGGAGAGGCGCTCCTCGAGTCAGCGCGTCCGGCCCCCAATTCTCGAATAGCAGGACCGCTGCGCGGCCGGACCTCGCGGCCCCCGGCTAGCGGACGCGCTCGCAGCTTGTGACTTCGTCGCCGGGCTCGACCAGGTGGCAGCCGTCGCTGCCGCTGCCTCCCGTGACGCGGTCGTTGCCCGGGCCTCCGTCGAGTTCGTCCGCGCCCTTGTTGCCCTGCAGCCGGTCGTTCCCGTCGTCGCCGAAGAGCCGGTCGTCGCCGTCGCCGCCCTCGAGTACGTCATCGCCCGGGCCGCCGTGGAGCTCGTCGTCGCCGCCTCGGCCGACGAGCCGGTCCCGGCCGCCGAGGCCCAGCAGCACGTCGTCGCCCGGCGTTCCGGTCAGCCGATCGTTTCCCGGGGTGCCGATGTTCGCGAGCACGAGCGCGACGGTTTGGAGCTCGCCCGGCGGGAGCGGATCGTCGGCCTCGTCGCCGTGCTCCCGCGCGAACGTGTGGCAGGGATCCGCGGACTGGAAATCGAGGAAATAGACCCCGTCGCTCCCGAGGATCGAGAACGTCGCGGTGTCGTTCGTCTCGATGAAATCCCCCGCGTCTTCACCCTGCGCCCGGATCCGGTAGCGCAGCGCAAGCTGATTGCGCCGGAATCCTCCGGTCGTGTCGCGCGCGTTCAGCGTGATCAGGTTGTCGTGTCCGATGAATTGGTCCGTGCCGTCGTCGAACGCCCGCCCGGCGATCGTGAGATCGACGCGGGGTGCCTCGGGGTCGCTGGCCGGATCAGGCGATGGCGCGTCCCCGAGATCGGGGAAGTTCAGGGCGCCGTTCTCCCAGTCGGTGAACAGCACCCGGAAGGCCGGGCGCAGCACGCAGGACTCCCACAGCGGGAACCGGCCCGTGCCACCCTTCACGTGCGGGAAGTCCATGAAGTGCTCCCCCTGCGCATCGGCCCGCCAGGAATGGTCCGACGTGATCGAGCGTAGCCAGGGGGTTCCCGTCAGCGCCTCGACCATCACGTTGGCCGGCGCCGGGTCGCTCTCGAGCGACCGGTAGGTCCGCACGGTGGTCGGGTCGAACCAGATACGCTCGGCGACCAGGATGTCGCCGAACACCTGGTCGAGCGCGGCGGCGTCGAGCAAGAGAAGCTTTGCCAGCGTGATCGTGTTTGCGAGCGGGGCGAAGAAGCCGTCGTCGAAGCAAGCGTCGTCGGCGAGGCCGCCGCTGTTGGGATGCGAGGGATCCTGCGGCACGTGATGCTCTCCCGACGCCGAGATCGCCGCGATCGCGTCGACCCGAGCGTGGTCTCCCTCCAGGAAGAGCGGGTTGAACGTCTGCGTGCCGAGCCGGGGAGTCGTGATCGTGACGGTCTCGAGATTCAGCCAGTGAGCCGCACCGTGGGAGAACTCCTCGAGATCGTCGACGTCGACGCCGAAGCGGTCCTCGAGGTGCTCGCGGATCCGCCGCCGCGCATCGTCGCGGACCGCGTCGATGGACGCGATCAGCGGATTCAGCGCGAGCCGCACCGGATCGACGAGGGGTCCGATCAGCTCGTCGAACCGCGCGCGGAACTGCTGCCGGATCCGGCGCAGGTCTCCGACGAGCGGCGGCACTCCGAGCATCGCGAGCAGATGCTCGTTCACGAACTCGTTGGTCTCGTCGACGATCACGTCGAGGGTCGACACCTGGTGCTCGCAATCGGCCCGGGGGCCCATGAACGCATCGGGGCCGAAGTTGCCGCAGCCCGGATCGGCCCTGCGGTTCTGGAGGTCGCGCCGGACCTGCGGATCGAAGTAGGCCCGGTTCAGCGCCAGACTGAGCTCTCCCCAGTGGGCGAGCCCGTCGTCGATGTGCGCGATCCAGTCCTCGAGATAGCGCGCGAGCACGCCGTCGGCCGAGTCGCCGAGGACCGCCTCGCGGAAGGCGTCGAAGTCGAGGCGTTCGGCGAAGTCCACCGCGGCGATCGAGGCGAGCGCGATCGGGCACTGCGTGATGTCGTGCGCAACGTCGTCATCGCCGGGCCCGAAGCTGCAATCCGCGTCGGCATCGAGGAAGGTCTGGTTGAACGCGTCGTGCTGCTGGATCAGGAACTCGAGCGTGCCGGCGACCGGCCGGGTGATCAAGGCACGCGTCTGGACCACGTGGGCGCGCAGGGCGAGGAACACGCCGATCGTGAACTCGCGCTCCGGTCCCGCGGGAGTCGGGGCGAGGCGATCGATGAACGTCTCGTAGAGGAAACGGTGCGGGGCGTCGAAGCTCCGGTGCGGCGTCGTGATGTCGCTGATGTCCCCATCCGGCAGAAACGTCCGGTCGGGATTCCCGTCGTAGAGCGGCGTCGCATCCCCGAAGTAGGCTTCGACGGCCTTGTGGCGCAGCGCCACGCTCAACGCGGGCACGCTGGTCAGGACGTCGGTGATCGGCGGCCACAGCTGCTGCGCAAAATGGTTCACGAGCGTGTGGGCCCACAGGTCGCCCGCGGCGTGGGTGAGAAAGCCGTAGGAGAAGGCCAGGATCTGCGAGCGTTCGGCGGCGGTGTAGCGCGGATCCTGCTGCGCGGCCCATGCCTTTTCGAGCACGTGCTTCAGCCAGTCCCCGGTGTTCCCGCTCTTCACGCACCCCTCGTCCGGGTGGAACCCGGGCGGATCGTCCTGCGTCTCGCATCGGAGGACGTCGCCGCCGAGTGAGGTATGGATCAGGTTCCAGCCGTAGAGGAGATCGGGAAAGACATCGGGCCCGATCACGCCGGCATCGTAGAACTGCGGCCAGTCGCGCAGCGCCGTCAGGATCTCCGCCCGGACGGGATACTCGCGGCCCTCGATCGTCACGAAGCCGTCGATCGCGTCTCCCCGCGCGGCGTCTCCCGTGTAGTTGTGCGTATAGGGCTCGAACGCGCCCGCCGGGGGGGCGAGCTGCGAGGCGGCGCAGAGCGCGAGGCCGAGGAGCGACGCGATGCGCCGCCGGAGGGGGGTCCGTGCGGGCTTCACCAAAATAGTGTATCACGAACAAAGGAAGGTCAGGCTGCGTTCTGGCGCGTGACGGCCCAAGGTAGAAGAGTCGGTGCCTGCGCTGGCTCGGCGACCTCGAGTGAAGAGCCCGCGAACACCCCGAGATTCAACCGTGAAGCGATGATCACTCGAGTGACAGCGACGGAAGAACGTCCACGCCGCGCTGGCGCAGCCAGTGGTCGGCGAGCACCAGGCAGACCATCGCCTCGACCATCGGCACCGCGCGCGGAAGCACGCAGGGATCGTGGCGGCCCTGCGCATCCAGCTGGGTGGCGGCGCCGCTGCGATCGACGGTCTGCTGCGGCTGCGAGATGGTGGCGGTCGGCTTGAAGGCGACGCGAACCAGAACGAGCTCGCCGTTGCTGATCCCGCCCTGCACGCCGCCCGAGCGGTTCGAGACGGTTCGGGGCCGGCCGTCCGGGCCCGGCACGAAGGGGTCGTTGTGCTCGATGCCGGTCATGCGCGTGCCCTCGAAGCCGCTCCCGATCTCGAAGCCTTTCGAGGCCGGCAGCGACATCAGCGCGCGCGCCAGGTCGGCCTCCAGCTTGTCGAAGACCGGCTCTCCAAGTCCGGCTGGGACGCCGCGCGCCACGCACTCGACCACGCCGCCCAGCGAGTCGCCGCGGCGCCGCGCGGCGTCGATGCGCTCGGCCATCTCGGCGGCGGCGGAGGGCTCGGGGCAGCGCACCGGGTTCGCCTCGACAGCCGCCAGTGTCACGCTCGCGGGATCGACCTTCGCCTCGATCTCGTGCACGCGCCGCACCCAGGCCAGCACCTCGATCCCCGCCGCGATCGCGAGCAGCTTGCGTGCGATGGCGCCGGCGGCGACGCGTCCCACCGTCTCGCGCGCGCTCGCGCGCCCTCCGCCCTGCCAGTTGCGGATTCCGTACTTCGCCTCGGTGGTGTAGTCCGCATGCGAGGGCCGGTAGACGTCTTTCATCGCCGCGTAGGCTTCCGGCCGCGCGTCCTGGTTGCGCACCAGCAGCGCGATCGGCGTTCCGAGCGTGTGGCCCTCGAACACGCCCGAGAGGATCTCCACGCGGTCGGGCTCGTCGCGCGGCGTGGTGAGTCGGCTCTGGCCGGGCCGCCGGCGGTCGAGGTCGCGCTGGATCTCGGCTTCCGTGATCGGAAGCCGCGGGGGGCAGCCGTCGACCACCACGCCCACGCCGCCGCCGTGGCTCTCGCCGAAGGTCGCGATCTGGAAGAGTTGTCCGAAGCGGCTGCTCATACGGACGGCGAGGGTAGCGCGAGCCTGAGCGCCTTGCGGGTGAGCGTGGCCTGCGGGAGCTCGGCGAGGGCGCTCGGGGCCAGCCAGCGGTGGGCGTCGAAGTCGACCAGGCGTACGCGACCCTCGGGCGTGTCGCAGCGGAACACGTGGAGCCGCAGGCTCCGGTGCGTGAACAGGTGTCTCACCTCGCCGCGTCGCTCGGCGCTCGCGATCGCCAGGCCCGTGCGCTCGCGGAGCGCGCGGCGCAGCCCCGCCTCGGGTCGCTCGCGCGGCGCGAGCTCCCCGCCCGGCAGCTCCCATAGCCCTCCCAGCAGCCCTCGCGGCGGACGGCGCACCGCCAGCACGCGGCCGCGCCGCACGATCAGGCCCGCCACCGCCTCGACCGCGCGGGGCGCCGCCTTGCGCGCTTTGACGGGGAGCGACTCGGCGTCGCCCGCCTTGCGGGCCGCGCAGCGGCGGCGCAGGGGGCAGGCAGGGCAGCTCGGGGCGCGCGGGGTGCAGACGAGCGCGCCCAGCTCCATCAGCGCCTGGTTCAGGTCTCCGGGGCTCTGGCCGCGCGCGAGCTCGGCGGCATGCTCCCAGAGGCGCTCCGCGACCGCCGGGCGTTTCGGGTCTTCATGGATCCCATGCAGGCGCACGAGCACGCGTGCGACGTTGCCGTCGACCACCGGCTCGGGACGGTCGAATGCGATCGAGGCCACCGCGCCCGCGGTGTAGCGGCCGACGCCCGGGAGCTCGCGCAGACCCTCCGCGGTGTCGGGCAGGCGCCCGCCGTGGCGCGCGGCAACCATTTTCGCGGCGCGGTGCAAATTGCGGGCGCGCGAGTAGTAGCCGAGGCCGGCCCAGGCGCCGAGCACCGCGTCGGGCTCGGCGGCGGCGAGCGACGGGATGTCCGGAAAACGCGCGAGGAAGCGCTCCCAGTAGGGGATCACCGTCTCGACGCGCGTCTGCTGCAGCATCGCCTCGGAGATCCAGACGGCATAGGGATCGCGGATCCTGCGCCATGGCAGGTCGCGGCGACTCACCCGGTACCAGTCGAGCAGGAGCTGGCGCGTCGGCTTCACGGGAGCAACCCGGCGCGGGCCAGTTCTATTGAAGCTGACTCTCGACGTGCGACTCCACCCACTTGGAATCCCACCATTCGACGGGGTCGACGTAGGTGTCGCCGACCAGGATCGCAAAATGCAGGTGATCGCCTCCGGCCAGTCCGGTCTGACCCGAGAGACCGAGCGTCTGGCCCTGCGCGACGGACTCGCCCTCGCGCACGTCGATGCGGGAGAGGTGGGCGTAGAGCGAGGTGATGCCCATGCCGTGATCCACCAGCACGCAGTTGCCGTAGATCCCGAGCATGCCCGCGAAGAGCACGCGCCCGGCGTTGCTGGCGGTGATCGGGGTGTTCGCGGTGGCCGCGAGGTCGTAACCGTAGTGCGTCGCCTCGGACACCTGGGTTCCGTCGACGAAGTAGCTGCGCCGCTCGGCGAATACGCTGGTGACCTTCGAGTTGTGGAGCTGCCGGAACGCGCCCTTCCAGTGCTTCTCCGAATCATCGGCGGCGGCCAGCTCGCGGATGCGCGCCTCGTTCTCGGCGCGCAGCTTCGAGTTGATCACCTGGAAGGTCTCGATCGCACCCGCGGCGGGGAGCTTCTCCTGGTGCGCGAGCTCCGGCACCTTGGTGTCGAGAAAGTTCTGGGGAAGCGTGATGTTGGCGCGCTGGAACTGGCGCTCCTTCAGCACCACGGACCAGCTGGCAGTGGCCGTGTTTCCCGCGGCGTCTTCCGCGACCACGCGGATCGGCGGCGCGGGGGGCGCATCGGTCGCGACCGCGAAGATGGCGATGCGGGCATTCGGGTCGCTGGAGCCCGGACGCGGCACGCCGCGGTAGAAGCGCTCGCCGACCTGTACGCCGTCGCGCGCGGTGGGCTCGGACACCGAATAGGCGACCGCGCCCGAGCCGCCGCGCTCGACATAGGTCAGGCCGCTGGTCACCGCCACGCGCGGCGGCGAGAGGTCGATCGTCACCGGCACTTCGAGCCGCGTCTGGTTGCCGCCGAAGCCGCCGCGCCACGACCAATCGCGCGCCGTGATGCGCAGGAAGCCGCTGCCCTCGGCCGCGCCGAGCGCCTGCGGATCGATGCGCAGCGTCAGGCTGCGGTCCGCGCCGGCATCCCCGCCGCCCAGCCAGCTCCCGGGATAGAGCTCGAGCGCGACCTCGCGATCGCCCCCGGCGTGCGAGAACACGGCGGCGAGCTCCCGCACCCCCGAGCCCGCGTCGGAGGCCGCGATCTCGACGTCGCGCCCGGATGCGTTCACGACCAGCGAGGGCGGAGCGATCAGCACCGGGGGCGTTCCCTCGGCGCGGAAGAAGGCGAGCCCCGCCAGGGCCACCGCCGCGAGTACCAACAGGACGACCAGCCAGCTGCGTGCGCTCACGCCCACCCCCTTCGTGAACGCGCGCAGTCTAGCGTGCGGATTGACGGAGTGTCTCGGGGACGCGATCCTCGCCGCCCTCGCGGAAACCATCGAGGATGGCCATGTCCGGGCTGCGCCGCATCGTGCTGATCCGCCACGGGGAGACCGTCGGCAACTCGGGTGAGCGCCTGCACGGCAGCGCGGACCTCGCGCTCTCCGCGGAAGGGCTCGAGCAGATGCGGCGCGCCGCTGCGTCGCTGCGAACCGAGGTCTTCGAGCTGGTGGTCGCGAGCACCCTGCGGCGCTCGTGGGAGGCCGCGCAGATCGTCTCCGGCGGGGCGCCCATCCGTCTCGAGCACGACTTCCGCGAGATCCACTTCGGCCGCTGGGAGGGTCTCACGAAGAGCGAGGTCGAGGCCTCCGATCCGATCGCTTACAAAGACTGGCAGGCCAGGAGGGCCGGCTTCGAGTTTCCGGGCGGCGAACCCCGCGCGCAGTTCCGAGCCCGCATCGCGCGCGGGCTCGAGCGGTTGCAGGCGAGCGGTGCGGACGCCGTGCTGGCGGTGCTGCACCGGGGCGTGATCCGGACTCTTGGTGAGCAGCTGCTCGGCAGCCCGCTCGCGGATGCCACGCCGAGCCTGGGAGAGGTCGTCTCCCTCTCGCGCACTCCGGGCGGCGGCTGGTTTTGCGGACGCCGCGGCAGCAATCCGGAAGGACTGCAACCCGTTTCAGTTTCCGCTTGACGCTCTCCCGCGCGCGAGCGTATAGCCCCTGCTGGTGACGGACCGGGGAGTCCCCGCGCCGGGCCAGGAGGATCCAGTCATGCTTTGGAAGCTCTCGGCGGCGCTCGTCTTCGCGCTCGCCTGGCTGCCCGCGCCCTGCGTGCGTGCCGAGGAGCCCGGCGACCAGCAGGCGACCGAGGAGGCCTCGGAACCCGAAGCCTCCGCGAAGACCGAAGAACCCGCTGAGAGCGAAGAGCCCGAGGAAGCCGGCGACGACTCGGACGCCGACGCCGCCGGCTACGACCGCGACGGCTGGTACGCGGGGCTCGGCGGCGGCTACGCCATCGAGCAATTCGACGGCGGGAGCTCGGGGGACAGCGGCTTCGCGCAGCTTCGCGCGGGCTACCACTTCCTGCGCTTCGCCTCGCTCGAACCGCAGCTCGAGTACACGCCGAAGTTCAACGGCAAGTCGGGTCGCTACGCGGGCGTCAACACCGCGACCTGGGCGATCTGGCTCAACATGAAGGGTTATCCGACCGCGCCGTGGACCGGCCGCTTCCAGCCCTTTGCCATGGTCGGGGTCGCCTGGATGTGGGAGCGCCGCACGGGTTCGGCCATCAACGGCTCGGACGAGGACGGCGCTTTCGCGGCGCGCTTCGGGGGCGGCATCGACCTCTACGTCACCGACCACATCGTGGTGACGACCGAAGGCGCCTGGGTGCTTCCCACCGGAAGCCTCAAGGACCTGAATCAGGTCCAGATCGGCGGCGCGCTCCAGTACCGCTTCTGAGCCGTCTCAGGCAAGCGAAGCGCGCAGCGAGCCGAAGGCGAGCGGAGTTCACTCAGGCTTCTTCCTGCTGCTCCTGCAGCCTCGCGATCACGCTGAAATCCTCCAGCGTGGTGGTGTCGCCCACGGTCTTGCTTCCGGAGGCGATCTCGCGCAGGAGCCGGCGCATGATCTTGCCGGAGCGCGTCTTGGGCAGCGCGTCGGTGAAACGAACGTCGGCGGGCTTCGCGATCCCGCCGATCTGGTGCGCCACGTGGTCGCGCAGCGCCTCCGCGAACGCGCGACCGACGGGCGTGCCCTGTTTCGGGGTGACGAAGGCGACGATCGCCGTTCCGGTCAGGTCGTCCGGCCGTCCGACCACCGCGGCCTCCGCGACCTTCGCGTGCGCCACCAGCGCGCTCTCGATCTCCATCGAGCCGATCCGGTGTCCCGAGACGTTCATCACGTCGTCGATACGGCCCACGATCCAGAAGTAGCCGTCCTTGTCCCGGTGCGCGCCGTCGCCCGCGAAATAGATCTCGTCGAAGCGGCTCCAGTACTGCTGCTGGTAGCGCCCCTCGTCGCCCCAGATGCCGCGCAGCATCCCGGGCCACGGGCGCCGGAGCACCAGGAAGCCGCCGTGCGAGCGGCCGGCGATCTTCCCATCTTCGGTGTAGACCGCGGCGTCGATGCCGGGAAAGGGAAGCGTCGCGGAGCCCGGCTTGGTGGGCACGCCGGCGGGAAGCGGCGTGATCATGATCCCGCCGGTCTCCGTCTGCCACCAGGTGTCGACGATCGGGCAGCGCTTGCCGCCGATCACCCGGTGGTACCAGATCCACGCCTCGGGGTTGATCGGTTCGCCCACCGTGCCGAGCAGGCGCAGCGACGAGAGGTCGTGGCGCTTCGGGTGCTCGTCGCCCAGGCGGATGAAGGTGCGGATCGCCGTGGGCGCCGTATAGAAGATGGTCACGCGGTGCCGCTCGATCATCTCCCAGAAGCGGTCGGGGCGCGGGTGGGTCGGCACGCCCTCGTACATCAGCGTGGTCGCGCCGTTGGCGAGGATCCCATAGATCACGTAGGAATGGCCCGTGACCCAGCCCAGATCCGCGGTACACCAGTAGGTGTCTTCGTCCTTGAGGTCGAAGATCGCTCTGGCGGTCGTGGTCACGTGGGTGAGGTAGCCGCCGGTCGTGTGCAGCACGCCCTTCGGCTTGCCGGTGGTGCCGCTCGTGTAGAGGATGAAGAGCGGATGCTCGCTGTCGAGCTTCGCGGGCGGGCAGTCGGCGCTCGCGTCCCGCATCGCGTCGTCCCACCAGATGTCGCGCCCTTCGCGCATCGCGACCGGCGAGCCAGTTCGCTTGACGCAGATCACCTTCTCCACGCAGGGCGCTCCCTCCAGCGCCTCGTCGACGGCGGGCTTGAGCGCGTTCGCCGCGCCGCGCCGGTAGCCCCCGTCCGCGGTCACCACCAGCTTGGCTCCAGCGTCGTTGATGCGATCGCGCAGCGACTCGGCGGAGAAGCCCCCGAAGACCACGCTGTGCGGCGCGCCGATCCGGGCGCAGGCGAGAATCGCGATCGCGAGCTCGGGGATCATGGGCATGTAGATGGCGACGCGGTCGCCCTTCGACACGCCGTGCGCCAGCAGAACGTTCGCGAAGCGGCAGACCTCGCGGTGCAGCTCGCCATAGGTGAGCACGCGCGTGTCGCCGGGCTCGCCCTCCCACAGGATCGCCGCCTTGTTGCGGCGCCAGGCGTGCTTGCCCTCGAGATGACGGTCCAGGCAGTTGTAGGAGACGTTCAGCTTGCCGCCGACGAACCACTTTGCGAACGGCGGCTTCCAGTCGAGCACCCGCTTCCAGGGCGAGAACCAGCTGACGTGCTCCTTCGCCATTTTCGCCCAGAAGCGCTCGGGATCGCGCTCGCCGAGCTTGCGGTAGGCGTTCACGGTCTTCCTGGACCAGTTCGCGCGCTTGGCGAACCCGGATTCCGGCTCGAAGACCCGTTTCTCTTTCAGGAGTGCCTTGGTGGTGTCGGGCATGCTTCAGCGATCGCCGACCAGGGCTTCCAGCTCGTCGGGCGCCTTCGGGATCGCCGCGGTCAGGTTCTCGTGGCCAGCCTCCGTGACTGCGATGTCGTCCTCGATCCGGATGCCGATGCCGCGGAAGCGCGGATCGGCCTTCTCGTCGTCCTTCGAGACGTAGAGGCCGGGCTCGACCGTGAAGACCTGGCCCGGCTCGAGCCGCCGCGGCTCGCCGCCCACCCGGTAGCTGCCGACGTCGTGGACGTCGAGGCCGAGCCAGTGGCTGGTCGAATGCATGTAGTAGGCGCGGTACGCCTCGCGCGCGATCAGCTCCTCCAGTTCGCCTGACAGCAGGCCCAGGTCGAGCATTCCTTCTACCAGCCGCCGTACGGCCGCGTCGTGGATCTCGGGCAGCGTCGCGCCGGGGCGGCAGCGTTCGATCGCCGCGGTCTGGGCGGCGAGCACCACCTCGTAGAGGGCGCGCGCGGGGCCGCTGAAGCGGCCCCCGACCGGGTACGCGCGCGTCACGTCGGAGGCGTAGCCCTCGAGCTCGCAGCCGGCGTCGATCAGCACCAGCTCTCCTTCGGCGAGCTTCTGGTCGTTTCGCACGTAGTGCAGCACCGTGGCGTTGCTGCCGCTGCCCACGATCGGCGTGTAGGCGGGCCCGCTGGCGCCGCGGCGGCGGAAGGCGTGCAGCAGCGCGGCTTCCAGCTCGTATTCGAACGCGCCGGGCTGGGCGAGGCGCGCCGCGGCGTCGTGGGCCTCGGCGCTGATCGAAGCGGCGCGTCTCAAGATGTCGAGCTCGTGCGGCTCCTTGAAGAGGCGCATGCCGTGCACGAGGGTGCGTGGATCCAGGATCGCGTCGGCGGGATCGACTCCCTGGCGCGAGCGCAGGCGCAGGCTCTCGAGCGTCTCGACCAGCTTCGCGTCGACGCCGGGATCGCGGCCCAGCACGTGGTAGATCCGGCGGGCCTTGCGCAGGAGATCGGGGATCTGGGCGCGAAACGCGTCGCTCGGATGGGACTCGTCCGCTTCGTAGTCGCGGCGCGCGCCCTCCAGACCCGGGCGATAGCCGTTCCAGGTCTCCATCTCCCGATCCCGCGGCTCGACGTAGAGTGTGTAGGCGGGGCCGCCGGTCGTGCTCAGCACCGCGACCGCGCCGGGATGATCGAAGCCGGTCAGGTAGAGGAAGTCGCTGTCCTGGCGGAAGGGGAACTGGCTGTCCCGCGAGCGCGTAACCACGCCGGCGCCCAAAAAAATGGCGACGGCGTCCTCCCCCATCGCCTCCAGGAACCTTCTGCGCCGCTCCGCGAACACGCGCGCAGCTTAGCAAGCGAAGCGCGCAGCGAGGCGGAGCCGAGCGGAGTTCACCTTTAGCTCACGGCGGCGCGCGCTCCCGAGGCGGCGGCGGGTCCGCCTCCACGGGCGGCAGTGCCAACCAGGGCGGCAGCGAGGCATCGATCGCGACTCGCACAAGACGCCCTGATTTTCCGCAGGCTTATGTGTCGCAGGCCGGCGAGCCGGAATTGGCACGCATCCTGCTCTAACCGAGGGGCGCAAGCTGATCTGATGGATCGGGCGATTGTAAGCGGGCGCGCACGGTCGTCCGGTTCGAGCCCCTCGGAGGTCTCGAGCTCCAAAAGGCGCTTTCCCCTTGAACGGCACCCCGCCTTCTCGGGGCCACGTTGGGCCAGATCGAACACCCCCCGGCCGGAAGTTCCGCGCCGGGGGGTCGTGTTTTGCAAGCGGGCGCCAGCCCGCGCGCAGCGAGCCGCAGGCGAGCGAAGTTCACCCAGGCAAGCGAAGCGCGCAGCGAGCCGCAGGCGAGCGAAGTTCACCCAGGCCCGGTCGCGGCGACTCCCCGCCCGCGCTGCAACTGCGTCTGGAATTGCCGGAAATAGCGCAGGAATGGCACTCGGCGGGCCGTCCTCGGTCCAGCCGGACTACGCGCGGTTGTGGCGGGGTGATGATTCGCGATCAGCGCTGGACCTGGGCGGCGTGATCGTGGTCTAATCGACAGCGAGCCCTGCGAAGGGGATGCTATGCGCATCCGTCCGTCGTTGGTGCGGCTGGCGCTCGCAGCCGTGCTCTTCTCGATCGCTTCGACCGCCTCGGCCGTCGCCATCGACTGGATCAGCGTCGGCAACCCGGGCAACGCGACCGATCCCGATCTCTCGACCAACACAGGTGGTTTCTCGAACGACCTTTCCCTTACCGAGGAGGCAGTTTGATGCGGAAGCAGTTCTCGGTAGCGTTGATGGCAGGCCTGCTCTGTCTGGTTGGGATGACGAAGGAGGCAGGGGCCACCGTCACGATCGCGCTCGAATGGGGTGAGTGCGCTGGGGGCTGCATCGGCCTGGGTACGGACACCCTCTATGGCTCCGATGCTCCTGGTCAGACTCTCCGGCTCGACATCTTCTTGAGCCATGATCTGACGCTGGGGCTCAAGATTCACGTGTTCTCGCTGAACTTCGACACCGCCCTCGAGAACGAGCTGAACCTCGGGCCGATGGCGCAGGCCGAGTGGGCCGGGACGGATGTCGCTCCCGGACCGCTCGCTCAAAGTTACCTGCCGATTACAAACGGCCTGTCGGGGCAAGTAGAGTCGTCCGGAGCCACGGCGGGCCGCATCAATTCCTACGAGAGCTACGCCATCTTCGGGGTTCTGCCGGCCAACGGTGTGGCGTACACGGTCGGATCCAGCACGGCGACGGCGCCCGCTCGCTATCGGGTTGGGCAGGCGTTCTTCACCGCGAACGGTGCCATCGCGGACGGTCCGGATATCTTCTCCGGCTTCTTCAACAGCCTGGTCGACACAATCGACGACGGCAACGCCCAGCCGGTTCCGGTGGGCACCATCACGTTTGGGACTGCGGCCCTGATTCCGGAGCCTGGCACGGTCTCGCTCCTGGGCCTCGGCCTGGTCGGCCTGGTCCTGGCGAGTCGCCGCCGCCGCCGCTCCTGAGCTGAATCCTACTCGGTCTCCGCGCGCAGGCTCACGGTGGTGACTTCCTCGCCGAACTCGCGCAGGAACCAGCCCTTGAGCTCCTGCAGCGAGCCGAGGTCGTCTGCGGATTCCGGGGCGCGCCAGGCGATCGCCTCGAGCGCGGAGTTCGGGCACAGCACGCCGGGGTCGAGCGCGAGCTCTGCGGCCCGCTTCGACCGCCACTGCTTGAGCGCGCCGAGGCGGCGCTCGGCCCCCCGGTCCATCCGGCGGCGGCCGTTGCCGGCCAGCTTGGGGATCGGGCCGTGGTGCTCGCGGGAGCCTTCCTTGACGGCGGCGATCACCTCCCGGCCCAGCCGGCGCACCAGCAGATCGGTGATGCCCTTGATCTCGAGCAGGTCGGAGAGCTTGCGCGGCTTGCGCTCGGCGATTTCGAGCAGCGTACCGTTGCCGAGCACCTTGAACGGCGGCCGGTCCATCTCGCGGGCGCGCGCGTCGCGCACCAGGTAGAGCGCGCGCAGGATCGAGAGCTCCTCGGGATTCAGCCGGCGTGCGCCCTTGATGCGCAGGTAGCCGTGCTCGTCGAATACTCGTCCGGGCCACTCGCGGCGCGTCAGCGTCTGGAACTCCTCCTCCGCCCAGCGCATGCGCTTCGCCTTGCGCAGCTCCTTGGCGAGGTTCTCGGCCAGTCCCATGAGGTGGAGCACGTCCGAGGCCGCATAGCTCTGCTGGCGGCTCGAGAGCGGGCGCGCCGACCAGTCCGAGCGCTGCTCGTCCTTCGGGAGCTTCACGCCAAAGTGGCGCTCCGTGAGGCTCGAGAGGCCCACCGAGGAGTAGCCGAGCAGCTGGGCGCTGATCATGGTGTCGAACAGGTTCGCGAACTGGAAGGAGCAGTCGCGCTTGAGCACATAGATGTCGTACTCGGCCGCGTGGAAGATCTTCTGGATGTTCGGCGACGCGAACACCGGCCCGAGCGGCGAGAGCTCCTCGGCGCTGCCGAGCGCGATCGGGTCGATCAGGTAGATCTGTCGCGGCGTCGCGACCTGCACCAGGCAGGTCTTGTCGAAGTAGTGGTAGAAGCTGTCGGCTTCGGTATCGAAGGCGAGGATCTTCTCGCCGAGGAGGTCCTGCGCCAGCGCGTCCAGATCGGCGCGGGTCTCGATCAGCTCGAAGTCCGACAATCTCACCCTCTGCTCTCGAGCCGAGTCCATCGCTTCCAGACGACGCGCCGGGACGCTTCCCGTCGCATTCTGGGAGGTTTTGCGCGGTGCCAGGAGGGTAAGGCGCCGAGCGCCGGCCCCAAGCCTAGCCGAGCCGCAAAAGACTGGAAACCCGGCCCTGTCCGAAGCCGGGCTCTTATAATCCGCCCATGCTTCGAACCGGAGTCGGCCTCTCGACGCGCAGCGAGGCCCGGGCCGCCGGCCGGGAGGCCGCAGAGGCCGCCCTCGCGGCCGTGGGTCGCGCCGAGGGGGCGCTCCTGTTCGCGACACCGGCCCATGCCGCTGAGCTTTCCGACCTGCTGGCCGCCGCCGCCGACGTGCTCGGCACCCGGGTCCTGGTCGGGGCCTCCGTCCACGGGATGCTGGCCGCGGGCCGGGAGCACGAGGGGGGGCCCGCGGTCGCGGTGCTGGCCGAGGCGGGGGTCCCGGCCGAGCCCTTCCTTTTTGAGGACCTGTCGGGGGAAGAGGCTCTCGCGGGCGAGCAGATCGCGGCGCTGCTCTCGCATGCTCCCCGGGCCGAGGACCTCGTGATCGTGCTCCCGGATCCGCGGGCGCTGCGGCCCGAGCCGCTGCTCGAGGGGCTGGCCCGAGCGCTCGGGGACGCGACCGTGGTCGGCGCCGGCGCGATGGGCGCGCTCTCGGATCCTCCCCTCCAGTGGTGCGGCGAGAGGGTCGAGAGCGGGGCGCTGGCGGGCCTGGTGCTGCGGGGGTCGAAGCTGCCGCGGATCGGTGTCACCCAGGCGTGTCGTCCGGCCACGGAGCTCCTCACCGTGACCCGCGCGCGCGGAAACTGGATCCTCGAGCTCGACGGCCGGCCGGCCCTCGACGTTTACCGCGAGGCCGCGCGCGAGCCGCTGGCCGCCGATCTGCGGCGCGCGGCGGCTCATCTGCTGGTGGCGCTGCCGCGGGATGAGGGCGAGACGCTCGCCCCCGGTTCGTATTTGGTCCGCAATGTCGCGGGCTTCGCGACTTCGGAGAACGCGTTCGCAATTCCGGAGAAGCTCGCGCCCGGGCGTCGCATCGCGCTCGCCCACCGGGATCCCGAGGTCGCCCGCGAGGATCTGAAAGCGATGCTGGCGGGGCTCGCCGGGGGCTCTCCCGCCGGTGCCCTCTACTTCGATTGCTGCGCCCGCGGAGCGGGCTTCTTCGGCGTGCAGGATCTGGAGGCTGCCTACCTCGAGCAGGCGCTCGGGCCCACCCCCTGGCTCGGCGTATTCGGCTCCTGCGAGATCGGGCCGATCGGAGACCGGACCGAGCTGCTCACCTACACGGGTGTGCTGGCCCTGCTCGACGGCTGATCGGACCGGCGCTAGCCTGCGTTTCACTAATCGAAACGATGTTCCGGAATCCGGAACAGTTGAGAGCCAGGCGGGGAGCCGCAGTCGGAGCGCCGGGATGGAATCCCTTTCCACGGTCGAGAAGGCGGTCGAGCTGCTCTACCACCTGCACGAGAGCCCCGCGCCGCAGGGGGTCACCGCCATCGGGCGCGCCCTCGGCGTGCCCAAGTCGAGCGCGCACCGGCTGCTCACCGCGCTCTCCCGGCGCGGGCTGGTCGAGCAGGACGGGCGCGGGCGCTACGCACCTGGAATCGGTCTGGTGGCGCTCGGCCTCGGCGCCCTCGAGCGCGAGCCCGTGGTCGCGGCCGCGCGCCCCGTGCTCGAGCAGGAGGCCGACGCCTTGGGCGAGACCTTCTTCCTGGTGGGCTCTCGCGCCGGGCGCCTGGTGGTGCTCGACAAGTCCGAGGGCAACGGTTTCCTGCGGGCCGCGCCGCGCGTCGGCTCGAGCGTGCCCGTCCACGCGACCGCCTCCGGCAAGCTCTATCTCGCCTTCGCGCCCGAGGCGCTGGCGCCAGCCCCCGAAGCGCTCGAGCGCTTCACCCCGCGCACGGCCGCCGACGCCGCCTCGCTCGCGCGCGAGGTGGCGCAGGCGCGCCGGCGCGGCTGGGCCGCGAACCGCGAGGAGTGGATTCCGGGCCTCTGCGTGCTCGCCGCTCCGGTCCGGGTTGCCGCCGGGGCACGGCTCGCGGCGGTGGTCGCCGTCGCCGCGCCGGCACCCCGGATGCGCGCGCTCGGCGAGGCCGAGCTGGCGAAGCGAACGCTCGCCGCTGCCGCACGCATCGCGGCGCGGCTGGAAGGGAGGACCCCATGACGACGGCCAAGGCGTGGCTCGACGGCAAGGTGGTGGAGGCCGCGGCGGCGCGGATCCCGATCACCGACCACGGGCTGCTCTACGGCGACGGCATCTTCGAGGGGATTCGCGTGTTCGGCGGGCGGATCTTCCGGTTCGAGCTCCACCTCGCGCGCTTCGCCGCCTCGGCGCGGGCGATCTCGCTCGAGCTCCCGGGCGGGATCGACGCGATGCGGAGCATCGTGCGCGAAACCGTACGTGCCCACGGCACGCCCGACGCCTACGTGCGGCTGATCGCGACCCGCGGCGACGGCGCGCTCGGCGTCGATCCGACCAGCTGTCTGCAGCCCAGGGTGCTGTGCCTGGTGGACCGCGTCTCGATCTTCCCGCCAGAAAAGCTGGCGGTTGGGCTCGACCTGGTGACCGTGAGCCTGCGGCGTCCGCCGCCGGACGTGCTGGACCCGCGCGTGAAGAGCCTGAACTACCTGAACAGCGTGCTCGCGAAGCTCGAGGCGCGACAGCGCGGCGCGGACGAGGCGCTGATCCTGAACCTCGCGGGCAATATCGCCGAAGCCAGCGTCGCCAACGTCTTCGCCGTGCGCAGTGGGGAGCTGCGGACTCCGCCCGCCACCGACGGCGCGCTCGAGGGCATCACGCGGCAGACCGTACTAGAGCTTGCCGGCACGCTCGGGATTCCCGCGCGCGAGCGCACGCTCGGCCGCTTCGACCTGTTTGCGGCGGAGGAAGCCTTCCTCACCGGCACCGGTGCGGGCATCGTGCCCGTGCGCAGCCTGGATGGGCGCCCGGTCGGCGGCGGCCGACCCGGGCCGATCTGCGCGAAGCTGCGCGCCGCGTACGCCGACGCGACCGGTCCGCTGGGAGCTCCGGTGTAGCAAGGCCGCGCAAGCGGCCGCGCAGCGAGCCGTAGGCGAGCGGAGCGCGGGCCCCCGCGAAAGCCGGCGGCGGCCGTCGCACGCCTCCGGTAGGCTCCCCGCGCCCCCGGAGCACTCGATGCGCTGGTCCCAGAGCTTCATCCCGACGCTGCGCGACGATCCCGCCGACGCGGAGGCGATCAGCCACAAGCTGCTGGTGCGCGCCGGCTACATCCGCCAGCTGATGTCGGGCGTGTATTCGCTGCTGCCGCTCGGCGTCGCGGTGGCCCGGAAGCTCACGGGCATCGTGCGCACGGAGATGAATGCGATCGGGGCGCAGGAGTTCCACCTGCCCGCCCTGCACCCCGCCGAGCTCTGGCAGCGCTCGGGCCGCTGGGAGCTGGTGGGCGAGGAGATGTTCCGGCTGAAGGACCGTCGCGGCGCCGACACCGCGCTGGGCATGACGCACGAAGAGGTCTTCACGACGCTCGCGGCCGAGCTGCGCAGCTACCGGCAGCTCCCGCAGATCTGGTTCCAGCTCCAGACAAAATTTCGGGACGAGCCGCGCCCGAAGTCGGGACTGCTGCGGGTGCGCGAGTTCACCATGAAGGATTCCTATTCCTTCGATCTGGATGCGGCCGGCCTCGACGAGTCGTTTCAGAGGCATTTCCACGCCTATCGCAGGATCTTCTCGCGCTGCGGCCTGGAGACGCTCGCGGTCGAGGCCTCCTCGGGCGCGATGGGGGGGAGCGAGTCGGTCGAGTTCATGCTGGCGAGCGACGCCGGCGAGGATTGGGTCGTCTCCTGCGCCGCCTGCGGGTACGCGGCGAACGTCGAGAAGGCGCGGTCGCTGCTGCCCGCGCCGGAGGAGCCCGCCGGTCTCGCTGCGCCCGAGCGCTTCGCCACGCCGGGCGTGCGTACGATCGAAGATCTCGCGGGATTCGCGGGGGGCCCCATCCCGGCTCCACTCCAGATCAAGACGCTCGTCTACCGGCTCGACGGCGAGACGGTGCTGGTGCTGCTTCGCGGCGACGATCAGCTGGTCGAGACCAAGCTGCGCGACGCGATGGGCGCCGCCGAGGCGAGGCCGGCCCAGGATGCCGAGATCCGCGCCGCGTTGGGGGCCGCAGCTGGAAGTCTTGGCGCCGTGGGCGTGAGCGCCCTGCGCGTGCTCGCCGACCAGACGCTGCGCGGGCGACGCGGCATGGTGACGGGTGCCAATCAGGATGGGTTTCACTTGAGGGGTGTCGAGGTCGAGCGCGACATCGCCGTCTCGAGCTGGCTCGACCTGCGCCTGGCGCGCGCCGGCGAGGGCTGCCCGATGTGCGAGTCGCCGCTGCGCCTGGACAAGACGATCGAGGTCGGCCACATCTTCAAGCTGGGCACGCGCTACACGGAGAAGCTCGGCGCCAACATACTGGACGAAGCGGGCGTGGCTCGGCCGATCGTGATGGGCTCCTACGGGATCGGGATCGAGCGCCTGCTGGCCGCCGTGGTCGAGCGCTCCCACGACGACGCAGGGATCATCTGGCCGATCGCGGTGGCGCCCTACGAGGTGCTGATCACGGTCGTGAATCCGAAGGACGCCGCGACCAGCGACGCGGCCGGAGGGATCTACGACGCACTGCGGAGCGCGGGCATCGAGGTCCTGCTCGATGACCGCGACGAGCGTCCCGGCGTCAAGTTCAACGACGCCGACCTGATCGGGATTCCCTACCGGCTGACCGTGGGCCCGAAGGGTCTCAAGGAAGGAAAGGTCGAGATCACGCGCCGGCAGACGCGCGTCGCGCGCAGCATGGATCTGCACAAGGCCGCCGCAAGTCTTGCGGAGACGGTGCTCGAGGAGCGAAGCTTCGGCCCGCAGCGCTGACCAACGACAGGCTCCGCGCGCGCCCGTCGTGCACCTGATCGACGGTCCGGTCTACGTCTTTCGCGCCTATCACTCGCTGCCGGCGATGAGCGCGCCCGACGGCACGCCCACGAATGCGGCGTATGGCTTCGCGAACACCCTGCTCAAGTACCTCGCCGTCGCGAAGGTGACGCACGCTGCTGTCGCGTTCGACTTCTCCGACAAGTGCTTTCGCAACGCGATCGAGCCGGGCTACAAGGCCCAGCGCGGCGAGCCGCCCGCCGATCTCGTGCCCCAGTTCGACTTGTGCATGCAGCTGACGCGGGCGCTCGGCCTCGAGGCCTTCGCCCTGCCAGATTTCGAGGCGGACGATCTGATCGCGACGCTCACGGAGCGCCTGCTGGCGCAGCGGGCGAGCGCGGTGATCGTGACCACCGACAAGGATCTCGCGCAGCTCGTGCGCGAGGACGGCCGGGTCAAGGTCTACGACCTGGCTCGCGACGAGCTGCGCGACGCAGACGCGGTTCGCGCCCGCTTCGGAGTGGATCCCGAGCAGATCCCGGACTACCTGGGGCTGGTGGGAGACGCCGTCGACAACCTGCCGGGTGTCCCGGGCGTGGGGCCCAAGAGCGCAGCGGCGGCGCTGCGCTGCTTCGGCCGCATCGAGGGCATCCCGGCGGATGCTTCGGCGTGGTCCGGCGCCGGGGTGCGCGGCGCGGCCAGCGTGGCCGCGCGGATCGAGGCGCACCGCGAGCGGGCGCTGCGCACGCGGGCGCTCGCGACGCTGCGGCGCGACGTGCCGGGGCTGGCCGCCGAGCTGCAAGCCCTTCTCTGGCGT
>Ga0184637_10000973_pt1 | contig 20055 bp, 24 predicted proteins | sample PLM3_127_b2_FD_133143 | JGI IMG/M metagenome (GOLD analysis project Ga0184637, IMG submission 133143) | Groundwater sediment microbial communities from an aquifer in East River, Colorado, USA - PLM3_127_b2 | ecosystem: Environmental > Terrestrial > Soil > Riparian zone | place: USA: East River... | reverse complement strand
TCGTTCTGGCACGCGGGCTATGCCGGCGTGATGGTGACGGACACCGCTTTCTATCGCTACGCCCATTACCACGCCGCGTCGGACACGCCGGAGAAGATCGGCTATGCGCAGATGGCGCGCGTGGTCGACGGTCTTGCGAAGGCGATCGGTGTGCTGGCCGATTCTGCCGCTGTTGTCTGACCGAGATGGGAAAGCTGACGTCGCGTGTGTCGCTGTGCGGCCAACTGCGGCCCTTGGTGACGGTCAGCCATAGGAGAGGCACTCGGCGCGTTGCTGGGTTCATTTCGCCTGCGCATCGAGGCCAGCCTCCACCGCCCGGTGCAGGGAGGAGGATCGCATTGCGAACTCGTAGCGCAGCGACGTGATCGTGCCACGCCAATAGGGCTGGCGCCCCTCAGGCAACAGCCATGCCACTTCGCCGCTCATCGGCACGCGCATGCCGTCGCGTTCCTCGTAGCTGAAAAAACGGCATTCCCACGGCGCCATGACGACCGTACGTCCTACGGTTCGCCCGCGCGTCGGCCCGCACCGATTCGACCAGGCCCGCGTCGTTGAACCGAAACAGCAGCGTCAGGCTCAGCGGCCCGTCGGCGAGCGTCGCGCGCGCCGAGCGCTCGTCCACAGCTTCCCAACGCACACCTTGGCTCGGCAACAGCGCGGTCGGGTACCACGGCGCCTCGGCGAGAAAGCGCATCAACTCGCCCTGGGCCACGTCGCCGCTGCCGCGCAAGTCCATCAGGCTGAACACACCCGCAACGGCAGGATGCAAGATGCCTTCGCCGGCGACGTAAGCATCGTGCACGCACGCCGACAGCCCAGGCAGCACCGCCACACGCCCGTCCCAGACGAAACCGGGACGGCGCGCGACGACGCGTTGTGTCGATGTGAACGGCTTCCATTCGGTGCGGAAGTAGCGCTGTGCCGGAGCCGGCAGCCCCTCCAGTTCGCGCGTGTCAAAGCGCAGCGGCTGCGGCGAGACGCGTGCGGCCTCGAGCCGCGTGATCAGTTCGCGCGTCAGGCCGCTCCAACGCAGGTTGCCGTAGGCGAGCAGCGCCGCAACGGCCAGCGCGATCACGGCGAAGACCAGGGCGATCCATTTCAAAGTCGTCATGAACGCTCGCTCGTGTGTGGCAAGGACTCTGCGCGACCGCCAGGCATTCCTCGAAGCGTTGCGCCCAGCCAGGGAGAGACGAGCATGAACGCCAATCCAATTCCCATCAGCCCGCCTTGCGTCAAGTCGTAGTCGGCGAACATTCGCGTCCACGAGTAGCCGAGCCCAATGCCCAGGCCGAACTCGAAGACAACGGTCGACACGACCCAAAGTGCGCCGACACGCAACTGGACTTGCGGCGTCGCGGCGCCGAGCCATCGCGCCAGCAACCACCCAATGAACAGGATCAGGGCCGCGCCGGCCAGCACACCGGCCTGATGCGCCGCCCGTTCGCCAATGGCCGGCGCGACCCACAGTTGGCGGATCGTTCCGCTCACGGATTCAGCGGCGATGATGAGCACCCAGACCGCCAGCGCTTTGCGCCAGTTCATGGCACCGACTCCTTGATGTCTTCCTGCTATCGCCACGCAAGGCCAAGCGCATGCATCTGGCGCAGCCATCGCTCGCGACTTCCGATGAGCACCTTCGTCGTAAGACTCATGGCTTGCCTTGTGCGAGCACCATGTTGACGATCGCCTGCCGAATTTCGTCGTCATGCCCGACCAAGAGATGGCCGCCTTGGTCGTAGCCGATGAATTTGGCGCCAGCAATCCGACCGGCGGTGTACTCGGCATTGGCGTAAGTGCCGTAGCCGTCGTCACGCGCGCTGATCAACAGCGTGGGCGCGCGGATCGCATCCAGGTCGTAAGGCTGCAGCTGCGTCGTCACCTTGGTCTCGTTGCGCAGGCCTTCGGCGCGCGCGGACACCGGCAGGATGTCGCCCAGCATCGCGTTGACGCGCGCTTGCTCGGCCGGGCTTGCGGCCGCGACCAACTTGGGTGGTGTGGCCAGCACGCGCTGGATCAGCTGCTCACGCGCGACTTGCAGCGCGGACCAGTACACGATGTCCGAGCTGATCAGCGACAGCAGCACTCGCTCGGCCAATGGCGACTGGGCCGGCGCCGACTCGGCCACCGGCTTGTACGCGATGGGTACGACCAGGATCAGCGCCGTGACGCGATACGGGTGGCGGATCGCCAACTGCATTGCCGACAACGCCCCCGCCGAGGCGCCGAGCACTGCCACACGGCGAATGGCCAGTGCGTCGAGCAGGCACGCGTGTGCATCGGCCTGTGCGGCGGGCGACGCATCGGCGGGCATCGGCGTGCCCAGGTAGCCGAAGCGCGACACCGCGATCACGCGCACGCCCTGCTGCGCGAACGAGCCCGCGAACGCCATGCCCTGGTCATGGCCGCCGCCGGAGCCGTGAACCATCAACAGCGGAACGCCCTGGCCGGCCGCCTGATACTCGATCGGACCGCAGCGCGTTTGAATCAGTTCGCTACCCCGCGCGGCGCGGGCGCGGGCGGCGCTGACGTCGGCCTCGAAGCGACGCCAGACGAGCAGGCCCGCGACCAAGGTCGCCAAAGCGACCGTGCCCAGCGTGATTGACCAGCGGTGACGCAATGGCATCGGATTCAGCGCCGCATCAGGTCCAGGACCAGCGCGCGGATCGGCGTGCCGTCACGCGACCACCGCCTGAACCGGCCGGCGCAGCGACCGCGCCGCAAGCGGTGCAAACAGCATCAGCACGCACGCGGCCAGCAGCAAGGCGAGGTCGGGCGCGAACTGCGCGAGAGTTCCCCAACCGAGACCCACGCCCAGGGGTGCGGCGGCGAGCAGCGCTGCAGTGATGCCGGTCGCGACAATTGACGGGACACGCCCCTGCCTGCCCACCCGCCAGCTCCACGCCGCAACGGCGCCGAGCAGCAGCAATGCCGCAGCATCGAACGTTGCATAGGCCCGTCGCATGCTCTGGCCCAGTGGCGGCGCCCGGCCGCGCAGCAGATCGACCACGCCGACTGGGATTCTGCTCAGCGCTTGATTCGCGTCGGTGAGAGGCAACTCGCCGTTGGCATTGATGAGCACCACGACTGCCTGCCCGGTGTCGGGCAGCACCACCATCCAGGCCGCGAACGACGGCAAGGTGCCGAGGTGCCAGCGTGTGTCGGCGGCCGCGCCGAACGGACCGGCGAACCAGCCTTCGGCGTAGCGCGCCTCGAATGCGGTCGACATCAGGCGCACGCGCGTCGGCGCCGTAGCAGGTGCCAGCATTTGCGAGACGCCTTGCTCCGACAGCAAGCGGCCCTGCGGCGCTGCGCCGCCGCGCAACAGCATGGTGAGGTAGCGCCCCATGTCGTCGGCCGACGCGGCCAGGTAACCGGCTGGCACCATGCCGGGCAGGAAGGCGAGGTCGTGGCGAATTGGAACGCCGAACCAGTAGCGGTGCACGTTCGTCATGCCGTCGCGCCGCGCGCTGTCGAAGTCCACATGGCTGTGCTGCATCGCCAGCGGCTTGAAAACCCGTTGCTGGATGAGCTCGGACCATGGTTGCCCCGACACCGATTCCACCAGCGCGCCGAGCAGCACGAAATTCAGGTTGCTGTATTCGTAGCGTTCGCCGACCGGCCGGTTCAGCGGCACGTCGCGTAGCCCGCGCGCCAGGTCTTCGGTGCTCGCCATGCTGCCGTCGATCAAGGGCAGCATGCCGGCCGCGCGCGACAAGCCACTCGTCTGATTCAGCAAGTGTCGCACGGTGATCTGCGCCGAAGCCTGCGGATCGGCGACGCGAAACCAGGGCAGGTAGCGCTGCAACGGTGCGTCCAAGTCGATCTTGCCGGCTTCGACGAGTTGCCGCGTCGCCAGGGCGGTGAACGACTTGGTCAATGAACCGATCGGAAACGGCGTGTGCTGGGTGATCGGCCGCCCGCGCCCGTCGTGACCGAAGCCGCGGCCGTGCACCACGCGGCCGTCGTGCACGATGGCCAAGGCGACACCTGGAATTCCCGACGACTCGACCTCACTCGCTATGAAGGCATCGATGCGCATCAGCAGACCCGCATCGAGCGCAGGCAGCGCCATCTGAGCTTGCGCCGGCGGCGCGAGCGCGCAAGATGCCGCCGCGACAAGCTGCGCGCAGCGCCGAGCGAAGCAGTGCCGCAACCATCGAGCGGCTCCCAACTCGTCGCTCAACTCCGCTGTCCTCGTGCCCAGCGAGCAGCGATGTGCTGGAGCCAGACGCCAATGCGCTCAGCCGAGCTGCCTGCTTTCGGGACGGCACCGATCTGACGCGCCAGCGCGAGCATGTCCAGCACGAAGCTATGGCGGGCCAGCAATTCGCTATCGAAGCGCGAGAACTCCGCAGTCTCGAACTCGACCGGTCCCCCGGTTGGGGCAAAGCCGGGCGGCGTCAGCGGCCCGGTCATCGTTCCGCTGATGCGTAACCGTACCGCGGCGCCCGCACCATCGAGCGAGAGATACGGACCATCGACAAGTTCGATCCTCACGTCGGGAATCGCGCGGAACATGACGTCGCGATGGAAACGGAGCACAGCCTCGCGGCCGCGCAGTGGTTCAGGCGCGGCCGGGTCTTCCCATACGACGTCCTCGCAGCAGAGCGCCGCCACGGCCTGCGCATCGTGCGCATTCACGGCCGCGTGCAGACGTGCCAGGAAGTGGCGCGCGAACCGGGCGTCAATGGGCTGTGCCATCAGAGCTCTCAAACAAGAACCTGCTCCACTGGGCGACGCAACGATCGCGGCATCTCGGGACCGCGACCGATCCGTACGATGAGGTCCGGCCGCCGATGACCGATACCGAGGAAACCGGCAAACTGCGGACGCAGAGCGGGCACTTCGACCGGCTGGTTGATGAAGGCGGTGCGCAGATCCAAAGCGGCGGCCTGGAGAGCAAAGCGTTCGTAGCATCGACCCGCCTCGATCCAATGTGGTTTGTCGTCGCCCTCGGAGAAGAACACCGCTATTGCGGCCGAACTCCGGATGTGCCGCACGTCCTTTTGGTTCTGGCTCTTCGCGGAAAACGCGAGGCGCATGAACAGGCTGCCGAGCCATCGGGGCACGTCAGGGCTGCCCATCACCGGGCCGTACAGGCCGTCACCGGTGCGCACAGCGTCCCGAGTGTTGAAGCGGATCCACGCTTTCAGCTCTCGAGCCCATGCGGGATCGCTGAATTGGTTCGTGTTGCCCTGCGCGACGTATTCGGCAACCTGGTCCTTCTGTTTCTCGGCCGTCAGAAGCATGAGCGAGACCCCGTTGCCCTGCCCGGCCTGCTCCAGCAGGCCGAGCTGTTCACCTGGGATTTCAGTGCCGTCGTACTCGGCACGGCTGCACTGGCGCTTCGGAATGGCGTCGAAGAGGGCTGAGCGTAAGACGGTCGCCTCCTCGAGGTCCACTTGCACGCTCGATTTGGATGCGTCGTAAGAAAGGTGGCCCTGTAAACCCGCAGCTTGTGCGGCCAAGAGCAGGTTCTCGGCTGCACACCCCAGGCTTGCGTACAGGTGATGATCGTCCGGATCGACTGCGGGACAGCGTCGCGACAGGTCCGGAAGAATCACGATCCTGCCGGGTACAAGCTCGAACTTCCAAGGCTGCGTGTTATGGCTGGATGCGGCAAGCGTCGCATACCGCACCAGGTCCACGTAGTTACGTGTGGCGTTGTCGAGATCGGAGTGCCGCCAGGTTTCCCTGACTGCGTCCAGGTAGTTCAAACTGTTCTCCCGATGGCCCCGGCTACGCGGGTGGGCAACATGATGCGGAACCCCGGTCAGAGAATCTCCGATCGAAGTTCATCACCGTCATGACCACACGCGATTCGCGAACGCGATCGCCAATGCGACGATCGTCGCCGAATAAAACGCCGGGTAGAGCCGGCGCAAGTGCAGCCACTGCGGGCCGTCGGCGTGCGCCAGCATGCCGACGTCGTCGCACCATGGCGTACCTGCGACTTGGCGCGCGATGCGCGCCATGCAGTCGTCGAGTTCGCGTTTGAGTTCGATGCTGATCAGCAACTGGATCGTCGCCGCCACGACCAGGAAGCCAAGCAGCGTGACTTCGATGACCGGGTCGGTGCGCACGAGCTGCAGAGCGGCCAGGCAGGCGGCAATGATCAGGGCGAAGGTGTTGGCACCGAGCACGCGAACGTTACGCAGGTGGCGATGCGCCAACTCGGCTTGATCTGCCTCGATCGAAGCGCACACCTTAGCCTGCCTTCTTGCTTCTGGTGTCGGGTGCACTGCCAGCAGCCTCAGGCAGTACGCGCCCGGGGGGTGTGGCGGCGTTGGACGTTACGAGCAGGGCGATACCCAAGACAGCGGCTACGGCAAGCATGAGGTCCTGGGTTACTCCGAACAGGACCGCTGCCTGTGCGCCTACGAAGCACCACAACACCGGTACGACGAGCGGACTGCGGGGATACGGAGCGCTGAGGAACGACAGCATGCCAACGGTGAATATCGTTGTTGGACACGGAAGGCCGAATGTCGGCATGGTGGGGTAGGGGTGCCCGGCAAAGTGCGACCAGGCTGGATACGCGACAAGCGCAAAGACGATGAGAGCCCCACCTGTTGTGGTGCGCGTACTGGGGACGACCTTGAACACGAGCCTGCGGCGCACTACACCGTGCCAGAGGAAGGCACCGGCGCCCGCCAGCGATACAGCGGCAAATACATAGGCGGCGGGATTGATAGCCGCGAAAAATGCCAAGTGATACGCGAGGCCACTCCATGCCCACAGGACTGCAAGGACGGCAGAAATGGCGACGCCGGACCAGCGTCGCGGGAAAAGGGCTGCCGCGATTGCTACCGCAGCGAGCGCAATCAATAGCACCTGAGCAGGCCATACCGACGTGTTGTAGGCACGGAAGACGTCGAAGAATTGATCGACGGTGAACGGAAGCTGCATGGCTGCACCTGACGGCTATCGAAAAGGGTTTGGCACTGAGCACGCGACCGCTGCGAACACGGGCGAAGCCCAGGGCGTGTCAGCGGCTTCGCTGTCCATGATTTCCACGATTCGGGGCGAGGCGCCGAGCATGACCACACTGTGCCGGCGACTCACGAGCGTGGCTTGAGTTGCGTCAAAACAAGCTCAGCTCGTCGCCGGCTCCAGGCCGATGACGCGCCCACTTCAGCGGGCCATTCAGCATCGCTCCCGATCCACCCCCGACCTCTATGATGTCGATGATGTTCAAAGCGCTGTACCTTGTTGGCCTGGTTGGCCTAGTCTTCGTCGGCTTGACAGCGTGCGCCGACATGCCGGTGGCCACACCGGCATTGGCGCGCATCGAGCCGCTCGGCGGCTACCGCTTCGTCAACCACGACCGCGGGCCGAACAACACGTCGAGCCTGTTGATCGTTGTCACGTTCTCGGGCGGCGGCACGCGCGCAGCGGCCCTCGCCTATGGCGTGCTCGAAGAACTGGCGCGCACAGAAATCGAATTACCTTGACGCCGACGAGCGGCCCCACATCCACTTGCTCGATGGTGGGCTGGCCGACAACCTGGGGCTGCGCAGTCCGTTGGAAGCGGTGTTCATGCAAGACGGCGCCTGGACGCTCGCGCAGCGTGTCGGTATCGCCGACGTGCGCAAAGTGGTCTTCATCGTCGTCAACGCGAGCACCGTTGATTGCGCGACTACGTCGCTCGTCCCCATTGGCTCGCTGTTGCGCGGCCGGGGCGTGTTCGCCGATAAGGAACGCAGCAGCGCTTTCCCGCGGGCTTCGTGACGGTGCAGGGCGAGTTCTTCGGGCTCCCACTTCGGAAGCCAGCGATGTGCGGCTCGTCTGGCGGATGTCGCAGGTCGGACCCAAGAGAGACGGTCGCGCCGCCCGAAACGCAATCGAAAGCATGTCGACCTTGATCCACATCAGCGGCGCCGGCGGATCCACAGCGCCTCGTCCTGTTCGAGTTCCTCAAGTTGGGTCTCGATGTCATTGATCGTGCGGTCCAGCTCGGGCAGCAGCACGTCCTGCAACGCGCGAGTGCGGCGAACCGACCGCCGGTACTCGCGGTAGAGCCGCTCGAGATTGCCTGACATCGCCGCCATCGCGACCAGTTGCGATGCGAGCGCCGCAAACGCATCGCGGCAATGCTCGGCCTCGGGGGAGGGAGCCACCGGCGTCGGGACGCGTTCAGCGAACTGCTCGACATGCGCGTCCTGCAGCGCGACGCCCAGAAGTGATCGCCTCTGCACGCTGATGCGCACAGCCAACGGATCGCCGGCCGCGTAACACTGCAGCCCCTGCAGTCCATGCCGCGCGAGCGCGGACGCGAGCGCCGCGGCAGCCGTGCTCTGAAGCGCATCCAGCGACTGCGCGGCGGCGTCGTAGCGCCGCAGCTCGCGCAGCATGGCTGCGGCGAGCAGCAGGCATTTCTCGTCGAGAAACGCGTGTCCCTCCCGCATCGCACGGCGTTCCTCCTCGAGCGCAATGACCGCGCTGCGCGTCGGCGTGATGTCTTTCACGCTGCGGCCTCCACGTCCAAGTAACGGCGCAGTTGCTCGTCCGACAGCCGCGCCAGTTCAGACTTCGGCAACCCGCGCAGGCAGCGCCAACCGACCTCCATGCTTTGCTCGAGCGTCCGCGGGCTGTCCTGGCCGATCAGTTCCGTCTCAAACCGCGACCCGAACGCGAGGTAATCCCGATCGGTGTCCGATAGCCCCTCCTCGCCGACCACGCTCGCGAGGACACGCGCCTGCGTCGCGCGCGCGTACGCGGCGTAGAGTTGGCTCGCTGCCGCGGGATGATCGGGATGCGTGTAGCCCTTGCCGGTCCCGTCTTTCATCAGCCGCGACAGGCTGGGCAGCACATTGACCGGCGGATACACGCCGGCGCGGTCAAGTTCGCGCGAGAGCACAATCTGGCCCTCGGTGATGTAGCCGGTGAGATCCGGGATCGGGTGGCCGATGTCGTCGGCGGGCATGGTGAGGATGGCCAACTGCGTCAGCGTGCCGGGCAGTCCGTGCACGCAGCCTGCGCGCTCGTAAAGCGTCGCGAGGTCCGAATACATGTAGCCGGGAAACGCCTTGCGTCCCGGGGTCTCTCCTTTCGCGCTGGCCACCTCGCGCAACGCCTCGCAGTAGTTGGTGAGGTCGGTCAGGATCACAAGCACGTGCTTGCCCTCCGTAAACGCGAGGTACTCGGCGGCGGTCAGCGCGAAGCGCGGCGTGAGCAACCGCTGCGTGCTCGAGTCGCTGGCGAGATTGAGGAATAGCGCGGCGCGCTCGAGCGCACCCGATTGTTCGAGTGAGCGCCGGAAAAACTCCGCGGCCGCGTGCGGCACGCCGATGCCGGCGAAGACGATCGCGAACTCCTGGCGCTCCACGCCGCGCAGCCGTGCCTGCCGCGCAATCTGCACCGCGATTCGGTCGTGCGGCAAGCCGCCGCCAGAGAAGATTGGCAGCTTCTGGCCCCGCACCAGGCTGTTCATCAAATCGATCGCGGTAATGCCGGTCTCGATGAAGTCGCGCGGCGTCGCACGCGCGACGGGATTGAGCGGCACACCGTCGATCCGCCGGCGCTCGCGCACCGCGAGCGGCGGGCCGCCGTCGATCACCTGGCCGACACCGTCGAACACGCGGCCAAGGATGCCCGGCCCGAGGCCGAACATCAGCGGCTCGCCGAAACAGCGGACGATCGTCTCCGGCAGCGACAGGCCCGCGCTCGACTCCAACAGCTCGATCGTCACCAACGCTTCGTCGATCGCCGCGACGCGTCCGATCCGCGCCCGGCCGTCGCGGCCGCACACTTCGACCGCGTCGTTCAATCCGATGTCGAGCGTACGCCGCAGGAACAGCAGCGGTCCCTCCAGTCCGGACACGGCGTCGGTGACGAGCACTCTAGGATGCATGCTGCTTGACTGCCTGATGCGTAACGGACTCGCGCATTGCCGCGAACTCGGCTTCGACCCGCTCGGCAAGCGCCTTGAACTCATCCGGCCGCTGTTCGGGGACATCCTCGCCCATCCGCTGCAGCGCGCGCACGACTTCGGCAGCGGCAATACGGTCCGGCGTCACGCCCGCCCCGAGCGCCTCTTCGGCAAGTTCGATAAAGCGCGCGACCGCGCGCATCATCAGCGCCTGGCGTTGCGGACCGGCGTAGCGGTCGTTTTCCGAGAACGCCGACTGGCGCAGGAACGCCTCGTTGACCAGCTCGGCACAAAACAGCACGAGCTGTTGGCGGGCCGGCAACGCGTCCTTGCCGATGATCCGCGCCATGCGCTCCAGCCGAGCTTGTTCGTCGAGCAGCGTGAGAAAGCGACGGCGCAGCGCGGTCCACTCGTTGCCCAGCGCCGACCGCAGCCGAAAGTGCCGCGGCGCTGCACTGAAGACCTGCTGCCACCATGGCGCGAGATCCGGCGCGTCCTCGGAATACGACTGCAGCGGATGGATCGCCGGATAGAAGCGAGCCTGCGCCCGTTTCGCATCGAGCGCCCACAGACTGCGCACGTAACGCCGCGTGTGACTGGTCACCGGCTCCGAGAAGTCGCCCGAGGGCGGGCTCACCGAGCCAAGCAGCGTGACCGAACCGACGCCGCCGCCGAGCGTGCGCACTTTCGCGGCGCGCTCATAGAACTCGGCGATGCGGCTCGACAGATAGGCGGGATAGCCGCCTTCGCCCGGCAACTCGCCGAAGCGGCCCGACACTTCGCGCAGCGCCTCGGCCCAGCGGCTCGTGGAGTCCGCCATCAGCGCGACGTGCAGGCCCTGATCGCGGAAGTATTCCGCGACCGTCGCCGCGCTGTAGATGCTCGCCTCGCGCGCCGCGACCGGCATGTTCGAGGTGTTCGCGAGAATCACCGTGCGTTCCATCAGCGGGCGGCCGGAGCGTGGGTCGGTGAGCTGCGGCAACTCTTCGAGCACACCCGCCATCTCGTTGCCGCGTTCGCCGCAACCGAGATAGACGATCACGTCGGCGCTGCACGATTTCGCCAGCGCTTCCAGCAGGATGGTCTTGCCCGTGCCGAATCCTCCGGGGATCGCGGCGCTGCTGCCGAGCGCGATCGGGAACAAGCTGTCGAGAACGCGCTGCCCGGTGACCAGTGGCTCGTCGCTTTGCAGGCGCTCGCGCACCGGCCGCGGAGTGCGCACCGGCCAGCGATGGCTCATCGCGATTTCGGTCGTTTGTCCGCTCGCATCTCGCACGCTACACACCGGCGCGTCGTCGGCGAAGACGCCTTCATCCCGGACCATCGCGACTTCGCCTTCGACGTTCGGCGGGACCAGCACCGATTGCGCTCGACCTTGCTCGGGCCGCACCTCGCCCAGGATGCTGCCCGCCGCGGCCCACTCGCCCACATGCAATCGCGGGATGAATCGAAAGGAGACTGCGCTCGCAGCGCGTGTCCCGGGCTGGACGTATTGCGAGCTGGCCCCCACGAGCGGGCGCAACAGGCCGTCGAAAATGCCGCCGAGTAGCGCCGGGCCAAGACGAACACTGAGCAGGTCGCCCGTGCCCTGCACTTCGAGCCCCGGCCGAAGGCCGGTGGTGTCCTCGTAGACCTGCACGACGATTTCTTCCTCGTGAATGCGGATCACCTCGCCGAGCAACTGCGCCGCGCCGACGCGAACCGCTTCGCGCAGCACGAACGGTCCGGCGGTTTTCGCCCGCAACACGGGGCCGCTCACCCAGCTAATCCGCGCGTGGCTCACCGATCGTCTCCTTCGAGGCAGTCCAGCAGCCGGCCCTCGACGATCGCCCTGTCGGCGAGCAGACCCGCGACCGTCGCATCGAGGACGTTGTGCCCGCAGCGAATACGCAAGCCCGCGCGGACGTCGGGTCGGGCGACAAAGCGAACAGCGTCGATGCCATATTCGGCGAACCGACGCGCGGCGCGCTCGCGTTCCTCCGCAGTCCACTGCAGCGGGTGCTCGACTTGCCACTCGCCGGCAGAAGGCCTCGCTCGCGAGTCCGCTGGAAGCGATGCACGCGGGTCCGCCAAGAGCGACGTGCGCGCCGCCGCAAGCTGCTGCGTGACCCAGATGTCGCGGGTTGCGCGCGCATCCCACCGCGCGAGGAGCTCGGTTTCGAACTTGAACCACGCCGTCTTCAGCGCGGCCGCGAGGCGGCGCTGCTGCAGCAGCCTGCGTTGAGTGCCGAGCCGCGCTGCGGCCGCGGCAATGATCCCATCGCGACGCTCGCGCTCACCAGCGAGCGCGGCGCGCAGTCGATGCGCTGCCGTGGCGCGTGCCTGCGCAATCGTTCGGGCCGCTTGCGCGCGCGCGACGGCGAGCACTTCTTTGCAGTGTGCCTCGCGGTACTCCTCGACCACTTGCAGCAATGCTGCCATTTGCCGCTCGGCGCTCATCCTTCGACTCCCAGCAGACGGCGCACCTTGGCTGCGGGGCCGATCCGCGCCGCGCCGCCGAGCTCCGGCAACACGAGGACGAGCGGCGCCGGCGCCGCCAACGCGGCCTCGAGCGCGGCCGGCGGGATCGCTCGCGCGCAGGCTGAACTCACCAGCAGGACCACGCCTTCGCGGTGGGCGCGCTCGAACGTCGCGGCTTCGTCGCCGGGCCGCGGCACACGCGTTGAGATGCCCGCGAGCCGGAAGCCCGCCGCCTCGATTTCGCCGCCGAGGAACAGGATGGGTCCGGGCGAGCGTCGCTCGAAGCTCGGGTCGTCGCGCATTTCCAGGATGCTCACTACACGAGTCGGTCGAGAATCAGGATCGACACGATCAGGCCGTAAATCGCGATGCCCTCGGCGAGCCCGACGAAGATCAAGAGCCGTCCCAGCAGTTCGGGCTTCTCCGCGAGTGCACCGACCGCGGCGGTGCCCACCTTGGCGACTGCGTAGCCGGCACCGAGCGACGACAGCCCGGTCGCGAGCGCCGCGCCGACAAGACCCCAAGCCCACGCATCGCTCGGGAGCTTGGCTGCGACCACGTTCGCCGCGACGACCGGACCCGACCACAGCAACATCGCGGATGCAACCGCGCTCAACAGGGCGGTCGTGACCGTCAACGCAATCACGATCCCCCCGATGCGAACGTCACGTCGTGCGCTCATGCAGGCTCTCCCCAGTCGAGATGGATGGCGGCGCAAGCGGTCGAAACGCCCGGCCCTTGGCGACAAAGAAGCGGATGAAGAATTCGAACAGCACCAGACGCGTCGTCTGGATCGAGACGACCAGGGCCTCGAGGACGAGGATGAGCGCGTTGCCGGCGACGAGCGCGACTGCGTAGCCCACCACGCTCCCGGTCCTCTCGGCGAGCGCGACCGCGGCAGCCGACAGACCCGCGTGCGCGAGCGCGAAGGCGCCAACGCGCACGAACGACAGCGTGTTGATCAGGATCTGGATCGTCTTTTCGACGAGCTGCAGCACTGCGAGCAGACCAGCCCTCAGTCGGCGCTTCAAAGGCCGACGTTCCAGCCACGCGTTGCCGAACATCTGCCATGCGACGCCGATCAGCGCGAGATACAACGCGCCCGTGTCCACGAACGCCAGCACGATCCCGACATAAACGACAACAAGACCCGACTCGGCGAGCAGCCACCGCGGAAACTCGCGCGCCCACCAGGCTTCCAGCCCGCCGATCAGCAGCCCGAGCGTCAGCAGGAACGCGCCGCCGACGAGCGGCACCACCAGCACCGGCAGCGGCGCGTCGATCGGCTGGACCCAAAGCGGGGGAACGATGCCTTCGACGCTGAACAGGCTGCCGAACACCACACCGAACGCGATCGCGGCGATGCCGCCAGGGACCAGCAACCGCAATGCCGGCATGCGCCGCGACAACGCCAGACCGGCCACGAGAAGAACGAGGCCCTGCCCGACATCGCCGAACATGTAGCCGAACAGTAGCGGCGCCACGACCGCGACGAGTCCGCTCGGATCGGCACCGGCGCGTCCCGGCATCCCGAGCAGGCGGCTGAACAGCTCGAACGGCTGCACCCAGCGCGGATTGCGCAGCAGCAGCGGCGGCTGTGCGTGCGGCGGCGACGCCGGGAAATGCACCATCGCGCGAGCGCCGGACACATCGAGCGCCGTCGCCATCTGCGTCGGGTCGCTGGTCCATCCCGTCATGCGCGACAAGATCGCACCGCCATCGATCGGGCCGACCTGCTCGAAGCACCACGCTGCGCGCGCCACGTCCGCGAGTGCGCCCTCCAGCCCGTGCCGCATATCGAGCGCGGTGAGATCGGCGCGCAGCGCGCGGGCATCCCGTTCGCGGGCCGCTTCACGTTGCGCGATCAACGCGAGGTTCGCGTCGCGGTCGGCGCCGAGCCAGCGCGGGACATCGACCTTTCGCCCCTGCTGGGCGGCGGCTTGTTCCGCGAGCGCCGCCATCGCTTCTCGGGTGCCGATGGCGACGATCAAGCGGTCGCTGTCGATCTGCGCCTCGCGCGCGAGCAGGTTCGGCGGCAGTGAAACGTCGGCGAACGTCGGGCCGGCACCACGACGCACGACGAACAGCGCCGCCTCCATACTCGGCCCGACGTTGGCCAGCGCGCCGAGATCGAGCTCGGCCGGCCCGAGTCGCTCGATCGCTGCGCGCCACAGCGCGAGTGCGGAACGCTCCGACTCGAGACGCTGCAGTTGCGCAACGACCGGGTCCGCATCCGCAGCCCACAGACGCAGCACGTCGAGCGCGCTCGTGAGCGCGGCGGCGGGCGCTTTTTGGCTCTGCGGCCCGCTCTGCGCGCGCGAGGTCGGGAGTTGGCCAGTAGGGTCGGAGCCGCGACGCGAGCTGCGCAAACTCGCGCAACTGACGCGTCATTGCTGCCGCATCGGCCGCTGACTCGACGCGCGCCGCATCCCGCAGCGGCGATTCGAGTTCCACCGCTGCGGTGCGCGCGATCGCCTCGAGCGCGAGCAACATATCGTCGCGCGCGGCAATGACTTCGAACCAGGTGGCGGGCTGCGGCCGGATCATGGCGCGGGGCCCCCGAAGCCCGGTGCCGCACGCCGCACGAGCTCCGCGCGCAGCCGCTCGAGATCGAGCGCCACCAACGCGAGATAGACGAACGCAACGGCCGGCAGCAGCGCGCAGCGTCGAAACATCGCCTGCAGCCGATGCGCAAGCTCGCGCCGCACTCCGGCCGTGTGCTCCGGCGCGGTCGCGCGGAACCGCTCGAGGTGCGCCGCGATGGCCGCTTCGAGCTGCGCGAGCGCGCCAGCGCTTTCCTCCCCCGACTGCGGCCACGTGCCGTGCCATGCGTTGCCCCAGGCCCTGAGCGCGAGCGCGGTTTGCCCCCGTGCGTCGGCTACGCGGTGGGCGATGCGCATTTCGTCCCACACGGGCGCGAGAAACGACAGCGGGCCCGTACGCAGCTTTGTCGCTCGCTCGTCGTCGGTCGTCGCCGCGGCATACGGGGCCATCAGCGCGTCCTGCGCCATCCACGCGAGCGGTGGCTCGCCGCGCGCGAGGTAACAGAACGCGGGCAAGTCGATCAGGTGCCGCGTCCATCGCGTGGCCGTTTGCCAAGGCGCGGGCATCCAACGGGCTACCTCGTCGATGTGATCGCGCAGCCGCGCGCGCAGCTTGGACTCGATCTCGTGCAGCGATGCGCCCGCATCGATGCCGGCGACCCAGCGGCGCAGCTCCGAGTCGTGCGCCGTCTCGAGCAGCGGCCCGAGTTCCTTCGTGCCGGCGAGCCGTTGCCAGAGCGCTTCGCCAGGTCGCTCGCCGTAGCGGGCCTGCAGGCGAACCTGAGCGTATTCCACCACGGCTCCTCAGGCCCTGGGGCCGACCAGTTCGTCGGAAACCGCCGCCACTGCCGCGTCGACACGAGCGAGCAAGGCTGTGGTGGCCGATGTTTCGATGGCGAGGGCGGACTGTTCCGTGTCGATCGCGTCCAGCCGCGCCTGCGCAGCGGCCGCCATCCGTTGCTGCAGCCGAGCGATGCGCTGGTCCGCACGGTCCGCGAGCTGCAATGCAGCCGACTGCGCGGCGGCAACGATTTGCGCGGCCTGCGCCTGGCACTGCGCGACCGCCGCGCGCGCTTCGTTCTCGGCCTGTACAACGCGCGCGATCAACGGTTCGACGGCGAGCGGCCCGCCCGGGCCGCTCGCCTGCGACGTACTTCTCCACATTGCTTTCCCGGATTGAGCAGCGGTCACTTCACGACATCGGAGGCTCCTGTAGACGCGAGACTCGCATCCCGCAATGCTGCCGGCCTTGCGCGATATCAATGCAGCGCGCTTGCACGCGGCTAGAGTGAATCGATCAACACGAGGAGCATCTGATGGCAGACAGGCTGACGGCAGGCGAGGTTTGCACACGCATCGTGACGACCGCCTTTCGCGGCACGGTGCTGAGCGAGGCGGCGCGCCTGATGCGTGAACAGCACGTCGGCTGCTTGGTCGTGGTCGAAGAAGCCGACCCCGGCCGTGTCGTCGTCGGCATCCTGACCGATCGCGACATCGTCGTCTCGGTCGTCGCGAAAGATCTGGATGCGCGGCTGTTGTCGGTGCGCGAAGCGATGACCACCGACGTCGTGACGGCGCGCGAGGAGGACTCGGTGACCGATCTTCTGGAACTGATGCGACGCAAGGGCGTCCGGCGCATTCCCGTCACCGGGCCGCAAGGCGTGCTCGTCGGCCTCGTTGCGCTCGACGACCTGCTCGCAGTCGTGGCCGACGAGATGCAGGCGCTGGCCGGAGCGATCGGCAGCGGTCGCAAGCGCGAGAAGGCAGTCCTCTGAGTAGGCCGCCTGACTGACCCGGCGCGAGCCGAGGAGACACCCAACACCGCCGCGCGCCATGCTGCCGCCGTTCGATCCCTGGCTCTCGAGCGCCGTTGCCGCTGACGTGGCGTCTGCTTCGCATGCGAGCGCCAACGCGCTCGCCGCCCGTCGGGTGCGACGCCTGGCCCATCTGCTGGCGTCGGCAGCGCGCCGATCGCCGCTGTATCGCCGTCTTCTCAAGGGCCGCGATCTCGCCAGCCTGCGCCTCCCTGACCTGCCGATCATGCGCAAGGCCGACCTGATGCGCCATTTCGACGATTGGGTCACCGATCCCGAAGTGCGGCTCGAAGCGCTGCGTCGCTTCATCGCCGATCGCTCGCGCATTGCCGAGCCGTTCCTCGGCCGCTACGTCGTGTGGGAAAGCTCCGGCAGCAGCGGCGAGCCGGCCATCTTTATCCAGGATGTGTCGGCGATGGCGGTGTACGACGCGCTCGAGTCACTGCGCCGGCCGCTGTTTCGGCCGCTGCAGCGGCTGCTCGATCCTTTGTGCCTGGGCGAGCGCATCGTCTTCGTCGGCGCGACAGGCGGTCACTTCGCGAGCACGGTGTCGATCGAGCGGCTGCGGCGCCTGTATCCGTCGCTGTCGCGCGGCCTGCATTGCGTCTCGTTCCTGCAGCCGACCCATCAGCTCGTGGCCGAACTGCAGGCGCTGGCGCCGACGATCATCGCCACCTATCCGAGTGCGGCGGTGTTGCTGGCCGAGGAACGCGTCGCCGGGCGGTTGAAGGTCGCGCCGCACGAGGTGTGGACCGGGGGCGAGACGCTCTCGCCTGCGATGCGCCGGTTCGTGCAGCAGGCGTTCCGCTGTCCGGCATCCAACAGCTATGGCGCGTCGGAGTTCCTGTCGCTCGCGTCCGAGTGCGGTTGCGGCTGCCTGCATCTGAACAGCGACTGGGCGATCCTCGAGCCGGTGGACGAGCGCGGCCGTGCCGTGCCTGCAGGCGAGGCCAGCGCCACCACCTTGCTCACCAACCTGGCGAATCATCTGCAGCCGCTGATCCGCTACGACCTCGGCGACCGCGTCACGCCGCGTTCACGAGCTTGTGCATGCGGCTCGCACCTGCCGGTGATCGATGTGCAAGGCCGCAGCGACGACACGCTGCGGCTGGGTCTTCCGGGTGCGCAACCGGTCTGCGTGCTGCCGCTGGCGTTGAGCACAGTGCTGGAAGACGATGCGGGGCTGTACGACTTTCAGCTCGTGCAGCAGGGGCCCAGCGAATTGCTGCTGAACACCGGCATGCGCGGCGAGGCTGCAAGCAGCACGTTGCGGCGCGCTCGTGCGACGCTTGCGGACTTTCTCGAGCGGCAAGGCGCGGCCGGCGTCCACATCAGCTGTCGCAGCGGCCAGCCGCGCCAGCGCGGGCGCAGCGGCAAGGTCCAGCGCGTGGTGGCCGCGGTGCCGTGAACTGCCTTCGCGAACTCAATGCGACATCAGTACCGGTACCGTCATCGATGCGAGCAGGCCTCGCGTGGCGCCGCCGAGCACACGCTCGGCCCAGCGTGAGTGGCCGTAGGCGCCCATCACGATCAGGTTCGCCTTCAAGTCGGTAGCGCGCGAGAGCATCGCTTCGGCAATGCCCATGTTCGTCGTTTCGATGCGCACCTCGGCCGGGACGCCCTGCCACGTCAGCCACTGTTGCAAGGCATCGAGGCGCTGGCGCAGCGCCACGTCGTCCGAACGAGCCTCGTTCCAGCCGACGACCTCGACGCGCTTGGCCAGACGCAGCAACGGCAGGGCATCGGTCAGAGCACGCGTGGCCTCGCGGCTGTCGTCCCATGCGACCATGACGTTGCTGCCGATGGTGTCGAAGCGGCCGGCATGCGGAAGGATCAGCGTCGGGCGCGCGCTGTAGAGCACGACCTGCTCGACGACATCCTGCACCAGGCGGTGGCTTGGCGACGTCGGGTCGGCCTGGGTCAACAGGGTCAGGTCGCTGCAATGCGCGTGACGCACGAGCGAAGGCGCCTTGTCGGCTTCGTCGACCACCGTCTCGAAGGACTTGATGCCCGCCGCATGGCACGCGTCGCGAAAGCGTTGCGCGGTCTCCTTGGCTTGGTCGCGCAACGTGTCCCAGGCGAGCGCGGCGAATTCGGCGAGCTGCGCGGCAGATTCGGCCGCCGCCGGCACATCGATGACGCCGGTCGGCGCGAGGCCGACGAGGTGGCAGTCCAGTGTCTTGGCCAGTCGCATGGCGACCTCGGTGCGTACTCGGCAAAGCGGGCCGTGGTCGAGGAAGACGAGCAGGCTGCGATAAGTCATGGGCCACTCCGATGTTGGGGATGATCCATTGTTCGAGAAACGGTCTCGCTGCGGCTTGATGTTGCGCAAGAGCGCATCGCCCACACGCAGACCACGCCCAGCGCCGTGTAGTTCAGCACCATGAACCACGGCTCGTTCCAGGCGATGCCATCGAAACCGCGGTAAGTGATCGGGTAGAAAACCGGCGCCGGATAGAAGTCGGCCGAGTGCGTGAAGACGTCGATGACGATGTGCGACCACCAGCCGAGCAGCGGGATCCACAACGAGCGGGTCACGATCCACATCACCGCGCTCAGCGCGGTGGCGACGACGGCGCTGTGGGCAATGCAATGCAAGTGATACGACGTGAGCGCAATGACGGGCGGCATCACTGGTTCGTTTCCCGGCAGCGCGATGGCGTGGGCGACCAGTGCCGTCCACGAGCCATCGCCGAACAACACCCATCCGAAGATGGGCAGGAATTGCAGCAGATCGGGCAGGGCGGCGAAGGCCATGGTCGCAATGGCCGTGCGCGGCTCGATCTGAAATCGCCGCGCCGCGAGTGTGGTTCCGGCACCGGCCCAGAGCGCGTGCGCGACGATGTCCATCGGGTGGCGCTCAGGGCACGAGCACGGCCGCACCTTGCAGCCGCCCGCTGCGCAGATCGGCGAGTGCATCGTTGGCCCGTTCCAGCGGATAGGTCGTGGTTTCGACGCGCAAAGGCACGCGAGCCGCGAACTGAAGAAACTCTGCCGCGTCGGCCCGCGTGAGGTTGGCGACCGACAGCAGCTGGCGTTCTTCCCACAACAGACGATAGGCGAACGACGGAATGTCGCTCATGTGGATGCCGCCGCAAACGACGCGGCTGCCCTTGCGCACGGCCCGCAGCGCGAGCGGCACCAGCGCGCCGACCGGCGCGAAGATGATGGCGGCGTCCAGCGGCTCGGGCGGCGGATCGTCCGATGCGCCCGCCCACACCGCCCCGAGCGAGCGCGCGAACGATTGCGCCTGCACATCGCCGGGCCGAGTGAACGCGTGCACCCGTCGGCCCTGATGCATCGCGACCTGCGCGATCAGATGCGCGGCTGCACCGAAGCCATAGAGGCCGAGGTTCACCGCATCGTC
>Ga0184637_10000972_pt1 | contig 20059 bp, 21 predicted proteins | sample PLM3_127_b2_FD_133143 | JGI IMG/M metagenome (GOLD analysis project Ga0184637, IMG submission 133143) | Groundwater sediment microbial communities from an aquifer in East River, Colorado, USA - PLM3_127_b2 | ecosystem: Environmental > Terrestrial > Soil > Riparian zone | place: USA: East River... | reverse complement strand
CGCGGCCGGCAAGCAGGCGGAGCGCGTCGACTGGGCGCTGGTCGAGCAGGTAGCCCAGCGCCGCTACGGAATCCCCGCGCGCGTCACGCGGTGACTCGCGATATCCTGCCCCTCGATGCACTCGGCGGCCGAGCTGGCAGACGCGATCCGGCGGGACGGCTACGTCATCGCCTCGGACCTGATCTCGCGGCGAGACGTCGCGGAGATCAAGGCGGCCCTCGCGCCCTGGCTGCGCGGGCAGCTGATGGGCCGCAACGATTTCGAGGGCTTCCGCTCGGAGCGCGTCTACGCGCTGCTCGCCAAGGCGCCGCCCGTGGCGCGCATCATCGAGCATCCCGTCGTGCTCGCGCTGCTCGACCAGCTGCTCACGGCCCACTACCGCCTGTCGGCTTGCCTCGCGATCCAGGTCCACCCGGGCGAGACCCCTCAGGGCTGGCACTTCGACGACGCCTACGTGTGGGTGCCTCGCCCGCGGCGCATGATGGGCGTCAGCGCGATCTGGGCCTTCGACGACTTCACGGAGAGCAACGGTGCCACGGAGGTGATCCCCGGCTCCCACCTCTGGGGGCCCGAGGAGCAGCCCGAGCCCGACGACCCGCGCGCCTTGAAGGTGCTGATGAAGGCCGGCTCCGCGCTGCTCTTCGCCGGCACCCTGGTGCACCGCGGAGGCGCGCACCGCGGGACCGGAACGCGGCTCGCCATCACACCGCAGTACTGCGAGCCGTGGATCCGCCAGATCGAGAACCTGCCGCTGGCCGTCCCGCCCGAGGTTGCTCGCGGCTACTCGGAGCGCGTCCAGGAGCTGCTCGGCTACGACATCTTCGAGCCGACCTTCATCGGCTACGTCGATGGGATGCACCCCAAGCGCCTGCTCGACCCGGGGTACGCCGCGCACAAGAAGCGCGCGGTGAAGATCGACCTGCCCGAATGAACCTGCGCCCGGCGAGGTGAAGATGTCCGAGCGGTCGGCGGTCGTGGTCGGGGTCGGCGCGTCCAGGGGGCTGGGGGCAGCGATCGCGCGGCGTTTTGCGCGCGCGGGCTTCCGGATCACCGTGATGGGGCGATCGGCCGAGAAGCTCGGCGCCACGCTGAAGGAGCTGCGCGAGAGCGGGGCGGTGGCAGAGGCCGTGGTCGGCGACGTCACCGACGAAGCGCTGGTGGGGCGGGTGGTCGCGCAGGCCGGCACCGCCGCCGCGCCCCTCGAGGCGGCGATCTTCAACGCCGGCGGAAACTGGCCGAAGGCGTTCCTCGAGATGGACGCGGCCTTCCTCGAGGACATGTGGCGCGTGAACGCGCTGGCGGGCTTCTTCTTCGCCAGGGCCGCGCTCGAAGCCATGCTGCCGCGCCAGCGGGGAGTCCTGATCTTCACCGGCGCGTCGGCGTCGCTGCGCGGCCGCGCGAAGTTCGGCGGCTTCGCGCAGGCCAAGGCGGCGCTGCGCGCGCTCGCGCAATCCGCCGCGCGCGAATTCGGTCCCCAGGGCATCCACGTGGCGCACGTGGTGGTCGACGGCGCCATCGACGGCGACCGCATCCATTCGTTCCTGCCGGGGCTCAAGGCCCAGCGCGGCCCGAACGGGTTGCTCGACCCCGACGCCATCGCCGAGAACTTCTGGCAGCTCTACCGCCAGCCGCGCAGCGCCTGGACCCACGAGATCGACGTCCGGCCATGGGTGGAGCCGTGGTAGCCGAAGTCGGTGAGCCATGCAGGTCGGTGCGGTGGTTCGCAACATGGGCCCGGAGTCGACGCGCGAGATCGTCGTCGCCTGCGCCCGCGCCGCCGAACGGGCGGGGCTGGACGACGTCTGGGTGGTCGACCACGTCGCGATTCCGCCGGACGACGCGGAAGGCTCGGGCGGCCGCTACCTCGACCCGCTCGCCACGCTCGCGTTTCTCGGGGGCGCGACCGAGCGGATCGGCCTCGGCACGGCGGTCCTGATCCTCCCGTACCGGCCGGCGCTTCCGACTGCAAAGTGGATCGCCAGCGTGCAGGAGCTCTCGGGCGGGCGTCTCCGACTCGGGGTGGGCGTCGGCTGGATGCCGGCGGAGTTCCGCGCGCTTGCTGTGGACCGCAAGCGACGGGGGGCGATCGCAGACGAGACGCTCCGCTTCCTGCGGAGCTGCTTCGACTCGGGCGAATCCGGCGATCTGGTCGATGCCAACGGCCAGAAATTTCTCTTTCGCCCGCGCCCCCGGTGCCCGCCGATCTTCGTGGGAGGCGCTCCGCCGCATGCACTCGCACGCGCGGTCCAATTCGGCGACGGCTGGATGCCGATGGGCGTCGAGCCGGAAAAGCTGCGCGCGCCGATCGCCGAGCTGCGGCGACTCGCCAGCGAGAACGGCCGGTCGGCGCCGGAGGTGGTCGCGATGGGTCGTCTCCCGCTCGAGCAGCCGGCCCGGGCCGCGGAGCAGGTCGGGCTGCTATCCCAGATCGGTGTCACGCGCCTGGTGCACGCGGAGCGCTACCCGGATGTCGCCGCGTTCCAGCGGATCGCGGAGCGGCTGGCGGCTCTCCCACGAGGCTAGCCAGGGCAGGGCGCATTCTGAACGTCGATGTTCAGCCAGCAGGGGGATGCGATGGCGAATCTGAAGGGCAAGGTGGCGCTCGTGACCGGCGGCTCTCGCGGCATCGGCGCCGCGATCGCGAAGCGGTTGGCGCGGGAGGGCGCGGACGTCGCGATCAGCTACGCGAGCGCGCAGCAGCAGGCCGAAGAGGTGGTGCGCAGCATCGAGAAGGCGGGCGGGCGCGGGCTCGCGATTCGCGCCGACAGCGGCGACGCCGGGGCGGTGAAACGCGCCGTGGCCGAGACCGTGCGAACCCTGGGTCGCCTCGACGTGCTGGTCAACAACGCGGGGATCGCGGTGATCGCGCCGCTCGAAACGTTCTCCCTGGAGGACTTCGACCGCATGCTGGCGGTGAACGTGCGCGGCGCCTTCGTCGCCGCGCAGGAGGCGTCGCGCCAGATGGGCGAGGGCGGCCGCATCATCACGATCGGCAGCGTCAACGCGGATCGCATGCCCTTCGCGGGGGGCGGCGTATATGCCATGACCAAGGCGGCCGTCGCCGGGCTCACGCGCGGGCTGGCCCGCGACCTCGGCCCGCGCGGAATCACGGTCAACAACGTGCAGCCCGGGCCGATCGATACCGACATGAACCCGGCGGAGGGAGAATTCGCCGCGGCCATGAAGGGCTTCACCGCGCTCGGGCGCTATGGCCGAGGCGAGGAGATCGCCGGCCTTGTCGCCTATCTCGCCGGCCCCGAAGCCGGCTACCTGACCGGCGCCAGCCTGACCATCGACGGCGGCTTCGCCGCCTAGCGGGCAGGGCGCGATGATCGCGAACATCCAGATCGCCGTGCTGCTGCTGATCGTGGTGGCGGCCGTCGCGCTCGCCGCGCGCCGGATCGGCGTGCCGCCCGCCATCCTGCTGGTGATCGTCGGCGTCGCGCTGGCGCTGGTGCCGGGCCTGCCCCGGGTCGAGCTGGTCCCCGAGCTGGTGCTGCTGCTGGTGCTGCCGCCGCTGATCTACTCCGCCGGCGTCGCCATGAGCTGGCGGGAGTTTCGCTTCAATCTGCGGCCGATCACGCTGCTGGCCGTCGGCTGCGTCGTGTTCACCACCGTGACGGTGGCCGCGGTCGGACACGGGCTGCTCGGCCTGTCCTGGCCGGTCGCCTTCGTGCTGGGCGCGATCATCTCGCCGCCGGACGTGGTGGCGCCCCTCGCGATCGCCCGGCGGCTCGGCCTGCCGCGCCGGCTGCTGGTGATCCTGGAAGGGGAGGGGCTCGCCAACGACGCGACGGCGCTGATCCTCTACCGGTTCGCCGTGGTGGCGGTGAGCACCGGAAGCTTCGCGCTGGGTCCCGCCCTCGGCACCCTCGCCGCGATCTTCGCCGGCGAGATCGCCTACGGGATCGCGGTCGGCTGGCTGATGTTGCGGATCCGGCACGCGTCCCGCGATCCCCTCGTCGAGATCACGCTCTCGCTCGTCACGCCCTACCTGGCCTTCTGGGTGCCGGAGCAGCTGGGAGGCTCGGGTGTCCTCGCGACCGTCGCGGCCGGTCTCTACGTCAGCTGGAACGGGCCCCTGCTGATCCGCTCGGCCACGCGGCTGCAGGGCGTCTTCTTCTGGGGCCTGTTCACGTATCTGATCGAAGGCATGGTGTTCCTGCTCACGGGGCTGCAGGCCCGAACCCTGGTCGAGCGGATCGACGATCTGCCCGCCGGCGAGCTGCTCCTCTCGGCCGCGCTCGTCAGCCTGGTCGTGATCGTCGCGCGCTTCGTGTGGGTGTTCCCGGCGACCTACCTGCCGCGCTGGCTGGTTCCGGCCATCGCCCGCGCGGACCCGTCGCCTCCCTGGCAGATGCCGTTCCTGCTGGCGTTCACCGGGATCCGCGGGATCGTTTCGCTCGCGGCCGCCCTCGCGATTCCGCTCGTCACGGGCAGCGGCGAGCCCTTCCCCCATCGGGATCTGATCCTGTTTCTCACGTTCTGCGTGATCGTGGTGACGCTGATCGGGCAGGGTCTGCTGATGCCGAGCGTGATCCGCGGGCTCGGCCTCAGCGAAATCGGTCGCCGGGAGCGTCGCCTCGAGAAGGCCGCGGAGCTCTCCAGCCGCCGGCAGACGATCGAAGCCGTGATGCGACGGCTCGAGCAGCTCGCGGCCGAGAGAAGCCTGCCCCGGCAGATCGTGGAGCCACTGCGCGCCCACCACCGCGAGCGGCTGCAGCAGCTCGACTACCGGATGGGAGACGACGCGTCGGAGCGGCAGCTCGCCCTTCTCTCAGACGAGCTGGAGGGGCTGCTGATCGACGCGGAGCGCGAGCACCTCTACGGATTGCTATGCAGCGGCGAGCTGAAGGACGAGGCGCGTCGCCGCATCGAAGGCGAGCTCGACCTGCGGGAGGCGCACCTGATGCGAAGCGGGCTGCGCGCTGGAAATGACGACGCCTAGAATCAACCCCCGACACACGAGGAGACCCCACCATGAAGTTCCGTCTTCACGCGATGATTCCGACTCTCGCAATCTTGATCGCCGCGACCGCGGCGGCGCAGCCGGGGGCCGCTCCCCGGAGCCCCGCGCTGCTCGATCCTGCGGATGCCGTGATCCTCTTGCTCGACCACCAGAGCGGCCTGTTCCAGACCGTCAAGGACATCAGCGTGTCGGAGCTGCGCACCAATACGATCGCGCTCGCGAGACTGTCCAAGCTGATGAAGGTCCCCATCATCACCACCGCATCGGTTCCGGATGGACCGAATGGCCCGTTGATGCCGGAGATCCAGCAGGCGAATCCCGCCGCGATCTACGTGGGCCGAAAGGGCGAGATCAGCTCCTGGGAGAACGCGGACTTCGTGAAGGCCGTGCGCGCCACCGGCCGGAAGACGCTGATCATCGCCGGCGTCTGGACCAGCGTCTGCGTCGCGTTCCCGGCGATCCAGGCGAAGGCGGACGGCTACCGCGTCTACGCGGTGATGGATGCCTCGGGAGACCCGAGCCCGATGGCTTCGCAAACGACGCTGGCCCGACTGACGCAGGCCGGCGTCATCCCGATCAGCACGAACGCGGTGATCAGCGAGATGCAGCGCACCTGGAACCGGCCGGACGGCGCGGAGTTCGCGGCGCTGTACGGAGCCGTCTCGCCCAACTATCACGCCGTGATCGAGAGCTTCCAGAAGGCGCAGGAGGCCAAGAAATAGGGCGCGAGCGGAGTTCACTCAAGCCACGAAGCAGGCGCAGCCGAGGCCGCCGCCGGGCGGGGCCGGGTGCAGACCGTCGTGGGCGCAGCCGCGCGCGTGGCCCGCGGAGCGGAAGTGTCCGATTCCGGGGGCGATCCTGGCAGCGCCGCCGAAGCGCGCGACGGGCGACCAGCCGGGGCTCACGGGCGGAAGCATCGGATCCAGCTCCGCGAACGGCGCGGCGGCGTACACGACCTTGCCGCCGACGAGGGTGAGGACCGACTCCAGCGTCTGGATCTCTGCCTCCGGAACGGAGAAGAAGTCCCTCGAGGGGACGGCCAGGTCGGCGAGCTGGCCGGGGACGAGCGCGCCCTTCGTGGTTTCCTCGGAAGAGAACCAGGCGCTCCCGCGCGTCCAGAGGCGGAGCGCCTCGTCGCGCTCCAGCCGGTTCGCTTCGGGGTAGAGCAGGGTCCCGCCCAGCGTGCGTCCGGTGACGAGCCATTGGAGGCAGACCCACGGGTTGTAGCTGGCCACCCGGGTGGCGTCGGTGCCGGCGCCTACGGGCACGCCCAGCTCGAGCATCCGCCGGACCGGCGGCGTGCGCGCGGCTTCGTGCTTCCCATAGCGATGCGCGAAGTACTCGCCCTGGAACGCCATCCGGTGCTGGATCGCGATTCCGCCCTCGAGCGCGTGAACCCGCTCGAGGTTGCGATCCGAGATGGTCTCGGCGTGGTCGATGAACCAGTGCAGCCCGCGGATCGGAACCTCCGCGTTCACGCGCTCGAAGACCGAGAGGAAGCGCGAGATCGACTCGTCGTAGGTGGCGTGGATGCGGAACGGCCAGCGCTGCTCGGCCAGCAGCCGGACGATCGGCTGGAGCTGCGCCTCCATGCTGGGGCCGAGCTCGGGCCGAGGCTCGAGGAAGTTTTCGAAGTCCGCGGCCGCCCAGGTGAGGTTCTCTCCGGCACCGACGGTCTTGAGAAAGTCGTTGCCTTCGCCCGGCCGGGTCATCTGGGTCCAGCCGCGGTAGCTCGCGAGCTCCTCGCCCGGCTTCTGGGCGAAGAGGTCGCAGCCGATCCGCACCGTCATCAGGTCCCGGCGCGCGAGGTCCTGGATCACCGCGTAATCCTCCGGATAGCTCTGCCCACCGCCGCCGGCGTCGAGGGCGCTCGTCACGCCGAGTCGGTTGAGCTCGCGCATGAAATGGCGGGAGGAGTTCGCCTGGTCTTCCGGGGAGAGCCTCGGCGCGCGGCCCAAGGTCGAGTACAGGATGAGCGCGCTCGGCTTCGCGAGCAGCAGGCCGGTGGGCCGGCCCCTGGCGTCGAGTTGGACGAGCCCGCGGTCGAAGGCGGGCGGATGCTCGTCGAAGCCGAGCACCCGGAGCGCCGCGCGGTTGAGCAGTGCCTGGTCGTAGAGGTGGAGGATGAAGACGGGGGTCTCCGGCGCGGCAGCGTTGATCTCGTCCAGGGTCGGCAGGCGGCCTTCCCGGAACTGGAACTCGCTCCAGCCGCCGACCACGCGCACCCACTGGGGCGGCGGCGTGTTCCGGGCCTGGAGCCGCAGGCGCTCGAGCGCTTCCGCCAGCGACGCGATCCCGTCCCAGCGCAGCTCCAGGTTGTAGTGGAGCCCGCCTCGAATCGGGTGGATGTGGGAGTCGTTCAGGCCCGGGATCGCCGTGTGTCCGCGCAGGTCGACGAGCTGCGTCTGCGCCCCGCGATGCTGCAAGACCTCTCTTGCGGACCCGGTCGCGAGCACGCGTCCGTCGCGGATCGCCAGGGCCTCGGCGAAGGGGCGGGCGGGATCCAGGGTGGCGATCCGCCCGCCGGAGACGATCAGCGACGCCCTGTTCTCGGCGGCGTGCGCCGGTCGCGGGAGCATGCTGCTGGCGAGCGCGAGCCCCGCTCCCACGCCGAGCTCGAGAAACTCCCGTCGGTCGAGAGTCTGCCGCGTCATCTTCGAACCCATCGACCGCTCGTCCCGGCCTGAGTCCGTCGCTGGGGCGGGGTCGCCGGCCACGCTGACACAAACGCCCTCACGTCACCACTCACCCCTGCACTGAAACTGGACCGCCTTGCGCCGGGGCCGGACCCGGCCCGGGGAGTGTCCGGCATCTGCGGAGCTTGCGTCCGAGGGGGCATGTATGCGCTGGATTGGGAAAAAGCTGCTCGCAGCCTGCATGACGCTGCTTGGCGGCGTGTTGCTAGCGGGCGCGGCGCGCGCTCTCTCGATCGACGCCGCCGACGTCGGGAGCGATCTCGTGCGGATCTCGCGGAACGGCCAGCGCGAGCTCACCCAGCTCGCGCTCTCCATGCGGCCCGCAAACGACGCGGAGTCCGACTTCAGCACCCCGATCTCGGCGGTCGATTCGATCGCGCTCAGCATGTGGTCGAGGATCACCGAGCTCCAGACGCGCAAGCTCGTGGGCGGCTACCACGAGCGCGAACAAACGACCTTCGCCCGACACGCGACGTTCAGCGCGCTCGACGGAGTTCGCTTCTCGACCGCAAGCTTCGGCGGCAGCACGCGGTTCCGGGGCGGGAGACCTCGCTGCGAGGTGGTGCCGGAGCCCGGCACGTTCGGACTGCTCGGGGGCGGCCTGGTCGCGCTCGGCTTGGCGGGGCGTCGTTCCCAGCGCCGAGCCGCCATCGCTCTGCGGCGTCGCCTGGCAGGCGGCGAGCCGCGTGGCTGCTAGGAAGACGGCGGACGCGGAGCGGCGCATCAGCGCAGCAGGTTGTACTTGAGGATGCACCACACGGCGCGGACGCCGTCGCGCCAGCTGACTTTTTTGCCTTCCTTGTAGGTTCGGCCCGCGTACGAGATCCCGACCTCGTAGATGCGACAGCCGAGTCTCGCGACCTTGGCCGTGATCTCCGGCTCGAATCCGAAGCGATCCTCCTCGAGCTGGATCTTCTGCAGCACCTCGCGGCGGAAGACCTTGTAGCAGACCTCCATGTCCGTGAGGTTGATATTGGTGAGCATGTTGGAGAGCGTCGTGAGGCAGCGGTTGCCGAGATAGTGCCAGTAGTAGAGAACGCGCGTCGAGGATCCGCCCGAGAAGCGCGAGCCGAACACGACGTCGGCCTTGCCGGCGAGGATCGGCGCGATCAGCAGCGGGTACTCCTGCGGGTCGTACTCGAGATCGGCGTCCTGGATGATGACCATCTCGCCGGTGGCGGCCTCGAAGCCGGAGCGCAGCGCCGCTCCCTTGCCGCGGTTGGCGGTGTGGTAGATCACGCGGGCGACGCGCGGCTCGAGCTTGTCGCGCAGCAGCTCGCGCGTCCCGTCGGTCGAGCCGTCGTCGACCAGAATGATCTCGAGGTCCTGGACCGGCGAGAGCTCGACCGCAGCCACGATCGACTCGATCGTGGCGATCTCGTTGAAGCAGGGGATCACGACCGAGAGAGTCGGCATCCGGAAATCCTCAGCTGCTGATGCGGTGCTTCCTGGGAGTGGGTACCGGGGCTGACGTCCCGTATCGGTAGCTCAGGGTTCGGGTCGCGGCCGCTGCCGGTCCCGGGGGGACGCCGCAGTCGGCGCAACAGCCCGGATCTCCTGCGCAGGAGTGCAGCGTGCGCCTTCGCCCCATGGGGGCTCGCGGAGCATCCAAGCCAGCGGCAGGCAGCGCTGCCCACCCGCCTTGCGCCCGGGTTCGTTCTCTTCCAGATTTCGCCGGGGCCCCGCAGCCCGCTATCGAGTGAGTCCCCCTTGGTTCCCCCGCGAGGCTGCGCGGCATGTCTGACCGGGAGCGCAGGCACCTGATCGAGACGGGCGTCGCCCTGATCGCGATGGCCGGCCGCCTTCCCGGCGCGCCGGTCGCCGGTCCGCGATGAGCGAGGTGGCGCGGGCGCTTCGAACGCTCTTCCCCGAGCCCGTCGTCACGCTCACGGCGACCGAGGGCGCGGGGGGCGAGCAGGCCGTGCTCCACCCCGACGAGGCGGCCTGCATCGTCCGTGCGGGCGCGAAGCGCCGCCGCCAGTTCGCCGCGGGGCGCAGCACGGCGCGGCGCGCGCTGGGGCAGCTCGGGATCGAGGGATTCGCGCTGCTCGCTGATGCCGACCGCGTCCCGCGTTGGCCCGAGGGTGTGGTGGGCAGCATCTCCCACTGTGCGGGCTGCTGCGCCGTGGCGGTCGCGAAGCACGGGTGCATCCTCTCGCTCGGCCTCGACGTCGAGCTTGCCGCTCCGCTCGAGCGCGACCTGCTCGTGCGCATCTGCACGCCTCGCGAGCGCGAGCGCGCGAGCGCGCTCGCGCCTCCCGAGGGCGTCGACTGGGGCAAGCTCGTGTTCAGTGCGAAGGAGAGCGCCTACAAGTGCTACTTCCCGTTGGCGCGTACGCTGCTCGGATTCCAGGACATGGAAATCGAGTTCAGCGCGGACGCTGCGCGCTTCAGCGCACGCCTGCTGCGCGAGAATGCGCCGGGCGCCGCTGGGGCTCGTTGCTTCGAGGGGCGCGCCGCCTGGACGCGCGATCTTGTCTTCGCCGGCGTCGTGCTCGAGGCTCAGCCGCGCTGACGCCATGCGCGCGCTGGACCTCGCGGGTACGCTCCCGGGCCAAGTGCCGCGTCGCCCCGATCACGGATGGTGGCCGTATCTCGCGCCGATCTTCAGCTTCCTCGCGCTGGTCGAGGCCGGCAGGCGCGCGTCTCCGTCGCTCGCTCCGGTCTTCGCGGTGGCGAAGGTGCTGGTCCCCTCCGCGGTGCTGCTCTACCACGCCCGGCGCAGCGGATATCCGGAGCTGCGCGGGCTCGAATCGAGCCCGAAGGGCTTCGCGCTCGACGTCCTGGTCGGCGTGGCCGGCGCGGTGTTGTGGATCATCCCGTACCTGTGGATCGCCTCGGCGCGACCCGGACCCGACGTCGGATTCGACCCCCAGCAGCTCGGAGCCTCGCGCGAGTGGCTCGCGCTCTGGCTGCGCGCTCTTGGATTCGCCGTCGTGACGCCCTTCGCCGAAGAGCTCTTCGTGCGCGGGTGGCTCGCACGCTACGTGGACGTCTTCGATCGCTCGGACGACTTCCGCGACGTGCCGATCGGGCGCTACAGCCTAAGGAGCTTCGCGATCGTCGTGATCTTCTTCACCCTGAGCCACCAGCCCTGGGAGTGGCCCGTCGCGCTCGTGTGGATCGTTGGGACCCAGCTCTGGTTCTATCGGCGCCGGCACCTACTGCCGCTCGTGATCGTGCACGCGGTGTCGAATCTGTCGATCTTCCTGTTCGTGCTGCTCGCGAACGGGCGGATCACGGACGCGGATGGCTCGCCCTTGAACCTCTGGTTCTTCCTGTGAGAGCGGCGCGGCGCCGTCAGGTGGCGCCGCGGTGTCCCAGGCGGATGCAGCGCGCGATCTCGGTGAGCTCGACGAGCCCGCGATAGGTCGGGTCCAGCTGCTGGCCGAGGCAGGTCGCTTCGATCACCGAGGCGCTGCTCGCGAGCGGCTCGAAGCCGGCGGCCGCCGCGTCGCCGACCAGGGCGCTGGCGAGGTTGGCGAGCTCCTTGAGGTCGCGGCGGCTATAGGCGTCCTGGGCCGCGTCGATCCGCTCCGCGAGCCCCAGGACGAAGGCTTCGATGGTGGGGGCGAGCGCCGGATCGTCGGCGAACGAGGAGAAGATCGGACGCGGTTCGGTGGAGTCTCCCATGCCGCCGCCTATCGGAAGCCGAGGGATCGAACTAAACGCCGGCGGGGGGCGACGCGAGGGAAGCGAGCAGACGGGCGGCGACCCCGCGGCTCCGGCGGCCGCCGGAGCGTCCCCCGAAGCCAAACGCGTGCGGGGCGACGAGCTGGGCGCGCAGGCGGGCCGCGTCCGTGCCCACCAGAGCCAAGGCCTCGGGGACCAGCCCCGGGTAGAGCTCGCCGAGCCCCGCCAGCTCGATCAGCAGCCGCGACGCCGCCCGGCGTTCGGCGGGGCCGCAGGAAAGCGCGGCGAGCGGGCGCGCGCCAGCGCCCGGCTGGACGATCAGCAGCGTGCCTTGGTGGCCGGTGAGCATCGCCACCGGGAGGGGCGCCAGCCCGCGTGCCGCGAGTGTGTTCGCTCGGGCCCACAGCCTGCGCGCGCGACGGGCGGAGAGACGCCGGTAGACCATGCGCCAGACCCCGCCCTCGACCTCGACGCGGGCGGCGCCGGAGGCGGGCGGCGGGCTCGCCGAAAGGCGCGCGAGCGCGAGCCCTGGGTCCGCCCCGTGCCGCGCGAAGCCCCGCCAGTCGCCGCGCTCGATCCGCTCGAAGCGGCGCCCGTCGCGCGTGGCGGTTCGACGCATTCTCGTGTCGTCTCGCCGCGCCAGCCGCGGCGCCTCGGCCCGCAGCCGCTCCCACCAGCGGCGCGCCTCCCCAGCATCGCCCGCGTAGGCGCGCAGGAAGCGCAGACGCTGCGCAGCGGGCACGGCGGCGGCTGCCCGCGCGAGCTTTGCGAGCATGCGACTGCGCGCGCGCGTACCCACGCGCCGGCACAGGCGCGCGCGCTCGAAGTCCACCAGCCGCAGCCCGGCGTTTCTCTCGCCCGACACCAGCACGTTATTCGGCGCCAGATCGTCCTGGTAGAGGCCGGCGGCGTGGGCACGGCGCACGATCTCGCCGAGCGACGCGGCCAGGCGTCGGCGCTCACCCACGGCGAGTGCGGGATCGCTCCAGAGACGGCGCAGGTCCACGGCGCCCTCGAGCAACGGGGCCAGCAAGAAGCACTCGACGAGCCGCCCGGCGCGGCGCCGCTCCCCCGCCGCCAGGGGCACGACCACGGGGACCCCGCGCTGCGCGAGCGCTTCCGCGATCGCGAGCTCGCGCCGCGCCTTCGAGCCTCGGGCGTGATGCAGCCAGGCCCGGCTCGGCGGGTAGCCGCAGCGCTTGAGCAGGTGGTCCGGCTCGCCGCCGGGCTCGAGCGCGAGTCGAAACAGCCGCTTGCGACGGCCCGAGCGGAGGTCCTGGGCGGAATCGAGCTGCTGCAGGGCGCGCTCGAGCCGGGGCGTCAGCGCGGTCGCATCGGCGCCCGAGCACAGCCACCAGCGCACCCCCGCCACCTCGAGCATCGGTCCCTCGCTCACGGGGGCAGCATACGGCAAGGCCGCGCAGCGGCCGCGCAGCGAGCTTTCGGGTCCCGGCGCGGGGCGGCCCGCGCCACCCGGCCTCCGCTCGCCTGCGGCTCGCTGCGCGGTCGCCTCGGAAGGCGACCTTGCATGCATCCTCGTACGGCACCGCGTCCACGGCGAGTCTGGCAAGCGCGCGAAGCGCGCGCGCAGCGAGGCGCAGCCGAGCGGAGTTCGCCCAGCAAGCGAAGCGCGCAGCGAGCCGTGGCGAGCGGAGTTCACGCAGCAAGCGAAGCGCGCAGCGAGCCGCAGGCGAGCGGAGTTCACCCAGCAAGCGAAGCGCGCAGCGAGCCGCAGGCGAGCGGAGTTCACCCAGACCGGGCCGCGCGTTGCCCCGGACGCCGGTTTGACGCAGTCTCCGGCCATGCGCTGCTTTGCGTGCAGCACCGCCGTCACGCTCGCGGCTGGCGAGCGGGTCGGCTTCCGAGATACCTGCGAGGCCTGCGGAGCCGATCTCCACGTGTGTCGCAACTGCAGCCACCACGAGCCGGCGGCCTACAACGAATGCCGCGAGCCCAACGCCGAGCGTGTGGGAGACCGCGACCGTGCGAATCGCTGCGACTATTTCTTCCCAGGCGAGCGGGGGGCCGCCGGGTCCCCCGGCGATCGCTCCAAGGCCCAGCTCGACGCGCTCTTTCGCAAGCGTTAGCGGCAAGCGGGCGCAAGCCCGCGCGCGGCTCGAGCCGCGCTTGCGCTCGCTGCGCGGTCGCCTCAGAAGGCGACCTTGCATTCATCCTCGTCCGGCACCGCGCCCATGGCGAGTCTGGCAAGCGCGCGAAGCGCGCGCGCAGCGAGCCGCAGGCGAACGAAATTCATCAGGTGGGTCCGTGCAAGCGAAGCGCGCAGCGAGCCGCAGGCGAGCGGAGTTCATGAGGCGGGCGCGCGCCCTGCTAGCGAAGGTCGAAGCGGAAGCGCGTGTGGCCGACCTCGATCGTGTCGCCGTTCGCCAGCACCGCGGATCGCACGCGCTTGCCGTTCACCTTGGTGCCGTTGGTCGACTGCAGGTCCTCGATCGTGAACGAGCTGGTGGACTCGTCGCGCAGGATCAGGGCGTGCTCGCGGCTGATGCCCTCGTCGAGCAGGGTGATGTCGGTGGTCGGGTTGCGCCCGATCAGGGTTTCGTCCTTCGCGAGCGGGTGCTCGGTGCCCTCGAAGTCGCCGCTCAGGACCACCAGGACCCCGCGAACGGGTGTTCTTGTGCGTTTTCCGCTGGACATGGACCCCCCGATGCCGCCGCTCCGGTATCGGAGGGGCTTCCGGTCGTCTTGAGCCGCAGCCCCGCTCAGAGCCGCCGGTGCTCCAGGGAGGGGAGGCTCGCGCGGATGCGCGCGAGCTCGCCGAGGTCGCAGTCGGCCAGCACCACGCAGGGCTGGTCGCCGCCCTGCGCGAGCACGAGACCCCAGGGATCGACGATCAGCGAGCGTCCGTGGCTCGCGCGAGTCTCGCTGTGGCGACCGCACTGCGCCGGCGCGATCACGAAGGCCTGGTTCTCGATCGCCCGCGCGCGCAGCAAGACCTCCCAGTGGTCCTTGCCGGTCTCCCTGGTAAAAGCGCTCGGAACCGCGAGGATCTGGGCGCCGCGCGCGGCGAGCGCGCGGTAGAGCTCGGGGAAGCGCAGGTCGTAACAGATGGACATCCCGATCACGGCGTCGGGCGTCTGCGCGACCACCACCTCGCGACCCGGTGCCACGACGGCCGACTCGCGGTAGACGCCACCGCCGCTCGCAGCGAGATCGACGTCGAAGAGGTGGATCTTGCGGTAGACGGCCTCGATCTCGCCGGCGGGCGAGATCAACACGCTGGTGTTGAACACCCGCGCCTCGCTCGCTCCCGCCTCCGGAAAGCTGCCGCCAAGGATCCGGACGTGCAGACGCCGCGCGAGGGCGCGCAGAGCGCCCACGATCTCCCCATCGAGCCCCTGCGCGCAGGGAATCGGCCCGCCTTCGCGCCGTAGGAACGCGAAGTTCTCGGGCAACGCGACCAGGCTCGCGCCGCGCCCCGCCGCCTCCTCGACCAGCCGGCTCGCGGCCACCAGGTTGGCCGCGACGTCGTCCGTGGAGGTCGTCTGCACGAGCGCGACGCGCACGCGCAGGAGCCCGCTACCTGAATTCGGACGGATCGATGCCGGTGCGGCGGATCACGTCGTAGAAGTCCTTGCGGTCCTTCTTCGCGAGCCTTGCCGCGCGGCTGATGTTGCCGCTGCAGCGCCGCAGCAGCCCCACCACGTAACGCGTCTCGAACGCGCGCTTGGCTTCCTTGAACGACGGAATCTCGTCGCCGTCCGCGGCCAGCAGCAGCGCCTCGGCGGTGATCGCGCCGCTTCCCGCCAGGCGGATCGCCTGGCGCACGCGCTCGGCGAGCTCGCGCACGTTACCGGGCCAGGGCTCGGAAAGCAGCGCGCCGCGCGCCTCGGGCGTGAACCCGATCGGTGTCACACCCGTCTCGTCGGAGAAGAGCCGCAGGAAGTGCGCAGCGAGCGGGAGCACGTCCTCGCGGCGCGCCGAGAGGGGAGGCAGCATCAGGACGTGTTGGCCGAGGTCGCCGAAGAGGGCGCGGCTGGTCGCGGCGACACAGGTCGCGATCACGCGGGCGCGCAGCGGGGCAGCCGCACCGTCGCCCTCGCGCTGGAGGCGCCCGTCCGCAATCGCCTTGATCAGCGTCTCGCGCACCGATTCGGGCGCCTGATCGATCGCATCGACGATCAGCGTGCCGCCGGCCGCGCGCGCGAGGCCACCGCTGTGTTCCTCCGGAAGCTGCGGATGCGTGCCCGCCGCGCAGCCGAACAGCTCGCGGGCGAGCAAGCCGGCGCTCGGTGTAGCGCACGAGACCGTGATGAAAGGCTGCGCGGCCCGGCTGCTCCACGCGTGGATCGCGCGGGCCAGATGATCTTTACCGCTGCCGGCCGGCCCGCAGATCAGGATCGGACGGTCGGAACGCGCGAGTGACATCGCCTGATCGACGATCTCCTGGGTCGCGCGTCCCGCGCCCACGATCCGGTCGCTGCGGCGGCGGCCCATCGGCCGCTCGATCGCGGTTCCGCCCTCGAAGCTCGATCCCTCGCGTTGCACTCCACCCTCGCTCATCGCGCCACGTCCTCGAATCCTGCCCCCGGAGCAGACGGAACCTATTGGGAGACCGGGCCTCTTGTCAACGAAATTGCGGGTCCCAACCGCCCCACGCAGGGCATTGGTTGACGCGCGGCCCCAGCCCATGGTACTCGGCCCGCAGGGGGGAGTGTGGCAGAAACCAACGCCGCGGCTCCAGCCCCGGCCGAGCGGATCCACCTGCTGCCGGGTGCGCTGATCGACCAGATCGCCGCCGGCGAGGTGGTCGAACGCCCGGCCTCGGTGGTGAAGGAGCTGGTCGAGAACGCGCTCGACGCCGGCGCCTCGCGGATCCGCGTCGAGGTACGCGACGGCGGTCGCGATTTCATCGCCGTATCGGACGACGGCTGGGGCATGAGCCCGCCCGACGCGCGCCTCGCGCTCCAGCGTCACGCCACCAGCAAGATCGCCAACCTCGGGGACCTGCAGCGGATCCGGTCCTATGGCTTCCGGGGCGAGGCGCTGCCCGCGATCGCTTCGGTCTCCCAGCTGCGCCTGCGGACGCGGGCCCGCGGCGCGCCCGAGGGATTCGAGCTGCAGGTCGAGGCCGGCCAGATCCGGCAGGCGGGCGCGGTCGGCGCGCCGGAGGGCACCCGGGTCGAGGTCGCCGACCTGTTTGCGGCGGTGCCCGCACGGCGCAAGTTCCTCAAGACGGCGACCACCGAGTGGGGCCACATCGCCGATGGCCTGGTGCGCTGCGCGCTCGCGCTGCCGGGCGTCCACTTCGACGTCCAGCGCGAGGGCCGCCCGGCGCTGGCGTGGCCCGCCGTGGAGAACCCGCTCGACCGCGTTGCGGCGGTGCTGGGAGAGGAGGAAGCGGCCGCCTTCGTCCGGGTCGAGCACCGGGAGGGGCCAGCCCTGGTCGCGGGCTTCGTGGCGCGGCCCGACCGTCACAGGCCGACCCTGGCTGGTGTCTACCTCTACGTGAACCGCCGTCCGGTGCGCGACCGTACCCTGCAGCACGCGCTGGTCGAGGTCTATCGCGACTGGCTACCGCGCGGGCGTTTCCCGGCGGCGGTGCTCTTCGTCGAGCTGCCGCCCGAGGCGGTCGACGTGAACGTGCACCCCGCGAAGTGGGAGGTCCGCTTCGCCGACCCGCCGGCGCTGCACCGCCTGGTGAGCCACGGCGTCGCCGCCGCGATCGAGACCCGGCGCTGGCTCGCGCCAGCGTCGGGCTTCGCCCCGGCGCCTTCCCGGCCGCTGGCGCGAAGCGAGGGCCCCGCCGGCGACTGGCTCTTCGCCGCGCCCGCGGCGGCAGACCGCTTCGCAGGGGTCGTGCGCGACGCCGCCGAGCCGGGCGCACCCCTGCGCTTCGGCGATCTGCGGCTGCTCGGCACGCTGCTCGCGACCTACCTGGTGGTCGAGACCAAGCAGGGCCTGCTGCTCGTCGATCAGCACGCCGCGCACGAGCGCGTTCTCTTCGAGCGGCTGCGCGTGGGGTGGCGCCAGCGGGAGATCGAGAGCCAGCTGCTGCTCGTCCCGCTCACGCTCGCGGCGGCCCCCGGGCAGGTCGCCCGGCTCGCGGAACGGACCGGCGCCGCCGAGGCCTTCGGTTTCGATCTCGAGCCGTTCGGTGCCGATACCGTCGTCGTGCGCGCGGTCCCGGCGCTGCTCGCGGGCCGCGATCCCGCGGCGCTGGTGCGGGGGCTGCTCGAGAGCTGGCTCGAGAGCGAGGCTCCGGGTACGGACGCGCCCTCTGCCGAGGCCGCTGACCGGCTGTTCGCTTCCCTCGCCTGCCATGCCGCGCGGCGCAAGGGGGAGGTCCTCTCGCAGGCCGAGCAGCGGGGGCTGCTCGACGCCCTCGACGCGATCCCCTGGGCGCCCACCTGCCCGCACGGGCGTCCGGTCGCCGTGCCCTTCGACCTGCCCGAGATCGAGCGCCGCTTCGGGCGTCGGTAGGGCGGGTTCCCGCTACGCTTCGGCTTCGATGTCCGCCGCTGCTTCCGCTCCGGCCAAGCCCTCCGTGGTCGTCGTCACCGGACCGACGTCGGCGGGAAAGACCGCGCTCGCGATCGAGCTGGCCGAGAAGTTCGGCGGCGAGATCGTGAACGCCGATTCGATGCAGGTCTACCGCTTCATGGACATCGGAACCGCGAAGCCGACGCCGGAGCAGCGCGCGCGGGTGCCGCATCACCTGATCGACGTGGTGACCCCGGACGTTCCGTACAACGCCGGCCGCTACGTGGTGGAGGCGCGCAGGGCGGCGACCGCTATTCACGCAGGTCGGAAGATCGTCGTATTGACGGGGGGAACCGGCCTCTACATTCGTGCGTTCCTCGAAGGTCTGCTCGCGGCCGGCGCCGCCGACCCTGGGCTGCGCGAGCGCCTCGAGCACGAGGACGCGCGGGCTCGCGCGGAGGGCCATCCGCAGCACCTGCACGAGCGGCTGCAGGCCGTCGATCCCGAAGCGGCGGGGCGGATCCATGCGAACGATGCGCGCCGCATCATCCGCGCGCTCGAGATCGTGCAGCACACGGGCCAGCCGAGCGCCTGGCTGCGCGAGGCCCAGCGCTGCGCCGACCGCCCGTATCGCGCCCTCCAGCTCGCCCTCGATCCCGGCAAGGAGACCCTCGACCGCCGGATCGATGCGGCCTGCGCGCGCATGCTCGAGTCCGGTCTGCTGCGCGAGGTGCGCAGGCTGTGTGAGCGGCGCTACGGACCCGAGCTCGCCCCCATGCAGGCGATCGGGTACCGACACCTGTTGCCCGTGGTACAGGGCGCGGACACGCTGCGCAACGCGCTCGCCGCGATGCAGCGCGACACGCGCCGCTTCGCGCGGCGCCAGCGCACCTGGCTACGCGGCGTTCCCGAGGCGCGCTGGTTCGACCCGGCCGCCCGGGACGCGATCTTCGCGACGGTGGAGGAGTTCCTGCACGGGGCGGATGCCCCGGCGTCTCACTCCGTGTAGGTAATGCCGAACTTGACGTGCAGCGGCGGCGTTTCGTAATCGACCAGCGCCTGCGCCTTCTCGGCAGGCGTGAAGAGCGGGTCGAGATCCGCGTCGAAGAAGAACAGGCCGATGCCGGGCAGGAACTCGAGCACGCCGGTGATCACCCGGACCGTGCCCGAGAGGACCTGCACACCCATGTTCCAGCCGAAGCCGGGCACCGCGTAGGCGACCCGCACGCCCATGGTGTCGTCGACGTTCTGCAAGTTGTGGATGACGTTCCTGGCCGACACCACCGGGGTGAAGAGGATGTCGAGGGGGCCGAAGAGCACGTTCGAGACCGAGCGCTTGAGCGTCTCGGGCGACGCCCAGGCCGGCCCGGCCAGAGCGACGAGGAGCAGCAGCAATCCGACCAGGACGCCGGGGCGACGGGCGCAGCAACTCACGGACGGCACCTCCAGGCCCCGACGCCGATGGCGGTCCGGGAGCCCCGATTCGCGGGATCCGTGCGAGGCTAAAGGCCGGCGGCAGGCGATGTCAAGCAAAGCCGCGCGCGAGTGACTCCGGCAGGCCCGCGCGGTACCCTCCGGTCGCGCCGCAGCCTCGCCGGCGCCCATCCCGTGAGCCCATGAGCCTTCTCGCGCAGCTTCCGATCGTCGCGATCGTCGGACGCCCGAACGTCGGGAAGTCGACGCTCTTCAATCGCTTCGCCGGCCACCGCCGAGCGCTCGCCCTCGACGAGCCCGGCATCACGCGCGACCGGATCGCCGAAGAGGTCGAAGTCAGCGGCCGCCGCGTGCTGTTGGTCGATACCGCGGGTCTCGATCCGGACGCGCAGGCGGGCCTCGGGGCGGCGATCCAGGCCCAGGCGCGCTCTGCCATCGAGGGCGCCGACGCGATCCTGTTCCTGGTCGATGGCAAGACCGGTCTGCTGCCCGAGGACGAGGAGCTCGCGCGTCTGCTGCGCCGTTCGGACAAGCCCGTGACGCTGGTCGTGAACAAGATCGACCGGCCCGAGCACTCGCTGCGACTCGCCGAGTTCCACCGGCTCGGGCTCGAGCGCACGCGCGGAGTCTCGGCCGAGCACGGGACCGGCGCCTGGGACGCGCTGGAGGAGATCGCAGCGCTGCTGCCCGAGAGCAAGCCGGCCCTGGCGCCGGCGGCAGGGGAGGGGGTGCGGATCGCGGTGGTGGGCCGGCCGAACGTCGGAAAGAGCTCGATCGTGAACCGTCTGGTCGGCGAGGAGCGCGTCGTCGTGTCCGACGTGCCAGGCACCACGCGCGACGCCATCGACGTGAGGGTCGAGCACGCAGGCGAGCGCTTCCTGCTGGT
>Ga0184637_10000971_pt1 | contig 20064 bp, 19 predicted proteins | sample PLM3_127_b2_FD_133143 | JGI IMG/M metagenome (GOLD analysis project Ga0184637, IMG submission 133143) | Groundwater sediment microbial communities from an aquifer in East River, Colorado, USA - PLM3_127_b2 | ecosystem: Environmental > Terrestrial > Soil > Riparian zone | place: USA: East River... | reverse complement strand
CGATCTGGACCTGCGGCTGCTCGGCATGGTGCTTGAGAAGAACGGCGAGGTCGTGAACAGCGCTGCAGGTGCGGCGGTGCTCGGTAACCCTGCGCATGCGGTCGCCTGGCTTGCAAACAAGCTGGCGGAGTTCGACGTCACGCTGCAGGCGGGCGAGCTGATCCTGCCGGGCGCGCTGAGCGCCGCCGTCACCGTGCAGGCTGGCGATGCCGTCCGCGCGACGTTTGACCGGCTCGGTCCGGTTTCAGTGCGCTTCGTATAGGCCCGGCCGATAAGTTGGAGGCAGCGCATGGCTGACCGAGTGAAAGCTGCGATTCTCGGGTCGGGCAACATCGGCACCGACTTGATGGTGAAGCTGCTCCGCAGCAAGACCATCGAGCTCACGATGGTCGGCGGCATCGATCCGCAGTCTGAAGGCCTGCGGAGAGCGCGGGAGGCCGGGCTGAAGACGACGGTCGACGGCATCGATGGGCTGCTCGCGGATCCGAACGTCGGGGAGATCGTGTTCGACGCCACATCCGCCCGCACGCATCTGCTCCATGCCCCGAAGCTGGAAGCCGCCGGAAAGATCGCCATCGACCTCACGCCGGCCGCGGTCGGGCCGTACGTCGTGCCCGCGGTGAACATGGGTGAGCAGCTCAGGGCCAAGAACGTCAACATGGTGAGCTGTGGCGCCCAGGCCACGGTCCCAATCGTGCACGCGATCAACCGAGTGGCGCCGGTCGATTACGCGGAGATCGTCGCGACGATCGCGAGCCTGAGCGCCGGGCCCGGCACCCGGCAGAACATCGACGAGTTCACCCAGACGACAGCTCGCGGTCTCGAGGTCGTGGGCGGAGCCAAGCGGGGCAAGGCGATCATCATTCTCAACCCAGCGGACCCACCGATCATGATGCGCGACACCGTCTATGTGCGCGCCCCGGGGATGGATCCCGAGCTGGTATCGCGCTCGATCTACGATATGGTGGAGTCAATCCAGGAGTACGTGCCCGGCTATCGGCTGCGCACCGAGCCGATGTTCGACGGAGACAAGGTAACCGTGTTCATCAACGTCGAAGGGGCCGGCGACTATCTACCCGCGTATGCCGGGAACCTGGACATCATGACCCATGCCGCCGTCCGGGTCGGCGAAGAGATCGCCCGCGGGCTCCTGGGCCAGAAGACCCTCGCCGAGAGCGAGGCGAGCTCGCGTTAAGTGAGCGAGCGTCCGAAGGCGCAGGTCGAGGGTAAGCCGAGACCTGCCGTCTGAGGACTGAAAAAAGGAGGGCCGGCATGTCTGAGCGCCGCCACATCCGGGTCATGGACTCCACGCTCCGCGACGGGAGCCACGCCAAGGCACACCAGTTCACGGCTGAGCATGTAAGTCGGGTGGTGGAGGCGCTGGACGCCGCCGGCGTTCCGGTGATCGAGGTGTCCCACGGCGATGGCCTGGGCGGCTCCTCGTTCCAGTATGGCTTCTCGCTGGAACCGCAGGAGAAGCTCCTCGAGGCCGCCCAGAAGGCGATCACTCGTGCCAAACTCGCGGTGCTGCTCATCCCCGGCATCGGCACTGCCGAAGACCTCGAGATGGCCCACCAGTATGGCGTCAGCGTGGCCCGCATCTGCACGCACGTCACCGAGGCGGACATCTGCGAGCAGCACATCCTGATGGCGAAGAAGCTCGGCATGGAGGCCATCGGCTTCCTCATGATGTCCCACATGGTCTCGCCCGAGGAGCTGTGCGAGCAGGGCCGCCGCATGGAGAGCTACGGGGCGGACTGCGTCTACGTCGTGGACTCCGCCGGCGCCATGACGCCCTACGACATGCGGTCCCGCATCTCAGCGCTGCGCGAGGCCATCGGCGTGGACATTGGGGTGCATGCCCACAACAACCTCAGTTTCTCAGTCGCCAACTCGCTCGTTGCCATGGACGAAGGCGCCAGCTGCATCGACGGCTGCACGTGCGGGCTCGGCGGCGGAGCGGGCAACACCCAAACGGAGGTGCTGGTTGCGGTGCTGGACAAGCTCGGCGTCGACACCGGTATCGATACGTTCAAGATCATGGACATAGGCGAAGACATCGTACGCCCCATTATGGACCGCCCACAGATCATCGACCGCGCTGGTCTCACCCTGGGCTATGCCGGCGTCTACTCGAGCTTCCTCCTCCACGCGTACCGCGCGGCGGAGAAGTTCGACGTCGACGTCCGCGAGATCCTCCTGGAGTGCGGGCGTCGCAAGACCGTCGGCGGCCAGGAGGACATGATCATCGACATCGCCTGGGAGCTGAACCAGCGGAAGCTGGCTGGCGGGCGCTCGACCACGACTACTTGAGCTCCCACTCATGAACGTTCCACGTCGGGCTGGTGTCGGGGGCCACGACCTGCGGTCCGGTCAGCGCGGCGACGTGGGCAGTGATGCCGGGATTGAAGTTGATTGCAATCGCCGGGAGCTCGTCGCTGAAGATGGCCGCCATCCGCGCGATCTGCTGGATCTGCATGCTGCGGTCCAGCGTCGTGTTGTAGGCGTCGACGAGCCGGTCATACTCGGCGTTCGTCCACGAGCCACGGTTCGTGCCGTTCCAGCGGTTTTCGACGCGTGGCGTGCCCGCGGTGCCGAGGTTCTGCAACGCCCCCTCGCCCAGGTTGCCGCCGGTGGTGAATAGCCCCTGGAACATCGCGCGGACCTGCCCGTCCTGGGCTTGCGCGGCAGGCAGGACGGCCTCCCGCGCATCGAATCCCACGCGGCGCCACACCGACGCCATGATGGCCTGCTCGGACTCGTTCTGAGCATTCTGGATCACCTTCAGCTCGGGTGAGAACTGCCCTTCAGAGGGACTCGTGAAGGACCCGTCAGGTGTCTTCGTGAAGCCCGCCTCCGCCATCAACTGCTCGCTGCGCCGCGGGTCGAACGCATATTTCGTCACGGCGCGATCCACGATCTGGTGGTAGTCCGCCGTCGGCGGTATGACTGAGTCAGAGTTGATTCCCTCGCCCTCATAGATGCCATCGTTGATCGCCTGCTTATCGACTCCGTGCGCCAGCGCCTTCCGCACCCTTACGTCGACGAGCGATCGCGGGTTGACGCGTTCCGGGTGCATCTGGACCTGCGTGAAGCGCCACAGGCCCGGCGTGACGACGACTCTGCCATCCTGGTTCGTCGCCCATTCCCGCTTCAGCACCACTGCCTGCTGGAAGTAGATGGCGTCGTCGGCCAACAACTGAACAGCGCCCGACAAGATGCTGGCAAGGGCGGCATTTGCATCGTTCAGGAAGTTGAGGCGCAGGCGATCGATCTTCGGCCGCCCCAGCGCGTGCCCGTCGAAGGCCGAAGCCTCAATGAAGGCGCCGGGCTCCCAGCGGTCCACCTTGAACGGGCCGAGGCCCACGTAGTCCGTCGTCCAGTAGGGCAACGCCGCGAAGCCCTCGATCGACATCTGCGCGAAGGGCTCCTCAAGCAGGTGGCGCGGGAGTGGGGGAAGGTTGCGCTGCCCGCTCCCCTCCAGCACCCCGGCGAACGGATAGGTCCGCTTCCACCGAAAGACCACCGTCCGCGTGTCGGGGGTCAGGACCTCTTCGACCAGGCTCTGGGGCGCAGAGCCGGCGAGCCCAAAGTCGGGTTCCGTGTAGATCTTCCATGCGAATGCGAAGTCTTCGGATGAGAGCGGCACCCCGTCGTGCCACGTGAGGTTGGGCTTCAACCGGTAGGTCGTCTCCATGCGGCCATCGGGGAACAAACGCCAATTCTCGGTGTTGACCTCGACGAGGCTCTCGGCGAGATAGGGGCGAGGCAATCCGCGGTCGTCGCTCATGGTGAGCGCGGCGTTGAACAGGCGGACTGTCGAGCCCAGAGTGAGGCCAGCCTGGCGGAGCGGCTTCGCCGCGACGAAAGCCGGCTCGATCCGGATCGCCGCTGCCAGCGTCCTCGTCTGCCGAGGCTGGTCGGCTGAACCGGCACCCCCGGGCTGCGGAGACTGGCCCGCCGGCGCACAGGCCGAGCTACAGATCGCGAAGAGGGCTACGATTCCAATCAGGCGATTGCGCGTCATTTCGGTCCACCGCCTCTCTGATCCCTTAACTCAGGCTGCCATCACGCCAGGCCAATCGGGCCGGAATCTATCATTTATCCATGACGGGCGTCTGGTGGGACATCGCGATCTCGCTCCGTTGGGCCGCAGACTCCAGAATGCCCAGACAGACTTCGAGCGTGGCCTCGCCCCAGCGACCGTCGTGGAACATCGGGCGGCCATGCACGACCGCCTCGTAGAGCTCGGTGATCTCCGCCTGGCGCCCGAACTGCGCCTCGCCAACGGGGTCTTCGGTAATTGTCTCGTCGCCGTAGATCAGGATGCCGTCCTGGGATTGGCGCATCTCGCCCCGCTCGCAGGTGACGACCGTCAGCCCGTAAAAGCGCTGATGTCCGGCGGCGTGGGCCATCGTCCGGTGCTCGCCCCAGCCGTACGTTGATCCAGCCTCCCCGCTGTGCTCGCTGCCGCGCGCGCCCGCTCCGCCGTAGCGCGTCTCGTTCTTCACTTCCTGCAGGATTCGCTCCTGGTCCGGGCCCCGAATCCGATTGAAGGCGCGGCGCGAGTCCTGGTTCTTGCCCGGGTACGTGCCCTCGCCGAGCCACCACGTCAGCTCAGCCGTATCGAAGTAGCCGTACCCGGTGAAGATGATGGTCGCCGGCGCGCCGTCCTCAAACTCCAGGTAACAGACGTAGGCGCCCGGCGGCCGAGTAGGGTCCCAGACGCCCATCGTGGCTCGCACGCTACGGACCATGCCGCCACCCAGAAGCCGCACCACGTCCACCTGATGCGGCCCCTGGTTCAGCACCACCCCCTGGCTCACCGTCATCTCGCTGTCCGGATATGGCCGCACCATGAAGTCGTTGTAGTTCCAGGTGTTGATCATGCAGACCCGTCCCAGCTCGCCGCTGGCGATGATCTGGCGCATCTTCCGGATCGGCGGGTCGAAGCTCTTCGTGTGGCCGCACATGAGCTTCAAGCCCCGCTTCTCCGCTGTCTCGTTCATCTGCTCGGCATCAGCGATGGTCAACGCCATCGGCTTCTCGACGATCACGTGCTTGCCGTGCTCGAGCGCACTGATGGTGTGCTGGGCATGGAGCTGGTGCGGGGTGGCGACGTAGACCGCGTCCACGTTGGGGCTTGCGCATAGCTCATCGAACGTCTCGAACGCCTCGCCCTCGAACTCCCGTCGAAAGCGCTCGCGCGCCTCGGTGCGGAGGTCCGCGGCCGCCGCGACCTGTATGTACGGAAGCTGCATGATCTCGGGGAGCACCATCGTCGCTGCCTCACCCAGGCCGCCGAATCCCAGCCGCAAGACTTCCGTCAACTCGACCTCCGAGGACCTAAGCGACGATTGGGTGCAGGAAGAAATGCCCGAGCAGTGCAAAGACGGCCACAAGCAGAAGCGCCGCCAGTACGGGGTGCCCCTCGGACCATTCCTCGACGTACTGGCCGATCGGCGGATACCACTTCTGCTCCAGTAGGGCGTCGAATATGACGACTCCCAACGGAATCAAAAAAGCGATCAGGATGACGAAAAAGATGCCGACGTTGTAGTTTCCACCTACTTGAAGCGCTAGCGGCATCTGTCGCCTCCTGGCCCCGACAATTAGGACCTGCGAACGCGGTGGACGCGAGCTCCGTTGACGGCCGGATAGCAAAGCCAGTGCCCCAACAGCAAGAAATAGACGGCTACCACGAGGGTCGTCACGATCGGCAGATGGAGCGACAGAGGATCGAAATCGTAGGAGACGGCGCATCGGACATACGACGTTATCGTCTGATAAACCCCGAAGGTGTTGGCGTCGATCGTGTAGCGGAGGCCTGCCACGCCGACCGCCTCGTAGAAGAGGACGCCGGCAGTCAGCAGAAATAGCAGCGCCGCGGCTGCCGTAGCCACGAGATGGCCCTGGGTGCCGGGCATCCGCCGACCTGCCGGCACTTTGCGCATGAAGCCGAACACCGCCCCGAGGACCAGACACACAACCCCGGTGCCGACGACAAACCAGTTGGGCAGGAACAGGCGCGCGGGTCGGGTCGCATGGGCCGGGGGGCGTCCCCGAATAGGCCATCAGGGCAAGACCGACGCCCAGCACTATCCAGATCGCGCCGATTGCCCAGAGCGCGCTCGGCGAGCGGTCCCTGCGTCCAACGCTTGCCGTTGCGTCCATGGCATCGTCCATCACCAGTTGAGCCCGATGATGAGACCGGCCACGATCGCGGAGAATGGCAATATGTGCCACCATTTCAGGGGCGGGTCGAAAGTAAAGGGCGCCTGCCCCTTTGAGATCAGGACGAGATCAGCAACAGCGATGATGCCGGCAAGAAGGGCTGTCTCGCCTGCAACTATCTAGGCAAAGATCGCAATCCGTTGCTGGTTAGGGTTTTGCGGCACGAGCAACAGCGCTGTGATGACGCCGATCGCTAGCCACACGATTACCAGCGGGACCCAGATGTTGACCCGCCCGAGTCCGCCTCGCTCCAGCCAACTTTGCACAGCAGAGCGAAATATCGGCCACTCGTGGTCCGCCGTCAAGATCACCCGCACCTGTCAACGCCGGCGTTGCCGCTTTTATGCCGTCGGCCGCCGCCGAACGGGCCCGCCTTGCCACGCGAAGCCCCCGACATTGAAAACGCCGCCAGTGATCATCTCCGCGTCGTCCGACAGGAGGAACGCGACCATCCCAGCGATGTCCTCGGGGAGGACGTTGCGGCCCGCCACGCTATCGCGCGCCGCCTGTTCCATGCGGGCGACCTGGCCCTCGTTCATGCCGGTCACCACACCGGCCGGGACGACCGCGTTCACCCGGATGTGGTCGTGGACGTGATCGTATCCCAGTGCGAACGAGAGCCCCAGGATGCCGCCCTTGCTTGCGCTATAGGCCAGCAGGTTCGGTTGCCCCCAGCTCGCCCTCGACCCGATGTTCACGATCGCTCCGCCGCCCTGGGCGATCATGTGGGGCAGCACCGCCTTCGTGCAGAGGAACGGCCCGGTCAGGTTCACCGCGATGACCTTGTCCCAGATCTCTCGCGTCGTCTCCAGGATCGTGCCCGACGGATGGATCGCCGCGTCGTTCACCAGCGCGTCGACTCTGCCGTGCTTGCCGAGCGTGAACTCCACGACGCGCGCCACGTCGTCTTCGCTCGACACATCGGCCTCGAGGAGATCCGCGTCCAGACCCAGTCGCGTCAGCTCAGCGCTCGTGCCATCTCGGCCGTTCTCGGCTGCGCTCCCGATCTGGCGAGCGTCGAGGCCACACGCCACGACCCGATAGCCCTGGCTGGCAAGCCGGAGCGTGATCCCTCGCCCAATTCCGTAGGTCCCGCCGGTGACGAGCGCGACCTTGCCGTCAGCCATCCCCGCTCCGATTGACAGTACCCAAGTGAGGTTCCTATTCTAGCCAGCAAGAGAGCCCACAGGACGGGGGTGGCGACCGTGGCCGCTGACGTGGATCAGCTTGTCGATATGGACCGGGGACTGGTAAGTCGCAGGATCTTCGGCGACCCTGAGATCTACCGCCTGGAGCTCGACCGCATCTTTGCGCGATGCTGGCTTATGCTCGGCCACGAGAGCCAGATCGAGCGGCCGGGAGAGTTCTTCGTCACCCGGATGGGTGATGAGTCGGTGATCGTCACTCGGGACGCCGCCGGACAGATACGGGCCATGATCAACTCGTGTCGCCACCGGGGAAACCAGGTTTGCCGCGCCGACGCGGGCCGCGCGGCGTCCTTCATGTGTACCTACCACGGCTGGACGTATGGGCTCGACGGGAAGCTGGTGGGCGTGCCGGGCTTCGAGGATCGCTACTACGAGGAGCTCGATCGCGACCAGTGGGGCCTGGTTCCCGTCGCGCAGATTGACACGTACAAAGGACTCATCTTCGGGACGTTCGATCCGGGCGCGCCGCCACTCCAGGAGTATCTCGGAGACGCCTGCTGGGCGCTCGACTATGTCCTCGATCAGCGGGCGGGCGGCACCGAGCTCGTCGGCGGCGTGTTCAAGTGGATCATCAACAGCAATTGGAAGTTTGGCGCCGACAACATCATGGGTGACAACTATCACGGCGGCATCACCCACAGGTCGGCGACGAGCGTGGGCCATACGACGGCGATCCGCAACAATCGGCGCGCCAATGGAGCTGGGCCCGACGGCCCGCGGGATCGACCGGGCTTCACCGCGCCCATGGACTGGGGCCACGGTTTCATGTGTGACCTCCTGCCTGAGGGCCGCCAGCACACGACGGAGCATCGCGAGCCGCTGAAGAGCTACTACGAGAGCACCGCGGGCGAGCTCGCGGCGCGCCTCGGTCCCCTGCGAGCGCGAATCCATAAGGTCAACCTCACGGTCTTCCCGACCGCCTCCTTCACGACCAGCTCGAACATGATCCACGTGTGGCATCCGATCGGGCCGACGCAGACTGAGGTGTGGCTCTACGTCCTCGTCGATAAGGAGGCGCCGCCCGAGGTCAAGAACGCGATTCGGCGCTCGGCGCAGCGACATTTCTCCCCGTCCGGGATGTTCGAGCAAGACGACATGGATAACTGGGAGCTGAGCACAAAGGCGGCGACGGGTACGATCATGCGCAACTACCCGCTCAACTACTCGATGGGGCTCGGCCACGAGGCGTGGGTGAAAGACGACGGCCTGCCACTCCGACAGGATGCGATTAATGACGAGTCGAACCAGCGGGCGTTCTACGGAGGCTGGGCGCGATTCATGACAGGGAAGAGCTGGGACGAGCTACGGCGTCTTCCCAACAAGGCGCTAGAGGGCGCGCGTGCCCGCTGAGATCGCGGTCGACGCCGCCCTCGCCTACGAGATCGAGCAGTTCCTCTACGAAGAGGCGGCGCTCCTCGACGACCGCCGCTTTCACGAGTGGCTCGACCTCTTCACCGAGGATGCGCACTATTGGATGCCTATTCGGAGCACGCGCAGACGGGGCGACGAGCAGAACGAGTTCACGAAAGAATGGGAGAACTCGTTCTTCGACGAGGACAAGCCAATGCTCGCACAGCGCGTCGCCAAGTTCGACACCGGCTTTTCCTGGGCCGAAGATCCCCCGTCGCGCACGCGCCACCTGGTCAGCAATGTGCGCATTCGGGCTGGGGCGGAACCGACCGAGCTGACCGTACACTGCAACTTCATCGTTTACCGGAGCCGAATGGCCACCGACGAGGACCTCTGGGTCGGCGAGCGGGAGGACCGCCTCCGCAAGATGGATGGCACGTGGCGCATCGCGGGCCGCAAGATCTTTCTCGATCAAACCGTCCTTAAGTCCAAGAACCTGAGTAGCTTCCTGTAGCTGAGCAACCCCAAGTGCAGATTGTGTTGTGGGTTCACCCCACAACACAATCTTCACCGACTCTGAGAGGAGATGCAGTTGATAACGAAGGCGCGTCTCGCGATCTTGAGCCTGGTCGCGCTCACCCTCCTCGCCTGCGCCCCGCCGGGCGGCCCTTCTGGCACGGCGCCAGGAGCCTCCGCTCCATCCGGTGGACAGCAGGCGGCTCAGCCGCAGCAGAGCCGCACCATGATCGTGATGACGCGCGTCGAGCCACGCTCGCTCCTCTCAAAGGGCATTCTCACAGGCGTGTTCGCCGATGGCCCAAACGCCCGCCGGCTGTTCAACGCCTCCCTATTTATCGACGATGAGCGCGACGTTCCTCGCCCGTACCTGGTAGAAGAGGCCCCGAAGCTCGACACCGACTCGTGGAAGCTGTTTCCCGACGGTCGGATGGAGACAACCTACCGGCTGCGGCCCAATCTCACCTGGCATGACGGCACGGCGCTGACGGCGGACGACTTCGTATTCGCCTTGAAGGTCTTCACCGACCCGGCCCTCGCAGGTAACTTCACACCGACCCCCCAGAACCTGATGGATGAAGCGCTCGCGCCAGACCCGCGCACGCTCGTCATCAAATGGAGGCGCACCTCACCCGATGCTGACTCGCTTGCCCTCAACCGATTCGGGCCGCTCCCCCGGCACATCCTCGAGACTCCGTATCAACGCGACTCGGCGGATGCGTTCAGTGCGAGCCCCTACTGGACCCGCGAGTTCATTGGGGCCGGCCCCTACAAAGTTGATCGGTGGGAGGCAGGCGCCGCCATCGAAGGCAGCGCCTTCGACGGCCACGCCCTCGGTCGCCCCAGGATCGACAGGATCCGTGTGCTATTCGTCAGCGACGCCAACACCGCCGTCGCCAATCTGCTGGCTGGTGGCGCGCACGTCACGATGGATGACGTGATCCGCTTCCAGCAGGGCGAGACGCTGAAGGGCGAGTGGGCTGCCAACAAGGGCGGAGATGTCGTCCTGAGCCCAAGCCAGACTCGCTATGTACAGGTTCAGTGGCGCCAGCAGTACGTGAACCCGATCTCCATCCATGACAAACGAGTGCGCGAGGCGATCGTCCGGTCAATCGACCGCAAAGAACTGTCAGACGCGCTGCTCAGCGGCGAGGGTATCGTGGCCAACATGATGGTCTCCCCACTCCGCGAAAACTTCGCCGAGATCGACCGCGTTGTCACCAAGTATGCCTACGACCTCACGCGCGCCGAGCAGCTTATGGCCGACGCCGGCTTCACCAAGAGGGACGGCTTCTACGCCAATGCGGCCGGCGACCGGTTCAGCCCCGAGCTTCGTGCCATTGCCGGCGGCACGGACGAGCAAGAGCTGTCGGCCGTAACGAACCTTCTCAGTCGGGCTGGCATCAACGTCCAACCGCTCACGATTGCCCCCGCTCAGGCAACCGACGGTCAGTACGTCGCGACTTTCCCGTCATTCAGCACCGCCAACACCGGGACGAGCGGCGACACGCCGTTGGTGAAACTGTGGACAGGTCGCGCTCCGAGCCCAGAGAATCGCTGGACGGGGAGCGCATTGGGCGGCTGGTCCAACCCCGAGTACGATCGCCTCTACGACGCATACAGCACGACCTTGAACCGCGCGGACCGGAACAACGTCGTTCTACAGATGATGAAACTCGTCAGCGACGAGCTTCCTGTCCTACCGCTCTATTACATCTTCCAGGTCGAAGCACGCCTGTCTTCGCTCACCGGGCCGGGATCAGCAGGAACTTCGGGCAGCTGGAACATCCACGAATGGGAGTTGAAGTAGTATCGAGCTTTCACCTCGTACAAAGGTAAGCTGGGAGGGGACAAATGGATACGACCGCGACGAAGGGAAATGGAGCGGCAGATGAGCGACGCCGGTTGACGGCCCCCGCGGAAACGGTCGAGGCGCTGCAGGAAACAATCGCAGCCGCTCATCAGCGATTGCAGCAACGCCTGACCGAGGAGATCGAGCAGCAGCGTCGTGAGGCGGACGGGCTGCGCCGGGAAGTCGAAGAGGCGCGGGGTGAGGCGGAAGCCGTCCTGGCCAGGGCCAACGAGACAGCCCAGACGATCACGACGGAGGCGACGAAGGAGGCCGACCGGATGATGGCCGAGGCGGTAGAGGCCGCGGCCCGCAAGCTTTCCGAGGCGCACGACACGGCGAGTGCGATGCTGAGTCGGCTTCGCGACCACGCTGGCGCCCTCTTCGCCACTGCCGCCGAAGAGATGGAGGCGGTGCAGCTGGCCATCGTCGCCATCCAGACCGCGGCTAACGCCGATCAGGCCGATGCACACAAAGCGGGTAAGGATAATGGCGCCGCCGAGTCTGTGGTCACGCGTCTGATCGTGCGTCCGAACGTCGACGCGGACAAGCGCGCCCGGATCAGGGATCGGTTCGATGCCGTCGCCGGCGTCGATGGCGTCAAGCTCGGTGAAGCAGACGCCGAATCCTTCGACCTGCTGATCATTCACCAGCGCGAGGCGAACGTGGTGGATAACCTCCTCGCCGTCGCGCCGGGAGAGATCCGCCTGGCGTCACAGAAGCCGGGCGCTATCGAGCTCGATGTCACAGGCCTGGATTGGCTCGAGGCTGGGTCGCAGCGGTCGACATAGCCTCACCTCGCCGGACGCCCAGGTCCGTGGCTTGCCCTGCTTACTGGAACTGCCACTCGTGGAGTGGACAACGACCTGTGGCGCAGTCTGCGCCGCTAGGTTCCGTCTAGCGGCCGATTTTGGCCGCCATCGCCGCGTCGATCTCGGCGTCGACCAGCCGGACGTGGGCCCTCCAGTCGGTGTCGGAGGGCACGACGCCGGTGTAGGCGAACATCCGGGGGAACCGGTTGCTGCCGGGGTCCCGTTTCACGTTGGGCGGATCTCGGCCCTCGGCGATGTCGTTGAGGCCCTTCAAGAGCAGCTTGCGTGAGACGACTACCGGGGCATCGTTCGCCGTGAGGTGCTCCTGAGAGCGGTCCTGGATGGCGCCCGCGCCCTCGACCGCGCACATGTCTTGCGCTTGGAAGACGAGGCCGATCCCCGTGTAGCTCTCGGCCATCGTCGATCGGTCCTGTTGGTATCGGTTAGCTTTGCTCCGCAGAGCTTTGTAGTCGGGCGTCATCTCGAGGCGTCCGCGCCGAATCCTTGCCTTTTCCAGCGCTTTCGTGCGAGAGGAGACGAACGTGTACTTCCAGTGGTGCGTGTCGTCGATAGGGACGTGCCAGTTCAGCGAGTAGCCTTCGTTGGCCGTGTCACCCGAGAACGCGAACGCGCACGGAATCATGTAGGTGCAGAAATAGACGTGCTTCTCCGCCCCCATCTGTCGGATCTTGCAGACGCTGAGCCCGTAGTCGGTAAGCTCGGCCTCCACCGTCTCCTGGTGGGGCGCCGCTCCGCCACCGGTTACACGTGAGCCACCCGCACCATTGCCGGCGAGGTCTCGGTAAGCGCTGTGATGCAGGAATGACAGGTGGATGAGATCGATGTTGCCTTCGTTCCCCTGAAGCCAGTTGCACTCGTGAAAGAGCTTGATCGCGAACACCTGCTCGTCGGGCACCGTCAGGAACTCGTAATTGGGCAGTAGCGGCGGCTCCCCCGGCCCCATGTAGGTCCAGATCACTCCCGATCGCTCGATACACGGATACGCCGGGTGTTTGATCCGTTCGCGAAACGTGCTGCCCGCCGGCTCGCCGGGCTGCTCCAGGCAGCGGCCCTGAACGTCGTAGAGCCAGCCGTGGTAGATGCACCGGATCCCGCCATCCTCCAGGCGGCCGTAGCTCAGGTCGGCACTCCGATGAGAGCAATGGAGCGCGAGCAGCCCTGGCTGGCCGCGCTCGTCACGGAAGAGCACCAGGTCCTCGCCGAAGATTCGCACGGGCACCGGTGCCCCGCCCGGCGGCGCCTCCTCGGAGAGGGCCGCCGGATGCCAGTACCGCCGCAAGAGGTCACCGCCTGGCGTCCCGGGATCGGTGTGGGTCAGCACGTCGCATTCGCTGTGACCCTGGCCGTACATAGGTCCGCCTAGCCCCAGCGCCATTCATGGACGTTCCACGTGTTGCCAGGTTGTGCGGGCCATCGCGGCGCGGGCCCGACGAGCCCCTTTCGCACCGGGATGATCTCCATGTTGTAGATGCAAGTGGTTTACTCGATGGCGCGCTGCTCGTCAAAAAACACCTGTCGATCAGTCGTAGACGGTGAGCGAATAGCTCGCGGGGTCCACGAAGGCCTCGACGACGCTTGGTCCACCCAGCCGAAGCGCCCAGTTCAGCGCGTCGGCGAACTCGTCCTCGGTGTGCGCGCCTCGGCAAGGGACGCCGAAGTAATGCTCGGGCGACGGCGGCGGCTCCCCGAGGTACACGCCAGAGTAGGCGTAGTCCCTGTGCTCCTGCTTCACCCTGAGCAGGCTGAGCCAGCCATCGTTGAGCACGATGATCGGTACGGCCAGCCCCAGCCGACGACCTACCGTCAGCTCACCCACGGTCATCTGGAAGCAGCCATCTCCGACGACGCCGACGACGGTTCGGTCCGGGTGAACCAGCTTGGCCGCATAGGCTGACGGGATGCCGTAACCCATGGACGACCAGCCGTTCGTGGAGATGCAGGTGTTCGGTGCGTCCGTGCGCCACTGAGTCGCAATCTGATGGGTGTGAGCGCCCACATCGTAGGCGAGGATGGCATCGGCGCTCAGGTTCTGTCGCACGATGTCCAGGACGTGATACGGAGCGAACCCACAGCCGGACGGACGGAGAGCGCGGTCCAGCTTCTCGCGGTGCGCGGCTATCTCGTCCGTGGTCCAATCGTGAGAGTGCGGAGCAAGCCCCGCCAGCGACTCGATTGCGTCGTCGAGGTCGCCACCCGCGTTGACGACCAGTCGTAGACCCTTCCCGTCCTCAGCCACCTCAGAGCCGATGTGGGCGATGGGAGTGTCGCCGGCCCATTCCTCGTAGTTGATCTCGATCGGGTCGTAGCCGACCCCAAGGATCAGGTCAGCCTTTCGGATGAAGGCCTGCACGTCGGAGCGTCGCGCTCGACCGAGCACTCCCGCATAGTTCGGGTGGCTCTCGGGCAGGAACCCCTTGGCGTGGAGGGTGAGCACGAAGGGAATGCCCTGCCGCTCGACGAGGTCCAACAGACGGCGTGCGTGCCGGGCGCGCGCAATCTCGAGGCCCACCACGAGGAGAGGCCGTCGGCTTTCTGCGAAGGCACGGCCGACGAGATCGAAAGTGCCGCTGGGGACCGTGGCAAGCGTATGGTTGAGCTTGATCTGGGGAGGTTCTGCCGTCGCGCGGGCCAGCCCGACGTCCTCAGGAAGGTCCAGGTGCACCGGCCCCGGCGGCTCGGCACAGGCCAGGCGGAGCGCCTCCGCCAGCGGCTCGGCCACCCGATCGGCACGCAGCCCGAAGCTGGCCTTGGTGAGCGGTCGGAACAACGCTTCGTGGTCGATGCGCATCTGGATGCGCCGCTCCAGCCAGGGAGTCTCGACGTTGCAGGTAATGGCGATGAGCGGCGTCCGGTCCAGCCAGGCCGCGCCCACACCGGTGGCCATGTTGGTCGCCCCCGGGCCGAGGGTGGAGACGCAGACTCCCGGCACGCCGGTCAACGCGCCGACCGTCTGGGCCATGAACCCCGCTGATGTCTCGCTCGCGGTGAGCGTGTATTGGACCCCGCTCGAGCGCATCGCCTCGATCAGGGGCAGGACCGGTCCGCTCGGCACACCGAAGGCCCACCTGACGCCAGCAGCCTCGAGCGTCCGCACGATGAGATCGACGTTCTGCATCTGGTCTCAGCCAATCACGCAGCAATCTCTTACGATTATCCGCCGAACGATCCCGGCACGCACGACGCAGCCACGAAGGGAGGATTCGAATGAGGGACAGCTCCAAGGAAGTCCGTCCAGGGACGCTCGGAACGGGTGTCCTCGATCCCGCGGACTATCAGATCTTCTCCCCCGAAGAGGAGATGGTGATCGGCGTGTATCGCGATGGGGTCGACATCCGACACGTGATCGTCCGGAACTTCGAGCCCGGGCAGGAGAACCCGCTCCACGTCCACCCCGAGAACGCGCACTGCATCTACATCCTGCAGGGGAGCGGGGAGGTGCTGAGGCCGGACGGCCCCCCAATACCTATCAAGGCCGGGCAGATGTGGATCGTGCCCCGCGGATTAGAGCATGGCATTCGCAACAGCGGTAGTACACGACTTTCCTATCTGGGCGTGACCGCGGGGCGCGAGCCCGAAGCGGCATCAGGGCGCGAGTAGCCCTCGCTCACTAGCTCGAGGAAGTGCCCGCTCGGGTCCCGCAGGAAGAAGTGGTCGCCCCCGCGCTCGTATGCGACACGCCCGCCTGGGTAGTTCAGAGCGATCGGGGTCACCGGAACCGTCGCAAGGTGCTCTTCGACGTCGTCGGCGGGGCAGTGGGTGTGGAGCACGGTGCGAGGGGTTCCTTTCACCTGGAACGGCGGCGGCTCCTGGCGGTGCACGGCTGTCAGGAAGAACCCGAGCCTTGTCGGCCCGAAGCTCAGGTACACCTGTGGGTTGACCAGGGGCTCCGGCAGGTGGTCGCGATAGGAGTAGTTGATGCGACGCGTCCAGGGCGCGGCCGGATCGTCGCCGGCCATCCAGCCCTCTAGCCCCTGGTAGTCGTCCACGCTCCATCCGCAGTCGAAGCTCGCCTCGCCGCCGAGCGCATGCACGTAGAACAGCTCGGCATGCTCGATGTCGTGGACCTCGAACACCCCGTGGTCGAGCAGAACGTCGCCGCCTTCAGCCGGCACAAGCTGGACGCGGTTCCCGGCTGGGTCGTGGAGGTAGGGGCTGAGCCCCCGCTCGGAGGGATGGTCCTCGTGCCACCAGTCGACGTGGTGGCCGGCGCGCTCGAGCACGCCGACGACGGTCTGCAAATCGTCTGCCGGCACGCGGAACGCCTGATGGTGGCCGCTATCGGGCAACGTCCGCGGTCGGCCTCGCTGGACGAACTCGATGCGCTGGCGCGAGGCCTCGTATGCGAGCGTTCGCGATCCCGCGATCCAGTGGCCGCCGGTCCATCGGAAGATCGGCTCATAAAAGGAAGCGGTGCGCCCGAGGTCAGCGGCCTCGAGGACGACGCCACTCACCAGATCGGGTCGATAGGGGGCGACGCTGCCCGTCGTCGATGGCAGCGGGGTGACGACCTCGCCCGCCATCAGACGTCCGCGACGATGACCGGGTTGTACTGACGGTCGGCGTCCCGGCGCCAGCACACTTCGAGCCGGTTGCCACCGGTGTCCTCGAGGTAGATGGATTCGCCCAGCGGGCCCTTCTCGGGGTGGGTTACGGGCCCGTCGAAGGGAAACTCGTCCTCGCGTAGCCGGTCGACGATGGCGTTGAAGCGCTCGGGCGAGACGGCGAACCCGTGGTGGAAGCCGTTCTGGTCGCCGGGCCGCCGATCATCTTTCGCATCGGGCAGGAAGAACACGATCAGGTAGTCGCCGAGCGTCCAGCACGTGTGGGGCGAGCCACGGCCCCGCCGGATGTCGTCGGTGTTCAGGCTGATGCGGTTGTGGATCCGAGCGCCCAGCTTCTGCTCGTAGAACTCCTCGGCCTCACGGATGTCGGGCACGAGGATCGCGGTGTGGCTCAGGCTTTCGACCTCTCCCATTTGGAGACCTCCTCGAACTAATGTGAAGCGGGTAGTCGTATCAGCCCATTGCCCCGGCCGGCGCCGCGCTCGTCTCAGCTGGCGGCTGCGCGGCCTGCTCGGCAAGGAAGCACGCCCGCAGGGTCATCCTGTCGGGCCGCACGAGCACGTGCCCGTCCGGGCTGAAGCTCAGGTCGAGCAGTCGCAAAGCGTTGAGGCCAGGCATCCCGCCGATGTTGTTGCCCCGCAGGTCGTACGTCGCGCTGTGGAAGGGGCACCAGAACCGCCAATGCTCCTTCTGGTAGACGACCAGTCCGTTCATGTGCGAGCACCAGCGCGTCATCGCGATGAAGCCCTCGGGAAGACGCGCGACGTAGAAGCTCCCTCCCTTGAATAGCTTCACGTCGCCCACCCGGTAGCGGTCAGCCGGCCCGCAGTCCACCTCGTCGATGCCGGACTTCACCATCTCCTTCGCTTCCGGGCCGTAGCACTGGATCTGGTAGCGGTGTCCATCCGGGTCCTGCACGTCGATGCTGTACTCGCCCATGGCGCGGAACTGCTGCCGCGTGTCACCGATAGAGAAGCCGAATTTCGGGAGCCGCTCGAGAGCACGCTGGTACTGGCTCGCCGTCACCATGAAGCCATGGTGAATCGCGCCCCGCCGCTTGGCCAGGAACCCAGGGCTGTGAACGAGGATGAGCAGCTGCCCCGTGTTCATCTGCAGGACCGAGTGCGGTCGGGGCTCCGCGGTCAGGCCACGGCCGAGCACGTCCGCGCCGATCACATCTCGGTACCAGGCCTCGCTGCGGTCGAGGTCGCTCACTTCGATCGTGAGGTGGCTGAAGCGGTCCGCGATGGCCCCTTCGCCGCTTTCGGAGGCAATGAGGCCATGCCCAGCGTAGCTGGGCGCGATGTCCGAGTCGTTGGGTGCTGCCTGCCGCTGCATGCTCGCTCCCATAGGTTGTTCTGGAAGGCCATCTTACTACCTTGACACCTTACTCATATTGACAGAGGCTTACGAGGCCAATAGGATCGGCGTAGGCAAACGGAGGCCGGCGAGCGCTCACCCGGCCAGCGGAAGGGAGACGGAACGTGCAGCGACAAGCGCTCCCGAACGAATCCGACGAGCTCCCATTTTTCGAAGCCCATGGTGCGAACGAGAGCGGGGCGGCGGGCAATCTCGAGGGATTCAGCCACCTCGTCATCGAAGTCACCGATCTGGACCGAAGCGAGGCATGGTATCGAGACGTTATTGGCCTGGACCTCCTCGGGCGTGACTTGACCGCAGAGGAGCGGCCGCACGCTCTTCTGCAAATGAACACGGGCCAGCTCGTGATCCTCGTTCAGCTGTCCGTGGGCGATGCGCCCCACCACCGCCTGCCAAAGCGATCGATCATCCATCACGCGTTCGTCTTGACTCCCAACCAGTACCGTCGTGCATGGACGCGCGTTCAGGAGTACGGGTACGACGTGACCGATACGCGCCTGGCGTTGCGGGCAGTGGGCGAGTACAGCATAGATGTCACCGATCCTGATGGCCATCGATTCCAGCTCCAAACCTACGGGCCGGAGGCCTGGGAGATCTTCACACCCGGGGTCGGCGTGGTCGATTGCGGACCGGCCTCCCGTTACAAGGTCGGCGACGTGAAAGCTTTTCCGGGGGGAAATTTCTACCTGGTTCGCAGCAAGCAGGGATTTCTCGCTATGACCCGCTGGTGCACGCACAAGAACGGCATCGTCGCCTACCAGAAGGCCCACTGGCGATTTCTCTGTCCTTTCCACGGCGCAACGTACGATCTGCAAGGGACGCCCACGGGAAGACACGGTTCATCGCCGCTCAGGCTCAACCCGATCAGCTTCACGCCCGACGGCCATCTCCTGGTCGACACCGATCAGGTAATTGCACGGGAGGCGTTCGGGCCGGAACAGGCCGTCGAACCGCCAGAAGTCCATTCTGTCGTTTAGGCGCGCAGGAGCACAGCATCCCGCCCAGGGAGGAGGAGATCATGGCAGAGGTCGAGTTCATCAGCCATAGCGGGCTCTACAACCACGACATGGTGGAGACCGAGCGGTTCTACGGTGACTTTCTCGGGGCGCCGCACACGCGCATGAGTGGCGCTCGTACGTGCGTGGTGCCCGGAGGTTATCAGCTCCTTTTTTTCCTCCCCGAGGCCCGCATGCCAATGCCGGATGAGGGCACAAATCGGGGAATCGCGGGCATTCGCCACGGTTTTGCCGTCTCGCGCGAGCGCTTCGATGAGATCGTCGAAGAGGCGCAAGAGCACGACGTGCCATTTGAAGGCCCGGTCACGCACCCGGAGCGAGGACCGCTGGGCCAGTCAATCTACTTCAAGGACCCCGCCGGGAACTTCCTCGAGGTCTGTTGGCGTCGCGACGCGGACCAGCCGTACCACCGCGTCGTGGCTGTGGACGCGGATTGATGGCTGCCGCGGCCACTGGTCTCCGGCGCGAATCCAAAGTCGGCGCGAGCGTCCTGGCCGGCGTGATCCTCGGCGCTCATGATCTGGACGCGACTCGTGCTTTCTACGATCGGGTGCTCGGCGGCACGTCACATGAATGGTCGCACGACTCGGCGCGCCGCACACTCACGCTCGCGTTGGGACCGCAACGGATCGAGTTCCTCAGCCAGCGGCGCACGCGGACGCTCACGGAGACAGGCCACCACGTCGGCTTGCGGGTCGACCCCGATCGGCTGGATCACACCCTCGCTTCGCTGACTTCCGCTGGCTGCACAGTCGACTGGTGGCACGAGGATCACCCGGCGGAGCGTGGGCTTTCCGCCTATGTCACCGATCCCAGCGGGAACCGAGTCCAGCTCGTTCCGTCCTCCACTGCCGATGGCTTGCTCGATCACATCACGGTCGAGATCGAAGACCCGGACGGCACACTGGAGCACGTTGAGGACTTCTTCGTCCATGTGCTGGGAGGCATCACCGACTACTGGCATGGTGTCACGATCGAGCAGGTGCAAGAGGCGAAGCGCTGGACGGCCGGCGACGATCCGTGCGCGCCGTGGACCCGCCGGCTTCGCGGAAGCTACCCCGGCCACGTTGACGAGAACTACCGACCCGATCACACCAAGCGGGCGCGGCCGGCTTT
>Ga0184637_10000969_pt1 | contig 20098 bp, 10 predicted proteins | sample PLM3_127_b2_FD_133143 | JGI IMG/M metagenome (GOLD analysis project Ga0184637, IMG submission 133143) | Groundwater sediment microbial communities from an aquifer in East River, Colorado, USA - PLM3_127_b2 | ecosystem: Environmental > Terrestrial > Soil > Riparian zone | place: USA: East River... | reverse complement strand
GTTGATCGCAGGCTTGGCCTACGCTTTCCTGCTCTCCTTGCTTGCCCCGTCTCTGACAGAGCTTTGCGCTTGGCTCTTACGCACTTTTTGTCACCGCACAGGAAAGCGGAGCCGGGAAACTCCGACTCCGCTTTATCGCTTGCGTATTGCTCTATCTTTTCTTTGGCTGACCCACTCCCCACCTTTCTTCTCTTATTTATGAGATTCGGGGCGTGTCATGTGTTCAACTGTCCAAATTTGACTACTGTGCTGGTGTGCAACTAACGGTGTCAGGGTTACGCGTCGTTACACAAGTGTATTTCTGTTGCAGCAATACTTCCCCTGTTGCCAGGTTCTTCACAGTGATCATAGCATTTGTCCAGAAAATGAAATCAATGCGCCCAGTCCAGTTGGAGTTTGGACAGCCAGCCACATCCCACGGGATGGTTTCGGGATCATCGGTTTCAACATTAAACGGACTTTTGCCATTCTTTCTGATAGGGCTATTTCCGAGAAGGTCCTGCTCGCCCGAGGCGAAAATTTTGGGAGAACTTTGCCCCGGCACATCATTGCCGCCATTATTCGTGCAGGTGATCGCTGGAATACCACTGGCATCAAGTACTACCGTGACATCCTGACTGCCAAGCCCGATCAAAGTTGCCTTGGCAATGAGTGAACCAAGATTCCATTCGACATTATTCGCGCCGCCTGCTAACTTGATATTTCCGCGTGCTGACGCTGGCGAAACCAGCATGGTTGTCAGTAGTAAAACAGTCAATACGGAAAGGATTTTCTTTTTCATATGTCTCCTCATATAAATTTGAAACGACTCTAAAATTTTCATCCGAAATATCGCTTTCTTACTTCAATATGTGCCTCCATTTCCTGCAGGATCTTTGCTTAAAATTTGATTTGATTGGACAACTATCTGTTGCGAAGTAGATAAAAATGCTGGATAATTGCATAAATTGTACTCTTCTTATCATGCAGTAGCATGTCGAAAAGGTTACAATTATTACGTTATACTACTTAATGAGCTTGAATGAATTCACTCGATAAACCAACCCGCTCAAAAGAGCGCAATGAGCTCGAACAGGCGATAGCCGCCCTGGAGGAAAAACGATCCGTGCTGGGGACTGAGATCGTGGATATTGCCATCGCTTCCATGCGCGAAAAACTTGCCGGTCTGGGCGCAGGTCCGCGCGTCGCGCATGAGCCTCAGCAGCGCAAATTGGTCACCGTTTTGTTTGCAGACGTCTCAGGGTTCACCGCTATGGCGGAAAGAATGGACCATGAACTGGTAAGCACCGTCATCAACTCTCTATGGTCGCGCGTGGACAAAGCCATCCACGATCACGGTGGCCGTATTGACAAGCATATCGGGGATGCAGTCATGGCACTTTTCGGCACACCCACAGCGCGCGAAGATGACCCACAACGCGCCATCCAGGCAGCCATGCAGATCCAGGCGGAAGTCCGCAATTGGAAAAAAGAATTAACGAAGTTGGCGTCCAACCAACTATCCCAAGCAAAAAATATCCGTTTGCGCATCGGCATCAACACCGGCCCTGCCCTGCTCGGCACGGTCGGCACAATTGGCGAGTATACAGCCATCGGCGACACTGTGAACATAGCCAACCGCGTGGAAAGTGCCGCGCCATTGGACGGAATCCTTATCTCTCACAACACCTACCAACATGTGCGCGGAATCTTTGATGTCACAGCCCTTGAACCGATCACTGTCAAAGGCAAAAGTGAGCCAATTCAGGTTTATACCGTCAGCGGATTGAAACCACGCTCTTTCAGGGTCACCACACGCGGGCTTGAAGGTGTTGAAACACGTACCATCGGCCGCGAAGATGAGCTGGCAAAGATGAAGACCGCCTTCGAGAATTCCGTCGATCAACGACAAACCCATTTGGTCAATATCGTGGCAGATGCAGGCATCGGCAAATCGCGTTTGCTTTTTGAATTCGGCAAATGGCTCGACGTGCAGGAACGGCGCATTCACATTTTCAAAGGTCGAGCCACGCAGGAAATGGCGCAGATCCCTTATGCGCTGCTCAGGGATATTCTTTCCTCCTCCTTCAACATTCAGGATAATGACCGCTCTGCAGTTGTACGTCAAAAACTGGAGCGCGGCATCCTAAACTACACGGGCAATAAGAAAAAAGCCAACTTATATGCCCACTTCATTGGCCACCTGATCGGATTCGATTTTTCCAAGAGTCCGCATCTGAAAGGGATCCTCGGAGACGCGCGCCAGATCCGCGATCTTGCGTTCCACTATGCCTCGCAGCTTTTTACTGATATCACCCGTCAGCAGGCAGGCGTCATATTTCTGGAAGACATCCACTGGGCAGATAAGGGCTCGCTGGACTTTTTCAGTCACCTTATGGATTCACAGCCAGACCTGCCGCTTTTTATCATCGGTCTGACCAGATCGACTCTCTTCGAACAACGACCGGATTGGGGAACAGGACCGGTTCAAAACCTACGCCTCGATCTGCTCCCATTAACAGAAGCGGATTGCCAACAACTGGTCGCGGAAATCCTGCAAAAAGTACCGGACATTCCGCACGCCCTGACGGACCTCATCATCAAAAAGGCCGAAGGCAGCCCATTCTATATTGAAGAACTAATTAAGATCCTGATGGAGGGAGGCGTCATCATTCGCGGCGAAGACTCATGGCGCGTGGAGATGGCGCGACTCTCCGAATTAAAGGTCCCTGCCACTTTAACAGGCCTTGTACAAGCTCGTTTGGACAGCCTCAACACAAATTTACGTGAAACCTTGCAGCAGGCTTCTGTTGTAGGGCGCATCTTCTGGACCAATGTCGTTGAAAACATGCATGATCCGGAAAACCAAACCCTGACGTCTTCCATCGCCATCTACGACAAGTTGAATACCCTCAGGGCAAAAGAATTAGTATACCGGTACGACGAATCAGGCTCGACTGAAATGCCTGAGTACATCTTTAAGAACACAATACTGCATGATGTAACCTATGAAAGCGTACTACTGAAATTGCGGCCCGTCTATCACGTACAGGCCGCGCAGGGACTGATCGAGATCAGTGGTGAACGCGTCAGCGAATACGCAGGCCGCGTGGGTGAACATTATGAACGCGCCGGCGAATGGCTCGAATCTGCAGAATGGTATGCTCGCGCTGGCAGACAGGCACAGGATACATACGAACCAGATGCCGCAGTTGGATACTATCAAAAAGCCCTAAGCTTCCTGAATGAAAGTGGCGGTCCGGAACAAATCCCTCAAAGGCTTGGAATCTGTTCCCGGCTTGGAGAAGTATTGAACTGGAAGGCACAATACACTGACGCCGTGGAAATTTACAATTTGATGTTGAAGATCGCTGAGGAAAGCAGCAACATCGTTGCCCAGTCCCGCGCGCTTCAGGGACGTGCCACCTCTTTAGGTTATCTCGGAGATCACCGCGCCTCGCTGGATAGCGCCATCGATGCTGAAGCATTGGCGCGCAACGCGGACGCACAAGTGGAACTTGCCAAAGCGTTATGGACTCAGGGGTCGGCACGCTTCAGGTTGGGAGAATCACAAAGAGCTTCATCCTTGGGTGAACAGGCACTTACGATTGCCACTGAACTGGATGATTCCAACGAAATGGCGCGCTGCTTGAACCTGCTCGGCGCGGTGTACTGTGTATTGGACCGCTACGAGCAGGCGGAGAGTTATTGGACAAACGCGTTGAAGATTTTTCAGGGATTGGGCAACCGCCAGCAGGAAATGGACCTGTTAAGTAACCTGGGTGTCATAGCAGATGCACGCGGTGATTACGACAATGCCTTTCAAAGATATAACAGCGCTTTGAAGATCGCGCGCGAGATCGGTTACCGGGATGGCGAGATCGTCTTCCTCTCCAACCGCGGCATTGAACAGGTGGCACTCAAAAACTATGCTGAGGCTGAAACTGATCTGCAGGAAGTGATTAGCATGGCCGGTACCACCGGGTCCTGGTGTTTGCCCAACACCTATAACTATTATGCAGAAGCCCTGCTCGGGCGTGACAAGGATGAGCAGGCAATTTATGCCGCGCAACAGGCATTATCTCTGGGTATCGAGGATGGAACGCCTGAAAATATTGGAGGCGCCTGGAGATCTCTTGGAATGGTGGCAGGCAAGACCGGCAAAACGATCAAACTTAAAGATAAGGAAACCGGTCAATTCCTGGATTATGATGCCCGAACCTCCTTTGCAAAAAGCGAGAAGATTTTTGCAGAGGCCGGGATCAATGGCGAGCGGGCGCGCACTCTGCGCGAGTGGGCGAGATATGAATTTAAAAACGGGGACAAGAAACAGGGCAAAACGCTGTGGAAGAAATCACGAGATATCTACGTCAAGTTAGGGGCACAGTTGGAAGTAGATCGAATGAGCGAGCTACCCACCTGATACGAATCACCTCAAGCCACCTGTTTTTATTTGCATTGCATAAACTCAATCAGGGCGCACCGTAGCTGATACGATAAATCGCATTATTGATGAGGTCACCTACATATAATGATCCGTCAGGACCAAATAATAAGGGTAATGGCATCACACCAACGGGGAAGCGCACAAACCAGGATGTCTCGCCTTTATATGTATTTCCATCGCGGACGAGAATCACCCGGGATATTCCAGTTTGCACATTGGGCTTGAGCCACGAACCGAAAATGGACACAAAGGCGTTACCGCGATATTCAGCGGGAAATTTTTCACCATCGTAAAAATCCAGACCGTCTGCAGAGGAATGTGATTCAAAGTATGCCACTGCGGGAATCGTATTCTCACAACCCGGCGTGTTCTGCTCATTCCAACAATCCGGGTAGCCATAATCTCCGCCCTGAATAATATGATTCAGCTCCTCGAGAGGAGCATCCATGCCCAGGTCATCGCGGCCGTTGTCAGTGGCGAACAGATCGCCCGTTGACGGGTGGAACGCGAGATCAAACGGATTCCGCAAGCCGGTCGCATAAATTTCGCTGTCCCCAGTATCCACATTGAAACGCAGGATGGTCGCGCTGCGCGGGTAAGGGTCATCACAGGCATTGCAGGTGGAACCCACTCCAATATATAGCCAGCCATCGGGGCCAAATTTCAGATTGTCATTTTGATGAAGGTCAAAGGGAAGATCGCTGACAAAGATCTCCTGCATGTCGGCCCTATTATCGCCATCCATGTCGCGCAGCCTGGTGATCTTTCCCTGATGAGATACGTATACATCGCTAGTAGGGATATGAACGGTCACACCTAACGGGACGTAAAAAGCTGAGGCGAACGTAACGCGCGAATCGGCGCGGCCATCCAGGTCTTGATCCAACAGAAGGTAGACATTGCCGTCCTGAGATGTGACGTACATTCTGCCCTGTGCATCAAACGCAAAAGCCAGGGGACGATACAGATCTGCAAATTTGATGAGCGAAAATCCCTGTAGGAGCTCGGCGCCTTTTAATTCAATCACCGCGGCAGGCACGGTCGAGGTAGATGCGGGCGTGTCGGTGAATGTCGGTGGTGGTGGAGTTTTTGTAAAAAATGACGTGGCTGTTGGAGCTTGAAGAGTTGGCAGAGTTGCCGTACTTGTAACTGTAACAGGCTGGCATGCCACAAGTACGAGAACACCCAGTATCAAGAAGCACGGAAAATTCATGCGAGTCTCTTCATCCACAGGAAATTATGATCGCAACCCTTCAAACAGATCTGAAGACAACAAGCAGTTTCAATGGGCCTGGCATAATCATGTTATGTTACTCGAATCAGGAAATGAATTCAAGCGATCATGGAAGTTATTCTGTCTATCTTTCTGCGTGCGATTGCACGCGCTTGAATTCCAGCATAAATTGTTCTGCGATCAGCTCGTTGTAAACAATAATTGTATTCTCGTCATTTCTCTCTTCGGCGCTTTGAGAAAAGTTATAAGATCCAAGCACCACAATCTTTTCGTCGACAATAAAAACCTTATGATGCATCTGACCGGGATTGCTGTCTATTCGTACATCCAGATCTGCCTGCTTGAACGGATCGTATTCCGTGCCCTGATTCGATGAGACCTGCTCCTCATCCATTATGCCTGCAATGGTGAGTCCCGCCTCCGCCTTTTCGCGGACAATGACACCCAGCTCATTGGAGGTAAAGGAAAATGCCAAAAAATGGATGCTCTCTTCAGCGCCATTCAGCAGACTTGCCAGCGCATTGAGCACTCCATCGTCCGGTGAAAAATAAATATCGATGCGCGTGTCATCGATGGTAATGTTGGGGTTTGGAGTTTTTGCGACGATGTTTGGCCCGAACTTATTATCTTCGAACATTTCGTTGAATTCAACAGAATAGTTTTCAGCGATCTTCGTGGAATGGATGCGCATCAGATTATTATTGTCCTCATATGTGCCAGAGTCGGTAAAGTTCATGGCACCCAGCCAGATTTCAGACTTGTCGATCACGATGAATTTATCGTGCATCAATCCCTGGAGGTTATCTCCGATGATAGGAACGCCAGCTTCGATCAGGATCTGCGGATCGGAGCGATCCATATTGGTGGACTCCATTACCATACGCACCGTGACGCCGCGATCATGCGCGCGTAAAAGTGCATTACGAACACTGTTCAAGCTTAAACTATAGGCGGCAACGTCAATACTCAAACGCGCAGCATCAATTGCCTTCACAAGTGGGCCATCCACACCGCCGGTCCCTTGTGGAGAAAGCGGGCTGGTGGGATCGGTAAAATACAGTTCGAACCAAGGTCCCTTTACGCCATAGCCTGCCTCCAGATCAACAGGTGTAAGGTCAGTGCCGGGAGTTGCGGATCGCGCCGTTCCAGCTCCCGGAGTGGGGGTCGTGGGCGTGGCGGGGATATTCCCACATGCAGAAATTAGATAACAGGCTATGGATAATAAAGATATAAAACGCTGATATGAATTCATGATATTTCCTTTATGTTTCGCGCAGAGCGGAGTAAGACCCATGCTCTTCGGGTCGAACGCAGTCGAAGCGCGGGGCTGCCAAATCACTCGCCTACACCTGCCCCACCGCAGGTGCGGGTCGGCTCGCTCCGCTCAGCGCGAAAGTTAATTCCTATTTTGTTCGGTTGCTTCTTTGAGGCGTTTGCTCAACATCTGGATGACTGCAAGGCTTACTTCCGGCCTTTCACGGATCAACCCCTCAAAACTTTTCTGGTCAATGCACAAGGCGCGCACGTCGCCAGCTGCAATCAATGTTGCCATGCGAGGCTCGCGATTGATGATCGACATCTCCCCCACATACTCACCTGATTTTCGGCGCACCGCCTCCACATTATGTCCATCTTTTGCGATCACCACACTGACCTCACCAGAGACAATCACGAACAGCGCATCTCCCGGCTCACCCTGCTGGGCAATCATATCACCATCAGGGAAAAGCTCCTCTTCGGCGATCGAAGCCACCTGCTTCAGATCGGCAGGTGAAAGATTCTCAAACAGAGACACGCGCTTGAAAAATAAAATTCTGTCCATCAAAGATAATGTGGCAAGTGTATCCATTCTCGTCTCTCCATAATTCTTCGCGAAGGCGGCGCACTCGCGGATCCACGCATCGTCATCGGCGAGCAAACGCTCCCAATTTACAGATTGAGTTTCCACGCTGTCGTCTTCCCATAATTTCATCAGGGGCTGAAGAATATCCCGATATTTTGCGCTGATCGATTCCAGTGCTTCGATGACATTCGCGCGCTGGCCTGTATCGCGCGTTTGCAAATTTTCGATGGCGGTGTTCATTGCCTCCCTATCTCCCAATAGACCGATGGCACGCAAGGCTCTGATGCTGAATCGATGCGACTTATCATGCAAGGATTCAACAAGCAGACGCAGCGCCTCACTCTCCGCCGACAGCGGTACGCCACGCATCAGAGCATCATACTCCTCCGCGCGGGATACTGACGCACGCGCAAGATCAAGGATCGGTTTGGCGGGAGGCATCGGCAAATATTGGAGTGTGAGCAATGCCCCGTCCACTGAGGCTTCATCCTGCAAAGCGGCAAGGACAGATTCCATCACGGATGCGCCAATCTTCCCAAGCAGCCTCGCCGATGTTTCGCGCGCGGCTGGGTCTTTTAAAGATTCGAGTAAATAGCGAAGAGACTCTTGTGAATTGATCTGCACCAAAGATGTGAGGATCGCATTTTTTATGCCTGGCTCGAGACCTCTTTCCAACATTTCATTGGCAAGAAAATCAAAGGCCTCTTTATCACCCCATTCGCCAAGAGCAGTGATGGCGTGAAGGCGCGCATCCAGGTCGCCTAAAACAGCCGTGGTGCGGAGGTGGTATTTGGCTTTGGTGATGACATGTCCATCAACCTGCGCTTCGATTACCTTCCTCGCTACACTCGTCTCTCCGCTCAGCGCGAAAAAGGGAGACTTGAGAATTGATACTGCCACACGAGTGCTGACTCTTGCATCTTCATCATCCAGCATAGGCGTTAGATAACGCGAAAGTGCACGCGAGGAGGCGGATAAAACTGAAAGCGCAGACACGGCCTCAAAACGGACATCCGGCTCAGGATCCGAAAGAGAGGCGGCGATGTCCAACAAGGCGGGAGTCGCTTTGGAGCTAGTTAAGGCTCTGAGGCTGGCAGCGCGTACAAATGAGTCCGCATCGCTTAATCCATTAATAAGAGCATTCGTTGATTCGGGCAAAGAGAGATGACCTAGAATTTCAGCGGAGACGCGTCGAATCATGGGATCAGAATCGTGCAATCCATTGAGCGCAGTTTGAATAGCGGCACCGTCCTGATGGAAACCGCCAAAAGGCTGCTCTTCGCCGTAAAAGAGATTCGGGCGACCAGCGCGCAAAGCATTGACCAGCGCGATGTTATAACCGCGACGCGCCTGATAAATAATATAAGTGCAACATGCCGCGGCGAAGAGGCCGATGAAATAAAGTTGTTGAGGTGTAAGTGTTTGTTCGCCAACAATGAGGAGGCCGCCCGCGATGAATGTGCCTGCCTGCTCAGGTACGCCGCTGATAAATGTGCGCACCTGGTCACGTTTTTCAGGTGGAGTAACATTGAACATGGCCTGCCAGGCGGGGTCGGCAATCCCTGAAAGCCAGAGCATTTGTACAAAACGAAATGCAACAATGATTGCAAAGACAGGTGCCAGCACAAGCCCGCCAAAACCGATAAAGTAAATAACAGGGAACGCTAGAATGCACGCCATGATGCCGAGGCGCGAAAAGAGTCTGTTTGCAAGAAGGAGCGAAGCAAGAAACGCGGCGGCTGTACTGATGCCATTAAAAAGACCAAGGAATGATGCGAGCGAATCTTCGTTCGGGAATTGCTCAGTGGCAGCACGCGAGAACGGAAGTGAAATGGAAAAGTACAGCATGGAAAAGAAGATCGTTGAGATCGAAATCCATGTCATCAGTTTGGAGCCGCGCACATATTGATAGCCGCGCTGCATTTCTTGAGCGAGGATGGGTTGTTTGCGGCGCGACCTGCGCGCCGGGGCGGATGCGATCTGGTGCCGCGCAAGCAGCGCGCGGCTGAGAAGAAACGCAAACAGCAATGCGCCTGCCCAGACGAGCAGCAGGTTCTCAGTCCCAATGGAAGCAACCAGCAAGCCTGTGATAAATCCACCGATGACCTGGCCAAGGATGCGCGCAGCATTGAACAACGGAAACAGTCGTTTTGCCTGGCGGGTATCACAGACAACGCCCGCAATTCCCCAGAGAACAAGGCTGACCAATATATTGAGCGCTTCCTTGCCAAGCCAGAGTGCGGGATATAACCAGTTGGCCCCTGTAAGCAGAGCAAAACGCGCCACAATGAGAAGAATGGAAATAAGAAGTGGAACGGCAATATAAAGGATCTGCCGCGGCACGCGACTAAGGATGGCTGTGACGCCGAACGACATGATCATGTTCGTGATGCCGAGGCCCACAAACATATACGGAAGATATTCCACGCCGAAGCGCGCGAAGAAGAGCGCTTCGATGGCTGTCCCGCCGAGTGAGGCGCCCAGCGCAGTGAGAAGCATGACGCCGATCGTGAGGGAGGCGATGCGCCCTTCGCCCGGTTTGATGGAGAGCAGTTGCGCGAGGCGAGTCATTTGTTTAGAAGATCATCAATCCTATCCAGCTTCCAGAATTTCAAAACCTGAACGCGGACTACGATTTTGCAAAACAATTTTTTGAACCAATCGGGTGCAAGGGGCAACTGTCCTTTAAAAGTAAGTCTGAGATGCGTGCCGCCTGATTCGGTTGGGATGAAATGGAAGGTCATCAAGAGTGAAGTTGAATTTCCCTGTGGCGTGTGAAGGACTGTGTAATATTCAATAGGACGGATATCGAGCACATCTTCGACAACGACTTGATTTTTTCCATGGATGCAATGATTGCGCGCGCCCGCGCTGCTTCGTCCACGTACGCGCAGGATGGGAACGATTTCGCTGTGCATCCACTGGCCGCGCTTGATGGGGTCGTTGAACCATTCCCAGATAACATGCGGAGGCGCAGCATAATCATATTCCAAAACGTGATGCGCTTCTTCTTTTGAGAGAAACACATGTCTCGATTCAACAAGTTCCTTGTAGCGCTGATGCAGGTCCAGGCTATAGGTCTTTACGCTGCCGAGATGCTCATAGGATTCAGTTGAGGCGTGCAAGCCATCGGGTCTCAAAGCGAGATGTTCAAGCCCCTGCGCGGTAAACATGGCGTAGGCCTTCCAGCCTGTAATCTCAGCAAGATGATTCTTGAGCAAACGATGGACGAGATTGACATCCGTGCCGACGAGTTCTTTCGTCCCCATGATATGCTGCACGAAGTAATCGCCGTGGTGGGTTATGAATTTCAAATCCAGTGTTGGGATGGCGCGACAAGCCTGGCATGTGCAAGTGGTTCGGCGGTGCGCGGCTTCGCGTTTATCGCGGAATGCAACATAAGTGGATTCGATCAATTCAAAAAACGATTCGCCGCGAGAAATATTCGACTCGGCTGTATAAGCAAAGACCGCATCGCCTTCAATTTTATGGATGGTCAATTGCGGCTTGAGATGCGTGATAATGACTTCGAGCAATTCGCTGAGAATATCCTGTGAATGTTCCAATTCCGTCCCGGCGATATAAGATGTATATCCTGAAATATCCGCGAGGAGCAGGTATCCATGCTGAGTGGACTCTTCATGCATTCCTTGCAACCCTTTTATATTCTTCTTCCGCCATTTGCGCGGCTTTGCGAAGCGCTTCTTCATAATGGTGTTGGCCCAAGATGACGATGCGAGCGAGAATGCGCCGAATGAAACGCGGACCCGGCATGTGTAGTTGCATCACATCGTGCACGCGTGTGCCGCCGTTGGCGAGCGGTTCAAAATGAAATGTTTCGGAGAAAGTCTTCTTTCCGTTTTCAAACGAATCAGCAGTGGAATATTCGAACGGGCGCCAATCAAGAGTCACTTCGGTACTAAGGCTCTTTCCGTGCTCACAGTGATTGACCGCTCCTTTGCCCGCGCGTCCTTTGGGTCTTTCGCCCATCGACCAATGAACATGATCCACCCATAGGTTACGTTTGATTGGGTCTTGTATCCATTCCCAGGTCACTGCGGGAGGCGTGGGAAAGTCAACGTCCACAATCAAGTCCGCGTCCTTTTCGTCCACCACAATGCGGCGTGTATCTATGATCTCCTTATACCGCTTATGCAAGTCAAGATTGTAGGTCTTTATTTCCCCCAAATGCTCGTATTCTTCCATTTGAACATGCGTATCTTCGAGATTTAACTTGAGATGGTCAAGGCATTTCTCAGTGAACATCATGTACGCGCGCCAGCCTGTTGCTTCACTGACATGATTCTTCGAGAGTCGATGAATTAAATTTACGTCTGAGCCTACCAGTTCGCGCACATTGCCGATATTTTGAACGATGAAGTCTCCATGATGCGCGATGAATTTCAAGTCAAGCGATGGGATATTCTGGCATGCCCGGCAGGTACATGTAGTTTTGCGACGCATGGAAATTTGCCTGTCACGGAACGCCACATACATGGATTCCATAAACTCCAGCAACGTCTCGCCGCGTGCGAAAGTGGTCTCGCCCGTATAGGCAAAAACAGCATCGCCTTCAAGTTTAGAGATAATCATTAACGGCGTGAATTTCTCCACAAGCAGTTCGAGTAGTTCGGTAAGTATCTCGTGAGAGTGCTCTAACTCTGTTTTCGCTACAAAGGAGGTGTAGCCAGAAATATCTGCCATAACGAAATATCCGTGCTGAGTTACTGTGGACATATTTTTGACACCTTTTGCAGTGATTATACTCTCACCATAACATTGAAGTCGGCGGTCGTTATGAAAGTATAATCATTCTTTATGACAAATAATGCCAATCGTCAAATCGCGCGCGCGGCAGGGACTGTGATGTTCGCGATTTTATTCGGTCAACTGGCGGGGCTGGCGCGCGGCATTTTGGTGGCGGGCGCGTTCGGCGCCTCTCCCCAACTAGACGCCTTCTTCGCCGCAAACCGCGTGAGCGAGACTCTCTTCCTGTTGATCGCGGGCGGCGCGCTTGGCTCTGCATTCCTCCCGACGTTTGCCGGATTGCTCGCACGCGCTGAAAAGGACTCGGCCTGGAGACTCGCCTCTGCGCTCGCGAATACGGTCACACTGACCCTCAGCCTGCTCGCCATTTTATTGGCAGTTTTCGCCCCGCAAGTTGTCCGCTACGCGCTGGCTTCAGGGTTTTCCGAAAAACCCGAACTCTTCACGCTGACAGTATCTTTGCTTCGTATTCAACTGATCTCGGCAGTTCTCTTTGGTTTGGGTGGACTCGTTGGAAGTATTCTCAACGCGCATCAGGTATTTCTCATCCCTGCACTGACTCCCGCAATGTATCAACTTGGCATTATCTTTGGCACGCTCGTGCTCGCGCCTTCCGTAGGAATTTACGGCTTGGCATGGGGAGTTGTTATTGGGGCGGCGTTGTATTTGATTCTGCAAATTCCAGCGCTCATCAAACAAAAGGGAACATATAGCGTCAAGCTTGGATTTGATAATCCTGATGTTCGCAAAGTATTTTTTCTCATGGGACCACGCCTGTTGGGCGTTGCGGTGGTGCAACTCAACTTTTGGGTAAATACAAATCTCGCCTCCCACATGGACGCTGGCAGTGTTGCCAGCCTCACCTACGGATTCTCGCTCATGATCATGGCGCAAGCCGCGATCGCCCAGTCCATTGCGATTGCCGCTCTACCAACTTTTTCTGCGCAGCACGCACTTGGCAAAACAGAAGAGATGCGCGCCTCACTGGCGGCTTCGCTGCGCGGCATCTTGATGCTGGCATTACCCGCCAGCGTTGGATTAATGCTTTTGCGCGAACCATTGATCTCGTTCCTGTATCAACGCGGCGAATTTGATGCACACGACGTGCAGCTCACAGCCTGGGCATTGCTCTGGTATGCAGCGGGACTCGTCGGTCACTCCATTATGGAAATTTTGACGCGCGCCTTTTACGCACAGCAGGATACAAAGACTCCCGTCATCATTGGCACAATTGCGATGGGATTGAATGTGGTCTTTAGTTTTGTGTTTTCCAGTCTCTTCGCACGAATTGGCTGGCTTCCACTTGGAGGATTGGCTTTGGCAAATTCATTTGCTACTGCGCTGGAAGCCACCGCGTTGTTTATATTCATGCGAAAACGATTGAAGGGAATTGAAGGCAAATCCATTGCGGATGGCGCGTGGAGAGTCGGACTATCCACAGTGGGGATGGCAGTCGGCTTATTGTTCTGGATTCAGGCTTCGGGCAGTCTGGCGCGTTGGCTTGTCGCATTGGGAGGAGTCGCTATCGGGGGAGTCGTCTATCTGGTGGGAGTCGTAATTCTCAAGGTCCCTGAAATAAGATTGCTCGCCCGCGCGCTGAGCAATCGGTTGAGACAATAAATTATTCAACATAGTTTGAATGGGGGTAAGTTGGAACGAAAAGCGATAAAAAAACCGATAAAAAAGCCAAAAACACTTGATTTCACCTGTTGAGATGTGCTATTGTTTTCATGTCGTAATTTACTATTTGATGTTCTTGAAAAGGAGTTCAACATGAAAACCAAATTTTTCTGGACAGCGTTTATCGCGCTCGCGCTGGTTGCAACGCTCGGATGGACTAAAGGTGCCGCCATGAGTACATCACCTACCGCGCGCGGCTATCACCAGATGACCTACGACACCGAATCGGAGCGCGTCATCCTCTATGGCGGTCAGACAGGGAATTTTTTCCAAGACCCAACTCATCTGAGCCACGAAACCTGGTCTTTTGACCCCGACTCAAATGTGTGGACACAAATGTCGCCGGCCTCCAGTCCAGGTGGGTCTAGCGGCGGAGATATGACCTACGATTCCAAAGCGGATCGAAGCATCCTTTCGGTCATCTCGGACGATTTCAGCGCATTAGAGACATGGGCATATGACGCCAACGCTGACATATGGACGCGTCTGGCAGACGGACCCCGAAACATGGTTGGGCAGCGCATTGTCTACGATTCCGAGTCGGATCGAATCATTACGTTTGGAGGATTTGATTTTTCAACATTTAAACCGGTTGATGAAACCTGGGCATACGATTACGACACAGATACCTGGACCAACATGCAACCGCGCGTCCATCCCACAGGGCGAAACTTTCAAGGCATGGTTTACGACTCTAAAGCTGATCGAATTGTTATGTGGGGTGGCGCAGGCGTAAGGATAGCCCTGCAAGGACCAGATAAGCCAGCAGTCTGGACGTATGATTACAACACAAATATCTGGCAACAACTCGAAAGCGCCAAAAATGACCCAGCAGTTCGTTACTACATCAACCTGGCATATGATGCAAAGGCTGACAAGATTATTATGTATGGCGGTTATGACTATGGCAATGACGAAACATGGTTATATGACCTGACCACCAATACCTGGCAGCAAATGCAACCCATTAATAATCCAGGGATAATTTCCCGCTACGGCATGGTCTACGTCAAGGATATAAACAGAACCATTTTATTTGGCGGACAGGACGGCTCAATACATTTCCAATACAAGGGAGATACGTGGAGCTACAATCTAAAAGCCGATAGGTGGAATAACATTACCCCGGGCAATTGAAAGTCAGTGACAGTTGAACAGAATTTTGGGAATGGAAATGAATATCTTATCTGTGAAACTAAAAGTAGTTGGGGAATGCCCGGTGATGAATCAACCCTCCGCGTTTATAATGAATGTGGAGGGAAGGGCTTTTCATAAAACGTCCCGCAGGCTGGGATGAGTAAACAGCGTTTTACGAGAAAACCTGCGGGACGGTGAATAAGTTGGGAGCGAATATATGGATGAGCAATCGTTTGGTCGTTACGTCCGCCAGCGCCGCCGTGAGATGGATTTGACGCAGGATGAATTGGCGCGCCGCGTTGGTTGCGCCGCCATCACGCTCCGCAAGATCGAAGCGGAGGATGCGCGTCCGTCTGTTCAGATTGCCGAGCGGCTTGCCATGGCGCTTGCCATCCCGCTGGATGAGCGCGCCGAATTTGTGCGCCGCGCCCGCGCCATTCGCCCTGAACTTGAGGAAGTGCCTACGCCGCCTCCAAGCCTGGCTGAGATTGGGTCGGAAGACCTGACGGGCCGCGCCATTCGCGGCTATGCCCTTGGTGAAAAGATCGGCAGTGGGGGCATGGGAGCCGTATATCGCGCCACCCAGCCAATTGTTGAGCGTGAAGTCGCGGTCAAGATCATTCTGCCAGCGTTTGCAAATCATCCCGATTTTATCCGCCGCTTCGAAGCGGAAGCGCAACTCGTCGCGCGGCTCGAACATCCGCATATTGTTCCGTTATACGATTATTGGCGCGAACCGGGCGTGGCTTATCTCGTGATGCGTTTATTGCGCGGCGGGAGCATGCAGGGACTTTTGCAGGAAGGTGTGTTGCCGGTGGAAAGCGTGGCGCGCTTGCTGGAGCAGATTGGTTCGGCGCTGAGTGCCGCGCATCGCATCGGCGTCATTCACCGCGACTTGAAGCCCGCCAACATTCTTCTTGATGAAGATCAAAATGCATACCTTGCAGATTTCGGCATCGCCAAGAATCTCGGCAACCCGGAAGCCAGCGATCAAACCCAGGCGGGCGCGGTGATCGGTTCGCCGCAATATATGTCGCCGGAGCAAATCCGTTCTCTTTCGGTGATGCCTCAAAGCGATATTTATTGTCTAGGTGTGATGCTGTACGAAATGCTGACCGGCAAAGCGCCCTTCGTCGGTCCCACGCCTATTGACTTTATCCAACAACATATCTCGGCGCCCATGCCTGCGCTCTCTGCCAATCGGACTGGGTTGCCCACCGCGCTAGATGCGGTTATCGCGCGCGCCACCGCGAAAAAACCTGAAGAACGTCATTCAGATGTTTCAGAATTTCTCCTGGAATTTCATCAAGCGATGAGCGGCTTGATCGCCCGACCCGTATCCATCCCGGAGGAAGATGAGGTTGCTGTTCGCGACGCGGTCAATCCTTATAAAGGATTGCGCGCTTTCTCCGAGGCAGATGCCGAAGATTTTTTTGGACGCGAGACTCTCGTCCAGCAATTGCTGGCGCGTCTTAGCGAGGGCGGAGATTTGTCCCGTTTCCTGGCAGTGATCGGTCCGAGCGGAAGCGGCAAATCATCAGTGGTGAAGGCCGGCTTATTGCCTGCACTGCGGCGCGGTGGATTGCTTGGATCTGAGAATTGGTTCTATGTGGATTTCATGCCGGGACCGAATTCTTTTGAAGAACTGGAAGCGGCGTTGTTGCGCGTGGCGGTCAACCCGCCCTCAAGCCTGCTCGATCAACTCAGGGATGGGGATCGCGGCTTGATCCGCGCGGTCAATCGGGTACTGCCCAACGATCCCTCTGTGGAACTCGTGCTGGTCATTGATCAGTTTGAAGAATTATTTACATTGGTGGCGAGCGAAGATGAACGCGCCTTATTCCTGAGCAACATTGTCACAGCCATTCTCGATGAGCGCAGCCGCGTGCGCATCGTCACTACCTTACGCGCGGACTTTGTTGACCGCCCTTTGCGTTATATGGATTTTGGCGAGTTAATGCAGCGCCGCAATGAACTCGTCCTGCCGCTCACGCCCGAAGAACTGGAACTCGCCATTCTCGGTCCTGCCAAACATGTCGGCTTGAAGATCGAGTCTGGCTTGGTGTCCGCCATCCTGCGTGACTTGGGCGACCAGCCCGGCACATTGCCCCTGTTGCAGTATGCGCTCACCGAACTCTTTGATCAGCGCGAGGGCAACCTGCTGACCAAGGCCGGCTACCAAGCCATTGGCGGCGCGTTAAGCGCATTAGGTCGCCGCGCCGAGGAAGTGTATGCAAACCTGAATGAAAGCCAGCAAGCCGCAGCGCGCCAGTTGTTCCTGCGTCTCGTCACTTTCGGCGATGGTGTGGAAGATACCCGGCGCAGAGTAACGCTCGTTGAACTGGATCAACTTCAGGCTGCGCGCAAGGCGTCCAATTCCCAGTTTTCAATTTCTGAGGTTCTCGAAGCCTTCAGCAAATCCCGCCTGCTCACTTTCGATAATGATCCCATCACGCGCAGTCCCACTGTTGAAGTGGCGCACGAGGCCCTATTGCGCGAATGGACGCGCCTGCGCGAGTGGCTGGACGAAAGCCGCGCGGATGTGCGTTTACAAAGACAACTGGCGGACGCTGCAAGCGAGTGGCAAAACGCGGATCGCGATGAAAGTTTTCTATTGACCGGCGCACGCCTGGCGCAGCTCGATGTTTGGAGCCAAACCACTGAGGTTGCATTGACCCAGCATGAGGGAGACTATTTGCGCGCGAGCCTTGACCTGCGTATGAAAGAAGAAGCCGCGCAAGCCGAACAACGGGCGCGCGAAGCAAAGCTCAAACAACGCGTTCAACGCGTGTTGCAAGCGCTGGTCGGTGTATTCTTGACAGCCACGATTGTCAGTGGCGGGCTGGCGTTGTGGGCGAATAGTCAGCGCGAGGAAGCGTTGCGACAAGCCAGTATTGGTCTTGCATCACAAGCAAAGTTGGAATTGGATGGAACATCACCGGAGCGGTCGGTATTGCTTGCATTGGAAGCGGTTGAAAAATATCCATATACCTGGCAGGCAGAACAGGCACTTGGTCAAATTGTGCGCGAGTTTCGATTGCGGCATATCGTGTCAGGGCATAACGCTATTGTGTCTGATGTCGCATGGTCGCCTGATGGAACGCAGCTCGCGACATCCAGCAGGGATGGGACAGTGAGGGTATGGGATGCGGCGTCGTGGGCGGAATTGCTCTCCATCCCCGCTCATGCGGCATTTGACCTAGATGCGACCAATAGTGAATTTGGGACAGGCGAATCTGGTGTTCGAGGGCTGGCATGGTCACCCAATGGACAACAGATTGCCACACTAGGCAACACAGATAAGACAGCCAGTATATGGGATGCTAAAACAGGCGAAAAGATTACTAGTTTCACTGGTCACTCGGATTGGGTGTTGAGTATAAGTTGGTCGTCGGATGGCAAGCGCATCGTTACGGCCGGCAAAGATGGCACAGCACAGATATGGGATCCAACTACAGGCAAGAACCTTCTGACGTTTTCTGGACACTCTAGTTCAGTCAATAGAGTAGATTGGTCGCCAGATGGTGCGCGCATTGCCACCGCCAGCGAAGACGGCGTCCTTAAACTTTGGGAGGCAGAGAGGGGCGATGAAATCATCACCCTGTCCGGGCATAGCGGCGTGGTGTGGAACGTGGCTTGGTCGCCAGATGGGGCCCAACTCGCCAGCGCGGGCGAAGACGGCACAATCCGAATTTGGGATACTTCCACCGGCGAAGAGATATCCGATATTCGGTCTTCAAGCGCGTTCTGGCATGTGGCGTGGTCACCCGATGGAACTCAGCTTGCCTCAACCAATGCCGATGGTTTAGCGCAGGTGTGGGATCCAGCCACTGGCGCCGAGATATTTACGTTCGCCGGACGCACACTGAAACAATTTACAATCACCTGGTCACCGAATGGCGAATGGCTGGCAACCACGGGCGGGGCAGACTTCTCGGTCAGGATCTGGACGGCATCTCCCGACTATCTAACACTCTCCGGCATACATGCAGAATCAGCAGATTGGGCTATGTGGTCGCCAGATGGAAATCATATCGCTACCGGAGCAGGTGATTTTCTTGCCGCTACCTGGGATGCCAAGACAGGTAAACCTATCCACACGCTTTCCGGACACACGGGATGGGTTCAACAGGCAACGTGGTCACCGGACGGTAGGCGGATTGCCACAGCGAGTTGGGATAACACGGTCAAAGTCTGGGATGTGAAAACTGGCAAAGAACTACTGACGTTCCTCGGGCACGCCGCCGACCCACCAAGCAGACTTGTGGGAACATCCGCGATTCTCAATCTCGCCTGGTCGCCGGACAGTAAGCGGATTGCTACTGCGGGAATTAGTGGCTGGGTAAGAGTATGGAATCCCAAAACAGGTGAAGAGTTATTCGCCTTCCGCACTAACGAGGATATTTCCGAAGTTATGGCATGGTCACTGGATGGCGCGCGGATCGCCACTTGCGCAGAACCCCAAGTGCTTCAAATGTGGGATGCGGCTACAGGCGAGTCAATCTTTGGCGGATTTGTCAACAATACAACCGACCTCACCATTGCTGAATTCATACCAGGATGTATAGGTTTTTCATGGTCGCCAGATGGTAGGCGAATCGTTGCAGCAGGTTGGCTTATTCCCGCGAATGTCTGGGATGCAGAAACGGGTGACCAACTACTTACATTTGCAGGACACGCAACGGGAGTCAATGGCGCGGCTTGGTCTACAAACGGCACGCGTATTGCCACCGGCGATAATTCAGGTGTGGTAAAAATCTGGGATGCGCAGACCGGCGCAGAATTGCTCAGTTTCAATACAGCCCATCCATACTTATGGGGATTAGACTGGTCACCGGATGGTTCGCGCCTAGTCGGCGCTGGTGGCTTAACATCGGCGACCGTCTGGCGTGTGTGGCAATCTGTCGAGGATTTGACTTCTTATACCCATGAATGTTGCGTTGTGCGCGAACTGACTCAAGAAGAACGTCAGCAATTTGGGTTGCCGTGAGAGTCTGGGTGCATGAATCTC
>Ga0184637_10000968_pt1 | contig 20110 bp, 13 predicted proteins | sample PLM3_127_b2_FD_133143 | JGI IMG/M metagenome (GOLD analysis project Ga0184637, IMG submission 133143) | Groundwater sediment microbial communities from an aquifer in East River, Colorado, USA - PLM3_127_b2 | ecosystem: Environmental > Terrestrial > Soil > Riparian zone | place: USA: East River... | reverse complement strand
TGCACCCGCAGCTTGCGAATCATCTCGGCATCCTCGTCGGTCTGGCAGGTGACCATCCCACCGTCCCCCAGCCCCCCCAGGTTTTTGCTCGGGAAAAACGAAAAGCAGCCGAACCGCCCGATGGTTCCTGCCTTTTTCCCTTTATACTTCGCCCCGATCGCCTGGGCGGCATCCTCAATCACCGGAAGTTTCTTCGAGTTCGCCAGCTCCATAACCGTATCCATATCCGCCATCTGCCCGTAGATATACACCGGCATAATCGCTTTGGTTTTGGAAGTAAGCTTTTTGGAGATTTGTTCTGCCATCACATTGTAGGTCTTCGAATCGACATCGGCAAATACCGGCACGGCGCCGAGGCGGGAAATCACCCCGGCCGAGGCAAAGAAAGAAAAAGTGGAGGTGATGACTTCATCCCCTGGCCCGACGCCGCAGGCCCGCAGGGCCAGAAGCAAGGCATCCGTGCCGGAGGCCACCCCGACGGCATGCTTGGCACCGCAAAAGGCGGCGGCTTTTTCTTCGAACTGTTTGACCTCCGGCCCCAGAATGAACTGGGTATGGGCCAATACATTCATAATGGCGGCATCCAACTCCGGCTTGATCGCTTGGTACTGCCTTTTCAAATCCAGCAAAGGAACTTTCATTTCCACTCCTGATTTTCCAACAGTTGTTCTTTGGGCACGTCTCTTAACTCCCGGGCCGGCACCCCCGCCACAATCCTCCGCGCCGGAGTATCCTTGGTGACCAAAGCCCCGGCGGCAACGAGGGTATCCTCCGCAATGACTTTCCCCGGCAAAATCGTGGCGTTCACGCCGATGCGCCCCCCCTTCTTGACCGTCACGCCTTTGAAATGCTTGAACCGCTCCTTCGTCCGTCCCACAAAATTGTCGTTGGAAGTCGCCACGCAGGGAGCGACAAAAACCCGGTCTTCCAGCTCCGAGTAGGCCGTGATGTAGGCGTTGGTCTCCAGCTTGCAGTAGGAACCGATCTTGCAAAAGTTTTCAATGGCCACGCCCCGTCCCACGATGGTGAAATCCCCGACCGTTACGTTTTCCCGCACGGTCGACAAATCCGCTGCCAGAACCTTGTTCCCCAGAACCGATCCGGCGTAGATCACCACCGAGGTGCCGATGATGCAGTTATCCCCGATTTTGGCCGGCGGCAGCGCCTGCTCCTTTGTCACCGCCGAGTTGGCCGCCCGCATCGGCTGCTTGCCGATGACGGTGTTGTCGTCGATGCGCACGTTGGCGCCGATTTCGCTCCCCTCGTGGATGACCGCACCGTTGCCGATGACGCACCCGGCACCGATTTTAACTTTGACGCCGATGACGCAAAACTCCCCGACTCTGGTTCCTTTACCCAGCTTGGCGCTCTTGGCTATTTTGCTGGCCATTTTATCTCCTTAGCTCGAACTATTTATCCAACCGTTGCGGCGAGCCCCCCGCCTTGAGCGAGCGCTGGGCCGCCTCCAAAACTTTCAAAACCGCCAGCCCGCTTTTTCCGTCGGAACGGGGGGTTTTCCGCTCCCGCACGCAATCGATGAAATGCTGGCACTCCAGCCGCAGGGGTTCCTTCGACTCCACCTTCGGAATCAAAATATCCCCCGTGCGCATAGCCAGATATTCCCCGTAGGTGGTGTAATCCGGGTTGGTGTTGACGCTTTTATCATATATCCAGATTTTTTCCGAACTGGCCGAATCGTCAAACACCGCCATCTTTTTGCTGCCGACGATGGTGACTTTCCGGTCCTTGTGCGGATCCAGCCAGGAGACGTGGATGTGAGCCATCTGGCCGTTTTCAAAATGCATGGTCAAAAAGCAGACGTCTTCAATCCCCGGCTGCAGGTAGGCCTGACCGGTGGCGGTGACCCGCACGGGGAGTTTTTCGAGGAAAAACAAAACCATGGAGATGTCGTGCGGGGCAAAACTCCACAAAGCATTCTCAATGTCCCGCACTTTTCCCAGGTTCACCCGCGAAGCGTACAGGTAATAAACTTCGCCGAACTCTCCTTTCTGAATATACTCTTTCAGTTTCAGCGTGGCCGGGTGATAGACCATAATGTGCCCCACCATTAAAACCCGCTTTTCCTGTTCTGCCAGGCGAACGAGCTCTTCACCCTGGGCTACGTCCAAAACAAGCGGTTTCTCCACAAACAGATCTTTACCCGCTTCCAGCGCTTTTTTACCCAATTCGAAATGGGTGGCCGGAGGCGTGGCGACCACGACCGCCTGAACGGACGGGTCGCCGATAACTTCCTCTGCCTGGGTGGTGAAGCGGGCCCCCGGGGCCAGTTCCGCCACCAGCCCGGCCCGCTTCGGTTCGGCGTCGGAGACCACCGCCAGTTCGCATCCCGGCAGGGTGGCAAAATTGCGTGCTAAATTCCGCCCCCAAGCCCCAATGCCGATCAAGCCGACTCTGATTTTATCCATTGTTCTCCCGAGAATTCTTCCGGAAGGGCAAAACTAACTCCGCCCGAATGCGCGAAGCCAAAGACATCATCGCTTGGTAGCGGGAGGGATCGGCGGTCCGCATCCGCTCGAAATATTCGCGGGTAAAAACGAGCCCGAGCGAAACAAAAAGTGAAATGAAAAACGCCGTCAAAATCATCTTGAGCCGCTTGGGCCGAATTTTGTATTCCGGCACCCGGGGGTAATCCAGAACTGAAATGGTCGGTGTATCCTTTGCCTCCTGAATTTTGGTCTGCTCATATTGCTCGGTCAACAGTTCGAAAAGCTTTTCCTGAATGGCCACGTTGCGGATTCGGACGGCCAGCTCCTGCGCCAGGCCGGGCAGGGCCGACATGGCCACCCCCAAAAAGGATCCCTTGCTCCCCCGTTCTTCCAGTCTCCGCAATTCCTGCTCGGTTGAAGCAATCTTTCCTTCCAGTCTTTGGACCTCGGGGTGGGTTTCCGAAAGCTCCCGTTTCAGAGTCGCCAGGGCAATCCGGTCGGAAACCAACTGCGCTTTGACCGTCGCCGCCGAGGAAATCAAGGCCTTGGTCTGCTCATCCAAATCCAGGGCCCGGTTGGTGAGCTGGAAGGCCTTGAGCGAATCCTGCGCCATCTGCAGGGCCTTCTCGGTTTCCTTCAAACGCCCTTCCACAAAAAGCCGGTTCGCCCGCGCCTTGGTCGAGCCGCGCCGTTGGTTCACCCGGTCCAAATTGGTCAAAACCGACTGCACCGCCTCATAGGCCAGCTTGGAGTCTTTATCCTCGTAGCCAATTTGCACGATTCCTTCGGTGGTGGTTTTTACGGAGAGATTTCCCCGAAGGGCCTTGAGCAAGGTCTCGACGGATGCGGTGTTATACCGCTTGGCCAAGGAGAGATCTTGTATGACACCCAAAAGGACGGCGTCCGACTGGGCTATCGCCGCCAGCACGTCGGAAGGGGAAGCGGCAAACGGAATGGCCAGCTCCCCGCCCAAAAAAGGCAGCCCACCCCGGTAGATGCTGCTCAAATTCATATCCATCGCCCCCCGCTCGGGCGGCAAAACGGTGGCGGAGGCCCGGTACCATTTGGGTAGAAGAAAAACGGCAATGGCGGTGATAAGACAAACTACGGTTACACAAGTAAAGATGAATTTTCGCCAGTGAAAAATCACCTCCAGCGCTTCCCAGAAAAGCGGGCGCTCTGGTGAAAGTCCGGGGATTTCTTCCAGCCGGCTCACCGGGTCGCCTCCCGCACGATGAAGAATATCGCCGCGGCGTTGCTGGTCACAGCGAGTGCGTCGCGAACGGTGGCCCAGAAGCGGCCCTTCTTGCGCGGCACTAAAATCACGTCCCCCGCATCCACCCGGCTGCCGGAGCCGGCCTTCACCCATCCGCCGGAAACCGATTTTAAAATTTTGACGCTCCCCCGCCCGGCATCGGCCGAAAAACCGCCCGCCCGGCGGATATAGTTGCCCAATTCATCCCCTTTCTCGAAACTCAAAAGTCCCGGCCGGGCCACCCGGCCCAAAACGTACACCGAGCCGGAGGTCTGCGGGAGGTGAATCTCATCCCCGGAGTACAACAGAACGTCCTTCTTCAAATCCTTTCTTTCGAAAAGCCCGACAAAATCGCAGGCCACCACGGCCGCTTTCCATCGGCTCTTTTCCAGATAAAAATCCAAATCTTCCGGATTCATCTTTTCAATCAGGGCCGGATTTACGGCATCTCCAAAACCGAACAGCGGGTTGGCGTATCCGAGCCGCAAAATGTAGGCGGCGGAAAGAATCGCACGCGGCGTGAAACCGCCCGCCCGAGCGATGATTTCCGAGACGGCGGTTTTTCCTTCCTCGATGTCATAGTAGCTGGGAAAAACTACTTCCCCTTGGACGGAAACGAAGCCCTTGGGGGGAAGCCCGGGCAAAGCTCGCACGAAAATCTGTTCTCCCGGGCCGATGGCCAAGTCGCCCGGTTGCAGCTCCCGCAGGTCAACCAACTGGCGGATGGTTTGACCGTCGGCATCCTTCCCCACCCGCTCGATTTTTCCCGAGTCGGCCCAAGCCAGAAGCCCTCCGGCCAGAGAAAGCAAAACTTTTAACGAATCGTCCGGCCGCGGCTCAAAAAGGCCGCCAAAGCTCACCTGCCCGGCCACCAAAATGTCCCCCCAGCCGGGATTGCGGGCTGAAACCACGATGCGGTCTCCTTCCAAAATCCGCGGATTTGCGTCGCCTTCCCCGCTACGCTCGAAGCGCAGCAAATCTACTGAATTCTTTCTCCCCGATTGACGGATTATTTCGATGTTCCGCCGGGAAGCATTTCCGGCGAGTCCTCCCGCTTTACCGATGGCTTCCGAAGCCCAGCTGTAGGCCGGCACAGCGTAAACGCCTGGGGAGGCCACGGCCCCGGAAACCCGTACAATCACTTGCCGAATTTTGGTCAAGGTCACGGATGCATCCGCCACCGAGTAGCGGCGGGCCAAAACCGCGCGGATTTCCTTTTTTGTCTGCGCCAGAGTCAAGCCGCCCACTCGAGTTTCTCCGAAGGAGGGAATCAAGGCCGTACCTTCGGGAGTAACTGGAACGGTTATAATCTGGTTGACGGCCCCCCACAACCCGATGGTCAGTTCATCTCCCGGCCCGACCACATACTCGTTGGAATCGACCGCCGCCTCCAGCGGTGTCCGGTCGGCCGACGGGGCCGCACTTCGCAGCGTATCTCTCCGCACCTGTGCATGCGCCAAAGAAGTAGCCAAAATCCCGAAAACCGCGAGGGAGAGAAGCCGAAAAAAAGCTTTTTTCAGGGAATATATCGTTCTCATTATCCTTAGCAACTGCAAACTGAAAGGGTAGCCAAAAAGACCGGTTTAGTCAAGCACTTTTCGGAAAGACCGGGCCGCTTCAAGCGCATCCGGCGCGGCCATCAGAGCCGATACGACCGCCACTCCCGTAGCCCCGGCAGCGATTACCGAACCCGCATTTTCCGGTTTAATTCCGCCGATGGCCAAAATCGGTTTTTTAGTGAGTTTTCGGACTTGGGCCACGAGTTCGGTTCCCACCGGCCGGTCGATTTTTTTCGTTTGCGTCCAGAAAATCGGCCCTACGGCAACGTAATCAACTTTCTCTTTTACCGCCGCTCTGGCCTGTTCAATGGAATGCGTGCTTTTCCCGATGATTTTTTTCTTTCCCAAAATTTTCCGCGCGAAAGCCACCGGAAAATCATCCTGGCCCAAATGCACCCCGTCCGCCCCGCAGCCAGCGGCTATGTCCACCCGGTCGTTGATGATGAAAAGGACTCTGTTTTTGCGACAAATCTTGGCCAGTTCCAACGCCAAATCCAGCCAGGGCCGGGTTTCCAGATGCTTCTCCCGCAGTTGAACCATATCCACCCCGCCCCGGATGGCCCGCTCCACGAGCTCAACGAGTGATCGTTCCCCCAAAAACTGCCGGTCGGTGACCAAGCAGAGCCGAACCTTTGAAAGATTTTTAACCGCCAACTTTTTTCGCTTGGTTAACGACCCATGAGAAAAGCGCCTCTCCGGCCGGACGCTCCAACATCATTTCCGGATGCCATTGGACGGTGATAAGCGGCCGCCCGTCTTCCGCCTCGCAGGCCTCGATAATACCATCGGCAGGGCAGATGCCGACCACTTTTAAGCCGGAAGCCACTTTCTTCAAAACCTGGTGATGATTGGTGTTGCACTCGATTTCATTCTGTTTCAAAATGGAAGCCAACTGCGATATTTTCTCCAGCTTTACCGGATGAGACGTGCCGTACCGCCAGTCCGTTTCATGCTCGAAGGTTTTTTGCGGAACCAAAGTGAGATCCTGGTACAGGGTGCCCCCCAAGGCGACGTTGATGAACTGATGCCCCCGGCAAATGCCCAATATCGGTATTCCCCGACCGTAAACCTTTTCAAAGAAGTTAAACTCGAACCGGTCGCGCCCCAAAGAGATGGAGACGTCCTTTCCCTCCACGGTTTCTTCCCCGAACCGTTTCGGCTCCACGTCTTCCCCGCCGGAAAAAATCACCCCGTCCAACCGCTCGGCAATTTCCAAAGCATACGGTTCTTCCACGAGATTGGGCAGAATAACCGGCAGTCCCCCCGCCTTCCAGACCGCCAAAGAATACGACTGCTTCAACATATCAAACGGCAAAGGAGTCGATTTTCCCCGTTTGGGGTCAAAATCTTTAAAGTTGCAGGTAATCCCGATAAGCGGCTTTCTATCCATACTTAAACGGTATTATTCAAAACCCGCAATGTCAACTGGTCTACGCTCGCAATAAAGCCCGCAAACGGGAACTCAATACGCAAACAAAATCGAAAAATGCACCCGCTCCCCCGGCGGCAGGTTGCCGTGGATGACCCGCTTGCCGTATTCCACCCGCAGGGGGCCGATTAAGGTAATGAACTGAAGCCCCGCCCCGACGGTGACTAAGATATTATCCGGGACGATATCCCGGTTGGCCTGGAAAATGTTGCCAAAATCGGAAAACAGATTGCCCCAGAATCGCCAGAAAAGCGGCCGGCGGATTTCCAAGGAGGCCAGAAAAAGCGTTTTGCCGCCGACCCGCACCTCTTTCTGGGTGACGCTGTCAAAAAAAACCGGGCCGAGAGAGTTTTCCGAATAGCCGCGCAGGGTGTTGGCGCCCCCCAAAAAGAAACGGTCGGTGGAAGGGAGATTCCCCCGGTCGCCGATCAAAAACGCCTGCCCCCAGCGAAAGCGGGTCGCCAAAATGTTGTTGCCGGCCAGGGCCCGATAGCGGTTCCAGTAGAAATTCACCTTCAAGAAATGGGCGTCCCCCCCCAAAGGCCCCCCCAAAAATTCCCCCTCCAATCGGGTGTAGGAGCCGGCGGAGGGAATCAGGATGCTGCCGCGGGTGTCCTTTTCAAAACTGGCGGAAAGCTTGCGCCGGACGTTAATTCCCTTTTCTGCTTTGAACTGTTCCTCCCGGGAGGGGGGAACGTCGAAGATGTTGATTTCTTCCAGAGACATCCCTAAGGTAAGCCGGCTGGTTAAGGTAATCGGCCGCAGAAAGGTTAATCCGAAAGTGGCGGTCTGAATCCGGACGCCCAAAGCCGGGTCCTCCACCGCCGGCTCGAAGGAGGCGGAAAGGTTGGCGTAGTTGCGGGTGGATAAAAGCCAGGGCTCGGTGTAATCGGCCGTCAATTTGTTGGATAAAAGCTGGTAGTCGGTGATGACCAGAAAGGAGGTTTTGGCCTGCAGGGAAAAGCGCCGCGCCCGCCCCCCCAGATTGCGGTTCTCCCAGCCCAAGGCCAAATCCACCGATAAATCCTGCTGTTCTTCGCGGCGCTTGAACTGCCCGGCACCGACGTGCAGGTTTAAGGCCGCCGGCTTCCTTTCCACCGCCCGCAGGACAAAATCGGGATGCAGATCCAACGTATCTTTCCGACCGAGCGAATCGGATTTGGGCAGAACCGCAAGGGAAACGAAGTTGAAAAGCCCGGTGGCGTACACCTGCTGCTGGCTCCGGATGATTTTTTGCCGGCCGTACAGGTCTCCGGGCTTGAAAGCCAGCTCCCGCCGCACCACCCCCGGATGGGTGATGGCCAGGCCGGCGATTTCCACCCGGCCGAAGCGCACCAGCCCGTCTTTTTCAATGCGAAAGGCAAGCGGCAGTTTTTGTTCCCCTGCCGTCCGAACAGTGTCCAGATAAATTTTGCCGTATGGATACCCGCCGTTGGCCAGAATTTCCTTCATCCGAAAAACCGCCCGGTCCAACAGGTAGACATTGAAGGCGGAATCCGGTTTCAGTTCGGAGGCCGCCTCGGCCAGTTTGCCGGCCAGTTCGCCGACATCCCCGGTAAAGGTTGCCGGCCCGAAAAAGCTTTGCTTCCCCTCGGCAATCTCGATTCTCACCCAGAGTTCGTTTTTGACCGTGTCGTGATAAAACGATTCGGAAACGGAAACGTCCAAAAAACCCCGGCTTCGGTAAAGGGCGGTCAAAAGACCGATATCCTTGTATTTCCAATCCTTGGCCGCCCGCCGGTGCCGGCCGAAGGAAAACCCGGTCTTTCCCCAAAAGGAATCGCCGCGGGTGGCGGTTCGGGACTTAAGTTTATCCGAAGAAAAAGCCCGGTTGCCGAAAAAAAGAACTTTGGTGACAATCGGCCGGGGCCGGTCGGGCAGGGTGTGCCAGCTCTCCTCCCAGAAAATTTCTTCTTCTGCGGGGGAAGGGAGTTGCGGCGCGCTTGGTGCTTCCGGTTGGGGCGAATCCGAAAAAACTTGGGCGTGGGAAGTGGAAAAAACAGATAAAAAGAATAAAAGCCCGCCCCAAAAAAGCCCCCTCTTTTTCAGTATTCCCACCTCAAGTTGAGATTGAAGCGGTATAGGTTATTGCGGTCCTTGATTCCTTCGAGATAAAACCGTTTGCCGAGCGAGTAATCGAAACCGAGTTCCTGTCCCCGGAAGGTGGAAAGGGGCGAGCTGCCGTAAATGTAGAGCCCGGGCAAGGCGTACTTGCCGATGGTCAGCCGGGATTCAAGCAGGTTGCCGTCCCCTTCTGGTGCAAACTCAATAGTTTCCACTCCCAATTGGCGGGCGGCTGCCCGTTGGAGCGATTGGGTAGCAAGGGAAAGCCCCCCCACAGAAAGACGCCGCGAAAAACCACCGCCTGTTCCCTGAAAAAGCGAATCGGGGTTGGCGGTGCGACCGGAAGCTAAAAGAAAAACTATATCCTGTTCAGTATAAGGTGAAGAGGGATCCGGCTTCACCTCCGGTTGTTTCAACGTGCCGCCGATGAGAATGCGCAACTCAATATCCGGCGGGCGGATGGTTTGGGAAGTATCCCGCGGCTGGCGCAGCTTGGCCACGGCGGCAATATCCAGCTTCGGATTCGGTTCGGCAATATCGTCGTAGGTAATAACCCCTCGCTCGATGCGGAAGGAATTTCCCAAAAGCGAATACTTGCCGCGAATGGTTTCCAAAGTTCCCAAAAAGTTGTACACCCCGTCCCGGCGCAAAACGTACAGGTCTCCCTTCAGCTCGGCGTCCACGTCGGAGGTTTTTACCCACCAGTTGTTAAGCGCGGTCAGATGCAAGTTGAAATCCCATTGCGAAGAAAGCTCGGCCGAGGTAAAAGCCGGCGTAGTGCGGGTCTCTTCGGCAAAATCGCCGGAATAAACCAGGGACAACAGCTCGATTTTACCGGCCACCTCCGGCGGCGTCTGTCCGGAGATAGTCAAATCAAAATTGGCAATCCCTTCCATCGGGTCCAGTTCGTAGCTGAAGGGGAATTTTTCCCCCTTTACCCGGAGGTCGTAGCCGAACTCATCCCGCGAGGTGAACTCCAACGACCCCTCTGCGGAAATGCGACCGGTCTTTCCCTTCCAGCGGGACGTGCCGGCAAAGTTGCGTATCAAGAGGCGAGTATTTTTCAAAACCAATTCGGTATTCAAATTTTCGATGGGATTTTCCAACTCCATAAGCTTGAGACGGCCCTCTTTAAGCGACACTTCGCCGGTGAACTCCGGCCGCTCGGGGGTGCCGGCCGCCGCCAGCGCAAAAGCAAACTCGCCGGAGAGATTTTCCACGTTGGGCAAAATCAGGTTCAAGAGGTCAAAGCGTTTCCCCGAAGCGGAAAGCGATAGGTTCATCGGCTCATCCAGAACCCGGCTTTCGCGACGAGCCAGGGCCATATCGAAGGGAAAATAACCGGCCAGCCGGTAGCTGCCGTACGGGCTTTCAAAGGCGGCCTTCTCAAAATTAAACCGCCGGTCGGCGTAGCGGATTTCCCCGGATAGGTCGCCCAAGAGCAGTTTTTTCTTTTTCAACGAATCAACCTTGCCGGAAACCTCCATTCGCGGATTTTCAAACGGGCCGGAAAGCTTGCCGGAAAAACTCGCCTTCCCGGCCAGCGGGTCCTCCTTTCTTTTCAGGAAGGTGTAAATGGAGGGCATCGAGACCTGGACGGCAGAAAAACCCAAATCCAGCTTTTCGTTGTAACCGATAAAACCGGTGGCCGTAGCCGTTCCGTCGGCGATATGGAATTCCGCTTTTTCGATGGTTACCCCGCCGGTGTCGATCGAAAGCCGGGCGGGCGTACTTAAAACGAAAGGCACTTTATTCCACACCAGCCGCGCTTCCGGCAAAGTCAATTTTTGGTGCAGGGAATCGGCTAAATCCAAGCGCCCCGAGGCGGAAAGCTGCCAGTCCGGCCCGGCGGCCAGACCCCCCTTCCAATCAACCCAATTGGAGTCCAGTTTGAATTCGATACGGGCCGAGTCGGCCGCCACGGCGTACATTTGCGTCTGGCCGAAGCGGACGGAGGCCTCTCCCTTCCGGCGGGTGAGAAAACGGGCCAGGTCAAAATCGGCCGAAAAGTTTTTGGAAAAAATGTCGTAGAGGTAAACCGAATCGGACCGAAAATTTCCTTTAACGTCAAAATCCTCGGTTTTTCCGGAAAAAGAAAAATCGGCCGAGCCGCGACCGGCGATTTTCTTGACAAAAAGCTTTTCCCGGAAATCCTTCAGGTCGGAAAACTGCGCCCGGCCGGAAACCGAAGCGGTGTCGCTGTACCCTATTCGTCCGGAGAAGCGATAATCGGAATTGAGATAACGCACTTGAAAATTGGGAGCGAAAACGGCTTCAACCGTATTCACCTCAACCTGACCAACGGCGGAAGAAATCGGAAATTGGTTGAACGAGCCGCGCCCCAAGTTCAACGAAAGCTGAATGAACAAATCTTTGTTGGTCAGTCCCACTCCTTTGGCTTCGATCTGGCCGGAAAGGTCGGAAACCAACGTTTGCGGCACCATCCGGTTCAAATCAAAATTTTCAACCGCTCCGGAATACTCCCACACCGGCGGTTTGGCGTTTAAGTCCAGCCGGGCTTTCCCATTCCACCGGGCCCCGGCAATTTCACCCGAGACCCCTAGGAAATCAAAATGGTTTTTCCGATACCGGTATCCGAGCATGAGGTCCTTGACTTTACGTTCCAGAAAAACCCCGTCGGCCCGCAGGTTGCCGGAAAGCTGGGAAAAATCCCCCCGCACCCGTCCGACCACCGCCAGATCGCCGAAAAGCGCCAGGCCGGTGAGGCGCCGCAATTCCAGAAAGGAAAACGAAGCGCTTTTGAAATCAGCCTCGAATTCCGGCTCCGGCAAAATGCGCAGCGTACCTTTCCCGGCCACCTGCGAAGAGTCGGTGGCCACGAAAAAGGAGTCAAACTGAAAGTTGTTGTTTAACTGGTTGCCCCGCACCCTTGCCTGGCGTACGGCCAAACTTTCCTGCGGCAGTTCAAAAGCCAGCCGGGTTAACGAAAAGTCGAAGCGGTCGCCGTCCGATTTCACGCGACCGGAGACCACACCGGAGGCCGCCTCCCAGGATCGGTTGGGGAGAAAAAGCTTGAAAGCCAGCCGGTTGATGTCAAACGCCTGAATGTCAAAAGCGACTTTTCTTCCGCTCCCCTCCTTGCCGGCCAGCGATGGCAAAAGCAGCCGCCCGGCGGAATCGGACAAAATGACCCCCTCCACTCCGTGCATGGAGAGTGAATCCACCTGCCAGCGGCGGAGAAAAAAGTCGGCCGCTTGATAGCGGGCAAAAAGGGTGTCGATTTTCAAAAGCCGGTAGGGCCGGCCCGGATGCCGGTAATCGACGGTGACATCGGTCAGCAGAATCTCTGAAAAACCGTTTCCTCCCAGCCCGCCGATTTTGACCTCCAGCCGGTAGCGGTCCTTCAGATAACCGCGCAGCGACCGGTTCACCTCCATTTTCAAAAGCGGCGTCTGGGTGAAAATCAAAACCCCGGTGGTTACGATGCCGAAGAAAACCAGAAGGGTGGCAAGGGGAATTTTATACCGTTTGCGCATTGGTTACAAAGAGGAGACCGGCACCTCCCAAACCGAGTTTCGGTGGGCCCAAAAGAGTTTCAGCGCTTTCTCAATCCTTCTTTTCATAACCGGAGACGACTTTCTCGATGCTTCACGAACCAGATAAGCCAGTGTTTCCGGTTTCTCCCCCATTTCGACCAACGCCCGCAGGTGGGCAAAGAGCTGTTTGGGGAAGCCGGTGGCGGCAAGCAGGGCCACGCTGAAAAGCTCCCGCAAGCGCAAAGAGACCCCCGGCCGGGACAACACCTTGCCGTATCCTTCTTCGATTATCCAGCCCGCCAACTCCGGGCTTTTTTGCCGTAAGTTCTCCATAAGCGCGGGATACTTCTCCCTGTATATTCTTCGACAGGTCTTCCTACCATTCTTTACTCGTAAAACCGAGGAGAGTTCGGGCTTATTTTTGCCCGGTATAAGAATACCATTCAACGCCCCGAAGGCCTCGATGGCGGCTGGAAAACCCAAAAAGATATACCCCTGCAAGGTCAACTCGTATAACTGCTTGCTGGAGATTCCAGCTTTCCCGGATTGACCGGCGATTTTTTTCAAGCGGTCCCAATTGCGGCCAGCCAGGGCCGAGACCCAGCGGGCTATCCAGATATACGGTTGGTTGCGCATCAAAATCAATATAGGACTTTGGAATTTTTTAGGCAAAAATGGTGTAAGCGGAAACGGCCGGATTCCCTCGCCGGGAAATCAAAAATACTTCTCAAGGAAAAACCTATTCTTCCAGTACTGCTTCTGCCAGCCGGGATTCACCCCGTCCAAAAGCAGGGCCTCTCCGGCGCCCAAGTAGTAAAAGGCGACCCGCCACTGCCTGGAGAGAGAAAGGTCCGAAAGCCCGGAAATAAGGTCCGTCATTATCGAATCCGCCACCACCCGAAAGGAAGTGAAGTCCAGAAGGGCGCGGAAGGAGGGGGTTGGTTTGTACGTTCGGGCCACCATTTCGGCCATCTTTAATTCCGTATAGCGCGCCACCCCCTCCTGCCAGAGCTGGAAGGAAAAGTATTTGTAATCGTCGGGAAAAAGCAGTTCTTGAAAACGCTTGCGGGCTTCGAGGTAGGCCAAGACCTTCACGGTCTTCTCCGCATCCAGCGCGCGCAGGGCGCTCAAAAGCAACCGCCCCAATTCCGCAAACGCTTCCCCGATTTGAGCGGAATCGTACGGAAAGGGATAATCAATCATCCACCGTCCGGTTTTGTCCTCTCCGGCCAGCCCCAGCGATTCGACCGCGGCAAAGTAGCCGGGCTGGGACATCTGCATCTGGTGGAAATGCTCGTGCAGGAGGGTTATCACCCACTCCGCCGAGGATTTGGAAACGTTCTCCGGCTGGCCGATGACAACGGTCGGGACTCCGCCAACGGCCGGGAAGGTGGCCAGAAGATTTCCCGGAAAGCGCGGTTTGCGGTGGAGAATGCCGGTTTTAAGAATCGTGTCGTAGAAAAACGGCTCGAAGTCATCGGTCGGCTTCGGATGGCGCAGCAAAAACTCGCCGGCGGGGGTCACCAGAAGCAGGGCAAATGGGGCTTTGCTCCAGCCTTCCCATACCTTGTTCTGGTATTTCCAAGCGATGCGAAAGGCCTCCGCCAGCCGGATGCGGTCGGCGGCGGGCAGTTGCGGTTCAGCCGGCTGAAAGAAGGCTGAACCGGATGAACTAAAACAAAAAGAAAAGGCAAGCACCCAAACGCCTGCCTTTATGATCCGGTTCAACTTCACAACCCCTAAATTATCTACTCCTCTTTCTTGCGCAAGGAGTCCAGCGACCGGCGCAGCTCTTCAATCTGCTTTTCCAGCTTATCTATCTGTCTGTCGCGCGCATCGAAACCGGGCATGGTGCGGAAATCCATCCGGGGAGCGCCTCCAAAAAACCGCTCGAGTCCGCTTCGGCTGGTAAGCTCCGCTTTGGCCGTACGTTTGGCTCCCTTCCGCAGGTATTCTATTTCAACTTCATTCCCCGATTCCTTTTCGCCGATGATTTCACTCAAATCCTCCGGGTCAAGAACCTTTCGGCCCTTCACGGCGACAATAACGTCCCCCTCTTTCAAACCGGCTTTTTCTGCCGGTGACTCAGGGGTGACATTGGCTACCCGCACCCCGCCGTCGATTTTCAGGCTCTCCTTGGCCGGGCGGGAGAGCCGCTCGGTGGAAACCCCCAGAAAACCGGCCCGGTCGCCGAACCGGGAAATCCGCATACGCTCCTGTCCGGGCAGGCCGCCCCGGATCGGCGGGGCAAACTCCGAGCGGTCGGTCAGAGTCACGTTTAGAGTCTGCCGGTCTCCCCGGCGCAGAATCTCGACGGGGATTTCCTTCCCCGGCTCGCTTTTGCGGATTTTCTGGTACAAATCCTCCCCGTCGGCAACCGGCTTGCCGCCGAAGGCGGTGATAATGTCCCCTACCTTAAGTCCGGCTTTACCGGCCGGAGTTCCCTCCGTTATCTCCTCCACATAAGCGCCCGCGTCAATGTTGTAACGTTCCTTCTGATTTTCGGACAGGTCGCTGACGGAAACTCCCAGAAAACCCTCCGGCGGATAGGCCGGAGTTAAACCCTTCGGAACGTCCGGGGTGCGGAAGCGCGGAACAGGGGGGATCGCCGGCGCGGTTGGCTCGAAATCGGAGCGGTCGCCGAGCGTTACCTTGAAGGTTCTTTTCCGGTTCTTGCGCGAAATTTCCACTTTGACAATATCTCCCGGCTTTTTCTCGTTCAAAAAATCCCGGAACTGTTTTTCCGTTACCATCTTTTGGCCGTCGATGGACAAAATCACGTCTTCCTGTTTAAGCCCGGCAATTTCCGCCGGTCCGCCGTCCGCCACCTCGGTAATCAGAACACCGTATTCGACTTTATGGTACGCTTTCAATTCCTCGTCCAGATTCTGGGGATAGACTCCCAGAAACGGCCGGGCCACTTTTTGATATTGAATCATTTGCGAAGCCAGCTTTTGCAGTTGGCCTGCCGGAAGGGCAATCGCCTGGCCGGAAACCGGCAGGTCCACCGGCTGGGGCATTCCCTGGACTATCTGAGCATCGTTATCCTTTTCCATCCGAAAGGCGCGCAAGGCCATTGCCTGCCCGGTCTGGCCGGTCACCATCCCAACCACCTCCCCAACCTGGTTTAAAACCGGAGCGCCGACCGTCCCGGGGAGAACCGAAACGTCCAAAAGCAGGCTGCCGTCTTTCCGGAATTCCGCCACCGGGCCGAAGGAGGCCGAGGAGGATTTGGACAAACAGGAGGCCGGAACAATCACCAGTGAACCGGTTTTGAGTTCGGCGGCATTCCCAAAGGGAGCCGGGGTCAGATTTCCATCCTCTACTTTCAAAACCGCCAGATTGGACATCCGGTCGGTGGCGACCAGCCGGGCTTCCAGCTTCCGGCCGTCGGAGGTCTGAACGGTAAAGCGCAAGATTCCCTTTGGGTCATCGGGCAGTAAAACCGATTCGGGGGTGGAGATGATGGAGAAGAACTTCAATTGTTCGATGTCGGCCGTGGTGACTACGTGCTGGAGGTCAACCGCAATGCCCAAGGCAAGCGTAGAATGACGGGGGGAAACTTGTCCGTTATTCCGGCTGCCGGCCTCGCTTTTGACTTTTACTATGGACGGCTTGACTTTTTCGACCAGACCGGTCAGCCGCTCTTCGAGCGAGCCGGACTGACCAAAACCGGAAAGCGGAAAAAACAAAAACAGAAAAACAAAAGCCAAACGCTGCATACGGTCTCCTTCCATCGGTTCTTCTCCCCTCCTCCTGTTAAAGCAAACTTAGGCATTCCGCAAGTTTATACCCTATCTAATGGAGAGAGTTCCAGCAAAGGAAAAGAGCCATTCTTTACTCCGGGATGACCAAATTGTAAAAAAAGTGCTCTCAAACTTTCACATGCCTGCGTATATTATTTTATGCATCGCGAATTGACTTCTTAGGCGGCAGTAAGGGGAAAGCAGCATATGGTGTTTCGTAAGGTCATACCAGCCATAGGGATAATGTTAATTCTCATCGGACGACCAGACTGGCTTTTTGCCCAGTGCGCACGCTGGCAAAAACTCGATGTAGGGGTGGGCAATGCCCAGATTAATGGAGTTGCAATGTCCCCAAGCGGTCGCCATATCGTTCTGGTCGGACCCGGCCTTCTTCATTCAAGCGATGGTGGGGTAACTTGGGACTCGACCAATAATTGCTGTGGCCCAGGAAGAATAATGGACTTTGGAGACGAATCGCACCTTTTTGGAGTGGGCTCGAATCCTGGAAGCGGGTACGCCGCAGTTTATCAAAGTATCGATTATGGAATGTCTTGGTTTGTGAATGAGCTTCCTCAACATTTCATTTTTTTTAGTGAAGTCGACTTTGTTGATAGCGTGAATGGTTGGGCGACAGGAGACAAGGATTTTATCGTTACTACCAAAGATGGCTGGCAGACTTGGACTGCCCAATCCTATGGAATTCCGGGATATAGAGGAGGAGGGGTTAGTTTCATTGATTCTCTACACGGGTGGGTTGGAGGTGGATTGCAGGGAACGGATACGGCTGTTGTGGCCACTACCGATGGAGGCAATACTTGGAACCATTACTCGGCCGGGATTCCCTTTTTCAGCGGAGGCCATATCGATTTTGTAGACTCTTTGCACGGGTGGCTGCGAGCAGCAGGAAAAGGAGTTTATCACTCAACCGATGGCGGAAGAATTTGGGCAGAGCAGGGGACCTTCAGCTATTTTGGGGGAAGCGTAGGGAGGGTGCAGGCGGTGGATAGCTTGCATGCTTGGGTCTTTGGGGATTATTTTGCTCCCTATATCTGGAAGACCACCGACGGAGGCCAAAACTGGGAATTGGAATATAACGGCGCAGGAGGCACTTTGCTGGACGCGGTGATGGTGGACCGATGGCACGGTGTGGCGGTCGGCGATTACGGCACAGTTCTGATTTATTCGCCACAGGCGACGCTTGGCGACTTGAACGGCGATGGAGAAATAACAGTAACTGACGTTGTTTTAGAACTAAACAAAGTTTTTTTGAATCAGTCTTTTGTCTGCCCAGATCAAGCGGCCGACCTCAATTGTGATGCTACCTTTTCTCCCTCCGACGTCGTGCTACTCTTGAATCGGGTGTTTTTGGGAACTCCCTTACCTTGTACAAATTGAGAAAAAGGAGCACCAAAGACGAAGTTTGAACATTCAAAGCGTCGGAGTTAAAAACTTCGAGGCCTAATCCGGCCTCAAAACCTTGGGAGGAACAATGAAAGGAAAAGAGCTTTCTTTACTCCGGGATGACCAAATTGTAAAAAAAGTGCTCTCAAACTTTCACATGCCTGCGTATGTTATTTTATGCATCGCGATTTAACTTCTTGGGCGACAGTACCAAAGGAATCGAGGCACGATATTGCATAAGGTCGTATCAGTCATATGGATAGGAGCAGCGCTGATTCTTATTGAATTCTCCCAAGCAAAGTCAAAGTTCATTAATCCCGTCCAATTCCCGTCGGGTTGGATTATCCAGGCTGACAGTATTTCAGATGGTTTTAACGATATAGAAGCGTTGGATACCCTCACAGCATGGGTGGTCGGAGCCCTAAATTCAAAACCAGTGGTATTTCACACAACAGATGGCGGTTTGCAGTGGTTGCAGCAATCTGCAACGAGTTTATCTGATTGGCAAGCAACAGGTGTTAGTTTTCCTGATAAACGCCATGGATGGGTAGTGGGGACGTCAGAATTCTACTACTTAACGACTCTTGATGGTGGTCAGAGTTGGCAAGAATTAATATATCCAAATCGCTTCCGTGCTATTCAGGTACATTTTGTTGACAGCCTTACAGGCTGGATTGTAGGACATTTGGACACCATTCTTTACACTTCCGATGGCGGTCAAAACTGGTCAAAGCAGGTGGTAGGTAATTATAGGGGGAACTTACTTGACGTGCACTTTGTCAACTCATTATATGGTTGGGTGGCAGGAGGTAATGCATCGCCTGACAATTCATCACTCATCTTGAAAACCACAGATGGAGGCTCTACCTGGCAGAGATTCCCTGGTCTTTTCTCCCCTTCCCATGTTGCCGTTGACCTACTTGGTACGTCCAACGCTTGGTTTAGCGGATTCGTTGGCGGCTTCATTTTTACCTCAGACGGAGGAGCCACTTGGGAGGACACAACTTTACCGGGTGCGGGCAACAATAACTATACAGGCATAAGCTTTATTGACCCATTACGGGGTTGGGTAGTAGGTACAGGTGGTTTTCTGCGGGGGGAGATTCTTCGCACAATCGACGGCGGGCACTCTTGGTCATTTGAGGTAAAGGACAGCTTAGTCCCGCTCCGCCGGATTGCTATGCTCGATGATAGGCATGGCTGGGCAGTTGGAGAATACGGATTAATCTTGAAGTACGATCCACCCGTAGTCCTAGGCGATTTAAACTTGGATTCGCAAATCACTTCAGCGGATATAGTGCTCGAGTTGAACAGAGTTTTTCTTGGACAGGCATTTTTATCTCCCGAATTGTCAGGAGACGTTAACTGCGATAGTGCGTTTTCTCCTGCGGACGTTGTTTTATTGCTATTAAGGGTGTTTGTCCAATCGGATTTTCCATGCACTCGATGAAAGGTGGTGAAAAGGACGGAACGACTGTAAATTAAAAAATGACATCTCGAATCGAAATAGGATTCGGACTCGAAATTCAAAGACCGCTCCTAATTAGGAGACAGAGCTATCGGACACAATTCCCGGAGGCCTATCGGAAAGGAGCAAGCAATGAAAAAAGGAGCATCGGCACTTTTAATTGTACTCGCGTTAGTACTCGAAGCGAGCAATAGTTATGCCTCCAGCCTTGAGCAGCTCGAGGGTGTACAGGCATATCCCGCCTCACCGGATCCAACTTGGCCCAACTCGTATTTGATTGACAACTTTGAATACACAGACTCACCCCTCAGCAGCAATCATAATTGGAACGTATATGAGACAGATTCTGGGTATACTTTAGTCACTGAATTTGATGCCACATTGAATAGCCGTGTACTGCACGCTACCCCGGCTTCAGGGGGTCGTTTTGGAATCTACAGTCCAAAAAGTGTCGGGGGCATTGACGCTGCAGATCTGAATGTATGGAAAAAGTATCTCTATTTTTACCTAAAAACGTCATCCACGACATTCAATTTAATAATAAGAGTCAATCGACAGGATTGCGATGCCTTCGGAAAGTTTATAGTTTACCGTCTCACAAACGGCAACCCAAGTCGGTCTGGTGACTCTGTCATTATTCCTCTGGGAAGCGCCCTTGCAGACGGGCAGTGGCACGAAATCGTTCGTGACCTAAGCAATGACTTACACAAGGGATTCACGGGTGAGGCGCTTCAGACCCGAGTAGTCGCTCTTAGGGGCAATTTTTACCTTGATAGTCTGATTCTGCGAAATCGCGCGTTTGTGGAAGGATATTCGAACAAAGCCAGTATTAAACAGGGGGATCCGATTGAATTCAAAGTGAGCGTAAATCGTCCTGGTTCCCACACGTTTCGGATAGATTTCTATCGAGAAGGGGCAACGAGGGAATTTAAGTTCAGCACATCCCAAATATCTGCTTCGCAGGAACCTGTAACCGACTCTGCTTATCGGGTAGGCGCAGACTGGCCCACGAAGTATACGCTCGCAGGTTCCACAACCCAAAACTGGAAAAGCGGAATGTACGTCGCCAAACTGGTATCGGACCTGAATGATTCGTCGTTAATCCCTTTCGTGGTTCTTGCACAGACCTGCTCTGCCCCACCTAAATCTGCACAGGTATGTGGCTTATTTTTGACATCCAATCCGCATAGAATTCTGCGGGGGCTTTCATCCCCAGGGCGCTGTGCGGGGCGATTTGGTTGTAG
>Ga0184637_10000966_pt1 | contig 20142 bp, 17 predicted proteins | sample PLM3_127_b2_FD_133143 | JGI IMG/M metagenome (GOLD analysis project Ga0184637, IMG submission 133143) | Groundwater sediment microbial communities from an aquifer in East River, Colorado, USA - PLM3_127_b2 | ecosystem: Environmental > Terrestrial > Soil > Riparian zone | place: USA: East River... | reverse complement strand
GGACCCGCACGTTCGCTTCGCGGTGACGCTCCCCGGCTCACCGGGCGAGCTCGCCGCGTTCGCCGCCGAGGCCGCGATCTCGTTCGGGCTGATGCTCGTCGTGCTGTGCGCGTCGAACGCGCCGCGCACCGCGCGCTTCACCGGGCTCTTCTGCGGCCTGCTGATCGCGACCTACATCGCGCTCGAGGCGCCGATCTCGGGCATGAGCATGAACCCGGCCCGCACGCTCGGCTCGGCCGCCGGAGCGTCGCACTTCGCATCGCTGTGGATCTACTTCACCGCGCCTCCGCTCGGCATGCTGCTCGCGGCGGAGGTCTACCTGCGCGCGCGCGGAGCCGCGCGCGTGCACTGCGCGAAGCTGCACCACGAGAACAGCCAGCGCTGCATCTTTCGCTGCGGCTACCACGCCGCCTAGAGAGTGGGGATCGCCATGGAACGCTACGACGTGATCATCATCGGAACCGGCGCCGGCGGCGGAACCCTCGCGTGGAAGCTCGCGCCGAGCGGCAAGCGGATCCTGTTGCTCGAGCGCGGCGACTACGTGCCGCGCGAGAAGGACAACTGGAGCACGCGCGCGGTCAATCTGGAGGGCAAGTACGCCACCAAGGAGGAATGGCGCGACGGCGACGGCGCGCCGCTCCACCCGCACACCAACTACTGCGTCGGTGGCAACACCAAGTTCTACGGGGCCGCGCTGTTCCGACTGCGCCAGGAGGACTTCGGCGAGCTCAAGCACCACGGCGGTATCTCGCCCGCTTGGCCGCTCTCGTACGACGACCTCGAGCCCTACTACAGCGAGGCTGAGCACCTGTACCAGGTGCACGGCCAACGCGGGGAGGACCCGTTCGACCCGCCCGCTCGCGCGCCCTACCCGCATCCGCCGGTCAGCCACGAGCTGCGCCTCCAGCATCTCTCCGAGGACTTCGCCGCGCAGGGGCTGCGGCCGTTCCACACGCCGCTAGGCATCATGCTCGATGAGAAGACTCCGCAGCGCAGCCGCTGCATCCGCTGCTCCACCTGTGACGGCCACCCGTGTCTGGTCTCGGCCAAGTCCGACGCGCAGGTGGTGTGCGTCGACCGCGCGCTCGAGCACCCGAACGTGACGCTCGTGACCGGCGCGTATGTCAGCCGACTCGAGACCGACGCGTCAGGCCGCGCGGTGTCGCGCGTGGTCGTCGAGAAGGACGGCGCCACCGTCGCGTACGCGGCCGACGTGGTGGTGATCTCCGCCGGCGCGATCAACTCGGCGGCGCTCTTGCTCCGCTCGGCGAACGACAAGCACCGCCATGGGTTGGCGAACGGCTCCGACGTCGTCGGCCGCCATTACATGGGCCACATCAACTCGGTGCTGATGGCGGTATCGAAGTGCCCGAACCCGACCGTATTCCAGAAGACGCTCTCGGTGAACGACTTCTATCTCGGCTCGCCGGAGTGGGACTTCCCGATGGGCCACATCTCGTTCGTCGGCAAGCTCGACCGCGACACGCTGCGCGCGGGCGCCCCGAAGCTCGCGCCGGGCTTCGCGCTCGATCTGATGGCGCAGCACTCGCTCGACTTCTGGCTGACCTCCGAGGATCTGCCCGATCCCGAGAACCGCGTCACGCTCGATTCCGACGGGAAGATCGTGCTGCGCTACAAGCCGAACAACGAGGAGGGTCACCGGCGGCTGGTGAAGAAGCTCGAGGCGATGATGAAGGCGCAGCGACGCTGTGGGATCCACGGCAGCGAGTGCCACCAGGGGCTGTTCGCGCAGTTCACGCGACACCTGTTCCTCGAGCAGCGCATCCCGACTGCCGGCGTCGCGCACCAGAACGGCACGATCCGCTTCGGCCGCGACGTGAAGACGTCGGCGCTCGACGTGGACTGCAAGGCGCACGAGCTCGACAACCTCTACGTCGTCGACGGCAGCTTCTTCCCGTCGAGCGCCGCGGTGAACCCGGCGCTGACGATCATCGCGAACGCGCTGCGCGTCGGCGACCGGCTGCTGGAGCGGCTGCGGTGAGAGCGGCGCTCCAACGCTGCACTCTGCTCGCTCTTGCGATCGCGTTCGCGCTGGGCGCGGCGGCCGATGCGCCGGTGGCGGCGGTCGGCCCGGTCGGCATCACCGTGTCGGATCTCGACCGCGCGGTGGCGTTCTACTCCGACGTGCTCGGCTTCGAGAAGACGGCGGAGACGGAGGTCGCGGGCACCGGGTACGAGCATCTGGCGGGCGTGTTCGGGCTGCGCGTGCGCGTCGCCCGGCTTCGCCTCGGCGACGAGGCGATCGAGCTCACCGAATATCTCGCGCCGCGCGGTCGCCCGATCCCGGTCGACTCGCGCGGCAACGACCGCTGGTTCCAGCACATCGCGATCGTCGTCCGCGACCTCGACCGCACCTACGCGCTGCTGCGCGAGCAGCGCGTCGAGCACGCGTCGACGGGCCCCCAGCGCCTGCCCGACTGGAACCCCGCGGCCGGCGGGATCGAGGCGTTCTATTTCCGCGACCCGGACGGCCACTTCCTCGAGCTGATCGCGTTCCCGCCCGGGAAGGGCGACCCGCGCTGGCACAAACCCGGGCGCCGGCTGTTCCTTGGCATCGACCACACCGCAATCGTCGTCGGCGACACCGATGCGAGCCTGCGCTTCTACCGCGACGTGCTCGGGCTGCGCGTGGCCGGCACCAGTGAGAACTGGGGCACCGAGCAGGAGCACCTGAACAACGTGTTCGGCGTGCGGCTGAGGATCACCGCGCTGCGCGCGGAGCGCGGCCCCGGCGTCGAGCTGCTCGAGTACCTGACGCCGCGCGACGGCCGGCCGCGACCGCCCGACGCGCGCGCGAACGACTTGCTGCACTGGCAGACGGATCTCGTCGCGGCGGGCCCGCTCGCGCCGCTCGCCGAGCGCCTGTTCGCGGCGCGCGTCGCGTTCGTCTCTCCGGGCGTGACCGAGCTGCCCGAGAATCCGCTCGGCTTCCGGCACGGGATGCTCGTGTCGGACCCGGACGGCCACGCGCTGCGGATCCGAGACGCAGTCGATCGAGAGGAGAACTGAATGGCCGCTGAAAAACCCCGCCGCGCGCGAAGCGATGCCGACGCCGAGCAGGCCGAGGATCGCCGCCTCGTCGAGGACGCCACCCGCGCGCAGCACTGGAAGCGCTGGGGGCCCTACCTCGCCGAGCGCCAGTGGTCGACGGTGCGCGAGGACTACTCCGCCAACGGAACGTGCTGGGAGTATTTCCCGCACGATCACGCGCGCAGCCGCGCCTATCGCTGGGGCGAGGACGGCCTGCTCGGCTTCTGCGATCAGCGATCGCGGCTCTGTTTTGCGCTGGCGCTGTGGAATGGGCGCGACCCGATCCTGAAGGAGCGCCTGTTCGGCCTCACCGGACCCGAGGGCAATCACGGCGAAGACGTGAAGGAGCACTACTTCTATCTCGACTCGACGCCGACGCACTCCTACGCGCGCTCGCTCTACAAGTATCCCCAGGCCGAGTTCCCGTACGCGCGGCTCGTGGAGGAGAACCGGCGCCGCACCAAGACCGAGCCCGAGTTCGAGCTGGTCGACACCGGGGTTTTCGAAGAGGGGCGCTACTTCGACGTGTTCGCCGAGTATGCCAAGGGCAGCCCGAACGACGTCGCGATCCGGATCACGGTCCACAATCGCGGCCCGGAAGCGGCGCGGATCGACGTGCTGCCGACGCTGTGGTTCCGCAACACGTGGTCGTGGGGCCGCACCGGCGAGAGCTATCCGGGGAAGCCGGCGATGTGGGTGCAAGCGCCCGGAGGGCGCGCGCCGCGAGGCGCAGCCGAGCGAAGATCGGAAGGGTGGGACGACGCGACGATCGCGACCGAGCACGAAGAGCTCGGCCGCTTCCGCTTCGCCGCCGAGCCGGTGCGCGGCGCCGCCGCCCCCGAGCTGCTCTTCACCGAGAACGAGACGAACGCAGAGCGCCTGTTCGGAGCCACCAACGCGACTCGCTACGTGAAGGACGCGTTCCACCGCGCCGTGGTCGGCGGTGAGCACGACGCGGTCAACCCCGCGCGCACCGGCACGAAGGCAGCAGCCCGCTACACGCTCGACGTCCCCGCCGGCGGCAGCGTCGTGCTGCGGCTGCGGCTGTCGGCGGAGGACGAAGCGCCGGCGTCGCCGTTCGGCGCCGACTTCGACGCGCTGTTCGAGACGCGCATCCGCGAGGCCGACGCGTTCTACCGCGCGCTCCGCCACCCCGGCCAGACCGACGAAGAGGCGCACGTGGTGCGCCAGGCCTATGCGGGTCTCTTGAACTCGAAGCAGTTCTTCCACTACGTGGTGCGCGACTGGCTGGAGGGGGACCCGTCCCAGCCCGCGCCGCCGCCCGAGCGAGCGCGCGGCCGAAACAGCGATTGGCTGCACCTCCACAACCGCGACCTGATCTCGGTGTGCGACAAGTGGGAGTATCCGTGGTTCGCCGCGTGGGACCTCGCGTTCCACATGATCCCGTTCGCGAAGGTCGACCCGGTCTTCGCGAAGCAGCAGGTCCTGCTGTTCCTGCGCGAGTGGTACATGCACCCGAACGGGCAGCTGCCCGCCTACGAGTTCGCGTTCGGCGACGTGAACCCGCCGGTGCACGCGTGGGCGGCCTGGCGGATCTACAAGATCGAGGCGCCGGCCGGAAAGCGCGACCGCGAGTTCCTGCGCCGCGTGTTCGACAAGCTGGTGATCAACTTCACGTGGTGGGTGAACCGCAAGGACCTCGAGGGAAACCACCTGTTCGCCGGCGGCTTCCTCGGCATGGACAACATCGGCGTGTTCGACCGCTCGCAGGCGCTGCCGACCGGCGGCCACCTCGAGCAGGCCGACGGGACGGCGTGGATGGCGTTCTACTGCGCGACGATGCTGTCGATGGCGCTCGAGCTGGCGGTGGAGGACCCGGTCTACGAGGACATGGCGTCGAAGTTCTTCGAGCACTTCGTCGCGATCGTCGACGCGATCAACGCGCTCGGCGGCCACGGCTTGTGGAACGAGGCCGACGGCTTCTATTACGACCAGCTCCACCTGAACGACCAGCACATCGCGATGCCGATCCGATCGATGGTGGGCCTGATCCCGCTGCTCGCCGTCGAAGTGCTCGACGACGACGTGCTCGATCGGCTGCCGGCGTTCCGCAAGCGGATGGAGTGGTTCCTCGCCAACCGCAGCGAGCTCGGCCGCCATGTCTCGTACTGTGACGCCGGCTCGCACGGGCACCGGCTGCTCGCGATCCCGTCGAAGGAGCGCCTGACGCGGATCCTGCGCGTGCTGCTCGACGAGAGCGAGTTCCTGTCGCCGCACGGCATCCGGTCCGTGTCGCGCGCGCACGCCGAGCGGCCGTTCGTGCTGCGCACGAACGGCCACGAACACCGCGTCGAGTACGTGCCCGGCGAGTCCACCACCGGGCTGTTCGGCGGCAACTCGAACTGGCGCGGCCCGATCTGGTTCCCGATCAACTTCCTGCTCGTCGAGGCGCTCGAGCGCTATGCGCATTTCTACGGCGACTCGCTGCAGGTGGAGTGCCCCACCGGCTCCGGCCGGCACGTGCCGCTCTCCGCGGTCGCGCAGGAGATCGCGCGCCGGCTCGCGTCGCTGTTCCTGCCCGGCCCCGACGGCGCGCGGCCGTGCCACGGCGCGGATCGGCGCTGGGCCGACGACCCGCACTGGAAGGATCTGTGCCTGTTCCACGAGTACTTCCACGGCGACGCGGGCAGGGGCCTCGGCGCGAGTCATCAGACCGGCTGGACCGCGACGGTGGCGCCGCTGATCGAGGGGCTCGCGAAGAGCCGCTGATGTGAGCCGCTCGCGCAGCAGCGCGCTGCTGCTGGCCCTTTCGTGCCTGGGCTTCGCGAGCCTCGGGCTGCCCGAGGATCAGCGGAGGATGGACAGCACATTCGCGTAATCGTCGGTCCAGAGCGCCGCGCCGGAGTCCGGCGATCCGGCCGGCGCCGGCGTCGCCTTGCTCGCGAGCGCGTCGAAGGTGCCCGGCTTCGCGCTGAGCAGCATCCACTGCGCGGCGGTGATTCCACCCTCGAGGTCGTAGGGCGAATCGATCCGGATCGCGTGCATGCCGTTCGCCGCGCCGAGAGCGCGGACCACCGATTCGAAGTCCAGGAACTTGTTGGAGATGTTGACCGCGAGGACGCCGTCGTCCTTCAGATGCCTGCGGTAGAGCGCAAAGGCCTCCGCGGTGATCAGGTGGATCGGCGGAGAGTCGCCGTTGAACGCGTCGAGCACGAGCAGGTCGAACTCCTGATCGGGCTCCGCCTCGAGCGCGAGCCGCCCGTCGCCGTCGACGATCTCGATGTCGGCGGCTGTGTCGCGCAGGTAGGTGAAGCTCTCGCGCGCGATCCGCACCACGCCGGGGTTGATTTCGTAGAAGCGGAAACGATCCCCGGGCTGGCCCCACGCCGCGATCGTCCCGATCCCGAGCCCGACGATTCCGGTGTGGAGCGGCCGCCGCGGCGCGAGCAGCGAGAAAGCGTCGGCGACCCCGGTGCCCGCTCCGAAGTAGCTCGTGATCACGCGCTGTCGCTCTTCGGGCTGGATCCACTGGAAGCCGTGGATGATCCCGCCGTGTCCCAGCAAGCGGACCGTGCCGGGCGGCTTCGTGCTCGGCGCCTCGAAGAGCTTCAGCACACCGAAGAAATCGCGCGACGACGCGACGGTGAACGTCAGAGATTCGGTGTGCAGATGCTTCAGGTCGAAACCCAGCGCGGCGACGCCGACGCCGAGCAGCACCCATGCCCAGCGCGGCCTGCCCCGGTGCAGCGGGGAGGTGGAGTCCGCGTAGTGGGAGAGCAGGGCCAGGATCGGGCACACAAAGAATCCGACGTGCAGCTCGAAGAAGCCCTGGAAGAGATGGGGCGCCACCAGGCCGACGAACGCCCCGCCGAGCGCGCCGCCCGCGGAGAGGGCCAGGTAGAAGCCGGTCAGGTAGCGCGGGTCCGGCTTCGCGAGCGCGAGCTCGCCGTGGCAGACCATGCAGCAGACGAACAGCGCCGTCGAATAACCGCAAATCTGGAGCCACGCGACGGTGTCGGTCTCCGAGCGCAATAGCACGCACACACCGGCGAGCGACAACGCCATCGCCGCGAGGAAGATCCGGCGGGAGTACACCTGCGGCCACTCGAAGCAGACGATGAAGCTCAGCAGATAGACGCTGAGCGGCAGCACCCAGAGGAACGGAATGCTCGGCATGCCCTGGCAGAGGTGGTTGGTCACCGAGAGCAGGAGCAGGCTCGCGCACGCGGGCAACGCGAGCCACAGAAAACGCGACACCGGGCTGGGTCGCGCCACCGTGCGCTCGGGTGCGGGCGAAGGCTCGGTCTGTCCGCTCGGCGGCGCGAGCGACGAGAACCCACACAGCGCGCACGAGACGACGAAGATCGCGAACCCACCCGCCCAGATCCAACCCTGGGTGGTGCGCGTGAACCACGGCTCGAACAGGAACGGATAGGTCACGAGCGCGAGCATCGAGCCGAGATTCGACAGCGCGAACAGGCGATAGGGGGAGCTATTCGGGAACGAGCGATGGAACCACGCCTGGGTCATCGGGCCGGTCGACGAGAGCAGCAGGTAGGGAAGGCCTACCGCGGCTCCGAGCAGCAGGAAGATTCCTCCCATCGAGTGGCTCCCCGGCTCCGGCTTCCACTCGCTGCCCGGAGCGATCGGCAGCAGCGCAAGGCAGGCGACGAGCAGCAGCGTGTGAAGGATCGCCTGGGCTCGCGGCGCGAGGTAGCGGACGAGCAGATGCGCGTAGAGGTAGCCGGCGAGCAGACCGCTCTGGAAGAAGATCAAGCAGCCGGTCCAGGCCGATGGCAGACCGCCGTACCACGGGATGATGAACTTCCCCATCAACGGCTGGATCTGGAACAGCAGGAACGCGCCCAGGAAGATCGTGGCGGCGAACGGAATGCGACCGGCGATGGCTCGGTCCTCCTCCGCCGAAACTGCCGAGTCGAGGCTCGTCACGGGGCGGAACGTAGCGCGAGGTTCACCAGCACCGTGCGCAGCGCCGGAAACTCCTCCTCGTTCCACGCGGCGACGAATCCGCCGCTGGGTGATGCCACCACCGCGGGACCCGAGGCGTGCACGCCTCGGGACAGGACGAGCGTCGGACCGAGGCGGCGGTCGCCTGCCACCACGGCGCGCGCGGCGATCTCGCTGCGCACAGGGGTCTGGCGCTCCCAAAGAACGACGCCCGCGCCGTCCGCGCCGATCGCGAGCGCGACGCGATCGGGGAGCGAGCCGTCGCCGTCGTGCAGCGCCGTTGGCGCGCCGAAGCCGCCCGCGTTGCCGGTCGCGAGCCAGAGCGCGGGCTGCCCCGCGCTGCCCTCGCTGTACCACGCCACCAGCGCGCGGTCGTCCGGCGCGAACGCGAGCGCTCCGCCCCGGTGCGGACACGCGTCGAGCGCCCAGCCGTCTTCGCAGACGCGCCCGGCCGGCGCGAAACGCAGCCCGCCGTCGCGCGACCGCGCGAACACCATGTCGCGCACGCGGCCGGGAAACTCGTCGCGCCACAGCACGCCGGCGCGGCCCGCGGCGTCGACCGCGACTGCGATGCGACAGCACGGGCAGGTCTGCTCGCCGAGCGACGTGACCAGGCCGGCGGCGCCGTCCACCACGCGCACGACCCGGGTCGCCGCCCCCGGCCCGGCGTCCGACTCGATCCACGCGGCGATCACGGCTCCGCCGGCGTCCGCGGCGATCGACTCGAAGCCGCGCGAGCCCGGCTCGTCTTCGTGCAGGCGCAACGGTGCGGCGAACGAGCGCCCGCCGTCCGAAGAAGTGGCGAGCACCAGATCCGACGCGAACAGTGACGCGCCCTCGTCGCGGCGCGGCGACGACCAGCTCACGTGCACGCGCCCGCCCGTGGCGACGGCGAGCCCCGGCGCCTGGTGGCTGCCTGCAACCGGTCGCTCGGCGGGATCGACGCGCACTGGCGCGGCGTCGCCCGAGGCGAACGACGCGCTCTGGACGCTCGCGCCGCGTTCGTCGCGCCGGATCCACGCCAGATGCGGCGTGCCGTCGGGCGCAACCGCCAGCGCGGGCTCCGAAACGTGCGCGGTGTGCGGCGCGCCCGGGTGCACCAGCTCGTGGCGCTCTTCCACGCGCGGTTCGAGCGCGAGCCTGCCCGCATCGCAGCCGGCGATTGCAACCCCGGCTGCCACCGCCGCGAACCCGATCCGCATCATCGCCAGCGCCATTCGAGCCCTCCGAACACTCCCCGCCCGTCGCCCGGTTCGAAATAGCGGCGGTCGCCCGCGTCGACCACCACCGACGACGCGTAGTCACGGTCGCCGAGGTTGCGCCCTTCGACGAACAGCGTGACGCCGCTCGCCGAGTGGTGGTAGCCGGCGCGCAGGTTCCACAACAGGTAGGACCCCGCCGAGTCGACGTTCGCGCTGTCGACGAACCAGCGGCGCGCCACCCACTCGACCTGCGGCGCGAGCCACAGCCCAGCGTCGTGCTGCCAGCGCAGCGCCGCGGTCACGAAGTGGCGCGGCGCGCCGGGCAGCTCGTTGTTTCCGAACGCGTCGTCTCGCACGAAGTGGAAGCGCGAGTAGGTGTAGGAAGTCTCCGCGCGCAGCTCGCCGCCGCCCGAACCGCCGAACGGCGCCGCGAGGTCGCTCGCGAGCTGGATGTCGAGCGCGACCTCCGCGCCCCAGTGGCGCGAGCGATCGATGTTCTCGTAGCTCGGAATGGTGAAGAAGCCGCTCGAGTGCAGGACGTTCACGTTGCGGATCTCGTCCTCGAGCTCGATGTCGAAGATTGCGACATCGAACAAGAGCCGCTCGCCGGCGCTCCCGCGCGTGCCGAGCTCGAACTGCCAGGCGCGCTGCGGGTCGAGCGCGTCGAGATCGAGCACGCCGCTTGCGTTGCCGGGTGCGGTCAGCTCGAATATCACGCCCGGCTCGACCGCATAGCCCGCGTTTCCGTAGAGCTCGGCGCCGGGGACGACGCGCCAGATCGCACCGAGCGACGGGGCCACGAACAAGTAGTCCACCGAGTCGCGCTCGCCAGCCCGCTTGTCGGCGACGCGGCGCCACGCCCACTGACCGCGCGCACCGCCGACCAGCGAGATCGCCTCGGTCACGCCGAGGTCTTCGGCGAGGTAGAGCGAGACGTTGGCCGCCTCGCCGAGCTGGCGGGAGTCGGTCGGCCCGCGATGACCGCCGTTGTTCGCGAAGATGCTCTGCGGCTGGCGCGTGTAGGCGAGCTGGACACCCGCGTCGAAGCGGCTCGGAAGCTCCCCGATCGGATCTGCCGACACGGCGCGCAGCTCCGAGCCGGCGTTCCAGGTCTGGTTGTCGATGATGCCGAACGCGAGCGGGTGGTAGAGGTCCTGGAAGCTGGTCTGGGTCTGCCAGTCTACGCGCAGCGCGTCGCCGACCGGCAGCGAGAGCGTGATCGCGCCGCGGCCGTACTCGAAGTCGCGCGCCTCGTCTTGCTGCTCGCTCGCGACATTGGCCCGGCTCGGCGCGGCGTGCAGCTCGCCGTGGTCGAGCGCGCCCGGCAGCTCTTGGCGGTTGCGCACCGCGTTCACGTCTATGCGCAGCGCGGCGCCACCGTCGAAGCTGCGGCCGAACGAGCCGTACAGGCGCTGGCGATCCTGCTCGGCGTGCTCGCGATAACCGTCCTGCTGCGTGTGCGAGAGCGCGAGGAAGCCATCCGATACGCCGCCGTCGTACGCAGCGGAGCCGTAGCTCTTCCAGAAGCCGAACGACCCACCTTCGCTGCGCAGGCGCAGCGGCGGGGCGTCGCGCCCGGTCTGGGTGACGATGTTCAGCGCACCGCCCAGCGCGTTGCCGCCGTAGCGCAGCGAGCTGGCGCCCTTGTAGACCTCGACGCGCTTCGCCGCGAGGAACTCGAAGACCTCGACGTCGCTGAAGCCGTCGGCGTTCTGGAACGGAAAGCCGTCGAGCAGCACGTTCACGCCGCGCGTGTGGAAGTTGTTGCGCAGGCCCGAGCCGCGGATCGAGATCTGCGGCTCCTCGCCGGTGCCGCGCGAGCGCACGTAGACGCCCGGAACCGACTCGAGCACGTCTTCGAGCGAGGCCGCCCGCGTGCGCTCGATGCTCTCCTCGGGGACCAGTGCGACACCCCCCGGTGTGCGCCGGATCGCCTCGAGGGCCTCCTCGGCGCTCTGGTCGCGCTCGAGCTCGAGCCGGCGACCCCTGACGATCATGGTGTCGGGCACCGGCGGCTCGTCGCCGGGCGCCGGCTCCGGCTCCTCGGCCGCAAGGTGCGGCGGGGCCAGGCACACGATCGCGAGCGCGATCAACGCGGCGTGAGGCACGCGCATGGAGACTCCTGTCAACACGGCCGAAACGAGCGCTCGCACGCGCCGCGCGGCGGCCGCACCGGTCGTGCGGCACCCGCGCGCCGTGCGCGCGCGATCCCAGGAAGCCGGTCAGGCGGCTAGCGGGACGTGATCGGGCGGTGTGGGCGGGACGACGATGAGCCGCAAGCCCGCCGCGGCGATCAGGGCGCGCTCGGGCGCGCACAGCGAACCGACGGAGGCCAGCAGCAGCGCCGGGCCCGTGCGCGCGGTGACACCGCCGGGCGGCGTGGCCGTCCCGCATCCGCACGGACAGCGATTCTCGAGCCAGGTCGAGGGGCCGGGATCGGAGCTCGCGCGCCGGTGCGCGTGCCCGGGGCAGGGACCGGCGTGATCGCCACCGAGCGCCGGCCCGGCATCCAGCGCCGCCGTCGTTGCGGCATGGACCGCGCGGATCGGCGCGTGCTCCGCGCCCGGCGCCGTCGTGCACGGCACCGCCGCCGCGGCGAGCAGGCTCGCCGCCAGCGCGATCGCTCCGCAGCGCGCGAACGGGGTCATCACGGCCGAGGCAGCCTCGCACAACCGGCGCGGGCCCTGCAACCGGCGCCTGCTATCGTCGCGCTCCTCATTGCACGCGCGTACGCGACGTACCCGAGAGAGGTGTCCATGGCTGCCAAGAAGAACGCGAAGAGGAAGTCGAAGAAGACCGGAAGCGGGAAGAGCGGGAAGGCGAGCCCGCGCGCGAAGACCGCGCGCGGGCCGGCGTCGGCCCGGAAGGCGAGTGCGAAGCGGCCGGCGACGAAGAGCGCTTCGCGGCCGGCGCGAAGCGGCAACGGCGCGGCCGAGCCGATCGAAGCGCTGCGCTCGATCGCCAAGTCGTTCGCGGCGCGCCTGCTGCGCTGATCCGGAACGGTCGGGGGATGAGTCGGGGCAGCGCGGCGGTGTTCCGGATCGCGTCCGCGGCGTGGGTGTCCGGGCTGCTCGCCGCTGCGTGTGCGGCGCCCGAAGCGGCCCACGCGCAGCCGGCTCCGGACCCGAAGAACCGCGTGAGCTTCTCGGTGGAGCGGTCGCGCGACGTGGCGAACGACTGGATCACCGCGGCGATCGGCACCAGCGACGAGGACAGCGACGCCGCTCGGCTGGCGGACCGCGTCAACCAGACGATGGATTGGGCACTCGGCGTTGCGAAGTCGGCGCGCGGGGTCGAGGTGAAGAGCGGCGGCTACGAGACCCACCCAGTGCACGACGAGAAGGGCAAGATCGCGCGCTGGGGCGCGAGCCAGGATCTGATCCTCGAAGGCAGCGACGTCGACGCGGTCAGCGAGCTGGTCGGGAAGCTGCAGAGTCGGCTGCTGTTGCGGTCGATTGCGTTCAGCGTGTCACCGCAGACGCGCCGCTCGGCCGAGGACGCGCTGATCGGCGAGGCGCTCGCGGCGTTCTCGGAGCGGGCGAAGCGCGTCCAGGCGGGTCTCGGCGCACGCGACTACGAGCTGGTGTCGCTCTCGATCCAGACTCCGGGCGGCGGCGGTCCGATCCCGGTGTACGCGCGCGGCGCGATGATGATGGAGGTGGCCGCGCCGACGTTCGAGAGCGGCCAGAGCGAGCTCTCCGTCCACGTCGACGCGACGATCGAGCTAGAGGATTAGTTAGTAGGGTGGGCAAACCTCTTCGTTTGCCCACCGGGTGCGTTCCGCGTGGGCACGGCCTGCGGCCTTTGCCCACCCTTAAGGCCTCAGCGAACCGCGCAGTGCTCCGCGGCGCCGCTCCAGGAAGCCGCGCACTGCCGGATCGCGTTCCAGCCCGATCGCCCGCTCGTAGGCGCGATCAGCCGCGTCTGCGTCGCCGGTGCGCGCGAGCAGCCCGGCGCGCGCCGCCCAGTAGGGTTGATAGTCGGCGAGCCGCCGGTCGTCCGCGAGCGCGTCGAGCGCTGCGAGGCCGGCGTCGGCTCCGCGCGTCTCCGCGACCGCGATCGCGCGATTGACCGCCACCACCGGCGAGCCGGTCATCGCGAGCAGCGCGTCATAGATGCGCTCGATCGCCGGCCAGTCGGAGCGCCCGGTCAGCCGGCGAACGACATGGGCCGACTGCACTGCCGCCTCGAGCTGATAGCGGCCGGTCCCGGCCATCGCACTGGCACGCGACAGCAGCGCCTCGGCCTCCTCGATCAGCGGTGTATTCCACGCGGCCGGATCCTGATCCGCGAGCGCCACGTATTCGCCGCGCGCGTCGCGTCGGGCGGCGCGCCGCGCCTGCGCATAGAGCAAGAGCGAGAGCAGACCCAGCGCCTCTGGCTCGTCCGGCAACAGCTTTGCTGTGAGCCGACCCAGCCAGATCCCCTCCTCGGCGAGGTTGCGGCGGCGGACCTCGGTGCCGGCGGGATCCGACCAGCCTTCGGCGAACGCCGCGTAGATCGCGTCCAGCACCGCGTCGAGACGCGCGGCAAGATCCGCGCGGTCGGGCACCCGGAGCGGAATGCCGGCCTCGCGGATCTTCTTCTTCGCGCGCACCAGCCGCTGGCTCATCGTCGCGGGCGAGACGAGGAAGGCCGAGCCGATCGCGGCCGCGTCGAATCCGAGGATCGTCTGCAGGATCAGCGGCGCGCGGATGCCGGGGTCGATCGCGGGGTGCGCGCACGCGAACATCAGCGACAGGCGCTCGTCCGGCATCGCCGTCTCCCGTGCGGCGGCGGCCTCGATCTCGTCGGCGATCAACCGAAGATGATCACCGGCGTCCTCGGCGCTGCGCCGCCGCCGCGCCGCGTCGATCCACTTGCGCCGCGCCACTGTCGACAACCACGCCTCGGGATTCCTCGGCACGCCGTTCGCCGGCCAATCGACGAGCGCGGTCGCGAATGCGTCGGACAGCGCGTCCTCCGCGCCGGTGACGTCGCCGGTGCGGGCCGCCAGCCACGCGACCAGCTTGCCGTAGCTGTGCCGAGCCACGTCCTCCGCGGTCTCGCGCGCGAGCCGATCACCCTCTCGCCCCATCGCGGCATCCGGTGCTATGTCGGCCAGATCGGACGCACCTCGTGAATTAACCGGCCGTGCTCTTCTGCGCGTCGGCTTCGGCCGTGGCCGCGAGCGACGCCAGGCCTTGCTCGAACGGACCGCCCACCATCTCATCCATGCTCATCAACAGCCCGAGCGCCTTGCCGACGAAGCCGTTGGCGCCGTCCATGTGCCAGGTCACGCGGGTGGCCCCTGCGGTCGGGACCAACGTGAACAGGATGTGATTGGTTGCCTCGATCGGCGCCAGCATCTCGAGCCTCATCTCGATCTCGTGGTCTGGCTTCACCGCGGTGATGGTCAGGCGTCCCTTGCCCATCTGCGGGCCCTCCCACGACGAGCGGGAGCCCACACCGACTTCGGGCCCCTCGTACGCGACCTTCATCTGCGGATCCATCCGGACCCAAGGCGACCATTTGTCCATCGCGCGCAGATTCTGGATGTGACCGTAGACGATCGCGGGCGGCGCCTCGATCGTGGCCGAGCGCTCGATCGCAAACGACGCCGGCTGCATTGCGATCACGGCGACAAGGACCACGACGATCGCGCCCAAACCCAGCGCAATTCGCTTCCACATCGACATTCCCTCCAGGCCGCGTCGCTGCGACACGCGCGGGCGAAACGACCGGATAACTAACGTCTCTTCTACGGCGGACGAGGTCGCCACCGGGGAACCGAGAGTCGGCGAGATCCGCCGCGCGCGGAAGGTCCAGTTTCGCGCCGAAACCAAGGGCCACCCGCGGCCGCGCCAAATCGACACTACAGCGGCCAGACCGGGCGGACCTCGACCCGACCGCGGCTGGCGCTCGGGCAGCGCGCAGCCCACGCGAGCGCGGTGTCGAGATCGGGCACGTCGATGAGATGGAACCCACCGAGCTGTTCCTTGACCTCGGCATAGGGTCCATCGATCACGTGGGTCGCGCCATCGGCCACGCTCACACGGGTCGTCGCCCCGACCGCCCTCAGGCGCTCCCCGACGACGTAGATCCCCGCCTTCTGCATCGCTTCGACGTACGCGGCGCAGGTGGGCATCCGTTCCTCCATCATCGCGACGCGCTCCGCGTCGTCCTCGTGGATCAGCAGCATGTATTTCATGAGTTCTCCCTCACCGATTGCTAGCCGCCGGCCATGGCGCCGAGGATCACGAACGGCTCGGCACCAGTCACCACAGCGCCGGGCAGCGGGGCGTCGGCCGGCTCGTGGGAGAGATCCTCTCCGCCCGCGAAGAACCGCACGAACGCGCGGCGCCGCTGCGTCGCGTGATCGCGGATCGTCCCGCGCAGCATCGGATAGCGGGCCTCGAGCGCGTCGAGCACCGAGCGCTGCGTTGCCGCACCGCGGACGTCGAGCGACACCTCGCCGTCGACGCGCGCGAGCGTCCGCAGATGGGCCGGAAGTGCGATCCGGATCATCGCAGCGTCTGGACCTCGACGGACAGCACCGCCGGCAGATCGCGGACGATCGGAACCCAGCGATCGCCGGCGTCGGCCGACGCGTACACCTGCCCGCCGGTGGTCCCGAAGTACACGCCGCACGGGTCGAGCGCGTCGACGGCCATCGCGTCGCGCAGCACGTTCACGTAGCAGTCGCGCTGCGGCAGACCGTCGGTCAGCGCCTGCCACTCGTCTCCGCCGGTTCGGCTGCGATACACGCGCAGCTTGCCCTCGGGCGGAAAGTGCTCCGAGTCGCTCTTGATCGGCACGACGTAGATCGTCTCCGGCTCGTGCGCGTGCACCTCGATCGGGAACCCGAAATCGCTCGGCAGGTTCCCGCTGACCTCTCGCCACGAATCGCCGGCGTCGTCGCTGCGCATCACATCCCAGTGCTTCTGCATGAACAGCACGTTCGGACGCGACGGGTGCGCCGCGATCCGGTGCACGCAGTGGCCGACCTCGGCCGTCGGGTCGGGGATCTGCTCGGAGCGCAGGCCGCGGTTGATCGGCCGCCACGTCTTGCCAGAATCGTCGCTGCGGAACGCGCCCGCCGACGAGATCGCGACGGTGATCCGCGCGCGATCGATCGGATCCAGCACGATCGTGTGCAGGCACATTCCGCCGGCGCCCGGCTGCCACGAGGCGCCCGAGCCGTGGCCGCGCAGCCCGGGCAGCTCCTGCCACGTCTTCCCGCCATCGCTCGAGCGGAACAGCGCGGCATCCTCGACGCCTGCCCAGACCGTGTCCGGATCGTCGAGCGACGGCTCGAGATGCCAGACGCGCGCGAACTCCCACGGGTGCGGCGTGCCGTCGTACCACTGGTGCGTGCCGGGAACGCCGTCGTACGCGAACTCGTTGCCGACCGGCTCCCAGTTCTTGCCGCCGTCGTCGGAGCGCTGGATCAGCTGCCCGAACCAGCTCGTGCACTGCGACGCGTACAGCCGATCCGGGTCGGCCGGCGAACCCTTGACGTGGAAGACCTCCCAGCCCGCAAAGTGCGGGCCACTGACGTCCCACCGCTGGCGCTTTCCGTCCGACGTCAGCACGAACGCGCCCTTGCGCGTCCCGACCAGAACTCGTACCTGGCTCATCTGCTCCTCCTTCCGGTGCCTCGAGGGATTGTCGCGCCCGACGCCGGGCCGGCAAATCGGGCGCCACCCCGATGACGTTCGGACCCGGCCGGATTCGACCGGGCGGTCGTTGCCGCGCGCGACTGTGCGCGCGCTCCGGAGGAATCGCGCGCCCCACGGGTGCTGCCGCGGCGGCGACCCTGGACCCTCGGGTCAACGATCCCCGGTTGGCGAGCGCGGCGCGCTCACAAGAGGCCCGGAAACTGCCCGCCATCGAGCAACACGCTCTGACCGGTGATGAAGCCCGCGTGCGTGCTGCACAGGAACGCGCACGCGGCGCCGAACTCGGCGGGCGTGCCGAAGCGCTGCGCGGGAATCTGCTTCCGCATGCCTTCGCGCACGTCGTCGAACGGGCGCTTGCTCGCGGCGGCAAACTTCTCCTGGTTCGAGCGCAGGCGGTCCGTGTCGAACTGACCGGGTAGCAAGTTGTTGAGCGTGACGTTGTGCGCCGCGACGTCGCGCGAGAGCCCGCTCACGAAGCCAGTCAAACCGGCGCGGGCGCCGTTCGAGAGCCCGAGCAAGGCGACCGGCGACTTCACCATGTGGCTCGTGATGTTCACGACGCGCCCGAAACGGCGCTCGATCATGCCGTCGAGCGTCGCGCGGATCAGCTCGATCGCGCTCAGCATGTTCGTGTCGAGCGCGCGGATCCAGTCTTCGCGCGACCAGCTGCGGAAGTTCCCGGGCGGCGGGCCGCCGGCATTGTTCACCAGGATGTCGGGGCTGGGACACGCCTCGAGAATCGCGCGCCGGCCTTCCGGAGTCGCGACGTCGGCAACCACGGCCTCCACCTTCGCCGCCGACTGCGCCGCGATCTCGCGCGCCGCACGCTCCAGCGCATCCGCGCTTCGCGCGGCGACGAAGACGTGCGCGCCTTCGCGCGCGAGCGCCTCGGCGCAGCCGCGCCCGAGCCCCTTGCTGCCGCCGCACACGATCGCGCGGCGTCCCGCGATACCGAGGTCCATGACGAGCGCTCCTTCGAGTTCTACAGAATGAAGCTGATCTTGCCGACGTCGCGCAGCGACTCGAGGTCGAGGATCGCGCGGCGGTGTTGGATGCGGAGCCCGGAGCTGCGGCGCAGGAGCTCGTACTCGTAGCGGCCGACGTAGGTGGCCACCTGGTTCGACCGCATGCGGTAGACGACGAAGTTGGCCGTCACCCAGGCGCGCGCGGCGTCGGTCTTGCGGATGCGCACGTTCGCGAGCAGCCGCCGCGTTCGCGCGCGCGGGTTCTCGGACCACGTCGTCTTGCCGAGCAGCTGCTCGACCCGCGAGCGCAGGCGCGCGGCGTCGTCGGCGATCAGGAACAGCGTATCGCTCGGATCGGCATCGGGTGCGTCCGTCGACGGCACGCTGTAGGTGGCATCCTCGGTGAACAGCGCGAGCCACTCGTCGAGCCGCCACTCGTCGAGCAGCGCGGCCTCGGCGAACAGAAAATCTTCGATCTCCGCGCGCGAGAGGTCGGCGGCGCACAGCGCGGACGCGGCGCTAGCGAGCGGCGACACGGCGCGCCTCCGCGAGCGACGACACGTTCGGCGTGATCCGATCTTGCCAGTGCCGCCAGAACGCGCGCATCTGAAGCTCTCCGGTGATCGGCGGCTCGGGTGTGCCGGTGTCGCGAGAGATGTCGTTCCATTCCTCCGGAGTTGTCGCGTAGCCGCGGTGGCACGACTCGAGCGCCTCGATGTCGTCCGGCGTCGCAAAGCCGCCGGGTCCGAGGAACGTCAGGAAGTTCTCGAGGCGATGACGGCGGTGCTCCACGGCTTCGCCGCGCGGAGCGAGCGACCACGCCTCCACGTTCATGCGTCCCGGCGCGAGCGGATGGAACGTGCGGACTGTGATCGCCATGATGTCGTTGATCACGAGGTTCGGGAAGATTCCGAGGTTCCGGCTCGTCGTCGCGATGCGGTGCGCGCGGTCGGCGCCGAGGCGCGCCTCCAGCTTCGCGCGGATCTCGCCGATCTCGGGGGCGAGCGCGTCGCCGAACGAGGGCACCCAGTGTGCGATCGGCCGCCCCCACGGCGCGGTGTACTCCACCACGGCGTGTCCGTTGCCGAGCTCGCGCGCGCGATCCCAGCGCTGCCCGGCCGGCGCGCCGAAGGCGCCCGTCCCCGCCAGATACTTCAAGTAACGGGTGTGGGCGATCTGCGCGTGATAACCGTCGTAGCTGTTCTCGACCAGCAGCTTCCAGTTTGCGTTGATCGCGTAGGACTGCGTGCCGCCGACGATCTCCATGCCGAGCTCGGACTGATCCGCGACGAGATCGAGGTATTCCAGCGCGCCCGCGAGATACTCCCGCAGCGGCGCGACGTTCGCGTCGAAGCTGACGAAGAAGAAACCCCGATACGACTCGAGCCGCGGCGCCTCTCGCAGGCGCAGCTTCTCGCGCGAGAATCCCCCCGAGTACGCCTCTTCGCCCGGCACGCCGATCAGGCGCCCGTCGTTGGCGAAAGTCCAGCCGTGATAGAAGCACTGGAAGCTGTTCGCGTTTCCGCCACGCTCGCGGCACACCTCGGCGCCGCGGTGCGTGCAGGAGTTGAGCAGCGCGCGCACGACACCGTCCTTGCCGCGAACGAACACGATCCGCCGCGCAGCCAGCTCGCGTGTCCGGAAATCACCGGGCAGCGCCACCTCCGACTCGTGCCCGAGATAGAGCCAGCACCGGTCGAAGATGCGCGCGCGCTCGGCCTCGAGCACCTCGGGGTCGAGAAACGCACCGCGCTGCACGCGGAAGAGTCCGTTCTCGGCGTCGTCGTCGATGTAGCTGTTTCGGATGCCCATCGCTTTGCTCCCCCCGGCGCGCGGCTTCAGCCGCGCGCGGCGCCGGCGCCCATCAGGTCCCGGCTGATCGTCATGCGCATCACCTGCCCCGAGCCTTCGAAGATGTCATAGATCTTCACGTCGCGATGCCACTTCTCGACCAGGTACTTCTCCGAAGCGCCGTCGGGCCCCATGATCTGAAGCGAGCGGCGGATCACGCGCTCTGCGACCGGCGGACCGTACGCCTTCGCCGCGGCCGCCTCGCGCGCGTTCGCGAGGCCCTGGTCTTTCATCCAGCACGCGCGCAGCACGAGCCGCCGCGCGTGGAGGAGCGCATCGTCCATGCGCGCGAACTCTTGTTCGAGCCGCGCGTAGCGCAGAGATGTGAACTCGCTCTGACGCTCACGCACCCACGCTGCGGCGACGTCTTTCGCCGCGCGCCCCAGGGCGAGGCTCATGCCCGCCATCATCGGTCGCGTGGTGCCGAGCGTGGTCAGCGCGCCGACGAAGCCGCTCTGTTGGCGGTCGCCGCCCTTCCCGCTG
>Ga0184637_10000965_pt1 | contig 20147 bp, 19 predicted proteins | sample PLM3_127_b2_FD_133143 | JGI IMG/M metagenome (GOLD analysis project Ga0184637, IMG submission 133143) | Groundwater sediment microbial communities from an aquifer in East River, Colorado, USA - PLM3_127_b2 | ecosystem: Environmental > Terrestrial > Soil > Riparian zone | place: USA: East River... | reverse complement strand
CGCATCGCGAGAGCATGCACACTTTCCGCAGAGGAAAAAGTGACGTTCTCAGCCCTCTAGGCCCTCTTTCTCGGCCTTCCAGCCCCTTCCGCTACCCACACGAATCCCCGAAGAGCCGCTATTCAGACCGCTGGTAGCCCATGCGGTTTCCGCCTAACGTCGTTGCACCGTGAGACCGGAGCCTCTATCGTGCCCCGGCGGTAGCTCGCTGGCGCGCGGGTCGTCACGGAGCTCCGCGCCGCGGATTTGATCCGAGAGCGTAAGGTCCCCTGAGCAGCATAGCTCCGTTGCAATGTTGCAATGACAGAACTGTACGACGTATTTATCTCGCATGCGGGCCCGGACAAGGACCAAGTTGCGAGGCCGATCGCGGACGCCATGAAAGCTGCCGGGCTCGCAGTGTGGTTCGACGAGGACATCCTGCAGATCGGGGATTCTCTTCGGCGAGCAATCGACGCGGGCCTTGCGCGATCTCGGTGGGGCGTTGTCATACTGAGTCCAAGCTTCTTCGAGCGAGAGTGGCCACAGAATGAATTGGATGGCTTGTTCTCTCGTGAGGTGAACGGAGAGAGGGTTCTGTTGCCGGTTTGGCACGAAATCTCCCGCGAGTACCTCTCTGAACGCTCGCCCATGCTCGCGGATCGAGTTGCGGCTCGCACAAGCGAGGGCATCGATGCTGTCGTCGAGATGTTACTCCGCAAAGTGCGCCCAGATCGCTCGCTTCGCACGATCCAGGGCAAGTCTGCCTCTCTTACCCCAACGCACCTTACCCTCCACAACGGCACGAATCCGGTGATTACACCTGCGATCATCCATAATCCCGGAACGGTGCCCTTGTATTCTCTTTGGATCAAGATCGTTCCCAACCCGCAATTGCCAGCCGAACAGATTGATATCGAAACGGGGGCGCGCACCACCGCACTCGAGGTTGATTCAGGCCTCTTGTCCCTCTCCAGGGACGCGATTCGCCTCGACCTCATTCTACCTACAGTTGGGGAGACGCCGTTTCTCCTCCTGCATACTCTACGTCCAAGTGAGAGCAGAGAAATGCTCCTGAGCTCTCGACAGGGTCCGGCCACCGCCGATCTTGCGCTGGTCAGGTTCAGCTTGGAGCCTGAGACTCTGCAACTACACGACGGCAAGCCAATGTTTGCGTTCTCGCCTCCAGAATCTGGCAAGCTCAAACGAATATCGGTTCCGTTGCGCCGCGGTGCATAGTTACAGCCTAGCGTCTATCCGCGAGACGAGCGTCAACTAATGATCGCCGAGAACACCGGATTCTCGCTCTGAGACGTTTCGAGGTCGAGCGACGTCGCATCCCGCTCGAGGACCCGAGAAAGGTTGCAGGAGCACTACTCAACTACTAGCTCCGCACCACCGCGCTGCGCGCGGACGCCGGATCGGCGCCGCGCAGCGCGCGGCGGCGGGCTCGCGAGAGGGTGCCCTTCCGCATCATCGTCTCGATGCCTGCGCAGACCGTCTCGAGGTAGGCGCGCGGGTCGAAGCCGGGCAGGTCGCACGGGGTCTCGGCGCGGAAGTCGAAGCTCGTGTGCGTGAAGTACGCGAAGGCGCGGTTCAGGTAGCGCAGCCGCAGCGCGAGCGAGCGCACCGCGCGCAGCCGCGACGGGCGGTGCTGCACGCGGTGCCAGAACGCAGCGCCGGAGAGCGGCAGGCGGTGGTGCAGCCACTCGTTCGCGGAGAAGCGCGCGCCGCGTGGCCCGAGGTAGCGCAGCTTCGGGCCGGCGCCGGTGCGCAGGCGCGCGAATTGCTGTTCGATCACCTCGGCGCACAGGCGGATCGGCGCGCACCGCGCGCCGCCCGCCACGGCGTGGACGATGCGCAGGCTCCCGGGTGGTGACGGTGAGACGAAGCAAGCGTCGAGCGCCTGGCGCGCGACCGCGTCGCACGGCACCAGGTCGAGCCGCGCGTCCGGGTGCGCAGCCAGCGCGCGCAGCTGTCCCGACCCGATCAGGATCACGAACGCGGCGAATGCGGCGTGGCTGTCGATCCAACCCGGGAAGGGATCGCGCCAGGCCGCCGACACGATGCTGGGTCGCAGCAGCGTGAGCGGCACGTCGCCGCGCAGCGCGGCCAGCCGCTGTTCGGCCAGGCACTTCGAGAGCGTGTAGGTGTTGGGGTGCCCGCTCTCGCGGAGCAGGCGCGCCTCGTCGGCACTGCCGCGAGCTACCGCCTCGAGCACCTGCTCCGCCGGCCACGGGAGCGACGCGAGCGCTTCCGCCACCGGCCCGCGGACAGCGGAGGCCGGCGTAACGTAGGCGGTGGAGAGACTCACGAGCTGCGCGAGGAGCGGGCAGCCGCGCGCCAGCTCGAGGACGTGCAGGCTGCTGGTGACGTTGTCCGCGACCGCGGCGGCCAGCGGCAGATCGAACTCGACCGAGGCGGCGGCGTGGATCACGTGCGTCACGCGGCGCTGGAGCGCGGCCCGCGTCTCGCCATCGAGGCCGGCGTCCGGCCGCGCCAGGTCCACCGCCACCACGTGCACGCAGCGCTCCCAGCCCGGCTCCAGACGATCGAAGCAGCGCGACGCGAGCACCTCGTGCGCGAAGCGCTCTTCGGCTCCGCGGCCACCCTTGGGCCGGATCGCCACGTGCACGGCTCCGAGGCCGAGCTCGCTCTGCCGCCGCAGCGCCGCCTCCAAGATCACCTTGCCGACGAAGCCGGTGACGCCGGTCAGCAGCAGCTCGTTCGGGGCTCGCGCGCTCATGGTCCGGGGGCGCGTGCCGCCCTCACTCCCCCAGATCCAGCCGCTTCATCATCTTCTGCAGCGACTGGCGCGGGATGCCGAGCTGCAGGGAGGCGCGGGTCTTGCTGCCGGTGCGCTCGATCGCGTCGAGGATCATGCGGCGCTTGAGCGCGTCGACCGCGACGCCGAGCTTCACCTCCGGCGGCAGTCCGTCGACGCGCGGGTCGGCATCGAGCACCGCGCCGCGAATGTGCTCGGAGAGCATGTCCTCGCCAACCGCCTCGGCGTCGCCGGCGAGCGCCACCGTGCGCTCGATCTCGTTCTCGAGCTCGCGCACGTTGCCGCGCCAGGAATGGGCGACGAGCCGGTCCATCGCCGCGTTGGTGAAGCCGCGCAAGCGGCGGCCCATCCTGCGACACGACGCGTCGAGGAAGGAATGGGCGAGCGCGGGAATGTCCTCGCGGCGCTCGCGCAGCGGCGGGAGCGCGATCTCGACCACGCGCAGCCGGTAGTAGAGGTCTTCGCGAAAACGGTTCACCTCGGCGTCCTTGCGCAGATCGCGATTGGTGGCCGCGATAATGCGCACGTCGACCTTGCGCGTGTCCGAGGATCCGAGCGGCCGGATCTCGCCGTCTTGCAGCACGCGCAACAGGCGCACCTGCATGCCCGGATGCGTCTCACCCACCTCGTCGAGGAAGACGGTGCCGCGGTGCGCCACCTCGAACAGGCCCTTCTTGTCCTGGTGCGCTCCGGTGAACGCGCCACGCGTGTGGCCGAACAGCTCGCTCTCGAGCAGCGTGTCCGGCAGCGCCGCGCAGTTCTGCGCGACGAAGCGCTGCTCCTTGCGCGGACCGCTGTAGTGGATCGCGCGCGCGACGAGATCCTTGCCGGTGCCGGTCTCGCCGGTGATCAGCACGGTGGCGTCGGTGGCGGCGACTTTCTCCATCACCTCGAACACGCGGTTCATCGCCGGGCTCGAGCCGATCATCTTGTCGAACGCGTAACGGCGCTCGACCTCGCGTCGCAGGTAGACGTTCTCCGCGCGCAGCCGCTCGTTCGCCTGGGCGAGTGCTGCGGCGAGCTGCGCGTTCTCGCTGGCGAGATCGTAGGATTCGAGCGCGCGCTTCACGTTGAGACGCACCTCGGCGGGCTCCCACGGCTTGGCGATGTAGCGGTAGATGCGGCCCTCGTTGACCGCGCGCGCGAGCGAGCCGATGTCGGCGTAGCCGGTGAGCATCATCCGGATCGCGCGCGGCGCGATCTCGATCGCGCTCTCCAGGAACTCCACCCCCTTCATCGCCGGCAGCTCCTGGTCGGCGATGATCAGCGCGATCGGCTCGCGCTCGAGGATCGCGAGACCCGCCTCGCCGGTCGCGGCGGTGAAGACCCGATAGTCGTCGCCGAGCGTCAGCTCGAGCGACTCGCGGATCGCGGGCTCGTCGTCGACGACGAGGATCGCATGGCGGAGCGGCGCGCCAGCGTGCGCCGCTTCGATCGCTTCCTCAGCGCCGCGCACCATGCGGCGGACGTTAGCGAAGTCCGCTGCCGGGCCGACGAACGCGTGGTTCGGCGGCCCGGCGATCGGCGTGCCCCGGCGCGCGCGAGCGCCGCGCGCCGGGGCTGCGGTCTAGCGAGCGCGCCGCCCGGTCGTGCCGCGTCGCGCGGTCCGCCGCTTGGCGGTCGCGCGTCGAGCCGTCCGGATCGGCTTCCGGCGCGCGCCGCGACGCGCTGCCGTTCGCCCGCGCGCCGCCGTCTTGCGCCGCGCGGTCGACTTGCGGCGGCGCGTGCCGGTCCGCTTCATCTTCACCTTTGCGACGTTGCCCTTCTTGTCGATGAAGTAGAGAAAGCCCTCTTCGCGGCGGATGCCGCACTTCGTGACTTTCTGCGGCTTGATCTTCGACGCCTTCCCGCCGCCACGGGCCATGCGGGCGCGGCTCACGTCGCCCCGCTTGTCGACGTAGTAGAGCCAGCCCTTCTCACGCTTGATCGCGGTCTTCTCGACGACTGTGGCCATCGGCCATCTCCTTTTTTCGGGTGTGTCCCGTCGGGAGGGGGGATGGGCACGGAACTGGAGGATCAGTGGAGAAAGTGCGTCCGGGCTCGAGCCCGACGGAGACCGAGGGGAAAAGGTCCCCCGCACGGTGGGGAGTGTCGGCTGCCCCCGACGGGCTGTCAACGGCTTTTCAGGTATTTACCGTCGGAGTTGCGGATCGACCAGGAATCGCCTCTGGCCGGGTCTCGCCAGGAGACCCTCCAGCCCCGTCGGTGCGCCGACGGCACAGGCCCAAGCGCAGCCAAGCCTCGGGCTAAGCCAGGCTCGCGCGGTGCGCGTCGACGCGCTTCTCCAGCGCGTCGACGATCTCCGCCTCGACGGAGCGACCCTCGAGCGCGTTGATCTCCTGGACGCCGGTCGGGCTGGTGACGTTGATCTCGGTCAGGCGGCCGCCGATCACGTCGATGCCGACGAAGAACAGGCCGTCGCGCGCGAGCCAGGGCGCGATGCGCGCCAGGATGCGGTGGTCGTCGTCGTCGAGCCGGGTCGCGACGGCCTTCCCGCCGACGTGCAGGTTCGCGCGCGTCTCCCCGTCGGACGGCACGCGCAGCAGCGCTCCGATCGGTGCGCCGTCGACGAGCAGGATGCGTTTGTCCCCGGTGCGCACCGCCGGCAAATAGGCCTGGGCCATCACGCGCAGCGCGCCGAAGCGCGTCGACTGCTCGAGGATCGAGAACAAGTTCCGGTCGTCGCTGCGGACGTGGAAGATTCCTTCGCCTCCGCGGCCGTCGAGCGGCTTCACGATCATCTCGCCGCCCAGCTTGGCGAGGAAATCGATCAGCTGAGAGATCGATCTCGTGACACGCGTCTCGGGCATCAGGTCCGGGAAGTTCAGCGCGTAGAGCTTCTCGTTGGCGCACAAGATCCCGGAGGGGCGATTCAGCACGAGCGCGCGCCGGCATAGCGCCAGGATCTGGGTAGCGGTGACGTAGGCGGCGTCCACCGGGGGATCCTTGCGCTGGAGCACCAGGTCGACGTCGTCGTCGAGAGTGACCGTCTGCGGTTCGCCCTGATCGGCGTGACGGCCGGCCTCCCGCCGGAGTGTGACCGGGCGCACACGCGCGGTGACGCGGCCCGCGTCGACCGCGAGGTCGCCGGGATCGGCGTAGAGCAGGCGATGACCGCGCCGTTGAGCTTCCAGCATCAACACGAACGTGGTGTCGGCGCGGATGTCGATCGACGCGATAGGGTCCATCACGAACGCGATCGAGAGCGGCGGCGTCGCAGTCATTTCAGCAAACCCCGGTTCTGACCGAAGCGGTAGCGCACGGGGAGCCGCCTCGGCTACGGTGAGGATTCCCCTGGAGAGGCGATGGCTTCCATGTCGTCCCAGCGTTCGCGCTGGACGCGCTTCCTGCTGGTGGTGGCCGGTCTCCTGGTCGGCGCAGGGGTCGGTGGCGGCGCGGCATTCTACGCGCTGTTCCTGCGCGACCTCCCCGACCCGCACAGCGTCGCAGACTATCGGCCCGCGCTCGCCAGCACCGTCGTCGACCGCGGCGGGGCGCCGATCGGCGAGTTCTACGACGAGCGCCGGCGGCTCGTCCGCTTCGGCGACGTGCCGAAGCACGTGGTCTCCGCGTTCGTCTCCGCGGAGGACGCGAGCTTCTTCGAGCACGCGGGGATCGACTTCTCGGGCATCGCACGCGCCGCGTGGAAGAATCTGCTCGCCGGCGGCAAGGTCGAGGGGGCCAGCACGATCACGCAACAGATGGTGAAGGGACTGCTGCTCTCGCCCGAGCGCACCTACACGCGCAAGATCCGCGAGATGATCCTCGCGCGGCGCATCGAGCAGCGCTTCACCAAGCAGGAGATCCTCTACCTCTATCTCAACCAGATCTACTTCGGGCACGGCGCATACGGTGTCGGCGAAGCTGCGCGCACCTACTTCGCGAAGCCGGTCGCGGAGCTGAACGTTTCCGAGGCGGCGCAGCTCGCCGGGCTGCCGAAGGCGCCCTCGCGCTACTCGCCATTCAGCCATCCGAAGCGGGCGGAGCGACGACGCCGCTATGTGCTCGATCGCATGCTCGAGGACGGGGCGCTCGATGCGTCGGCGCACCGGCGGGCGATCGCAGCGCCACCGGTGTTCGTCGACGGTTCGATCGTCGAGGATTTCGCCGACGCGGCCTACTTCAGCGAGGAGGTCCGGCGCTTCCTGTTCGATGCGCTCGGCGGGGAGACGGTGCTCGAGGGCGGTCTGCGCATCGAGACGACGCTCGACATCGGGCTGCAGCGCGCAGCGGTGAGCGCGCTGCAGGACGGGCTCGAGGCGCTCGACCATCGCAACGGCTACCGCGGGGCGCTGCGCCGCGTCGAGCGGGGCGCGATCGAGGCCGAGATCGACGGGCTCGCGCAGGAGAATGAGCTCTTCGTCCCGCAGGGCGACGGCGAGGCGGCGGCCGCGGAGGCGCCGGAGACGCCGCCCGTGGATCGCGGAGCGCTCGAGCACCGCAAGCTCCTGGGCGTCGTCACCGAGGTGAACGCCGGCGCTCAGCGAGCGCGCGTCGCGTTCGCTCCCGACCTGCGCGGCGAGGTCGCGCTCGCGGACGCCGCCTGGGCCCGCCCGATCAACCCCAAGACGCGATCCGAGGCGGTGTCGGCGATCGAGAAGATCTTCAAGGTCGGTGACGTCGCGCGCTTCGAGGTGCTGCCGGCGGAGAAGGGCGAGACGGACGAGACGGTGCCCGGTGCGGCGAAGCCGTCCGACAGCGCAACCGCGCCGCACCCGCTGCGGCTTGCGCTGTTCCAGGAGCCGGTGGTCGAGGGCGCGCTGCTCTCGCTCGAGGTCGGGACGGGCGAGATCCTGGCGCTCGTCGGCGGGTACGACTTCGCGCGCAGCCAGTTCAACCGCGCCACTCAGTCGCGGCGCCAGCCGGGCTCGGCGTTCAAGCCGCTGGTGTACGGGACCGCACTGTCGCTCGCCGACGAGACCGGACGCCCCCGCTACACGCCGGCCTCGATCGTGCACGACCGGCCGACGGTCTACACCGATCACCGCTCGGGCTTCGTCTGGAAGCCCAAGAACTACGAGCGCGAGTTCTACGGCCCGATCACGCTGCGCAAGGCGCTGGCGAAGTCGGTGAACAACGCCACGCTGCAGCTCTGCGGCGAGGTCGGCATCGGCAGCGTGATCCGCTATGCGCGCCGGCTCGGCATCCGCTCGCCGCTCGAGCCCTCTCTCGCCACCGCGCTCGGCTCGAGCGGCGTGTCGCTGCTCGAGATCACCCGCTCCTACGCGGTGTTCCCGAATGGCGGCCGGCGCGTCGTGCCGCGCTTCGTGCGCCGCGTGCTCGATCGCGACGGCAACGTGCTGCTCGAGAACGTGCCGCTCGGCGATCCGATCGACGAGGCCCCGCAGGCCGACAGCGATGCCGGCCGCGCCGACCTGGCGCCGGAGCCCGTCGCCGCGCTCGAAATCGCGGCGGAAGCGGGCAGCGAGCAAGCGGCCGACGAGCGCAGCTCGGACGATCGAGCGGTCCTGACCGAGGCGCCCGGGGAAGTGCCGGCGGACCCGGATCAGCTGCTGACTCCGGAGCAGGCGTACCTCGTCACCGACATGCTGCGCGCCGTCGTGCTCGAGGGCACCGGACAGAAGGCGCGCGCGCTCGGGCGGCCGGTCGCAGGGAAGACCGGCACCACCAACGATCAGGCCGACGCGTGGTTCGTCGGCTTCTCGCCCGACGTCGCCACCGGCGTCTGGGTGGGCTTCGATGAGATCCGCTTCCTCGGCGCCGGCGAGACCGGCGCCCACGCCGCGCTGCCGGTCTGGATCGACTACATGCGCGTGGCGCTCGACGCGCGGCCGATGCGCGACTTCCCGGTGCCCGCCAACGACAAGATCGTGTGGGCGCGCATCGACCGCGAGACGGGGCTGCTCGCCCCGCACGAGAGCACTTCGACGGTCTTCCAGTCCTTCATCTCCGGCACCGAGCCGACCCAGACCGCCGCGTCCGCGCGCGAGACCGATCGCGCTCGACAGGATCTGCGCGAGGACAGCTTCTCCGACGATGCAGCGGCACAGATGCAGCAGCTCGATCCGTTCTAGAGCATGGGCACCACTCCCAAAGCCCTGCTGTTGCGCGCAAACCAGGCGTTCTACGCCGCCTTCTCCGGCCGGGACATCGAGGCGATGGACGAGCTGTGGGCGCACGGAACGCCGGTGGCGTGCGTGCATCCCGGCTGTCCTCCGCTGCACGGCCGCGAAGACGTGATGTCGAGCTGGCGCGCGCTGCTGCTCGGCGGCCAGAGCCCGCGCGTGCGCTGCGAGAGCGCGCACGCCGTGCTGTTGGGAGCCAGCGGCTTCGTGACCTGTCTCGAACGCGTCGGCGGCGGCACGTTGGTCGCCACCAACACCTTCACGCTCGAAGACGGTGTCTGGCAGATCGTCCATCATCACGCCGGCCCGTTGACGACGTTCGCCGGCGATTCCTCCGACGAGCACAAGCTCAACTGAGCCGCCCTATAATCCCGATCGGGCGCGACCTGCACGCGCGGCGAGGGCTTGCATGCGCATCGCGATCCTTTCGAGGGGGCCCCGGCTGTACAGCACGCGGCGCCTGAAGGAGGCGGCGCTCGCGCGCGGCCACGAAGGGCGCGTGCTCAATACCCTCAGCTTCTCGATCGAGGTCGAGCAGGGCGACCCGCGCCTCTTCTACAAGAATCGGGCGCTCACCAACTACGACGCGGTGATCCCGCGGATCGGCGCGTCGGTGACTTTCTTCGGCACCGCCGTCGTGCGCCAGTTCGAGCAGATGGGCGTGTTCTGCGTCAACCCGTCCCACGCGATCAGCGTGTCGCGTGACAAGCTGCGTGCGCTCCAGGTGCTGAGCCGGCACCGCGTGGGCATCCCGACGACGCTCCTCGTCCGGCACGCCGACGAGATCATTTCGGGCATCGAGCGGTTGGGCGGGCCACCGGTCGTCGTGAAGCTGCTCGAGGGAACCCAGGGCATCGGCGTGATCCTGGCCGAGTCGACCAAGATCGCCGAGGCGATCATCGCGACGCTGTCGGGCCCCGCCAAGATGAGCGTGCTGTTGCAACAATTCGTGAAGGAGAGCATGGGCCGCGACGTGCGCGCGTTCGTGGTCGGCAACCGGGTCGTCGCAGCGATGCGGCGCATTGCGCAACCCGGCGAGTTCCGCAGCAACGTCCATCGCGGCGGGCGGGCCGAGGCGCTCGAGCTCGAGCCGGAGTTCGAGCGCGTCGCGGTGCACGCCGCGCAGGTGATGGGGCTGCGCGTCGCCGGCGTCGACATGCTGGAGGGCCGCGACGGCCCGGTGCTGCTGGAGGTGAACTCGTCCCCCGGGCTCGAGAGCATCGAGACCGCCACCAAAGTCGACGTCGCCGGCGAGATCGTGCGCCTGATCGAAGAGGAGGTGCTGTTCCCGGAGATCGACATCCGGCAGCGGCTCACGCTCCAGAGCGGCTACGGGGTAATCGAGGTCCCGATCGACGACAGCTCGGAGCTGTGCGGAAAGACGATCGACGAATCGGGCCTGCGCGACCGCGATGTGATCGTGCTGACGATCCAGCGCGGCAGCGTGACGATTCCGAACCCGAAGACGACCCGCGAGATCTACTCGGGCGACGTGCTGCTCTGCTTCGGCAAGACGCTGACGTTGAAAGGGCTCGCGCCGCGCGGCAAGCGCAAGCGCCGCCGGCAGCGAAGGCGGGACGCCCCGGCGTGATAGTCGTCGCCAAGCGACTCCCCGCGGATCGCCCCTCACGCCTCCCGCCAGCGCAGGCGGCATCACCTCCCCGATGAGCGGCGCTCTCGCGGCTCTACCGCAATGTCTCGGCGCTCAACAAGCTGGCCCCGGCCGCTCGAATTTGGCTGCCCTCGCTCCTTCGAGGTAGACTGCGGACGGTCAAAGTTAGCTGCTAGGCGAAGGTTCCAGGCTGAGCTTGCAACGCATGGAATACGTCATGTCAGTCGTCCAACGATCAGTTGTGATCGGCATCGTGCTGACGATCGGCCTCGGTGCCTGCGCGGTGAATACCCAGCCGATCTATGAAGTCCGCAATCGCCAGTTCGTTGAACAACCGGATTCCCTCGCGGTAGTCTCTGCACGGATCGAGCAAGCGGCTCGCTTTCTTGAGTGGACGACGGAGGTTCCTTCACCTGGCGTCCTCATTGCTTCGAAACGAAAGGGGCGAAAACACGCAGCGAGCGTTCTGGTTCAATTCGATTCGCGGAAGTTCAGCATCATCAACAGAGACAGTCTGGCCCTCGACTACGACGGTGAGCGCATTCACAAACTCTACAATCGCTGGGTACGCGAACTCGAGGCGGCGATCGCGCGCGAACTCTCACTCCTGCAATAAGCGAGTTCGCGTAATAAACGCTTGAAGCCGCCGAGCCAATGCAAACCATGTTGAGGCTTATACCGCCTTGGCCTCAGCGTCGATCCATAGGCGGACCTATGACATGCGTCGATTCGTTGACTGGCACCGGTAGGTGCGCACCATGCTGCTCCTCGAGACAGAACTCGATCGCGAGCTGTTCTGGATCGTAAAGTCCGACGATCGGAGCAGCATCCGCGTCGCTCGTCCGGACGGCTGGGCCGTGGTCAATCCGATCGCGCCGGTGCGTTTGAAGCGGTTGACACCGCCTGCCGAGTCTTCGAGTGGTTCGGTGCACCAGGCAAGTATCTCGTCCCTTACACGGTGGTGTACGACCTTTCGAGGGGCCGCTGGTAGAGGCACGGACGCCCTACTTCCCTCGACACACTCCCCGGTCAAGGCCGCGGCGTGCCCCGAACGCTCGAAGACCCGAGTTGCGCGGAAGCGCGCGCCGCCAGAACGCGCTGGCGAGCGTGGTTGGCCAGCTCTCAGTGGCGCGGGCTAAGCTGCGCGTTCGAGGTTGAGCATGGAAGCGAGCTGGGCCGATCACGTCACCTCCGATCAGCAGGTCCTCGCTGGCAAGCCCGTGGTTCGGGGGACGAGACTCGCGGTTGAATTCATACTCGGCCTGTTCGCGGAAGGCTGGACGCAGGACCAGGTCCTCGCGAACTATCCGGCTCTGACGGCCGATTCCCTCAAGGCCGTCTTCGCGTATGCAGCAGACGTGCTTCACGAAGAGGTCATCCTCCCGGTTCGCTCTCCTGCGGCGTGAGTCGTCTGCTCTTCGATCAGAATGCCCCGGTTGCGAGCATTCACCGTCTCCGCGAAGCCGGACACGACGTCGTGCAAGTCGAAGCTGGCGAATCTGACCTTGTCGTCCTGGAGAAGGCGCGGTTGGAGGCACGCATCGTCGTCACCGACGGTCGTGACTTTGGCTTCCTGGTCTTCAGAACGCGCGCACCCGTCCCACTTGGCATCGTCTACTTCCGCTCTCAGCCGCTCGACCCCGAATCCACCGCCGTCGCGCTCCTCGCGATCATCGACATCCCCGGCGTAGTCCTCGAGGACAAGCTCACGGTTGTCGAGCCGGGTCGCATCTGGCAACGACCGCTACCCAACGCCTGAAAGACTTCACTCGCCGTCGGCTCGCTGCGTGAGCCATTCGGGCGTTTGCGCTCCGAGCCACGCGCCGGCCAGCCGGCTCACGTCCGAGAGTCCGCGCTGAAAGAAGTGGTCGGCGTCGGGAACGACTTCCAGGCGCCGGCGCGGATCGTCACCCAGCGACGCGGCGAGCTCGGCGACCGGCGCGAACGAATCGCGGCTGCCCACCACCGCGAGCACGCGGCCGCGGAAACCCGCCAGCGCGCCGGCGTCGAGCAGAGCCGGCGGCGGCGCTACCAAGAGCAGGCGCCGCACGCGCGGGCTCGCGCGCGCGATGCGCACCGCCGTCGCCGCGCCGAACGAATAGCCGGCCGCGATGATCGGCCCCGGAACGGTGTCTTCGAGATAGGCGAGCGCGGCGACGTAGTCGGTGTCGGCGTGCGCATTCTCCCCGCTCGGAGAGCCGCCGCTCGCGCCGACTCCGCGCCAGTTGAAACGCACAGTGGCGAAACCGGCGCGCTTGCACGCCCACGTGATCTCGGCGACGACCGGCGAGTCCATGCTTCCGCCATAGAGCGGATGAGGCGGCGCGATGACGGCGCCGCCGGGCTCCGGGCCTGCGCCGCTAGTGAAGATCCCTTCGAGCGCCCAGTCTTGCTCGTTCGATCTTCGCTCGGCTCCGCCTCGCTGCGCGCGGCCTGCGGCCGCTTGCCCGGGCATCGCGATCGCGATCATCTTGTCCTCTTGACTCGTCATGCAGAGCCTCCGCGAGGGAGGGACGTTACCCTGCCGCGCATGGCGAAGCCGAGCACAGCCAGCGAGCCGGTGCGTGCCGGGTTCCGCGTCGAAGTGTCGCGCGAGCGCGTCTTGCTTCCGAACGGTCACGAGGTGTGGCTCGACATCGTCCACCACCCGGGTGCGGCGGCGGTGGTGCCGTTTGCGAGCGAAGACGAGGTGCTGCTGATCCGCCAGTATCGCCACGCGGCGGGCGGCGCGATCCTCGAGGTGCCGGCGGGCAAGCTCGACGCCGGCGAGGCGCCCGAGCGCTGCGCTGCGCGCGAGCTGCGGGAGGAGGCCGGCTTCCGGGCCGGTCGGCTCGAGGCGCTAGGCCGGATCTGGACGACCCCCGGCTTCACCGACGAGGTGATCCACCTGTTCGCCGCGTTCGAGCTGACGCGCGTCGATAGCCGGCCCGAGGACGACGAGGTGATCGAGGTGATCCGCGTTCCGCTCGCGGAGGCGCTCGACCTCGTGTGGCGCGGCGAGCTGCGCGACGCCAAGAGCGCGCTCGCGCTGATCCACGCCGCGCGGCGCGTGGGCCGGCTGCGGTGAAGTGGGGCGTCGCGTTCTGCTGGCACACTCTGGCTTGGGAAGAGCTCGTGACGTTGGTAGCGCGCGCCGAGGCGCTGGGCTTCGACACCGCCTACGTCGACGGTGACATCAGCCAGCTTTCCCGACGCGAGGCCGACGTGCTCGACGGCTGGACCGTCACCACCGCGCTGCTGGCGCGCACGCGTCGGATCCAGATCGGCTCGATCCGCCTCGTGCAGCACTGGAACGCGGCGCACCTGGCCCAGGTGGCGGCCACCGCCGAGCGGATCGCGCCGGGTCGGCTCTCGTTCTTCGCGTCGATCGGCGATCGCCCGGAGGATCGCGCGTGGGGAATTCCAGCGCTGCCGGCGCGCGAGCGCGCGGCCTGGTTGGACGAGACGCTCGACGCGGTGCGCGCGCTGTGGCGCGGCGAGACGGTGACGCGGCGCGGCGCGCACGTGACCCTCGAAGGCGCGCGCGTGCGCCCGATCCCGCCGGGTGGTCGTCTACCGATCGAGATCGGCGCCAAGAGTGCGCTTCTGATGCCGGTGGTCGCCCGCCACGCCGACATCTGGAACGTGAACTGGCCGCCGATCCCCGGGCGGGTCGAGGCCGCAGCCGGGGTGCTGGCGGCCGCCTGCCGCCGGCAGGGCCGCCCCCCCGAAGCGATCCGCCGCCGGCTCTGGATCTTCACGCGCGCGCAACGGCTCACTGCGGCGGAGGCGCTGGCGGAGTTCCGGCGCTGGAACCCGTGGTTCGCCGCGCTCTCCGACGCCGAGGTGGCGCCGGCCCTGGTAGTGGGCTCGCCGGCCGAATGTCGCGAGCGGATCGCCGCGTTCACGGCGGAGTTCGCGCTCGAGATGCCGGTGCTCGACCTCTGCGGTCTCGACGCTGAGGGCGCCCGGGAGGTGCTCGAGGCGCTCCCGCCGGGTCGGATTCGTTGACTCCCACCTTCACGGTGCCGTAATCTGAGCGAGATTCGCGGGATATCGCGCGCCCTTCCCGCCAGCGATGGATTCGAGATTCCGTGCGCTCCTGCGCGCCGGATCGCCGCGCGGGTCCAGAGCAAGTCGCGCGCAGCGAGCCGAAGGCGAGCGAAGACCAGCGAGCGGGGGGAACGAAGCGAGTGTACGGTGGACGCGGGTATCGACCGGGCGGTAGCCCTGGGATGGGAGGCGCCGGTCTGGGCTTCGGCCCGGCGTTCACGCCGCCGATCGTCAAGCAGCTGCTGATCACGATCGCGTGCGTGTTCCTGGCGCAGAACCTGATCGGCCCCCTGGGCGCGCTCTTCCCCGTGCGGCCCATCGATGTGTGGCAGCGCGGACACCTGTGGCAACCGTTCACCTACATGTGGCTGCACGGCGGCCTGGGCCACATCGCGATGAACTGCTTCACGCTGTGGATGTTCGGCTCGCCGCTTGCGATGGCCTGGGGTCCGAAGCGCTTCCTGCGCTTCTACCTGTTGTGCGGCGTGGGGGCGGGCGTGCTGATCGCGACCGTCCCCTTCCTGTTCTATGGCCTCGGAATCGCCCCGGCCTACTCGTTGGGGATCGAAACCGTGGGCGCCTCCGGCGCGATCTACGGGGTGATCCTCGGCTACTCGCTCACCTGGCCGGACCGGACGATCATGCTGATCTTTCCGCCGGTCGCGTTCCGCGCGATCTGGCTGATTCCGGCGCTCTTCTTCATGACGGTCGCGCTCGATCGCAGCGGCAACGTCAGCCACGTCGGTCATCTGAGCGGCGTGGTGGTCGGCTGGCTGTATCTGCGCAGCACCGGCGACGCGGGCTCGCTGGTTTCGTTGGCGCAGCTGAAGCACCGCTGGCGGCGCTACCGGATGCGCCAGAAGCTGCGGGCCGTCCAGTACGAAGACTTCGAGGCGAAGCGGCGCGAGCAGGATCGCCGGTTCCACTGAGCCATGAGCAGAGCCCACCGATGAGCTGGCGAAGAGAGCGAGACGGCGACGCAGAGCCGGCCCAAGGTCTCAAGGGCCTGCTGCGCAGTCTCTTGCCGGGCATTCCGTGGGCGGAGCGCGCCGAGACGCGTGAGACTCAACAGCTCGCCGCGCCGAAGGGCCACGTCTTCCGCGTCCACAACTCGAACGGTGTGACGCGGATCTCCGGAGAGGACCGCGCGGACATCGAGGTCATGGCGCACAAGACCGCGCGCGCGGAGTCGAGCGAGGCGGCCGAACGGCTGCTCGAGGAGATCCGGCTCGTCTTCCACGACACAGGCGATCGCCTCGATCTCGAGGTCGAGGTGCCGCGCAAGTGGAACCGCCGCGGCACCGCGAACCTGTGCATCAAGCTACCGCGCGAGATGGAGGTGTGGGTTGCCGCGGTCAACGGCCGCGTCGACGTCGAGGGCATCCGCGGCCTCGTCCACGCGCGCTCGACCAACGGCTCGGCGAAGGTGAGCGACGTGATCGGCGACGTCGAGATCGGCACCACCAACGCCAAGGTCTCGTGCTCGTGTATCTGCGGCAAGCTGGTGGCCCGCTCGAGCAACGGCAAGATCGAGATCGACCAGCATCGCGGGTCGGTCGACGCGTCGACCAGCAACGGGCTGATCCACGCGTCGCTCGATGACATCGGAGCGGAGGGCGTTCAGCTCGCCACCAGCAACGGACGCATCGTGCTCGACCTCCCGGAGCACGTCGACGCCGATGTCGACATCCGCGTCGACAACGGCGTGATCCGCAACGACCGCGAGCTGTGTCACAAGGGACGAGAGACGAACGGCCGCGTGGCCGGCCGTCTGGGCCTCGGCGGCAAGCTGATCAAGCTGCGCACCTCGAACGGGTCGATCTCGGTGCACTAGAGAGGGCGTAGGGCGGGTGAATCCCGCCTTCCGCGGGCTCCTTCTGCCGGCTTCTTCAGCGCTTGCCGAGTGCGCGGTGGAGCTGCTCGCCGTTGCGCTCGAACACGACGCCCGAGGGCTCGATCTTCGCGACCAGCATGCCGTCGACGACGTCGCCCTCGACGACACGGCGCGGCTCGCGCTCACCAGCGACGCGCAGCCAGGCGATCCGGCGATCGGCGAGCGGATGCCATTGCGTCTTCTCGACCTCGAGTGCAGGAGCCTCGGGCGGCGGCGGCTCGGCGGCGGTTCGAGCTGCGTTCTGTGGCGGCTCCACCGGCGGCGGCGCGGGCCGCGCCGCGGCGACCTCCGGCGCGGGCTTCGGCGCGACCGGAGCCGGCGCGCGCTTCGGAGCCACCGGGGTGGGGGCGGGCTTCGACACGATCGGCTCGGGCGCCGGCGCGACCGGGGCCGGCCGTGGCGCCTCCGCGCGTGCGGCGACGATCGGTGCCGGCGAGGGGGCGGCTTCCGCTGCGGGAGCCTCGGGCGGCGCAGCGATCGCGACCCCCCGGTGCGATCGGAGCCGGGCCCTCTCGGCGAGAGCCATCTCCGCGATCGCCGCCTCGCGCGCCCGCGCTGCCGCCGTCGACGATTCGACCGGCCGCCGCGAGCCCGGCTGAGGACGTGCCTCGCTCACGGCGACCGGGTCGGCATCCGCGAGCCGCGGAAGGGCTTCGGGGCGTTCCACGATCTCCACGTCCGACTCGAAGGCATGATCGGGCGGCCCCGGCTCCGGCTCCGGCTCGGGGACCAACCGCTCCAGAGGCTCGGCGCTGGGCAAGGCGACACTCGCGACCGGAGCCCGCGCTTCGGGCGCCGCCACCACCCGCTCGTCGGTTCCGGTCCCCGCGCCCCCGAACATCCACCAGATCGCACCCCCACCGGCCCCTACGCCGAGCACGAGCGCGATCACGGCAGCGGGCCAGCCACGGCGGCTCTGTTTCTCGGAGTACGGTGCGCTGGCGATCTGCTCGCGCAGCGGGCGGGGTACCTCAGTGGCCGCCTTCTCCTGTTCGAGCCGGCGCAGGGCCTTGAGGATCGTGCTCACTCGGACCTCTTCCCAGCGAACATCCGCCAGCGCGGATGGACTCGCCCGCGCCGGCGCTCCCGGGCGCGAAGGATCTCGCGGGCGGCGCGACCGACGTGGGCGCGCTCCACCCGTACGGATCCGTCAGCATAGCCCGCGAGCAGCGCGCGGTCCGCGAGCAGATTCACCAGGCGCGGCACCCCGCGCGAGCGGCGCCGGAGCTCGCGCAGCGCCCCCGGCGTGAACAGATCCGCGTCGATGCCCGCGGCGATGCGCAGGCGATGGCGCACGTAGTCACCGGCTTCGGGCGCCGAGAGCGGGTCGAGCCGCCAGCGCACGCCGATCCGCTGGCGCAGCTGGCGCAGGTCCGGCGAATCGAGCAGCGCGTCGAGCTCCGGCTGACCGAACAGCACGATCTGCAGCAGCTTCTCTGTGGAGGTCTCGAGGTTCGAGAGCAGGCGCAGCTCTTCGAGCGTGTCCACTGGCAGGTTCTGCGCCTCGTCCACCAGCAGCAGCACGCGGCGGCCCTCGCGGCTCGCGTCGAGCAGGAAGCGGTTGAGGCGGTCGAGCAGCTGGGCGCGCGTGCCGTCGCAGGGCAGTTCCAGCTCGCGGTGGATCGCCTCGAGGATCTCCGTGCCCGTCAGACGGGGATTGAACAGATAGGCGACCTCGGCGTCCGGACTCAGGCGCTCGAGCAGCGTGCGGCAGAGCGTGGTCTTGCCGGTGCCGACCTCGCCGGTGACCGCGATGAACCCCTCTCCCTGCTCGATGCCGTAGAGCAGGTGGGCGAGCGCTTCGCGATGGGAAGTCGACAGGTAGAGGTAACGCGGGTCGGGCGTCAGCGAGAAGGGCTTCTCTCGCAGGCCGTAGTGTCGGGTGTACATTAGGCGCCCTCGTGGGTGCGGTGCGCGGACCCATCAGCCTTATCGGCGTCCGGGCAAGCGGCCGGAGGCCGCGCGCAGCGAGTGCACGCCGTCCGGCGCGCAGCGATGGCGAAGCCGAGCGTAGATTGGACCGGTAGGCGAGCGAGGACCGAGCGGGCGGAGGCAAAGAGCGCGCGTGGCGACCCGGCGAACCCGCACCCGAGCCGACGGCGCTGCCGCGGCCGGGGTCGACGTCGGCGCGACGCTCGTGAAGCTGGCGCTGCGCGACGCGCGCGGGGTCACCACGACCGAGGCCCTGCCCGCCGCGGCGCTCGACGTGGTGGTGGAGCGGCTGCGGGACCTGGCGCCGTGCCGACTGGGGATCACCGGCGGGGGCGCGCCACGCCTCACCGAGCGCACAGCCCTTCCGGCTGTGACCGTCGCCGAGTTCGAGGCCTGGGCTGCCGGGGCGCGCCTGCTGCTCGGACGCGAGTCGCGCGTGCCGGGGCGTTTCCTCGTGGTGTCGCTGGGCACCGGGACCTCGGCGCTGCTCGTGGACGCCAGCGGCGTCACGCGCGTGGGCGGCACCGCGCTCGGCGGAGGCACGATCCTCGGGCTCAGCGCTGGATTGCTCGGCGAGCGCGATTTCGACGCGATCGCGGCGCTCGCGCAGCGCGGCGACCGCCGCCGCGTCGATCTGTTGATCTCGGACATCTATCCGGCAGGCGACTTCGCGCTTCCCGGCGACATCAATGCCGCGTCGTTCGCGAAGCTCGCCCGCGAGGGGAGTGCGCCGCCCGCCGCCGCCGATCTGGCTCACGGAATCATGGGCCTGGTCGGCGAGAACATCGGCCTGATCTGCGCCGGGCTCGCGACGCGTCTGGATGTCGAGCTGATCGCGTTCGGCGGGTCCGCGCTGCGCGCGAATCCCACCCTGACCGCGATCCTCGGCGGAGTCTGCGCAGCACTGGGTCGCTCGCCCCATTTCCTGGCTGATGGCCAGTACGCGGGCGCGCTCGGCGCGCTCGCGCTGGGAGAGGCAGCGCTCAGACGTTGACGCGGGTCTTCGTCTGGGTGTCGCCGTCGCGCAGAGCGGGCTCGGTTGCCTTGTCTTCGTCGCCACGGCTCATCGTGCGCAGTGCGCGCTGGGTGCGAGCGATCGCGGCGCGCTGCACGCGCAGCTCCTCGCTCTGGGCGGCCACCTGGCGCTCGAGCTTCTCGCGCGCCTCATTGGCCTCGTCGAGCTTCGCCTCCAGGGTCTGCATCCTGCGCTCGAGATCCTGGAGCATCCGCGCCATGTCGGGCGAGGGCGCTGCCGAGCCGCCCATGCGGGGCGGGGGCGCCGGCGGGCTCTTGCGCGGATCGACGGGAAGGTCCATGTCTTGGTTCATCGGGGCATCTCCCTCTGAGGCGTCATCGCCGACGATTCCGCGGCCTTGATCGAAGAGTGAGCTCGTGTCGCTCGAGGCGACAACGGGCGCCGGCACGGCAGCCGCTGATTTAGGAGCCGGTCGCCGGGGGACTGCGGAGGGTGCCTGGGGCGCCGGACGCGGGGCTGGCGGGGTCGGCGCGGCGGGCACGTCGAACAGTCCCGCGAACGAGGCATCCTCGGACCGGGCGGCCGGCACTTCGGGCGTGTCGCCCATCGCGAAACCGCTAGACGGAATGCGCCCTGACGCCTCGATCTCCTCGGCGATCGCCGTGACGTCGAGATCGTTCGGGAGTGTGCGCGCGCGACGCCGCAGCACGAACGCGATCGCGACCACCGTGATCAGCGCGGCCGCGACGCTGCCGAGCCAGATCGGATCATGGGTCAGGCGATCCGTCCAGCTCGGGCGTTCGGTGGGCTGTGCTGCGGGAGGCAGGACGGGGGCCGGCGTCACGGGTCGG
>Ga0184637_10000962_pt1 | contig 20189 bp, 11 predicted proteins | sample PLM3_127_b2_FD_133143 | JGI IMG/M metagenome (GOLD analysis project Ga0184637, IMG submission 133143) | Groundwater sediment microbial communities from an aquifer in East River, Colorado, USA - PLM3_127_b2 | ecosystem: Environmental > Terrestrial > Soil > Riparian zone | place: USA: East River... | reverse complement strand
GCTCCGCCGGCTAGCGCCGGGGCTGGAAGTAGTAGGTGAGGTACTCGTTGCCTTCCCGGTCCTTGGTCGGGGCGACCTTGAAGATCACCTCGACCGGCATCCCCATCTTCACCTTCTCGGGAATCGGATCGATGTTGATCAGGTTGCCCTTCACGGTGCCGCCTCCCTCGAGATCGACGATCGCCGAGATGTACGGCACCTCGATGCCCGGGAAGGAGCGATGGACGATCGAGTAGACGTAGAGGGTGCCCTGGTTGGCGAGCCGCTTGGGCTCGAGGCGACCGCGCGCGCCGCACTTCGAGCAGGAATCGCGCTCACCGAGGAAGATCGCGCCGCACTCCTTGCAGCGCTGGCCTTCGAGGTAGGGCTCGCCCTGCTCGGGAATCCTGAGGAATTCGACGACCGGAAGCGGTCGCCTGGCCGCCGAAGGTTCCGCCATGATCGATCCTTTATTGGCTCGCGCGGCACACAGCCGCTCGCCGTCGTCGGAAGAGGAGTGTCGACTCGCCAGTCAACCGACGGTGCAAGATGCCAGCGGGCAGGGGGCCATGTCAAATCGCCCGTGGCGAGTCCGGCAAGCGCGCAGAGCGCGCGCGCAGCAAACATTCGGGTCCCGGCGCGGGGGCGGCCCGCGCCACCCGGACTTCGCTCGGCTCCGCCTCGCTGCCCGGTCGCCTCGGAAGGCGACCTTGCACTCATCCCCGTCGGGCACTGCAATCGTGGCGAGTCCGGCAAGCGCGCGAAGCGCGCGCGCAGCGAGGCGAAGCCGAGCGAAGTTCACTCAAGCCGGAGCGAGGTTCACTCAGGCTGTACGGCCGTGTCTACCGAGTCAGCTTGCGGGTGGCGGCGAGCTGCTCTTTGAAGACGGCGTTGTCGGGCTCGAAGGTGAGCGCGGTGCGCAGGTGGCGCTCGGCGGCGAGGTAGTCCTTCCGCTTCAGGTCGGCGAGCGCGAGGTTGAAGTACTGGCGCCCTTCCCGGGTGCGTCCCTGGCGCTCCTCGGTCGACTGACGGCCGGCCTCCGCCTGCGCCTCGGCGAGCTGCATGCGCACGCCCGCGCCGGACTCGAGGCGGCGATCGTAGGCCTGGCGACGCCGAGGGTCACGCAGCACGGAGTAGGCCTCGGTGATCCGCTTCGCGACCTTCGCGACGGCCGACTGCAGCTCGCTCTCGAGGTGGCGGTTCGCGTCGGGGTGGAAGGCGCGGGAGGTGGCGTAGTACGCCTCCTTCAGCAGGCTCGGTGTCGCGCCCGGGCTCACGTGGATCAGCTGGTAGTAGTCGAGCTCGTCGAGGATCCTCGCGAGCGCCTTGATCTCGGTGGGTGCGAGGTCGGACACGGGCTAGCTCTTCTTGCGCGCATCCGGATCCGGAAGCGTCGAGAGGTCCGTCCCCGGCTCGTCGAAGAGTCCGCGCGTGGCGGGCTCGCCGTCCGCCGGAGCGGGCTCGGCGTCCACCAGGTTGATCTCGGGTGCGAGGGCGGAGAGATCGTCGTCGCCGAGCAGGTCGAGCGAGTCGTCGACCGGATCGGGAGCCAGATCGGACCCGCGCTGTGCGGGTGCCTCGAAGACGCGATGCTCGTCGGTGGGCGCCTCGTCGGGAGACACCTTGAGGTCCGCGGGCGCAAAGCCGTCGGCGGGCGGGCCGTAGGGGCGCGGCGCCGAGGCGACCGCGGGCTCGCCGATCTCGAGCTCGGGCTCGGTGACCTCGAGCTCGGGCTTCGGCTGCGGTGGCTTCCGCGGGGACGCGACCGGCGTCGCTGCGCTTCGAAGCGGCGCGGCCGGCTGCACGGGAGCCGCCTTCGGCGCCCGAGCCGGTTCCGGTGCACGAGCAGGAGCCGGCGCCCGAGCCGGTGCCTTCGCCGGCGCCGGCGGCAGGGCGGGCACGGCGGCGGCAGCAGCGGCGGCGGCGGCCGGAGGCGCCGTCTGCACCCGCTCCGTGCGCGCCTCTTCGATGATGCTCTTCAGCTCGCCCTCCGACAGGCCCGAGGAGAGCGTGATGCTCGTCGACGACTGCTTGCCGGTCTCCTGGTCGCGCGCCGTCACGTTCACGATGCCGTCCGCGTTGATCTCGAAGGTCACGTCGATCGCGACCTCGCCGCGCCGCGCCTTCCGGAAGCCGCTGAACTCGAATTGACCCAGCAGCTCGTTCTGGTCGGCCACCCGCGATTCGCCCTGGTAGACGCGGATCTGCACGGACTCCTGGTTGTCCTGGAAGGTCGTGAAGGTGCGGGTCTGCTCGATCGGCACCGGCGTGTTGCGCTCGATCACGCTCTCGGCCATGTCGCCCGCCACTCCGATCCGCAGCGAGAGGGGCGTCACGTCGAGCAGGAACGCCTCCTGGTCCGAGCTGACGAGCGACGCGGCGTGGATCGCCGCGCCCATCGCCACCACCTGGTCCGGATCGACGTCGGTCTTGGGCTCCTGCTGGAAGTACTGCCGCACCGCCTCGCGGATCATCGGCAGCCGCGTCGGGCCTCCGACCAGGATCACACCGTCGAGGTCGCGGGCGATCACGCCGGCCTGCTGGAGCGCCTCGTCGCAGACCTTGAAGGTGCGCAGGATCAGATCGTTCACGAGCTGGCCGAATTCGCGTTCGCTGAGCGTGCGCTGGATCGAGCAGGGCGGACGCCCCGGCGCGGTGTAGATGTCGGGGATACGGATCTCGGCTTCGGAGTCGACCGACAGCGCCTTCTTGGCCTCCTCGGCGGCGACCTTGAGCTTCTCCAGCGCGAAGGGATCGTTGCGGAGGTTGACGCTCTCCTTTTGCATGAACTCGTCCGCGAGCAGGTCGATCAGGCGGTCGTCGAAGTCGTCGCCGCCCAGGAAGGTGTCGCCGCAGGTGGCGAGCACCTCGAACACGTCGTCGGCGATCTCCAGCACCGAGATATCGAAGGTGCCGCCGCCCAGGTCGTAGATGGCCACGCGCTGGCGCAGACCCTTGCCGAAGCCATAGGCGAGCGCCGCGGCCGTCGGCTCGTTCATGATGCGCAGCACTTCGAGGCCGGCGATCCGTCCGGCATCCTTGGTCGCCTGCCGCTGGTTGTCGTTGAAGTTGGCCGGGACCGTGATCACCGCCTTGTTCACGGCGCGGCCCAGGTGCATCTCCGCGATCTGCTTGAGCTCCCGCAGCACCATGGCGCCGATCTCGGGCAGCGAGAAGAGCTCCTCGCGGATCCGGATGCGGACGGCGTGATTCTCGGCCTCGGTGATCTCGTAGGAGCAGATGGCGCGGGCCTTCTTCACCTCCTCGGAGAAGAAGTAGCGGCCGATCAAGCGCTTCGAGGAGTAGACGGTGTGCTTCGGGTCGTGGATGATGTTCGCCTTGGCGGCGTTGCCCACCATCACGGAACCGTTCGGCTTGATCGCCACCACACTCGCGGTGGTGTACTCGCCGTAGCCGTTGGGCAGCACCTCGATCGCGCCGCCGCGTAGGACGGCGACGCAGGAATTGCTGGTCCCCAGGTCGATTCCGATGGCGAGCTCGTTCATGGGACTCCGTCCGAGGCGTGAGCCAGGTCCAGGGGGTGCGCAAGCCCGGGCGGGGGGCGCTGGCCGCCCCTTCCGCCTGCCTCCGGTATCGGCAGATCGGGGGCAAGGCTGAGGGTTCGCTGGCGCATCCGGGGGGCGCCCGGCGCCGCCGGGCGCGCCTTGGCCGGGCCCCGCGCGCGTGCTAATTGGCTTGTATTCCCGAGGGGTTCCATGTCGGGCCATTCGAAATGGGCGACCATCAAGCGCAAGAAGGGCGCCGCCGACGCGCGCCGCGGCCAGGTCTTCACCAAGCTGATCCGCGAAATCGCGACCGCGGCCCGGATCGGCGGCGGCGATCCGGACTCCAACGCGCGGCTGCGGCTCGCGATGGAAAAGGCGCGCGCCGCCAACATGCCCAAGGACAACATCGAGCGCGCGATCAAGAAGGGCACCGGAGTCGGAGAGACCGAGGCCTACGAGGAGGTCGTGTACGAGGGATACGGCCCCGGCGGCGCGGCTCTCTACGTCGAGACGCTCACCGACAACAAGAACCGCACCGTGGGCGAGCTTCGCCATGCGCTCACCAGGTTCGGGGGCAACCTCGGCGCCAGCGGCTGCGTCTCCTACCTGTTCGAGAAGAAGGGACAGCTCGTTTTCGACCGGGCCGGCCTCGACGCGGATGCCCTGCTGGAGGCGGCGCTGGAGTCCGGGGCAGACGACGTGATCGAGACGGGAGACGCGATCGAGGTCGTCACCACACCGGCGCGCTTCGAGACGCTGCGCCGGGCGCTGGAGGTGGCGGGCTGGAAGCCGGCGAGTGCCGGCATCGTGATGGCCCCCGCCTCGACCGTGGGCATCCAGGGGGCGGCCGCGGAATCGATGCTGCGCCTGGTGGACGCCCTCGAGGACCTCGACGACGTCCAGAACGTCTACGCGAACTACGACATCTCGGACGAAGAAATGGCGCGCTTCGCGAGCTAGCATCGGGGCCGGCGCGCGCCTCCCCCCTGCGCGCCGGCGAGCGATCCGGTCCTCCGCGGTTCCCGAGTCCGTGGTTCCCGGTCCGTGGTTCCCGAAATGGGAGCGAGATGCGTATCCTCGGTATCGATCCGGGTTTGGTGGCGACCGGCTTCGGAGTGGTGGAGCGTTCCGGCAGCGCGCTGATCCACGTGGCCCACGGCACCGTGCGTCCGCCGCGGAGCTCGCCCCTGGCCGTGCGCCTGCACTGCCTCTACCGCGCGCTCGCGCAGGTGATCGAGGAGCACCGGCCAGACGCGGTGGCGATCGAGAAGGTCTTCGTCGCGACCAGCCCCACCGCGGCGCTGATACTGGGGCAGGCGCGCGGCGCCGTGCTCGCCGCCGTCGCCGCGGGCGGTCTTCCGGTCACCGAGTACACGCCATCGCAGATCAAGCAGGGCGTTGCCGGCAGCGGCGCGGCCCCCAAGCCGCAGGTGCAGGCGATGGTGCGCCGGATCCTCGCGCTGGAGCGGGCGCCGGCCGACGCCGCCGACGCGCTCGCCGCCGCGATCCGGCATGCGCACGAGCCGCGGCTCGCCTTGCTCGGAGTGATCGGCCGCCGCAGGCGGCCGCGCCAGCCTCGCCGCTTCGCGGTCGTGCCGAGGCGCGCGCGGTGATCGCGCGGCTCGAGGGCGTGCTACGCGAGCAGAGCCCGACCCGGGTGATCGTGGACGTGGGCGGCGTGGGCTATGCGGTCCAGATCCCGCTCTCGACCTTCACCGAGCTGCCGGACGAGGGCAAGATCGTCGCGCTGCACGTCCACACCCACGCGAGCGAGGGCGCCCTCCAGCTCTTCGGCTTCGCCACCCGCGCCGAGCTGGTCGCCTTCGAGCTGCTGCTGCGCGCGAGCCGCGTGGGGCCCCGCCTGGCGCAGACGATCCTCTCCGGGATCACGCCCGCAGCGTTGTTGGAGGCAATCCAAGGCGCGCGGATCGCGACGCTCCGCGCCGTTCCCGGGGTGGGATCGAAGCTGGCCGAGCGGATCCTGCTGGAGCTGCGCGACCGAGTGGACGAGCTCGCGCTCGCCGTGGCCGGGGCCTCGGCGCCCGGCGCGGGGGGCCGCATGGCTTCCGACACGGCCGCCCGCGAGCAGACCCTGTCCGCCCTCCTCAACCTCGGCTACCCGAGAACCCAGGCCGAGCGGGTGGTCGAGGAGACGGTGCTGGAGGCCGGCGACACGGCGACGCTCGAGACCCTGGTGCGCGGGTCTCTCAAGAGGTTGGCGCGATGAAGGATGCACCGGAGGAGCGGGCCCAGATCGCCGGCGCGGCGCTACCCGAGGAATCGGGCTTCGAGGAGCGGCTGCGACCCCGCTCGCTCGAAGAGATGATCGGTCAGGACCGGCTGCGGGAGAACCTCAGGGTCTTCGTGCGCGCCGCGCGCGAGCGGGCCGAAACGCTCGACCACATGCTGTTCCACGGACCGCCGGGGCTCGGAAAGACCTCGCTCGCGCATGTCGTCGCCCACGAGATGTCGGCGCCGCTGCGTGTGACGAGCGGTCCGGCGATCGAGCGGCCTGGCGACCTGGCGGCGTTGCTCTCGAATCTGGAGTCCGGCGACGTGCTCTTCATCGACGAGATCCACCGACTGCCGCCCGCGGTCGAGGAGATCCTCTATCCAGCGATGGAGGACTTCCAGCTCGACATCCTGATCGGCCAGGGGCCCGGCGCCCGCTCGATGCGCCTCGACCTGCCGCGCTTCACGCTGATCGGCGCGACCACGCGCGCCGGGCGGCTCACGTCTCCGCTGCGCGACCGCTTCGGCTGGGTCGCGCGCCTGGAGTACTACCCGCCGGCAGACCTCGAGCGGATCCTGCAGCGCTCGGCGCGGGTGCTCGGCGTCCGGCTCGCTGCCGATGCCTGCGCCGAGCTCTCGGCACGCTCCCGCGGCACGCCGCGGGTCGCGAACCGGCTGCTGCGCCGGGTGCGCGACTTCGCCGAGGTGGACGGCGGCCCGGGCACGTTGGTCGACGGCGTGCGTGCCCGCTTCGCGCTCGAGCGTCTCGAGGTCGACGCCTCCGGCTTCGACCGGCTCGACCTGACCCTGCTGCGCACGCTGCTGGAAAAATTCGACGGCGGACCGGTGGGGCTGGAAACGCTCGCCGCCGCGGTCGGCGAGGACAAGGGTACGCTCGAGGACGTGGTCGAGCCGTTCCTGATCCACGAGGGCTTCCTGGCCCGCACGCCGCGCGGGCGGGTCGCGACCCGTCTCTCGCGCGAGTACTTCGGCCTCCCGGGCGGCGTCTCCGTGTCCCAGCCAAAGCTGCTGTAACGCCTCCCCGAGTCCGGGATCTCGCCGGCCACCCTCAAAGCCCTGCCGCCACCGGCCGATACGGATTGGACTCGGCGGGCCCGTCCCACGGGGTCCGAAAGGAGGGGAGTGCCATGGGCGCGCTGCGAAGGCTGGGCCGTTGGCTCATGATCGGCGCCGCGGTATTCTGGCTCGCGGCGGGTGCCATCGCGCTCGGGCTGGCGTATCAGCCGGACCACGCCGCGGTGGGCATCGCGCGCCGGGTCGTGAACCAGGCGGCGACCGTGGCCAGCGCCGTCGAGGCGCTCGGCCTCGACGAAGACTTCCCGATGGCCGTCGACGCCTTCCTGTACGGCGCGATCGCGCGCTTCGGGCTCGCGCCCGCGGGCCTGCTGCTGCTGATCGCCGCGCTGCTGCCCGGCCGCCGGGAGGCGAGCGGCGAGCAGGAGGACGCCCCGCGCGACGAGCGGCCGAAGGCCGATGCGCGCGGGCTGCGCAAGGCACGCCGCCAGGCCGCGGTCCTCGCCAAGCGCGGCAGCGCCCTGGATGCCGCCGAGTACGCCTTTGCGAGCGGTCTGCTCGAGGAAGCCGCGAGCTACTTCATCGAGGGCGAGGAGTACGTCCGCGCGGCAGAGATCCGTCACGACCAGAATCGCTTCATCGATTGCGCGGAGCTCTACCTGAAGGGCCGCAAGTTCGACTCCGCGGGGCGCATCTTCAGCCAGCAGGGGGAGCACAAGCGCGCGGCCGAGGCCTACCTGGAGGCGGGCAACAAGAGCGTGGCCGCTGAGATGTTCGAGAAGGCCGGGGACTTCCGCCGCGCCGGCGACTGCTACGCGCAGTCGGATTTCGCGCGCCACGCCGCCAAGGCCTACGTGAAGTGCGGCGAGTGGAAGAAGGCGGCGGAGTGCCTCGACCAGGTGATCATCGAGGAATCGACCGGCGCTGCAGCGAGCGATCCCGCGCGCCAGGTCGAGACGCGCAAGCTGGTGCGGATGGCAGGCGATCTCTACGGCCGGGCCGGCCAGCACGCCAAAGCGCAGGCCATCTTCGAGCGGGGAGGGCTGTGGGTTCCGGCCGCCGAGCTGGCGCTGCAGCACGGGAGCAAGGAGCAGGCGGCGGCGCTGTTCCAGAAGGGCGGGGACGCGCCGCGCGCGGCGCAGGTGCTGAAGGATCTGGGCAATCAGGCCGACGCCTCGCGCCTGCTCGCCGAGCATCACCGCGACAAGGGGAACGACGCGGAGGCCGCGCGTCACTTCGAGGAGGCTGGCGATCATCTGGCCGCCGGCGACCTCTACCGCCTGCTCGAGCAGTTCGAGAAGGCCGGGGAGTGCTTCGAGAAGCTGGGCGAGTTCGCACAGGCGGCGGAGATGTTCGTGAGCGCCGGCGACCGTCAGCGCGCGGCCCAGAACTTCGAGCGCTGCGGCCGCTACGCCGAGGCGGCGGAGAGCTTCGCGCACGCGGGGGAGAGGGGTCGCGAGGCCGAGCTGCTCGCGCGCGCCGGACAGAAGCTGCGCGCCGGCGAGATCCACCTGGCGAACGGGCTCGAGGAAGAAGCGATCACGGTGTTGCAGGAGGTGACGCCCGAGCATGCCGACTTCGCCAAGGCGTCGGCGCTGCTGGGCGAGATCTTCCGCAAGCACGGCAAGCTCTCGCTCGCCATCAAGAAGCTCACCCACGCGATCGGCAGCAATTCCGTTTCACGCGACAACCTGCAGGCGTACTACTCGCTCGCGACGGTGTACGAGGCGAACCAGGAGATCCAGGAGGCGGCCGAGCTGTACGAGAAGATCCTCGCCTTCGACTACCACCATGGAGACGTGGGGCAGCGTCTGGAGAGCGTGCGCGAGAAGCTCAAGAAGAAGGCCGCGGAGGAGAAGGCGGCGGCTCAGAGCGGCGCGCAGCTCAGCGCTTCGCAGAAACAGGGCCGCTACAAGATCGTTTCCAAGCTGGGGCGCGGCGGGATGGGCGTGGTCTACAAGGCGCAGGACACCGTGCTCGACCGCACCGTGGCCTTCAAGGTGCTGCCCGAATCGCTGAAGGAGAACCCGCAGGCGCTCAAGAACTTCCTGCGCGAAGCCAAGAGCGCCGCGCAGCTCAACCACGCGAACATCGTGACGGTCTACGACGCCGGGGAGCAGGACGGCGCGTACTACATTGCGATGGAATACGTCGACGGCCACACGCTGAAGGAGATCATCAAGCACCGCGGCCGCATCTCGCCGGGGGGCATCGTCCACGTCCTCGCGCAGATGTGCGAGGCGCTCGCCTACGCCCACGAGAGCAAGATCGTACACCGCGACGTGAAGACCGCGAACGCGATGTGGACGAAGGACAAGAAGGCAAAAATAATGGACTTCGGTCTGGCCAAGGCCGTGGAGGAGTTGCGCAATCACACCACGGTGGTCTCGGGCACGCCGTACTACATGAGCCCGGAGCAGACGCTCGGGAAGAACGTCGACCACCGCACGGACATCTACTCGCTCGGCGTGAGCGTGTTCGAGATGGCGACCGGGACGCTGCCGTTCCGGGAGGGGAACCTTCCGTACCATCACGTGCACACGCCGCCGCCCGACCCGCGCGAGTTCCAACCGGACCTGCCGCCGCTGTTGTGCGCGATCATCGCCCGCTGCCTCGAGAAGGATCCCGCGAACCGCTACGCGTCGACGCGCGAGATCCTGGCCGAGCTCAGCGCTCCCCAGGGCTCCTGATCCGGTCGCTCGTCTCCCGAACGTGACGCGATCGTCACGCGCGTGATGCGAAGATCACGCCGGTCGCGCGATTCCGAGCCCGAGCCGGGCGCGTCGAAAAACCCGCGTTCGCGCCACAAGCTCCCGATTCGAAAGGCTTCCCGGGGTCAGTGCCACGCGACTCCGGGCGGAGGTGCCCGGCACGCCGCTTGCTTCTGCGCGCTCGTCGATTCCGTTCTGGTGTCGATCGGGGGGGAGCCGTGCGACAGCAGCAGACCCTCGCGGAGCGGGTGTCCTGTACGGGCACCGGTCTCCACAGCGGGGCTCCGGTTCGGCTCGAGCTGACTCCGGCGCGCGAGGGAGCCGGCATCGTGTTCGTGCGCACCGACCGCACGCACCCGGTCGAGATCCCGGCGCGGCCGAGCAGGGTCACCTCGACACGGCTCGCGACCACGCTCGAAAGCGGGGACGCGAGCGTGGCTACGGTCGAGCACCTGCTCGCGGCGCTCTACGGCCTCGGGATCGACAACGTCCGCATCTCGGTCGATGGACCGGAGCTGCCGGTGATGGACGGCAGCGCCGCCTCCTTCGTCTACCTGATCCGCAGCGCGGGCGTCCGGGTGCAACGCGAGCCGCGTGCGGTGCTACGTGTGCTCGATCCGATCGAGGTCGACGAGGGCGGCCGGCGCATCCGGATCGAGCCCGCGCGCGGGCTGCGCATCTCCTACGCCGTCGACTTCGCGCACCCGGCGATCGGCCGTCAGGAGCTGAGGCTCGGCCGCCTCGACGCGCGGCGCTTCGAGACCGAGATCGCCTCGGCGCGCACCTTCGGCTTCCTGCAAGACGTGCGCGCGCTCTGGAACGCCGGCCTCGCGCAGGGTGGCTCGCTCCACAACACCGTGTTGCTCGACGAATCGAGCGTGATGAACCCCGACGGCCTGCGCTGGCCGGACGAGTTCGTGCGCCACAAGGTGCTCGACCTGCTCGGCGACCTCGCGCTGCTCGGGGTCGCGATCGACGGGCACGTGAAGGTCGAGTGCGGCGGACATGCGCTGCACCACCGCCTGGTCGCGGCCTTGCTCGATCGCCCGCAAGCCTGGTGCTTGCGCGAAGCCGGGGCCCAGCGTGCCCGCGACCTGGCCCCGCTCCTGACCCCAGCCTGACTTTCGGGTCCCGGCGCGGGAACGGCCCGCGCCACCCGAACTTCGCTCGGCTGCGGCTCGCTGCGCGCGCGCTGCGCGCGCTTGCCGGACTCGCAAAGCGAGATCCAGCAAGGCCGCGCAGCGAGCCGCAGCCGAGCGAAGTTCACTAAGGCCTGAAGTTCAATCGAGGTCAGCGAGCTCGCGCGCGAGCCGGGAGGCGGCAGCGCGGTCGGTGAACTCGATGCCCATGCCCGGGCTGCTCGGGCTGCCCGGGTTGCGCGCCCACACCACGCGGCCCTCGATCTCGTGGGTGGTCTCGCCCGCCGGCAGGCGGAAGCGCAGCTTGAGCCGCGCGCCCTCGCGCTGGGGCGACTCGGTCTCGATGAAGAGCCCCCCGGCACCCAGCGTGGTCGCGGGATCGCAGCACAGCCCGGCCTCGCACAGGTACTCGACCAGGACGCGCAGCGTTCGGCGGCGGAAGCGCCGCGTCGTCTCACGCGAAACGGTGCGTCTCGGCATCGACCCTCACCCCTCGAACAGATCGAACCAGGCGCGCACCGCGCGGCGCAGCAGCGAGCGTGCCTCCGGATGCGCGCTCACCAGCCCGGTCAGATCGGCGGCTTCGTGCAGCGAATCGTCCGAGCGCTCGGCATCGTCGGCCAGGCACGCGAGCAGCGCGATGCGCAGGTCGGCGTGCGTTTCGTCGAGCACGACCGCCGCGGCGAGCGTGCGCACCTCGGCGAGCCAGACGCCGCGGTCGAGGGCGGCGATCGCCGCCAGCGAGGTGCCTTCGAGCACGCGGCGCAGCCGCCGGCGCACGCGCCGTCCGAGCGCGGACGCGAGGCCATTCACGAGCTGGCCGCCGCCGCGAACCAGATCTGGCTCGACCACCAGGCTCGCGACGAGCCCCAGCACCTCGCCCTGTTGCACCGCGGTGAGCGGCAGCAGGGCGGGCGCGGTGAGCCGGCCCTGCGCGGCGAGCGCGGCGGCCCGAAAATTTGCCAGCGGGCTGCCTGCGGCGGTGGCCGCGAGCTCCGGCGAGGAATCGAGCGCCTCGGCGATCTCCCGCGCCGCCTGCTGCGCGAGCTGGCGCAGCGTCTCGGCCAGCGGGTCGTCGAGCCTCTCGCCGGCGGCGAGCGGACACGCGAGCGCGGCCGGGGCATCCGTCGACTCAGCGGCGCTGGTCGCACCCAGCGCGCGCAGGATCGCGCGACCGTGCGCGGCGGCCTCTGCCCGCCCGCTTCCCTCGGCGATCCGCAGCACGGCGCGCAACGAGGCGGCCAGCGTCGGATCGGCCTCGAGCGCCTGGCGGTGGTGCGCGAGCGCCTCGGGCCAGTCGGCGGGCCGATGGCTGAGCAGCTGCGCCAGCGCCGCGCGCGTCGCAGCCCGCCCGGGCTCGAGCGCGAGCGCGCTGCGGTAGGCCTGGATCGCGCCGTCGACGTCCTCCAGCGGGCCCGCGCGCAGGCGGCCGAGCTGGTCGAACACGGCCGCCAGGCCCGCCGGATCGTCTCCGGGGTGACGCCCCCCGAAGTCCGCCAGGGCGGCGCCAGCAGCGCGCCATTGGCCCTGCGCGCGCAGCAGTCGCGCCGCCGAGACGGCCGCCTCGATGCAGCGAGGGTCGGCCGCCGCGGCGATGCCGAACGCTTCGGCCGCCAGGCGCGCTTCACCGAGGCGTTCCAGCGCACGCCCGCGCAGGGCTGCCAGGGCCGCGCGCTCCGGCGCTCCCGGGACGGACTCCTGCGCGCGGGTGGCGACCTCGAGCGCCTCGTCGGCGCGCCCCGCGTCCCAAAGCAGGGTCGCCAGCAGGAGCCAGCCGCGGGCGAGCGCCGGATCCGCCTCCAGCGCGGCGCGCAGGTGCTGTTCGGCCGCGGAGCCGCGCTGGCCCGCACGCAGCTCGATTTCGGCCGCCCGCAACAGGCAGCTGGAGCGGGTGCCGGCATCGCGGGCCTGCTCCGCCCAGCTCGAGAGAGACGCCAGCGCCGGCTCGATGCGACCGGCGCGTTCGTGCAGCAGTGCGATCCGCTCGTGGGCCTCGGCGCTTGCGGGATCGAGCACGAGCGCTTCCTGAAAGCGCGCGAGCGCCGCGTCTGGCTCGGATTCGGCCTCGAGACAGCGACCCAGCCACACGAAGTGGAGCGCGCGCCGCGCGGTCGGCTCCGGGTGGGCGAGACACGCCTCGAGGTGGCGGCGTGCGGCGCCGAGGTCCCCGAGGCCGAAGCACGCCTCGCCCAGTCCCGCCTGCGCCTCGAGATCCCCGGGCGCGTGCTCGAGCACGACGCCGAAGCAACGCACGGCCGCCTCTAGCTGCCCGAGCGCGAGGGCGCAGCGCGCGCCGAGCCGCGCGGTGTCGCTTCTTTGCGACCCGGCTCCGGAGGGTGCGAGCAGCTCGAGCGCACGCTCGGCGGCGACCAGCGCGGCGGCCCGGTTGCCGCACGCCTCGCGCGCCAAGGCGAGCGCGACCTGCACCGCGGGCGAGCCGGCGTCGAGACGCGCGGCGCGCTCCAGCCACTCGAGGGCCTGCGGCGCGTCCTCGGCACGCCGCAGATCCGCCGCTCGGAGCCAGGCCTCCGCCGCGTCGCTGCCGTCGCCGAGCTCAGCGGCGCGCGCCCACGAGTGGGCCGCGCCCGGGAGGTCTCCGACTGCCTCGCGCGTTCGTGCCGCGAGCTTCCAGGCCGCGCGCTGGCCGGCGTCGGCAGCGAGCGAGCGCTCCACCCGCGCGAGCGCCTCCGCGGGTCGGCCGAGCGCTTCCAGCGTCCCCGCCAGGCGCAGATGATCGGCGGCCCCCGCGCCGGACGCGGGCTCGTCGCACCAGGTCGCGAACACGGCGGCGAACGCGGAGGCGTCGCCACAGCGCTGGTGCAGCTCCGCGAGCTCGGCCACCTGCGCCGGCGCCAGGGTTCCCAGCGACGCGGCCTGGAGGTAGGCGCGAAGCGCGCGGGCGGGCTCGTCGGTGCGATCCCGGGCAATCTCGCCGGCGCGCAGACAGGCCTGCTGACGGCGCGCGGGATCGCTCTCGCCCAGCATCTCGACCTCACTCTCGTAGAGGTCGAGAGCGCCGCGCCAGTCCTCCATCGCCTCGAGCAGTCGTTCGAGTGCGTGCAGTGCCTCGAAGTCCTGCGGATCCGCCTCGAGAGCGGCGGCGTAGCAGCGGCTCGCCTGCGTGGTCGATTGCAAGCGCTGCCACGACAGGTCACCGAGCCGGCGCAGCAGCGCGGCGCGCTCGCCCGCCGGAGCGTTCGACTCCAGCTCGATCTCGCGCTCGAGCGTCTCCGCGACCTCGCTCCAGGCTCCCAGGCGCTCGGCGACCCCGCGCAGCCCGCGCAGCACATCGATGGATTCCGGGGCGAGCTCGAGCGCCCGCCGATAGGCCTCGGCCGCTCCCGCGCTCGCACGCAGCCTCTCGTCGCGCAGCCGGGCGAGCTCGAGCCAGCCTTCGGCCGTGGCGGGACCGCGCGCGAGCTGGGCGGCGAGGTGCGTCTCCAGCTCGACCGGCCCGGCGCGGGCTCGCAGCAGTCGCAACAGCGCGTCCTCGATCTCCCGGAGGACCTCGGGTGGGAGCGCCCCTGCAGCAGGGTCCTCGCTGAGGGATCGCAGGTGGCGCAGGGCATCATCGGGGCGATACAGCTCGTGCTCGTAGGCGTGTGCGAGCGCGCGCGCGAGCTCGAGGCGGCGGTCCTCGAAGACGGGCGCCGCGGGGTCGAGCGCCCGCAGCTCCGCTTCCGCGCAGCGGGCCCACGCCTGGGGCGGGCCGGCGTCGCGCAGCGACTCGCCCAGCGCGCGCAGCAGCTCGACGTGTAGGCCGCTGCCGCGGGGCGTTGCGGCGACGGCCTGCTGCAGGTGCGCAGCGGCTCGCCGCGGTTCGCGAAGCGGCCCGGACCACAGCGCCGCGGCTTCGCACAGCAGCGGCACGCGCTCGCTCTCGTCGGTTAGCGCGAGCAGCGCCTCCAGCATCCGAACCCGCTCGCGGGGGCGACCGAGGTCGCGGTGCAGTCGCTCGAGCTCGCGCAGGACCAGGGCGTCCTCTGCGTCGACACGCCAGAGCGTCTCCAGCTCCGCCACGGCACGGCCGGGAGACGCGAGATCGCGCTCGAGCACGCGGGCTCGTTCGAGGATCAGCGTGCGCCGCCCTGCCGGATCCGTCACCAGCGCGAGCTCCTCGCCGAGCGCGTGCAGGCGTGCCTCGGTACGCCCGGCCAGGAGGTGGGCCTCGGCACAGCGCGCGGGAAGGCTCGCGTCGTGGGGCGATTCGCTGCGCAGCCTCGCCAGCCACGGCAGCGCGGCGTCGGGGGAGATGCGCTGCCAGGCGATCGCGGCGCCGCGCTCGAGCAGCTGGACGCGGAGGCCGGCGTCCGCGGCCAGCGTCTCTCGCTCGATCGCGGCGAGCAGCTCCGGCCAGCGCCCGAGCCGCTCGAGCAGGGCGAGCCGATCGGCGCGCGCCGGCGCCAGCGTCGGATCGAGGGCCAGCGCCTCCTGCAGGTCGCGTTCGGCGTCCGCCGGGCGGGCCTGGGCGAGCCCGCGTGCGCGCAGCAGCAGGCGGCTGGCACGCGTCGCCGGCGGCGACGCGTGCGCGAGCGCTCGCTCCAGCAGCTCGAGCAGGAGATCGTCCTGCCCCAGCCGCTGTGCGATCTCGAGCGCGCAGGCCTCCGCCTCCGGCTGGCCCGGCTCGAGCTGGAGCACGCGGCGCAGCTGCGGCAACGCCTCGGCGGGGCGCCCGAGCGGGCCGGCGAGCAGCCTGGCCAGCTCGAGGCGGGTCGCTTTCTCGGAGGGCGTCGCGGGCCGCGCCAGCTCGGTCTCGAGCAAGCGGGCGAGCGGCTCGTGCTCGCCCATTCGGCGGTAGAGCTCGCGCAGCGCCGACTCGGCCTCGCGGTCACCCGGGCGATCGGTGAGCACCTGACGGTAGGCCTCGGCCGCCTCCTCCTCGCGCCGCAGCTTGCGCAGCGCGTCGCCCCGTCGCAGTTGCCAACCGCCGCGCTCGCCGGCGTCGGAGCTCGCGGAGGCGGCGCGCTGGCACAGCTCGATCAGATCGTCGGCATAGCCTGCGCGCTCGTACAGGTCGGCGAGCGGCTCGGCGACGGCGGCCTGTGGCCCCAGCTCGCCGAGCGCCGGCTCCAGCATGGCGATCGCGCCGTCGGGATCGGCCAGTCGGGTCGCGCGCAGCCCGGCGATGCGCAGGCGCAAGGAGGCGCGCTGCGCGGCCCATTCGCCGCGGGCGTCGCGCGCCTGCGCACCCGACGCCTCCAGCCGCTTCTCCAGCAGCTCGACCACCGCGCTCGCATCGCCCTGGCTCTCCCAGTGCGCGATCAGGAAATCGGCGGCCGAGGCGTTGGCAGCGTCCAATTCGAGGATGCGTTCCCAGTGGCGACGCACGCGCTCGGCGCCGTCCGGCGTGCCTGCGAGCAGCGCTGCGGCGCGGCTGCGCAGACCGATCTCGCGCTCCCGATCAGGTCCGGTGGCGAGCTCGGCCTCGAGCGTTCGGAGCAGCTCGGTGTTGCGCCCGGCCTCGGCGTGGAGCTCGGCGAGCGCGCGCCAGGCTTCCGGACGCCGTGGCACCAGGCGTGCGGCGGCTTCGAAATGGTGGACCGCGGCGCGCCCGTCCGAAAGCCGGTCGCGACAGAGCTGGCCGAGCCGTTCGTGGAGCGCGGCGGCAGCGGCCGGCGCTGCGTCGGAGAGCGATGCCTCGAGCAGGGCGCGCAGCGCGGCGGTGTCGCCGATCCGCTCGAGCAGGCTCGCCAGCCGCTCGCGTGCCGTGTCGCAGAGCGGCGCCGGGGGGGCGCACGCGAGCGCTTGCTCGAGCGCCCGCCGCACGCCGTCCTGTCGGTCCGGTAGCTGCTCGAGCAGGGCGGCCTGCTCGAGGGCGAGCAGGGCCCGGGCCTGCGGATCAGTCTCGTACGCCGCGCGGGCCTCGAGCCGTTCAGCGAGGCCAGCAAGATCCCCCGCCGCGCGCAGCGCCGTCTCCAGCCCGTCGCGCGCTTCGCGGGATCCGCTCTGCTGCGCCAGCACCTCGCGATAGAGCGCGGCGGCCTCGACGGGCCGCCCGAGCGGATCCAGCAGGATCCGCGCGCGGCGCAGATCGAGCCGCAGCGCCTCGCGGCTGCCGCCCGGGAGGTCACGGCGCGCTTCGAGCAGGTGCGCGGCGAGCTCGTGGTAGCGCCCGGCCTGCTCGAGGAGCTGCTCGAGCCGGGCCTCGGCGTCGGCGGGCGCGCCGTCGCTGGCGGCGAGACGTGTGAGAGCCTCGATCGCGCCCGCGACGTCGCCCACGCGCTCCGCGAGCAGACGCGCGAGCGCGTCGAGGTAGGCTGCGCGCCGTTCCGGCGGCGCGGCGTCGGCGAGCCAGCGGCGCGCGCGCACCAGCTCCTCGATCCGCCCGGCGCGCTCGAGCTGCCGGGCGAGCGCTTCCAGCGACTCGAGGTCGTGCGCGTCCGACTCGAGCGCCGCTTCAAGACACTTGATGCTGTCGACCTCGCGACCCTGCTCGGCGTGGTGGCGGGCCAGCCGTCGTCGATTCGAAGCGCGCGCGCTTCCCTGCAGCAGCAGCGCCTGTCGGTCGAGGCAGGCCACCAGCTCCGCGTCGTGGCCGAGCGCCGCGTGCAGCCGTGCGCACTCGTCCAGGGGCTCGGGGCTCTCGGGGGAGCTCTCGGCCCAGCGCTGCGCCCAGGCGAGCGCGGGCTCGTACTGGCCGCGTGCCTCCAAGCCGCCCACCAGCTCGAGCGCAAGCTCGGCGATCCGCGTGCGGTCGCTGGTGACGGCGGCTTCGCTCTCGGCGATCCGCAGCAGCGCGTCGGAATCGCCGCGCGCGGCCGCCAGCCGGCGCAGCCCGCGGTAGGCGGCCGCCGCGCGGGGATCGAGCTCCAGCGCGGTCTGGTAGGCACGCGCCGCTTCGGTCGGCTGCGCCAGGCGCTCCGCCAGCAGGTCACCGAGCGCGCACGCGAAGCCGGCGCGCTGCGCCTCCGGCCCAGCGGCGGCGACGCGCTCGAGCAGACGGCGCAGCGATTCCCAATCCTCGGCCTTGCGGAGCAGGCGATCCAGCGCCGCGACCACGCCGGGGGGGTCCGGATCGGCTGCGAAGGCCCGCTGGTAGGCGAGCGCGGCGGCCTCGGGGTCGCCGAGCCGCTCCTCCTGCAGCGCGCCGAGCTCGGCGAAGACGGCCGCGCGCATCCTGGCGTCGCTGCCCGCGAGCGCGGCCCGGCGCTCGAGCAGGTCGACGAGATCCTCGCAGCGGCCGAGTCGCGTGAGGGTGTCGGAGAGGGCCTCGACCACCAGCGCGTCGTCGGGCGCCCGCCGCAGCGCACGCTCGAGCAGCGAAGCGGCGGCGGCGTCCTCGCCCCGGTCCGAGCGCAGCGAGGCGGCTTCCAGCAGCACGGACACGGGCGTCTGGTCGCCGCCGATCTCGGCGCGGCGCTCGAGGCAGCGAAGCAACTCGGTGTCGTCGTCCAGGGCTCGCGCGACCTCGGCGAGCCCGTCGATCACGCGGGGGTCCTCGGGCGTCTGGCCGAGCGCGCGCATCCACCAGCTCCGCGCGCGTTCGGGGCTCGCGAGCTTCTCGAGCTGCAGCCGCCCGGCTTCGATCGCGATCTCGGCGCGCTGCGCCGGCTCCCCGGCGTTTTCGAAGCGGCGCTCGAGCAGCGAGGCCAGCAGGCTCCACTGCCCGGTCTCGCGGGCGATCCGGGAGAGCCCGTCGGCAGCCGCCTCTGAGCGAGGGTCGTCGGTGAGCGCGTACCGATAGAGTTCGGCAGCCCGCTTGGGCTCGCCGAGCGGTCCCGCCCAGAGCGCGGCCTGGGCGGCGAACGCCGCGGCGCGCTCGCCTTCGCGACGGCGCACCACCAGGCGCTCCCAGACCGCCGCGGCTTCGCGCGGCTGCCCTTGGGCTTCGCAGACGCGCGCCAGACCCTCGAGCGCCGCCGGCTGCTCGGGGACCAGCGCGAGGGCGCGCTCGAGCAGCGTGCGCGCCTGCTCGGGATCGCGCAGCTCGCGCAGCCAGATCCCGGCCGTCTCGGCCAGCAGCTCGGCGCGCTCCTCGCTGCGCATCGGCAGCGCGATCTCGAGGTCCGCCAGCTGTAGCACCAGGTCCCACTGGGCGCGCGAGGCGTGGATGCGGCGCAGCTCGCGCAGCGCGGGCCCCTGCTCGGGGCTGGCCGCGAGAGCCTCGCGGAAGCAGCGGGCGGCTGCGTCGGAATCACCGCGCCGCTCCGCCTGGATCTGTCCGAGCCGGAACAGCACGCCGGCGCGCTGCTTCGGGTCTTTCGCCAGCGCGGGCGCTTCGAGCCGGTGCTGGTACAGCCAGACCAGATCGTCCCAACGCCCGGCGACGAACCACTGCTCCTCGAGCGCGCTGAAGGCGCGGGCATCCCCCGGATCCGCAAGGAAGCGCTCGCGGAGGCGCTCGAGCATCGGCGTCACCGGACCTCACGACGTCGCGCGGTGGCAGGGGAGTGCGGCAGCTTCATCGACCGCCGAGCTTCGGATCTTGACCGGAATCGCTTGCGCGGACTAGCGCGTTTGATTAGGCTTTTCGCCGTCTTAGCTCGGGAGGCGCAAACCGGAGCAGGACCGGCAGGCGCACGGCACCGACCCATCGCCAAAACCGAGGGCTTCCCCCCATGCCGCAGCCTCCGATGCCGCAGGAGACGCCGGGGGCGGAGCCCGCCTGCCAGCGCCCCCGCGACCCGGGCGAAGAGCGCTCCCCGAGCCTTCCCGAAGCCGAGCGCAGGCGGCGCCGCCGCGAGCTGTGGATCAGCGTCGGGGTGGGTGCCGCGCTCGCCGGCTTCTTCCTGCTCGAGCCGATCGCCGGTTTCACCCAGAGCGTCGCCGACAGCGGCCTCTTCCTGTTCCTCAACGCCGTGGTCGTGATCCTGATCCTGCTGCTCGGGTTCCTGGTCACCCGCAGTTTCTGGAAGCTGGTCGCCGAGCGCCGCCGCGGCACGCTCGGCTCGCACCTGAATCTCAAGTTCGTGTCGGCCTTCGTGCTGATCGCGTTCCTCACGGCCTCACTGCTCTTCGCGATCTCCGCGGTGATCGTCACGCAGTCGATCGACCGCTGGTTCGGCGTGCAGGTCGACCGCGCGCTCGAGAAGAGCGGGCGGGTCGCCGAGCGCTACTACGAAGCGACGGCGCAGCGGGCTTTGCTGCACGGGGGCCGGATCGCCGAGCAGATCACGGCCCGCGGCTTGCTGCGCCAGGAGAACCGCACCGCGCTCGACGCCCTGATCCACACCGAGCAGCGCGCCTTCGACCTCGGCGTGGTCGAGGTCTTCGACGCGGATCGCCGGGAGCTCGTGAGCGCGGTCAACCCGGAGGTGCCGTCGGCCCGGTTTGCGCGCGGGGCCAGCGAGCTGGTGCGTTCGGCGCTCGCGGGCCGCGCCGGCTGGCGGGTCGAGTCCGTCGGCAACGGCGACGTGATCCGCGGCGCGGTGCCGATTGCCTCGCGCAAGCGACCCGGGCGCACGTCCGGCGCCCTGGTCTTCGATTACTTCGTGCCGGAGCCGATCGCCCGCGACGTCGGCATCATCCGCGAGACGCTCGCCCAGTACCGTGCGCTCCAGCCGAGCGCGGGGAAGATCCGGACGGCCTACCTGCTCGAGCTGCTGCTCGGCTTCCTGGTGATCCTGATGCTCGCCACCTGGGTCGGC
>Ga0184637_10000960_pt1 | contig 20263 bp, 18 predicted proteins | sample PLM3_127_b2_FD_133143 | JGI IMG/M metagenome (GOLD analysis project Ga0184637, IMG submission 133143) | Groundwater sediment microbial communities from an aquifer in East River, Colorado, USA - PLM3_127_b2 | ecosystem: Environmental > Terrestrial > Soil > Riparian zone | place: USA: East River... | reverse complement strand
CTTCTACTCGCGAAACGTGACTACCGCGGTGGCCGTGGGCCAGGCGCGGGGCGTCGCGCTGCTCGCGACCGTTGACGACACCACAACGTTCGGTGAGTACGCGCCCTCTGAGATAAAGCAAATTGTGGGCGGATTCGGCGCCGCACGCAAACGCGAGATGCAGGAAATGGTCCGCTTGTTGCTGGATCTGGATCGGCTACCCTCGCCTGACGACGCAGCCGATGCGCTCGCGGTTGCGATCTGCCACGCCCGACGGTCCCAATTCTCCTCCCTTCTCGCCGCCAGTGGAGGTTCCCAAGCACGATGATCGCTGGTTTGAGGGGGAGCATTCGGCGTGTTGACGCCGGAGGCCTCGTGGTGTCAGTCGGCCCGGTGGACGTGCGGATCTTTACGCCCGCCCCGACTGCGCTCGAGGCGCGCGCGGGCGACGAGATCGCCTTGAGGACGCACCTGTACGTACGGGAGGACCAGCTCACGCTGTACGGTTTTGCCTCGGACGCCGAGCTGGAAATCTTTGAGATGCTCCTTAGCGTTGCAGGAGTAGGACCCAAGGCCGCTCTGGGTGTGCTTTCTGCGCTGGATCCCAGCGAAGTGCGCAGCGCCATCCTGCAGGAGGACGCACGCGCGCTCACCCGCGCGCCGGGTGTCGGCCTGAAGGCGGCAACTCGGATAATCGTGGAGCTCAAGGGCAAGGTCGCGGCGGTGGCACCGATGATTCCGGTCGGCGGGCGGCCGGATGTGGAAGGCGACACGGTCGCCGCGCTGATTGCGCTCGGCTACTCGGTCATGGAGGCGAAGCGCGCCGTTGACGCAGCGCCCCGAGGCGATTCAGTGGAAGACTTTTTGCGAGGGGCGCTGACGGTCCTCGCCGAGAAGGCGTAAGGAGGCAACCCATGGAACCTGAACTCGCAGAGCAAGAAGAGGCCATCGAGCCCGAGGAAGATCAGAGCCTCTACTTCATCGATGGGGAGTGGTTCGAAGCCCACGACCTGTCGTTTACCGATGTGGTGCAGGCGCGGATGTGCCCGCAGTGCCAGGACCGCCTGGACGAGGAGGTCGAAGAGCGCTACCCGACCGCCGATCGCCGCACAGGTCGCGTGACATACGAGGTACGCCGGGTGAGATACGGCGCCCGGCCGATGGCGGTGATTCGCGACTGCTGCTCGCGGAAGAGCGGCTACATCACGCCAGAGATGCCGGTGCTGGAGGCGATCTTCCGCATTCTGCTCGCGAATGCGAACCAACCGATGCCCTTGCAGCACGTCCGAGAGCAGCTCCGGGAGTGGTGCCCATCGGGCCGCTGCCAGTGGCTGCTAATGCCACTCGACGTAATGCGGCAGATCGTGGAGCGCGATCAGTTCTACGGATTGAAGCGCCACGAGCTGCCTAGTGTGGCCTGAGAGCTAAAGCCGAAAAGTTCCGTCGCGATAAGTGCCACTCGCGAGGTTCTTCGTCTCAGACGAGGCGTTCACGAACGCCACATTGCCTTCGCATACGACGTTCGGGGCGAAACGGACCGGGCCGCTCACGCTGAGCGAGTCGCACCGCAGGAGCGAGGGCGCTCCCGCCGGAAAGAATCGGTCAAAGTCCGGCAGCATCTGATAGTATCTGGAGTCCAGATCCACCACCGGTGGCTGCCCGTGGCGCTGGTCCTCCAGGACCAGGCGATGATCCTCGGTGACTCGGCACGCGTCCGATCGCAAGACGAGCAGTTCTAACGTCGTCTTCACCGGCGCGAAGCGTGTTTTTGGCCCCACGATCGCACCAGTTCGGTCAAAGCACTCGATGGCCGCGCCCATCGCGGACTCCAGCTGGAGAACGCTGGGTGACTCGCTATTTCGCGGATCAAGCGGCTTCATGTTGGCGATCAGCGGCAGTGGCAATGCGCCTCCCTGGCGGTCCTGCTCGGTCTGCAGGTGATCGAGGCGCACCCATAGGTTGTTCGTATTGAAGAAGCGATGGCGCTCGATGTCCTGGAAGGCCGCTTGATCCTCATCCGGGCACTGAGCGGACTCGCGCAGCACGAGGCGGCCGTCGCTTCTCCGCCGCGCCAGGTGTCCGCCCTTCCGGTCCATCGCGGTGCGCTCGGCGACTTCCATCAGGAACGATAGGTCATGGTCGGAAAAGTAACGCAGCAATTTCAGATCAACCGTCGCTCCGAGGTTGTCCGAGTTCGAAACGAACATGAACTTGATTCCACGTGCCAACAACCGGCCCAGAAGACCCGACCCGAGCAGGGACGGATAGATGTCACCGTGCCCGGGCGGGCACCACTCCAGCTCGGGCTGCGCAGGCCACGACACCGGCTCGCAGGTCTTTACGTCGATCTTGGGAACCATGCTCTGCAGGAAATCCAGCGGCTCGCCTGTGTCCAGCTCGGGGTATTTCCGCAGGTACGCGATCGTGTCCTTCTGTGTGTTGAAGCTGTTCATGAGATAAAAAGCCGGCCATTGGGCTCCTGCGCGGTTGCGCAGATGCAGGATCTGCCGTGCAATGAAGTCGAGGAACGCATCCTCTCCCTTCACAGGCAGGAGGGACTTGGCGCTGTCCAGCCCCATACTGGTTCCGAGGCCGCCGTTCACCTTCACGACCACCAGCTGGTTGAGGAGCGACGCGTCCCCTGATGTGCCCTCGTCTAGCTCGTCCAGCCGCGGCAGCGACTCGATCGGTTCGAGGTCCCTTTCCGGCAGCATTCCGCGCTCACCTTCGACCACCCTCCGCACCGCATTTAGGAATGCCGTAATGGTGGGCGCGGCGACCCCAGCGGCTCGCATTTTGCTTCGAATCGCTTGCTCAGCCCGAAGACGAGTGCCGCGGCCTGCCGCCGGGGTTTGCGCTTTGCGCACGCTCATACGCCCGCGTCGCTCCGAAGGCAAATTCTTCTCGTCAGAGTTTGCGGAGAATCGTTGGGTGGGGTTACACCCCGCCCAACGATCTGAATCGTCTCGCTACACACGGGCGGCGGTTGTGACTTCTTCCTCGGCCTCGATCTCCGCGTGAGCGGCAGCTTCGCCCGACTCTTGAGAGCCCGTAACTTCCAGCACCCGCTCGCGCCGCTCCGCGATGTTCAGCTTATAGAACGAGACCATCGTGACGATGACTGCTGCCACGGGTACCGCGAAGATAGCGCCCCAGGGCCCGGCCAGCCGCGCCCCGATGAGCACCGCGCCCAGCACGACGATCGGATGGAGTCCGATCTGCTCGCTCATGACCTTCGGGGCCACCAGATTGATCACCAGGAAGTTCAGCGCGAACGTCAGCAGCAGCACGATCGGGGCCCGGGAAAGGTCGGTGGCCAGGACGACCAGCAGGGGTGGAAAGATGCCGAGGGCGGGTCCAAAGAATGGGATAAAGATCGCGATGCCGGCGAGAACGCTGGCAAGCGCAACAAAGGGCAGCCCCATCACTGCCATGATGAGGGCGACGCCGAGCCCATACACCAGGGCCTGGATGATCTGGCCGCGAAGGAACCCCCCGAAGGCCGCGTACACGCTGCTCACAAAGTAGATGAAATCGTCGCGGTACCGAGGGGGCAGGGCCTCGCGCATGTAGTTCCCAATGCGGTTACCGTCCAGCATAAGATAGAGCGACAACACCAGGCTCAGAACGACCTGGACCAGGGCCGACCCGGCCCCGACGACGAGAGTGAGGGCGTTGGCGACGATGAACGTCCCGGCGACTTCAAAGGCTCGAGGAAGCTGCTCGCTGAAGGTCGGCACGGACAGACCGCGCTCATTGAGGAAGGTGAGCACGCCGCTAGCCCAGCCCGCGATGCGGTCAGCTACCGAGGGCGCCTCAACAGCAGCGAGTGCGCTCTGCGTGGCCAGGGCGGGAAGTAATGCGATCACGGTGACGGAGAGCGCCACGAGCAGTGCGAGGTAGACGGTGATCACCGCCGCGGGTCGGGGAAGCCAGGGAATGCGGGTGAGCGCCAAGACGCTCGGCTGTAGAACGAATGAGATGATCCAGGCGAAGGCGAATACGAGGATCAGGTCGGCGATCTGACCGACGAGGCTCCAGACCATCTGGCCGAGATACAGGCCGGCGATGATGGTGAGGACGATGATGAGGGCGCGCAGCCACGGGTCGCGTGAAGCCGGCGTGGCTGTGTCGAATTGCAAGTGGAACCCCTTCGGCATTCTAACGATACGCCCGGGGCTCCCACAATCGAGCGCCGGGTGAGCGATCCCAGACTGGCGCAGACAGACGGACGAACGCGCTTCCTCCACCTGCTCCGTGATACCGGCGTCTATGCCGTCACCGACGACTCGCTCGCGCCCGAGCGCCTGACCCAGACGACCCGGAACCTCCTGGAAGCCGGCGTTCGTCTCTTTCAGTACCGTGACAAAACACGGCCGGACGGCCAGCGGGTGGACCTGGCAGCGAAGCTGGTGGATCTCGTCCACTCCGCGGGCGGGCTCCTCCTCGTCAATGACCGAGCGGACATCGCCCTCGCCGCGGAGGCCGATGGCGCCCATCTGGGGCAGGACGATCTGCCGGTCGAAATCGGCCGTGTGATGATGGGACCCCGTCTCGTTCTCGGGGCGTCGGCCTCCTACCTCCCGGAGCTCGAGCCGGCCAGGGCAGAGGGGGCCGATTACATCGGGTTCGGCGCGGTGTACGGGACAGATACGAAGCCCGATGCTGAGTACGCGGGGTTGGACCTGTTCGAGGAGGCTTGCCGCCGTTCAACCTTGCCGGTTGTCGGCATTGGCGGGATCAGTGTCGAGCGGGCGGCGGCTGTTATCGGCCGCGGCGCGACTGGAGTCGCCGTCGTGAGCGCGCTCTTCCGTGCGGATGATCCGGGCGCCGCTGCTCGCAAGCTGCTCGAAGAGGTTAGGAAGGCGAAGGGCGCGTAGCCTGTCCCCTCTCCTCCTCTCCTGGGAGAGAGCTAGGGTAAGGATTCAAAGTTGAAGGCTAGATCGCCCGGCTGGTAGACTTCTGGCTGCTTACCGGTCGTATCGGTTCTCCAGGAGCCACAAACAGGCGCAATGGCGCGCCATCCACCAATGGGGGAGTAGGCTTACATGGACCTTATGCCGATTGTGCCCATCGCGGGGGTAGTTGCGATTCTTTTTGCCAGCTATCTCGCCTGGGACGTGCTCCGACAAGACACGGGCACCGTCGAAATGCGGCGAATTGGCGACATAATCTTCGAGGCTGCCACGGCATTTCTCCGCCGCCAGTATCAGACAATCGCCGTGCTCGCGATTGTCGCAGCGGTCCTCGTGGGAGTCGTCCTCGCCCTTCTTTCACCCCCCATGCCCGGAGTCACAGCGCAGGAAATCGGCGTCAAGACCAGCCTCGCTTTCCTGGTCGGGGCCGCTGCTTCGGCGCTCGCCGGCCTCATCGGCATGTACGTCGCGGTGAAGTCGAACGTCCGCACGGCCTCCGCTGCGCAGCGGAGCCTGAACGCTGCGATCACGGTTTCGCTGCGAGGCGGCGCGGTCTCGGGGTTCTCCATCGTTGCGCTGAGCCTGCTCGGCGTTACGGGCATCTACTTCGCCTACGGAGCTGATCCGCGGTTAACGCCATCGAGCATTGTGGGCTTCGGGTTCGGCGCGAGCTTCGTCGCCCTGTTCGCGCAGCTGGGTGGTGGCATCTACACGAAGGCCGCCGACATGGGCGCCGACCTCGTGGGTAAGATCGAAGCTGGCATCCCCGAGGATGATCCGCGTAATGCCGCCGTCATCGCGGACCTGGTGGGCGACAACGTGGGTGACTGCGCCGGTCGTGGAGCGGACCTGTTCGAGTCAACGGCTGCTGAGAACATCGGGGCCATGATCCTCGGCGTTGCACTCTTTGGGGCCACCGGTAACCCAGTTTGGGTGATTTTCCCGCTCGTAGTCCGCGCCTTCGGCGTGTTCGCCACGATGGTCGGGCTGCTCGTCGTTCCGCTCTGGGGGAAGATGCGGTCGAATCCACGCGAGGATCCGATGAACTCCCTCAACTGGGGCTACTTCGTCTCGGTCGGGCTCGCGGTAATCTTCCTTTACATCGCTGTCAACACGATGCTGAACTCGATGTGGTTCTTCTGGGCGGGGCTCGTCGGCATAGCGACCAGTATCGCCATCGTCTTCATCACCCAGTTCTACACGGCAGGCTCCTGGCGTCCTGTGCGTGAGATCGCCGAGGCGTCCAGGACTGGCCCGGCGACGACCATCGTGATGGGCACGGCGGTCGGCTTCGAGACGACGGCCTCGACGGCGATCACCGTGGGAATCGCCCTGCTCGCCGCCTACGGGCTCGGCTCACAGGCTGCGCCGGAACTCGTTGTCGTCGCGGGCCATAGGCCAATCTCCGCCGCAGAGGCGGGTCTGTTTGGGACCGCGGTTGCCACGATGGGCATGTTGATGACCGCGGCATACGTGCTGGCGATGGATACATTCGGGCCCATCACAGACAACGCGAACGGGATCATCGAGATGGCCGGCGCCGGCGGCGAAGCGCGAGACATCACAGATCGGCTCGACGCGGTCGGCAACACCACGAAGGCTCTCACCAAGGGCTACGCGATGGCCTCCGCGGCGCTGGCGGCGTTTCTGCTCTTCGGCGCCTACGCTGACGAGGTCAAGCGCCTCACTGGGGCGGAGACGTTCTCCGTGGACCTCACGAAGGTCGAGGTCTTCGTCGCCGCGCTGCTGGCGGTCATGCTCGTTTTCTTATTTAGCTCGCTGGCGATCCGGGCCGTCAGCAAGACGGCCACGGCCATCATCGAGGAGGTAAGGCGCCAGTTTCGCGAGAACCCGGGGATCATGGAAGGAACCGTGAAGCCGGACTACGCGCGTGCTGTGGACATAACGACACGGGCGGGGCTCCGCGAGATGATCGCGCCCGGACTGCTACCGATATTTGCGTCCCTCGCCGTCGGTTTGATCTTCAAGGCGCTCGGCCTGGATGCTGCGCAGTCCGTCGGCGCACTGCTCATGGTCGGGACGATCGCGGGGATCATCCTGGCGACCGTGCTGAACAACGGCGGCGGCGCGTGGGACAATGCCAAGAAGTTCATCGAGGCAGGGAATCTGCGCGACGCCGAGGGGAACGTGCTGGGCAAGGGTTCATTCGCGCACGCGGCGGCAGTCGTAGGTGACACGGTCGGGGATCCGTACAAGGACACGGCAGGCCCGTCGTTGCACGTCCTGGTAAAACTGTTGAGCACGATCACGCTGGTGCTGGCGCCGCTGTTTATTTAAGAGACCAGTTTGCAAAGGGGACGCCATGATGGAGCTTCACGAGCTACTGGAGGGTCGCCGCGAGGGCGGCACCCAGGTCGAAGTTGGGGACACCGTTCGTGTCCACGTCCGGGTCGTCGAGGGCGGTAAAGAGCGGGTCCAGGTATTCGAAGGGATGGTGATCGGCCTGCACCGGCCGGATCGCCTCGACGGCACGTTCAAGGTCCGTCGCATCGCCCACGGAGTGGGTGTCGAGCGCACGTTCATGTTTGCGTCGCCGCGAATCGACAAGGTGGAGGTCGTCCGCCATGGCCAGGTCCGCCGAGCCAAGCTCTACTTCCTCCGTGGGCTCACCGGCAAGGCGGCGCGCATCCGCGAGCGGCGAGCCCCCCGCCGGACGCCCACTTCGAGCTGAGCGCCCGTCCGCCGGGAGCCCGGTTCTTCCGATTCCCGATATCCGTATCGAGCGGCTTCTCTGGGGCCAGGGCGTCTACGTCGTCGCCGGCATCGATGAGGCGGGGCGTGGCGCGTGGGCTGGCCCCGTGGTTGCCGCGGCCGTCATCCTGCCGCCCGAACCCGACGCTCTCGAGCCTCTCGCCACACCGTCGAGAGAGGCCAGCGAAGGCGGCTTCGTCGGCGTTCGCGATTCCAAGAAGCTAACACCGCGCCAGCGTACAGTCGCAGCGGACGTCATACGTGGCGTAGCGTGCGGGATCGGCGTCGGCATCGTGCCTCCGACGATCGTAGACGAGATGGGTCTCTCGTTCGCCGGCCAATTGGCCTTCTGGCGCGCGGTACGGGGCTTGAAGCTCGATCCGCACTACCTGCTCGTCGACGGGTTCCCGCTCTGGTCACCCCGCGTGGCGCAGAGCGCCGTGCTCCAGGGCGATGGACGCTGCCTCAGCATTGCGGCGGCGTCGATCATCGCGAAGGTCACGCGAGACGCGATCATGACACAACTCGACGTCGAGCTACCGGGCTACGGCTTCGCGCACAACGTCGGATACGGAACCGCGGAGCACGCAAATGCCCTCCGCGGGCTTGGTCCCACTGCTCACCACCGTCGCACCTGGCAGCCGGTCGCCGCCATCTGCGGCTCGACGGTCGTGCAGGCCGCCGACGTGGACGAGATAGAGTGGTGAAGCCGACCTCGGGCAAGCCAGGTCGGACGAATAAGCGCGCCGCCCTTGGCCAGCGGGGCGAGGACCTCGCCGCCGAGCACCTGCGCAAGGCCGGCTACCGCATCGTGGAACGGAACGTGCGCACGCGCTACGGCGAGATCGATATCGTCGCGGAGGACGGCGGGTGCATCGTCTTCGTCGAGGTGCGGACGGTGGCATCAAGTCTCATGGCGCCCGAGGAGTCGGTGAACTGGCGAAAGCAGCGCCGCATCGCCTCACTCGGAATGCGGTTCCTGCAGGAGCACGGGAAAAGCCACGCCGAATGGCGGGCGGACGTGGTTGCGATCGAGATCGGCGGCGACGGCGCCCCAAAGCGTGTGGAGCACTACATCAACGCGGTGGAAGCATAGTGGTGAGACCGTCCTTGCTCTTCGCTCTGCTGTTGCTTCTGGTCCCTGGAGCCACGGGCTTCGGGCCGCCCACCCTTGGGAGCGACCCGTTCTCATCCCGCGTTGGGGCAAGCGATCTCGCCGCGCTTCGCACGATGCCCGCGCTGCCCGGAAGCGTGCGCGCCGTGGGGGCAGTCGTGCTCGATGCTGAATCCAGCCACGTGCTCGTCTCCCGCAACGCCGACGTCCGCCTGGCCCCTGCGAGCCTCACAAAAATGATGACCGCGCTCGTCGCTCTGGATCAAGCTCCACTCCCTGAGACCATCCGCGCTACAGAGCGTTCTCTCTCCGAGCCGACAGTCATCGGCCTCGATCCTGGCGAAACCCTTTCCCTCGAGCACATGCTCTATGGGCTCATGCTGAACTCGGGGAACGACGCCGCCCTTGCTATCGCGGAGACCATCGGCGGCGGGTCAATTGAGCGCTTCGTGGCGCTCATGAATGAGCGCGCTCAGGCGATGGGCCTGAAGAACACGCGGTTCGCCAACCCGAATGGGCTCGACCAGGCGGGCCACTACTCGTCGGCGCGCGATATGGCCGAGATGGCCCGCGCAGTGATGGCGGAGCCGTCTCTCGCACGCATCGTCGGCACGCGCCGCTTCGTGGTGGAGGGGCCGCCGCCGTACGTCTTCTTCAACAGCAACCCGCTACTGGGTTCGTACGAGGGCCTGGACGGGGTGAAGACCGGCTTCACAGATGACGCTGGCTCGTGTCTGGCGGCGACCGCGGTGCGCAACGGACGGCGTCTTGTCAGCGTCGTCCTGAACAGCTCCGGCATCGCGGCGGAGACGATCGCTCTGCTCGACATGGGCTTCGCCAGCGCGCAGGCGCGTGTCATCGACGTGCCGAGGCCCGGCTTCGCGGGCGTCAGGGACCTCGGCCCGTCTAGCGTTGGGCGCGAGACCGTGCTCGCCGGCTGGGAGGTTCCATTTCTCCGAGCGTTCAGCGCGGGTGGTCGCACGACCGTCAGCCTCGCCGGACGACGGCTCATTGAATGGTGACCACAGTCCCCATTCGGGTGGCGCATGCGCTCTCGATGCTCGGTTGCTGCTCGAGGCGCGAGGGTGAGCGGCTGATTCAGGAGGGGCGCGTCGCGGTTAACGGACGACTTGTTGAAACTCCTGCGACGCTTGTCGACCCTGAATCTGATGTCCTCGTCGTAGACGGCCGGGAGCTCGGCCGGCTTGCCCCGACCTCCCGGTACCTGGCCGTACACAAACCGCGCGGCGTGGTCTCCACCGTTCGTGACCCACACGCGGATCGGACTGTAGTGCAGCTTGTTGCCTCTCCTGAGAGGCTCTATCCTGTGGGCAGGCTCGATAAGGACTCCGAGGGGCTGATCATATTGACGAATGACGGCTCCTTCGCTAACCGGGTCGCTCACCCCCGCTACGAAACCGAGCGCGAGTACCTCGCGCTCCTCCCCGAACGGCCGTCCATTGCAGCGCTCCAGACCCTCCGGCGCGGGGTGATGCTGGATGATGGCGCCGCCGTTCCGGTTAGCGTCGAGGTTCTGCGCGGGGCTCCAGGTCCAGTACGAGGTTCCCATCTCCGAGACGTCCAACCCGAGTCTCGCACCCGGGACGCGAGACCGGGAGCTCGCAGCTCGTCGTGGCTTCGCATCGTGCTCCGCGAGGGCCGCAACCGGGAGGTCCGGCGTCTGTTGCAGGCGGTCGGGTACCCCGTCCAACGACTCGTACGGACGCGAATCGGCCCCGTTCGCCTCGGCAACCTTCGGCCTGGAGCTCACCGGAACTTGACGGATGGGGAGATACGGAGGCTGGTCGGAGGCGGTCAGACTGGACGCGGGGCGGCTTCGAACTCCGCAGGGCGGAGGGGCCAGGAGCTAAATGAGGGGTTAGCAGTTAGGAGCTTCGCTCCGCTCGTCGTCGCGATCGACGGTCCCTCCGGAGCGGGGAAAACGACCGTCGGGAAGCGCGTTGCCGAGCGACTTCGAGCAGCCTTCCTTGATACCGGAGTGCTCTATCGAGCGCTGACCCTGAGGGCCCTCGAAGCACGTGTGAGTCCTGACGATGCCGCGGCGCTGGCTCTGCTCGCGGGCGACCTGAACGTGGAGGTGCGCACGACGGAGGCCGGCGCGGACCTCGTGCTCCTCAGTGGGCGAGACGTAACGGAGGCCATTCGCTCGCCGACGGTCGACGCATTCGTCTCTCAGGTCGCAGGCCATCGGCCGGTCCGGGAAGCTCTCGTCGCCCCGCAGCGGCGCATCGCAGATTCCGGTCGAGCTGTCGTGGCGGGGCGCGACATCGGGACCGTTATCTTTCCGGAGGCGCAGGTCAAGGTTTTTCTCGAAGCGGCGGCATCAGAACGCGCGCGCCGACGCGCGGAGCAGTCGGGCGATACGGCCTCGGAAGCGGCCGTGCATCACGACATGGAGCAGCGGGACGCCCAGGACCGCGGCCGGCCGGTGGCGCCGCTCGAGCCCGCCGCGGACGCCGTCATCATCGAAACGGATGGCGTGTCGATCGACGAGGTTGTCGAGCGTATCTACGCTCTGGTGCCCGCGGATGCCAGAACCCCCCGCGGGTGAAGCGATGCTCCACCGTGAGCGGATCTGGCGGCCCGGTCCCCTCTACGCGCCGATCCGCGCACTCTGTGTCGTCGTGAAGACGGCGCTGACTCGAGCCACTATCACCGGACTCGAGCACCTGCCGCGCTCCGGCGGGGTGCTCGTCGTCTCAAACCATGTCAGCCTCGCTGACCCGGTCATCCTGATGGCCGTCTCGCCGCGACCGCTCGCCTTCATGGCGAAGGAGGAGATTTTTCGTCCACCGCTCGCCAGGTTGATCCTGCATCTATGGGGCGGCTCGTTCCCCGTGCGCCGAGCGGGCACCGACATCCGCGCGGTGCGGGAAGCCTTCGCCCTGCTCGAGACCGGTGCGCCGGTCGTCGTCTTTCCTGAGGGCACTCGCCGCCCGGCGGGTCTCGGGGAGGCGCACCGGGGCGTTGGCTACCTCGCCGCGCGCGCTGGCCACCCGGTCGTGCCCGTCGCCATCGTCGGAACGGAGGCGATCACGGGCCTGTGGAGCCTCCGGCGCCTGCCCGCGTTCGAAGTGCGCTTCGGCGAGCCGTTCACGATATCAGCCGATGACGAGCCGGAGGTCACCGAAACCATCATGCGCCGCATCGCCGCGCTGCTCCCGCCGGAGCGCCGCGGCGCGTACGCCGACCCGGAGCTGGCTCGTGCGCTCTGAGGGCGGAATCGTTGCTGGCCTCCTCCCTGGCGGGCCTGCCGAAAGCGCCGGCCTGCAGCCCGCCGACCGCGTGCTCGCCATCAACGGCGTAGTGCCGCGCGACGTCATCGACCTCCGGCTCGACGCGGCGACGTCTCACGTCGAGATGGACGTCGAGCGCGACGGCTCACGCTTCGTCCTCACGATTGACAAAGAGCCCGATGAGGACCTCGGCATCGAGTTCGAGTCCCCCGCGTTTGATCGTATGAAGCTGTGCAATAACGCGTGCGATTTCTGCTTCATTCGCGGCCTCCCCGGTGGGCTGCGGCGCAGTCTCTATCTGAAAGACGACGACTTCCGCTATTCGTTCCTGTATGGCAACTTCGTCACGTTGACGAATCTTGCAGAGGCCGAATGGCGGCGACTGATCTTCCAACGGCTGAGCCCGCTTCGCGTGTCCGTCCACGCTACCGACCCCGAGCTTCGCCGCCGGCTGCTCGGCAACTCGAAGGCCCCGGCCATCCTCGATCAGATCGACGAGCTGGGCTCGCACGGGATCCGCGTCCACGCTCAGATCGTCCTGATGCCGGGCCTCAACGACGGAATGGCGCTCGAGCAGACGATTCACGACCTCGCCGCGCGCTACCCTGCCGTCGAGAGCGCGGCCGTGGTTCCCGTCGGGCTTACTCAGCATTCGCGAGTCAGAACCATCCGTCCAGTACAGCCGGCCGATGCGGCATCGGCCATCGATACCGTCGAGCGGCACCAGAGGGCCGACCGGAAGCAGCTCGGCGCTCGATTCGCATACGCGGGAGACGAGCTTTACCTGCTGGCCGGTCGGCCCCTGCCTCCCGCCTCGGCCTACGAGGACTACCCGCAGCTGCAGAATGGTGTGGGACTCGTCCAGCTATTCCGCGATGGCTGGCGGCGCGCAGCCCGCCGGCTTCCAGCGACCGTCGAGTCCTCCACCACCGTCTGCTGGGCCAGCGGGGCGCTCATGGCGCCGATCCTCGACGAGCTTGCCGAAGACTTGCGGGGCATCCAGGGGCTCGCGGTCGAAGTGCTAGCCGTTGAGAACACGCTGTTCGGCGGCGAAGTGTCCGTAGCGGGCCTCGTGCCCGGCGCGGACGTGGTGCGCTCGCTGGCCAGCGGGCGCTACGATCGCATCGTCCTGCCGCGCGCGATGTTCGATACTGAAGGACGACAGACGATCGATGGGTGGACGACAGCGCAGATGGTAGAGGCGCTGGGCACAGAGGTAGTTGTCGCCTTGGGACCGGCAGATCTCATCGTTGAGACGCTCAGGCCAACGTCGCGCGGCGTCGAGGCCGTGGGTACGCCACCGTCGATTGCGACTCTCGTTTTGGATCAGGGAGCCAGATCATGTGCGGCATCGTAGGCTACACCGGAAGACAGTCAGCCGTGCCGCTCCTGCTGGAGGGTCTGCGCCACCTCGAGTACCGCGGTTATGACTCGGCAGGCGTCGCGGTTATCTCGTCTTCTGGCGAGCTCCAGGTCCGCAAGGCGGTTGGAAAAGTGGACCGCCTCGGCGAGCTCCTCGCACACGACGCACCCCAGGGCGGTGTGGGCATCGGCCACACCCGCTGGGCCACCCACGGTCGACCATCCGATGAGAACGCCCACCCGCACGTGGACTGCACGGGCCGACTGTGCGTCGTCCACAACGGCGTGGTCGAGAACTTCGCCGACCTCACCGGTGAGCTGCAGCGCGAGGGCCACGCCTTCGCCTCGGAGACCGATACCGAGGTGCTGGCACACCTCATCGAGCGCGAGCTGTCGAGGCCCGGCACCGAGAAACGGGCAGGCATACGGCTGCTCACCGCGTGCCGCCTCGCGCTCGCTCACGTCAGGGGGATGTACGCGATCGCCGCCGTGTCGCTGGACGAGCCGGACGTCGTGGTTGGTGCCCGCAGCCGCGCCCCGCTGATCGTCGGCCTCTCCGACGAGGGGAACTTCCTCGCTTCGGATATACGCGCGGTCATGGACGAGACGCGTCGCGTTATCCGCCTCCAGGAGGGCGACCTCGTCGCGGTTCGGCCCGACGGGGTAACCGTTATCGATCGCAGTGGCGAGGAACAGGAGCGCGAGATCGAGGAGGTCTCCTGGGACGAGTCAGCGGCCGAGAAGGAGGGGTACCCGCACTTCTTTCTGAAAGAGGTCTATGAGCAGCCGGAGGCGCTGGAGCGCACGCTGGCTGGGCGAGTCGGGGATGGCCGCGTCCACCTCCCCGAGCTTCAGGCCATCGACGCGTCCCGGATTCGCCGCGTCCTCCTCACCGGGTGCGGCAGCGCGCATCACGCGTGTCTCATGGCCCGCTATGCCTTCGAGACGTGGCTGCGCGTGCCGGTCGAGGTAGACATCGCCTCGGAGCTCCGCTATCGTGACCCGATCATCGACGACTCGGTGCTGTGCATCGGAGTCAGCCAGAGTGGGGAGACGGCGGACACGCTGGCGGCCTTCGAGCTCGCGGGCCAGCTGGGGGCCCAGCGTTTGGCGGTGACGAACGTCGTGGGCAGTGCCATCACGATGCTGGCGGACGCCGTGATATATCAGCGCTCGGGTCCCGAGATCTCCGTCGTCGCCTCCAAGACCTTCACCGGCCAGATCGCTTCACTGCTGCTCGTCGGGCTAGCCCTTGCCGCTCGAATGGAATTGCCGGAATCGGAAGAAGTTGCAGAGGCGCTGCGCGAGCTTCCTGGCGTGCCCGAGTGCGTCAAACAGGCGCTCGCGACGACAGCCGACGACGCGGCGCGCATCGGCGAGCGCAACGCCAACGTGGACCGACTGCTGTTCCTGGGCCGTGGGGTTGGGTACCCGACGGCGCTCGAGGGCGCGCTGAAGCTGAAGGAGATCTCCTACATCCACGCCGAGGGGTATCCCGCGGGCGAGCTGAAGCATGGGCCGCTCGCGCTGGTCGAGCCCGACTCGCTCGTGGTCGTGCTCGCCACGCGGAGCGCCACGCAGGAGAAGCTCATGAGCAACGTCGAGGAGGTGCGCGCCCGCGGTGGCGAGATCGTCGCGATCGCCTCAGAGGGCGATCGCGGCATCGAGGCGCACGCGGACCAGATCATGCGGGTCCCCGAAATGCCGGAGCTGCTCTCGCCGCTCGTGAACGTCGTGCCGATGCAGCTGCTCGCCTACTACGCGGCCGTCGCTCGCGGCTGCGACCCCGACAAGCCCCGCAACCTGGCGAAGTCGGTCACGGTCGAGTGAGGGTCGCGCTCGTCGCCCCGTTCGGCTTGCGGCCGAAGGGGACCACGAGCGCGCGAGTCCTCCCCATCGGCAAGGTGCTTGCCGCCCAGGGCGCAGATGTCCGGCTGATCGTCCCGCCATGGGACGACCCTTCTCGCGCAGGCGATCGATGGATGGAGGACGGCGTGGAGGTCGTCCACACCCGCCTGGGCCCCGGTCCCATGACGCGCATCGTGGTCATCTGGGACATGCTCCGCGAGATCCGCACGTTTCAGCCGGACGTGGTGCACGCTTTCAAGCCGATCGGTTACAGCGGCGCCATAGCGAGCCGCACGGCCGGCGGCGGCGCGCGTCGCCGGCCGCTGGTCGTCGTCGACGCCGACGACCTGGAGGGTCCGGCCGGCTGGGCAGGACGCCGCGGCCTGGGGATTGGCGGCCGGCTCCGCGGGGCCCAGGAGCGGCGCACGCTGCGCGGCGCTCCATGCGTCACAGTCGCCAGCGCCTGGCTTGCCGAGTACGTCGGCGGCCTCGGCGTTCCGCGGGAGCGCATCCTGCGACTGCCGAACGGACACGGCGTAGTCGCGAGTCGCGAGTCCCGGGTCCCGAGTCCGGGTGGCCGGCTTGACTCGGAACCCAGGACTCGGAACGCGGGACGTGACTCGCGACCCGGGACTTGCGACTCGCGACTCGTCTGGTACACGCGCTTCACAGAGGCGTCCCCGGATCGCGCGGCTCGTCTCCTCGCGCCGCTGCTGCGGGCCCATCAGGAACTCGGGCTGACCGTGCTCGGCGACGAGCTTGGCGCGGGCGACCGTGGGGCGCTCGAAGCGGCGCTGGCGCGCGAGAGCGCGGGCCCCCGGGTCCGCTGGCTCGGCTATGAACACGCCATTGGCGATGACTACCTCGTTCGCTCCGCACCAGCGGCCGTTGCCGTATACCCGATGGACGACGACGTGGTGAATCGCGCGCGGTGCCCGTCGAAGGTCCCGCAGCTCATGGCAATGGGTGTTCCGATCGTTGCCGAGGCCGTGGGCGAGATTCCAGCATATCTCGCGGGGTTCGAGCGCGAGTGCCTTGCCGAACCGGGGAACGAGGCGGGCTTTCGCGCGCGGGTGGAGGCGCTCCTCGGCAGCCGCCCGAAGCGGGTGAGCCTGGCAAAGAAGCTCCAGCGCGCCGCCGACCAGTGGCGTTGGGAGAACGTCGCCGCCGGCCTGCTCGAGTGGTACGAGCAAGGGCTGAGCAGCCAGGACCGCTCAGCCTGAGTCCGTCGAAGCCGCCCGCTATCGCCAAGCTCTCCGAGTACCCGCGAAGCGCGGAGAAGTGTGCTATAAGAGGCGTCTCGCCAACTGGCCATTCCCCCCTTGCCGGGGGAAGGTTGGGGAGGGGGTAGAAGGCCCAAACTTTGGAACGTCAGCTCTTTCCAACCCTCGACGAGATGCTCGCCCCGGAATCCCTCAGCCGCCTGATCGGCCGTGCCGTGCGCAACGTGCGCCGCGAGCCATTCCACTCGGTGGACGGGCTATCCGGCGGAAAGATGTGGCGCGTGCTCGTAGGCGAAGGCGATGGCGAGCCGTACATCCTGAAGCGCATCAGCTACGCAGACGACTGGGTCATGCGGGTGAGTGAGGACCACGACTGCCGCGCGATCCTATCCTGGCAGACGGGGCTCCTCGACCGACTCCCGCCGGACGTCGTTCACGAAGCGCTCGCGTGCGCGCGCGACGGCGACGGCTGGGCCATCCTCCTGCGCGACGTCGGCTCCGCCCTGATCCCGCCCGGCGACGATCACGTTAGCATCGCGGACAACGAGCGCCTGATGGACGGGATGGCGGCCCTGAATGCCACCTTCTGGGGAGAACCGGACGCCGCCGACCCGAACCTCGGTTTCCTCAGCCTGCGGCAGCGTTACCGGATCTTCTCCGACGAGAAGATCCGCCCCGAGGCGAGCGGCGCCGACGCGATTCCGCCGGTCGTCGTCGCCGGCTGGGACCTGGTTCCCGAGCTCGTGGAGCGCGACGTGGCCGACCTCCTTCTCCGTCTGCGGGCGAGTCCAGATCCGCTGGCGGACGCGCTCGGCCGCTACCCGCAGACGGTCATCCACGGGGACTGGAAGATGGGCAACCTGGGCATCCACGACGAGCCGGCGCGGCGGGTCATCCTACTCGACTGGGCAATCGTCGGCCCGGGTACGCCCGGCGTCGAGCTTGCGTGGTATCTGTCGGTGAACTGCGCCAGGCTCCCCGTGTCCAAGGAGGCGACGATCGAGCGCTACCGCGAGTCGCTCGCGCGACGTCTCGGTTCGCGCTTCGACGAGGCATGGTGGCGGCCGCAGCTCGAGCTCGGGCTGTTGGGCGGGTTCCTGCTGCTCGTCTGGCCGAAGACGTACAACGCCGTGCATGCCGACGATCCGGCCCAGCGGGCGCGCGAGCAGGACGAGCTGACCTGGTGGTCCGCCCGCGCCCGCGAGGGCGCGAAGTGGCTGTGAGTAGGAAAGCGAAGCAAGGAGGGCGTCCATGAGCGCGCCAGAGCAGACGAAAGATCGAGAGACGGCGCTCGCCGAGTTCGGCCGGAAGATGGAGGAGTACGCGCACAGCTACGATTCGGTGCCGGACGAAGCGCTGAGCTATGTGCCCCAGGGCGAAGACTACACGCTCGGTGGGCTCGCAGCGCACGTCACCGACACCCTCCTCCACTATCGCAACGTGCTCGACGTCATGAAAGGCGCCGGCGACCGGCAGGTCCGCGTGGTGGATCCCGTAGACGACGCCAAGCGGCGGCGAGACGAGCTGACCCACAAGGGCTTCGGCGGGGCTGAGAAGCAGGGCGTCTTCGGCGAGATGCGCGCCGCGCACCAGGACGTGGAGCGCCGAGTCCGTGCCCTGCCGGAACCGGAGTATTTTCATAAAGCGGCAGTGCTTTATGGGCCCGACGCCAAGGATCCGTACCCGACCAACGGCGGTGACGTGCTCGGCTGGCTCATCGACCACTACCAGGAGCACATCGACCAGGTGGCCGAGTTGATGGGGAAGTGGCGGAGCGCGCGGTAGCCACTATTTCACATCCCACACCCCAGGCGTGGGGTCTCATCGGGCGTGCGCTACAATCGCGGCAATGCGCGCACTCGTCATAATCCCGACCTATAACGAGCGAGAAAACATCCAGTCGCTCGTCCAGGCCGTCCTCGCTCAAGATGAGCGGATCGACGTCCTGGTCGTCGACGATGGGTCGCCCGACAGCACTGGCCAGATCGCCGACGCGATGGCCGCCGAATCGGGCCGGGTCCACGTGATCCATCGCGCTGGGAAGCTAGGCCTGGGCACCGCCTATGTAGCGGGCTTCCAGTACGCGCTGGCGCATCGCTACGACCGCGTGCTCGAGATGGACGCTGACTACTCGCACCGCCCGGAAGACCTGCCGCGGCTTATCGCTGCATCGGAGCAAGCGGACGTCGTCGTGGGATCACGCAACGTACCGGGCGGCCGCGCGGAGGACTGGTCGCCTCTCCGCCATTTCGTCAGTAAGGGTGGGAGTCTGTACGCTCGCCTGCTCCTCGGCATCCCGATCAAGGACTGCACGAGCGGTTTCAAATGCTTCCACCGAGCGGCCATCGAGCTGCTCGACCTGCCGGCCCTCCGTTCCAACGGCTACGCTTTTCAGGTGGAAGTCAACCACGCCTGCGCGCAGGCAGGCCTGCGCTTCGCCGAGGTTCCCATCGTCTTCCCGGACCGCACCCGCGGGCAGTCGAAGATGTCGTGGCGCATCGCCGTCGAGGCGGCGTGGCTCGTGCTGCGGCTTCGCCTCGGTATCGCGCGCCCGCCACTCCTCCAGATTCCAGCCACGCCCAGCCTGGACGTCTCACCCGGCCAGACTCGCTGATGGCTGGCCAGGGACCCGAGTAGAGCGAAGCCGGCGCAGCCGGTAGCTCTGGGCACTGCTGGATGCTGAGCGCGCCCCATTTCGTCAACCCGATGCGTGCGGTGGCCGCGCGGGCGAAGCCCTGGGCATCCGTGTTGACCGACGAGCGATCGATTGTGCTGGCCCTCGCGGCTGTCGCCGCGGTGGCGCACGCCCTCAACATGTTCAACTACCCCTCCTGGGCCACCGCCAGCCAGGAGGGCATAACGGTCTACCGCGCCTGGGCGCTCCTCCAGAACTGGGAGCTGTGGGGAGACCTCCTCAGCCCCTCGACCGCTGCGACGCTGCTCGTCGCGGGGTGGCTCGCCGCGACTGGCGGGCCGCATGGCTTCGGCAGCATTACCGACGGCGGCCGCATGCTGATGCTGGCACTCCACGTAGGCATGGTGCCGCTCCTCTTCGGCCTGGCTCGCCTCCTCGGCTGCCGAGTGCTCGCTGCCGCGCTCGCCACCGCGCTCTTCGCGCTTTCGCCGCTCGTGATCGCGCACCAGCGGCTCGTCGTGCCGGACAACTTCGTGTCGTTCTGGGCGCTGCTGAGTGTGTATCTGATGCTGCGGAGCCACGCCTCGTGGGGCCTCAAGGGCCTGGCCGTGGCCTGCGTGGGGCTCGCGTTCCTCAGCTCGGGAGCATCGGGCCGTGGGAACGCGACGCCCGCGACGGGCCTGCAAATCCAGCAGCTCGTCGCCACGCTGAACGACCCCTTCCTGGCGCTCGGGGGCGCCGCGGTCGTTGCGAACCTTTCGCGCGGCCTGAGAGACCTCCGGGTCCTGCTGGTAGGGATTGCCGGTGCGCTTCCCTTGCTGCGAATCGTGATCGAGGGAGGCCCCTCGAACCCAGCGTTCGAGCTCGCGATACCGTTTTGCCTGAACGTCGGGTTCGCGCTCACACCGGTCCTCGATCGCATACCGAGGGCCCTGGGCGGCGCCGTGACCGCTTCGGTCGTCGCGGTCTTCATGGTGCAATACGCGGTGACGGGGGCATTCCAGGCGCTATATCTCGAGCGCCCCGCCGCTGCCGAGCGGGAGGCCCTGGTGTGGACCAGGTCCCACGTTCCGCCTCAGAGCACGATCGCGGCCGATCCCTGGGCCCTTGCGGAGCTGGAGGATGCCACCTCGGATGGCATCGCGTTTACAGGCTTGCGACTTCGCGATTGGCGCAGTCCCGACGTCGCGGAGTACACGCTCATCGCTCTCGACTCG
>Ga0184637_10000959_pt1 | contig 20296 bp, 16 predicted proteins | sample PLM3_127_b2_FD_133143 | JGI IMG/M metagenome (GOLD analysis project Ga0184637, IMG submission 133143) | Groundwater sediment microbial communities from an aquifer in East River, Colorado, USA - PLM3_127_b2 | ecosystem: Environmental > Terrestrial > Soil > Riparian zone | place: USA: East River... | reverse complement strand
TGAGGAGCGCCGTGAGCTCGTCGAGCTCCGCCTTGCAGGCGTTGTCGATGGTGACGCGCAGCGAGTACAGGTCGGCGGAGATCGGGCGCAGCTCGGCACGCGACGTGGCGTCGGGGAGCAGGGCAGGCTCGAACGTCGCCGCCGAGGAGGAGGTCGCCTCGGTGGTGGCATCACTCGCGACCGCGGCGACTGCCGCCGGCGGGGGTGCCCCCTCACCTGTCGCGATCTCCGGCCGCGACCTCGCCGCGCCCATCGCGACTTCCGGCAGCGCTCTCGCCGCGCTCGCCGCTCCCACCCCGACCTGTCCCACCGCCGGAAGCCGACGAACCCCATCCCGCGGCGCCACCCGCGGCTGGATCGACACGACGAGCTTCTCGGTGTCGGCCTTCGACAGGAACGCCGCCCGCGCCACGAGGTCCTGCAGGTTCTCCTCGGTGAGGACCGGCCCGAGGAGGTTGACGGTCGACAAACACAGCCGCCCATCCCGGATCGGCGCCTCGAGCGCCGGGAATCGCCGCAGCACCTTCATTGCCGCGATCCGGCGGCCCGCGGAGCTCTCGCGCAGGTGAAGCGCCTCGAGACAGTACGTCCAGAGCGATCCGTACCCCGCCGCCAGATGAGCCCGCCGCCGATCGAACTCATCGAGGTGCAGGAGGAAATCGGCCTGGATGTTCCGCTCCTCCCCGCAGAGGTCGGCGAGCCGGCGGGCGAGGGCGCTGGAAGGAAGAGACGACGGGGCGATGGCGTTCATGGTCACCTCCAGTGACGGACGCATCGTCTCACGGGAATGTCAGCCTTCCGGGAAGGCCCCTCGCCGCCCCGCTGGCGCGAGCACGAGGGGCGGCCCTTCGACCTCGGCCCGAAGCGGAACGCGGGCGCAGCGAGGCCAACAACGTGCGCGAGAAGGGCCTTCTCCCCGCGCTCCGCGCGCGGAAGCGCGATTTGCGTAGGAACCGGTCAAGCGCGAACCGCACTCCCTGTTGAGTTCACTCACCGGCGATCAGTGTTCTCGCGCTCGCCCGGCCCTCGCGCTCCCCGACGCACCGCGCGCTCCGCGACCCCGGCGTGCCGCCTGCCCGTCCAAGCGTCTCGAAGCCGCCCACGCCGCCGCGGCCACGCGTGAGCCGATCACGCGGTTACGCTCCCGCGCGCGGTTACGCCACGGCCGCAGCCTTCTTCGTTGCCGAACCCCGCTCTCTCGCGCGGGAACCTTCCGGTTCAAGGTGACGCCCGCGGAACCTCCGGTTCAAGCTAACGCCCCGCGGAACCTCCCGGTTCGAGCGGACCGCCCCTCCGAGCGCATCATCGCGAGTTCCAGTCCCCGCGCGCCCGGAGACACCCCGACCGACGCCCCGCCGATCCCCGCTCCTCGGCGCCACGCAACCGCGGCGCGCCGAGCCCTCGCGCCTCCCCGGACCCCACGCGCGACGGCGACCGAGCCCGCCCGCCCCACACCTTCCAGCCCCCGCGCCGCGCCTGCCTTAGACTCCCCCCCGTGGACGCCCGCATCGCCGAGTTCGCCGGCCTGCTCCGCTCGAACGGCGTGCGCGTCTCGCCCGCCGAGGTCGCCGACGCGGTCCAGGCCTCCGCCCTCGTCGGCCTCGACGACCGCTCCTCCTTCCGCGCCGCCCTGCGCGCCACGCTCGTGAAGCGCGCCCGCGACGTGCCGGCGTTCGACGGCCTCTTCGACCTCTGGTTCTCCGGCCTCGGTCGGCTCCTCGAGGGGGTCGAGAAGGGCCTGGTGGCCGAGCTCGAGGAGCAGGGCCTCCTCCAGGGCGACGACCTCGAGATGATCGCGCAGACCCTCGCCGACCTCGCCGGCAAGCTGTCGCCGCTCGCTCAGGCGGCGCTGGCCGGCGACCCTGCGTTGCTCGCGCGCCTGCTGCGCGGCGCCGCGCTCCAGCTCGACCTCGGCGCGCTCGGCAGCGAGGCCGCCGCGTCGTTCGCCGGCCGCCGCCTGCTTGCCGCCGCCGGAGGCGGCGCGCTCCCCGGCGACGCCGCGGCGCTGGAGCAGGCGCTGCGCGAGCGCGGCCTGGGCGACGGCGCGCTGCAGCTCGTCGCCGACAGGCTCGACGCCGCGCTCCGCAAGGTCGAGGAGGCTGCCCGGCGCGTCGCGGAGCTCGAGCTCGGCGCGAGGGCGCTGCGACGGACGAGCGAGAAGCTCTCCACGCACACGGCGCCCATCTCCCGCGAGGAGCTCGCGCGCACGGAGGTCGCGGTCCGGCGCCTCGCCGAGCGGCTCAAGACGCGCCTCGTGCGGCGGGAGCGCTCGCGCCGCAGGGGGGCGCTGGCGGCGCGCCGGACGCTCCGGAAGAACCTCGCCCTGGACGGCGTCCCGGCGCGGCTCGTCTTCCGTCACCGCCGGCCGGAGCGGCCGGACGTGGTGGTGCTCTGCGACGTGTCGGAATCGGTCCGGCACGTGACCCGCCTGATGCTCCTCTTCCTGTTCACGCTCCAGGGGCTCTTCACTCGGGTGCGGACCTTCGTGTTCGTCTCCGACCTCGCCGAGGTGACCGACCGGCTGCGCGCCGAGCGCGACCCCGCCCGCGCCGCCGACCTCGCCACCGCCGCGCGCGTGGTGAGCCTCGCCGCGAACTCGAACTACGGCCGCGCGCTCCGCACCTTCCACCGAGACTTCATGGGCTCGGTCGGGCGGCGGACGACGGTCATCGTCGTGGGCGACGGCCGCTCCAACTACAACCCGCCGGAGGCGTGGGTGCTGGAGGAGCTGCGCCGCAAGGCGCGCCGCGTGCTGTGGATCTGCCCCGAGCCACGGAGCGCCTGGGGCAGCGGCGACAGCGAGATGCTGCTCTACGCGCGCCGGTGCGATCGCGTCGCCACGCTCGAGACGCTCGAGGACCTCGAGGGGCTCGCCGACGCCCTCGTCCCGAGGTGAAGGGAGGGAAGGGCCGGGTCGGCGCGCTGGACGGCGGGAGGGGCGGGGAGCACCATCCGCCCGTGACCGGCAAGGCCCGGTCTACCCGCTGAAGCGCTCCACCCGCACGAAGGTGCAGCTCGTCGCCGTCCGGCGGACGAGTTGACGCGGCCCCCCCGCCTTCCATAGGTTCCGCCCCGCCGTGTCCGACCTCGTGCCCCTCGGGAAGCCCGCCCCCGCGCCCACGCCCGCCGCGCCCGCCCGCAAGGTGTTCGTGCACACCTTCGGCTGCCAGATGAACGCGTCGGACTCCGATCGCATGGTCGAGCTGCTCGGCCGCCACGCCTTCGCGCGCGCCGAGACCCCCGAGGACGCGGACCTCATCCTCCTCAACACCTGCGCGGTGCGCGAGAAGGCGGAGCAGAAGCTCCTCTCCGCGCTCGGCCGTTATCGCGAGGTGAAGGCGCGCCGCGGGGCGCTCATCGCCGTCTCGGGCTGCGTCGCGCAGCAGGAGAAGGACCGGCTCCTCGCCCGCGTGCCGTACGTGGACTTCGTCTTCGGCCCCGACAACATCGGCCGCCTGCCCGAGATGCTCGAGCGCGCGAGCGCCCGCGAGCGGTTCGCCGAGACGGGCTGGATGGACTCCGAGGAGTACGTCTTCCCGCGCGCCGATCCGGAGGCGGCGCGGGGCCGCGTCACCGCCTTCGTCACCGCGATGAAGGGCTGCGACAACGTCTGCGCCTTCTGCATCGTCCCGCACACGCGCGGCCGCGAGGTCTCGCGCCCGTTCCCCGACGTCGTCGCCGAGTGCGCCGCGCTCGCCGAGGTCGGCGTGCGCGAGGTGACGCTCATCGGCCAGAACGTGAACTCGTACGCGGGGGGCTGCCACTTCGCGGAGCTCCTGCGCCGGGTGGCCGCCGTGCCGGGCATCGCTCGCATCCGGTTCACGACCAGCCACCCGCACGACCTGTCCGACGCGCTCGTCGACGTCTTCCGCGACGAGCCGAAGGTCATGCCGCACTTCCACCTGCCGGTGCAGTCCGGCTCCGACGCGGTCCTGGTCCGGATGCGCCGCGACTACTCGGTCGCCGCGTACCTCGAGCGCTTCGACCGGCTCTCCGCGGCGCGACCCGGGATCGCCGTCACCACCGACTTCATCGTCGGCTTCCCCGGCGAGACCGACGCGGACTTCGAGGCGTCGCTGGCGCTCCTCGAGCGGGCCCGCTTCGAGCAGAGCTTCAGCTTCCTCTTCAGCCCCCGGCCGCACACGATCGCGAACCTCCGGCTCGGGAGCGCGCCCGAGTGGACCGAGGTGCCGCGCGACGTGGCGGTGGCGCGGCTGGAGCGGCTGCAGGCGGTGCAGCGCCGGATCGCGGTCGAGAAGCTCGCTGCGACGCTCGGTGAAACCGTCGAGGTGCTCGTCGAGGGGCCGGGCGAGGAGCCCGGCGAGCGGGTCGGGCGCACGCCCGAGAACCGCGTGGTCCACCTCGCCGCGGACGCGGCGGCGGCGCCCGCGGGCGCCCGCGTCGCGGCGCGGATCACCCGCGCCGGCGCGAGCTCGCTCTCGGGCGTCCTCGCGTGACGCTCGCCCGCAGGCGGGCGCTGTTCGCGGCCCTCGCGATCCTCTGGGCGGCGGTGATCTTCGTGGTCTCCTCCTCGCCCGACCCGTTCCCGTTCATCCCCCGCGCGCTGCTCTCGAAGGACAAGGTCATCCACGCCTGCGTCTACGGACTGCTCGGCGCGTTCGTCCGGGTGGCGCTCGACGGCACCCGGCTCCCCCCGCGCGCCGCGCTCGCGCTCGCGGCGGCGCTCGCCACGCTCTACGGGGTGTCGGACGAGCTGCACCAGTCGTTCGTGCCGGGCCGCGACACGAGCGCGGGCGACCTGCTCGCCGACGCGGTGGGCGCCTGCCTCGGCGCGTGGGTCGCAGCGGTCATCTTGCGGCGTCCGGGGCACAAGGCTAGCATCCGCGCTTGATGCCGATCATCCAGCCGTACGGTGGGCGGGCGCCGCGGCTGCACCCCACGGTCTACGTCGCGCCCGACGGTGTCGTGGTCGGCGACGTGGAGATCGGCGAGGGCTCCTCGCTCTGGTTCGGCACGGTCGTGCGCGGGGACGTGAACCACGTCCGCATCGGCGCGCGGACCAACCTCCAGGACCACACCGTCGTGCACGTCACCTCGGGCACCCACCCGACCCTCATCGCGGACGAGGTGACGGTCGGGCACCGCGTGGTGCTGCACGGCTGCACGGTGGAGCGCCGCGCGCTCGTCGGCATCGGCGCGATCGTGCTCGACGGCGCGGTGATCGGCGAGGAGGCGATGGTCGGGGCCGGCGCGCTCGTCCCTCCGGGCTTCGTCGTGCCGCCCCGCACGCTGGTGCTCGGCTCGCCCGCGCGGGTGAAGCGGCCGCTCACCGGAGACGAGATCGCCCACCTCGCGCGCTCCGCCGAGCGGTACGCCGGCTACGCGGAGCGCTACCGCGCCGCCGCGGATGGCCGCGGCGGGGGAGGGGCGCCATGACGTCGCTGGAGGCCCTGCAGCGCTCCGCGCTGTTCAAGGAGTTCACCGACACCGGGCTCAAGATCTTCGCGGAGATCGCCCACCCGAAGCTCATCCCGGCGGGCAGCCCGATCTTCGTCGAGAACATGGTGGGCGAGTCGCTCTTCATCGTGAAGTCCGGGACCGTGAGGCTCACCCAGCGCGCCGGCGACGTCGACCGCGAGCTCGGGACGCTGGGCCCCGGCGAGCACCTCGGCGAGCTGGCCGTGCTCGCGAGAAGCGTGCGGCTCGTGTCGGCGGTGGCGGCCACGCCGTGCGAGGTGCTCGAGATCACCCACCGCGAGTTCTTCAAGAAGGCGACCGAGAAGCCGGCCGCCTGCCTGAAGCTCGCGCTCGCGGTCGCTGCCGACGTCGCCGAGCGGGTGGGGGAGAACCGCGAGCTGCTGCGCGAGCTCGCGGCCCGCCGGCCCGGGCCCGGCTAGCGGGAAGGACCGGCCGCTGGGGTCCGTTCCATCAGGGATCGTCAGAGGGAGTCGAGGGAGCGGATGCTCGAACGGCTGGTGACCTTGCTCGGAGCGGAGTCGCTCTCGTTCGGGTATGGGTTCGTCTTCTGCGTGCTCCTGCTCTGCGGCTTCGGCCTGCCGATGCCGGAGGACATCGTCCTCGTGACGGGCGGCGTCCTCGCCTGGCTCGCCTCGCCGCTCGAGCGCCTGAGCCTCGCCGGGATGATGCGCGATCGCGGGCTCCTCACGATGATCGCGGTGGGGCTCGGCGGCATCCTCGCGGGCGACTCGGTCATCTTCCTCGCGGGTCGCCGGTTCGGCGCGCGGGTCGCCGACTTCCGGCCCCTGCGCCGGATCATCACGCCCGCCAAGCTCGAGCTCGTCGAGCGCAAGATCAGCCACCGCGGCAACGTGGTGGTGATGTTCGCCCGCTTCCTGCCCGGCCTGCGCGTCCCGACCTACTTCACGGTGGGCCACGCCCGCATGCCGTACTGGAGGTTCGCGCTCTACGACGGCGTGGCGGCGCTCGTCTCGGCGCCGCTCTGGGTGTGCGTGGGCTTCTGGTTCGGCTCGGACCTGCAGAAGGCCGCCCGCGTCGCGGCGCAGTTCGGCCACTACATCCTGCTCGCGGTGGCGGTGGTGCTCGTCGCGATCACCGTGCGCTGGTGGACCGGGCGACGCGCGGTCGAGCTGTCCCCGGCGGTCAGCGCCGAGGACCCCGACGAGACCCGGGGCACGGCTCCCGAGAAGCGCGGCGGCGCCGCGCCCGCCGGGGATCTCTAGCGCGCCTCGGGAGGCCGGCCGAAGATCCGGCGCAGGAAGCCGGTCACGCCGCCCGGCGCGCCGTCCACCGTCGCCGCGCCCCTCGGGCCGGGCATCGGGAACGCCGCGGTGCGCGCCTCGGCGCCGTCCGCGGCCGCGGCCTCGTTCTGCTCGAGCTTGCGCCGCGCGGCGGCGTGCCCTTCCTTCGCGGACATCACCGCCTGGACCTTGCGGTTGGTGTTGAGCTCGCGCGCGGTCACCGTGAGCAGGCACTCGGCGCCGAGCTCGAACGACACCGCGATCTTCACCATCCCGCGCGGCCCCGGGGGCAGCCCCTCGAGCCGCAGGGTGCCGAGGTACTCGCAGCTCGACGCGAGCGGCCCCTCGCCCTGGAGGATCACGAGCTCGAACTCCGTCTGCCCGTCGCGCGTGGTGGTGAGGCCGTACTGCTTGCGCGCGGGGAGCTGCGTGTTCCGCTCGATGATGGTCTTCACCCGGCCGCCGGGCAGCCCGATGCCGATGGACATCGGGAGCACGTCGATGAGGACGACGCCCTCGGCCGAGCCGAGCGAGTGGGCGAGCAGCGCCGCGCCGATGGCCACCGCCTCGTCGGGGTGGACCGCGCGGGAGGGCGGCCGGCCGAAGAACGCGGCGACCTTCTCGTGCACGAGCGGCATGCGCGACTGGCCGCCGACGAGCAGCACCTCGTCGATGTCCCGCGTCTGGAGCCCCTTCGCGAGCAGCACCTCGCGGCAGACGTCGAGGGTGCGATCCACGAGCGGCTCGACGAGCGCGACGATCTCGTCGCGGGTGAGGGTTGCGTCGAGGGACGCCGGCTCCCCGTCCTTGAGGGCGAGGAAGGGGAGCTGGATGGGGAACTCGGTCCGCTCGGAGAGCGCGCACTTTGCGCGCTCGGCCGCGTCGACGAGCCGGGAGAGCGCGACCTTGTCGCCGTCGAACGGCACGCCGTTCTGCGCCTGCCAGGCCTCGAGCAGCCGGTCGACGATCCGGTTGTCGAAGTCCACGCCGCCGAGGAACGTGTCGCCGCCCGTCGAGACGACCTCGTACACGTTGTCGGAGAGCTCGAGCACCGACGCGTCGAAGGTGCCGCCGCCGAGGTCGTAGACGAGGACCCGCTGGTTCAGGTGGCGGCCGTACGCGTACGCGAGCGCGGCGGCGGTGGGCTCGTTCAGGATCCGCTCGACCTGCAGCCCCGCGAGCGCGCCCGCGTGCCGGATCGCCGCGCGCTGCCGCTCGTTGTAGTAGGCGGGCACCGTGACGACCGCGCGGTTCACCTCCTCGCCGAGGTGGTTCTGCGCGACCTGCTTCACCTCGCGCAGCACGAGCGCGGAGACCTGCTCGAGCGAGAGCGCCTCGCCCGCGAGCTTCACCGCCGCGAGCCCGCCCTCGTCGGCCACGATCTCGTAGGCGAAGCGGGCGCGGATCTCCTGGACGGCCGCCGTGTCGAAGGCCCGCCCCACGAGCCGCTTGGCGCCGTGGACCGTCTGCCGCGGGCTGGTGAGGAGCTGGGCCCTGGCGTGGTGCCCGACCACCACCTTGCCGCGCGCGTTGACCGCGACCACGGACGGGACGGTGTTGTAGCCCTCCCGCGACGGGATCACGTAGGGGCGGCCGTCCTTCACGATGGCGGCGCAGGAGTTGGAGGTGCCGAGGTCGATGCCGATCACGAGCCGCGAAGGCCGGGCGACCGGCTCCGGCGACGCGGGGAGGCCGGTGTCGAGCGCCAGCGGTCCGGCCTGGAGCTGCTCGACGCGGTGGGGCAGGGAGAGGTCCGCCTGCACCGCACCGGCCCGGAGCGGCGCCGGGGTGAGCCGCGGCGGCTTCGCAGGCTGCGCCCCCGGGACGGGGATGACCGGCGTCGGCGCGCGCGTCGAGACAGGGGTCGCGTCGAGCCGCGGCGCGACCGGCGCGGGCGCGACGACGCCCGGCGCCACCCCGCGCCGCTCCTTCAGCGTGACCATCCGGTCGACGATCGCGCGCGAGCCCTCCTCGAGCTCGGTGAACTGGAGGCCCATGCCCGGCGCGCGCGGCGGGTGCGCCGACCGGTCCTCCGCCTGGATCCAGCGGACGACGCCCTTGCCGCGCACCACCGCCTCGCCGCCGGTCAGGCGCAGCTCGAAGGCGATGACGGTGCCCACCGGCTTCGGCTCGCGGGAGCGGATGAAGACCCCGCCGCGGGAGATGTTCACCGCGAACCGCTCGACGAACTCGTCGACGGTGCCGTAGGACAGCCGGACGGCCAGCCCCACGGGCATCCGCTCGGTTCCACGCTTGTCCTGGGGCCCCTCCACCGCGGCGGATTATCCCTTCCGCGCGCGCGGATGGGCAAGGACGGTGCGCACGTGACGCACGCGTGTGCGCACGCGGCGCCAGCGGGCGCACGGGCCGGCGGCGGGAGCCCGCCACGAGCCTCGCCGCGGGGCCTCCGGAGGGCTGCCGCGCCTGCCTTGACGCTCTCTCGCGGGCTCGTCTATACGTCCCCATGCTCAACCGCGACGACCTGCGCCTCGCGCTCACCTTCGACGACGTCCTGCTCCTTCCGGCGGAGTCGGACGTACTCCCGAAGGCGGTCGAGACGGCCACGCGGCTGACCCGGAACATCACCCTCAACATCCCGATCGTCTCGGCGGCGATGGACACCGTCACCGAGGCGCGCATGGCCATCGCCATGGCCGCGGCGGGCGGGCTCGGCTTCGTCCACAAGAACCTCACCATCGAGGAACAGGCGGCCGAGGTCGCCAAGGTGAAGAAGTACGAGTCGGCGGTGGTGGCGGACCCCATCACCATCGAGCCGGACGCGCCCATCCGGCGCGCCGTGGCGCTCATGCGCGAGAACGGGATCAGCGGCATCCCGGTCGTGCAGAAGGGCCGGCTCGTCGGGATCCTCACGAACCGGGACCTCCGCTTCGAGCGGAACCTCGATCAGCGCGTCGAGCAGGTCATGACGAAGCAGCTCATCACCGCGCGCGAGGGCGTGGCGATCGAGGAGGCGAAGGACCTCCTCCACCGGCACCGGATCGAGAAGCTGCTGCTCGTGAACGAGGCCTTCGAGCTGCGCGGCCTCGTGACGATCAAGGACATCGAGAAGATCTCGCAGCACCCGAACGCCGCGAAGGACCGGCTGGGTCGGCTGCTCTGCGGCGCCGCGGTCGGCGTCGGGGCGGACCGCGAGGCGCGCATCGCCGCGCTCGTGAAGGCGGGCGTGGACGTCATCGCCATCGACACCGCCCACGGCCACAGCCGCGGGGTGGTGGAAGCTGTCCGGTCCACCAAGGCGAGCTTCAAGAACGTCGAGCTGGTGGCGGGCAACGTCGCCACCGCCGAGGCCGCCGAGGCGCTCTGCAAGGCGGGGGTCGACGCCGTGAAATGCGGCATCGGCCCGGGCTCCATCTGCACGACGCGCGTCGTCTCGGGGGTCGGCGTCCCCCAGATCACCGCGGTGGACGAGTGCGCGCGGGCCGCCGAGAAGTACGGCGTGCCGGTCATCTCCGACGGCGGCGTGAAATACTCGGGCGACGTCGTGAAGGCGCTCGCCGCCGGCGCGTCGAGCATCATGGTCGGCTCGCTGCTCGCGGGCACGGAGGAGGCGCCGGGCGACGTCATCCTGTACCAGGGGCGCAGCTACAAGTCGTACCGGGGCATGGGCTCGCTCGGCGCGATGAAGTCCGGGTCGAAGGACCGCTACTTCCAGGCCGACGTGCAGGACGCCGACAAGCTCGTGCCCGAGGGCATCGAGGCGCGCGTCCCGTACAAGGGCTCGGCGGAGATGACCCTGTTCCAGCTCGTCGGCGGGCTGCGCAGCGGCATGGGCTACGTCGGCTGCCGGTCGATCGCCGAGCTGCGGACGAAGCCGCGCTTCATCCGGATCTCGCAGGCCGGGCTGCGCGAGAGCCACGTGCACGACGTCATCATCGAGAAGGAAGCCCCGAACTACCGGGCGGACTAGCGCGGCTGGACCGACGGCCCCAGGGCTCCGCTCGAGGCGCTGAAAGCCGCACGCGGAGCCCGGAGGACCCGAGGCCTCACGCCGAGGACTCCATGGACATCCACTCCGAGAAGATCCTCATCCTCGACTTCGGGTCGCAGTACACCCAGCTCATCGCGCGGCGGCTGCGCGAGCTCGGCGTCTACTGCGAGATCCACCCCTGCACGATGAAGGCGGACGCCGTCCGGGCCTTCGGCGCGAAGGGCGTGGTCCTCTCCGGCGGGCCGGCCTCGGTGCTCGCCGAGGGGAGCCCGCGCGCGGACCGCGCCGTGTTCGAGCTCGGCGTCCCGGTGCTCGGCATCTGCTACGGGCTGCAGCTCCTCGCCCACGAGCTCGGCGGCAAGGTCGACAAGGCGGCGCACCGTGAGTACGGGCCGGCCGCCATCGACGTGAAGGCGAGCTCGCCGCTGTTCCACGGGCTCCCGAGCAAGATCCACGTCTGGATGAGCCACGGCGATCGCGTCGAGGCGCTGCCCCAGGGCTTCGAGCCGATCGCCTCGACCGGCTCGTCGCCGTTCGCGGCCGTCGAGGACCGCCGCCGCCACTTCTACGGCGTGCAGTTCCACCCCGAGGTGGTCCACACGCCGCTCGGCAAGGACGTGCTGCGCAACTTCGCGCTCGGTGTCTGCGGCCTGTCGGGCACCTGGTCGATGCGGGCCTACGCCGAGATCGCGGTGGAGCAGATCCGGGCGCAGGTGAAGGACGGCCACGTCATCTGCGCCCTCTCCGGCGGCGTGGACTCCGCGGTCGCGGCGCTCCTCGTCCACCGCGCGATCGGCGACCGGCTCCGCTGCATCTTCGTGGACAACGGCGTCCTGCGTGAGGGAGAGCGGGGCCAGGTGGAGGACGTCTTCGGGCGGATGTTCCACCTGCCGCTCGTCACGGTGGACGCCTCGAGCCGCTTCCTCGCGAGGCTCGCCGGCGTCACCGACCCCGAGCAGAAGCGGAAGATCATCGGCCGGGAGTTCATCGCGGTGTTCGAGGAGCAGGTCGAGCAGCTCGCCGCGCACGGCGAGCGCGCCCAGTTCCTCGTGCAGGGCACGCTCTACCCGGACGTGATCGAGTCGGTCTCCTTCAAGGGCCCCTCCGCGACCATCAAGAGCCACCACAACGTGGGCGGCCTCCCGGAGGTGATGAAGCTCGGGCTCGTCGAGCCGCTGCGCGAGCTCTTCAAGGACGAGGTGCGGAGGCTCGGCCTCGAGCTGGGGCTCCCCCCCGCGATCGTGCAGCGCCAGCCCTTCCCGGGCCCGGGCCTCGCGATCCGCGTGCTCGGCGAGGTGACCGAGGAGCGGCTCGCCGTGCTCCGGCGGGCCGACACCATCGTCCAGGCGGAGATCCGCGAGGCCGGGCTCTACGAGAAGCTCTGGCAGGCCTTCGCGGTGCTCCTCCCGGTCCGCTCGGTCGGCGTCATGGGCGACGAGCGGACGTACGAGAACACCTGCGCGGTGCGCGCCATCGAGTCGACGGACGGCATGACCGGCGACTGGGCGCGGCTGCCGTACGACCTGCTCGGGCGGATCTCCTCGCGCATCATCAACGAGGTCCGCGGCATCAACCGCGTGGTGTACGACATCTCGTCCAAGCCGCCCGCCACGATCGAGTGGGAGTAGGGCGCTCACGCTGCGTTCACGCGACCCGGTGCGGGTCGGCGCCGGTGTAGGCACGTCACGTAGTTTGCCCGTGGGACATCCAGGGCTATCATTCCGCCGGATCGGAGGTCTCACCGATGTCGCGACCGTTCCGGGTCCGCGCGCTCGCGCTCCTCGCGCTGTTCGCTGCGGCCGGCTGCCAGGACTACAACTTCAATCCCGTCGGCAAGTGCCTCATCCAGCCCGGGAACACGCGGGAGCGTCTGTCCGACGTCTCGACCGCCGACGTCCTCTTCATCGTGGACGAGTCGGGGTCCATGCAGGGCGAGCAGCAGAAGCTCGCCGCCAACTTCGACGCGTTCATCACGCGCCTGAACGGCACCAACCAGCGGCGCGTCGACAACGGCCTGCAGCCGATCGACTTCCACATCGCCGTCACGACCACCTCGATCTTCTTCAACTACGGCCGCGGCGAGACCTGCCGGAACGACTGCGCCGGCGCGGTCGGCCAGAACGTCTGCTGCCAGACGACCAACGCGCCACTGCGCCAGCCGCGGAGCTGCGCGGCCGGCCCGGGCGTCTGCGCCGCCGGGACCGAGTGCCGGACGGACTGCAACGGCCTCAAGGGCGACCCGTACTGCTGCATCCCGACCACCCTCGTCCCGCCGGTCAGCGACGTGGTGGCCTGCACGACGCTGGGCGCCCGCTGCGGCACGATGCAGCAGCACTACGACTTCCAGGGCTGCGACCCGGGCGAGGAGGGGATCGCGGTGCGCGACTGGCCGTACGCGCGCGGCGACTTCGTGAGCTGGACCGACGCCGTGGGCGGGACCGCCAACCCGCGCGTCCTCCACTTCGACAAGCAGCTCTACCAGGCGGGCGGCGGCGGCGTGAACCGGCAGAGCTTCACGCAGGCGCAGCTCCAGCAGTTCTTCGTCGGCGGCGGCGCCGTGAACGGCAACGTGATCGTCGGCACCTGCGGCTCGGGCGAGGAGCAGGCGCTCGAGGCGGCGCGGCTCGCCGTCCAGAAGGCCATCGACGGCCAGCAGCACGACACCTACAGCATCGCGGGGGCGCAGACCTGGACGCCCGCGACCCGCACCGCCGGCAGCGCGGCCGAGTGGCCGCACGAGAACGCGAAGCTCGTGCTCGTGTTCGTGGGCGACGAGGACGACTGCTCCTCGCCCGTCGACGCGTCGGACGGCGTGGTGTGGCTGCCGGGCGAGGACACCTGCGTGGACTCGTCGCAAGGCGAGCTCGGGAAGCAGTACCGGGTGACCGAGATCGTGGACTACTTCTTCGGCCTGGGGCGGCCGCTCGGCGCGGCCTTCATCTTCCCGGCCGCGCAGACGCAGTGCTCCGGTGCCGAGTGCACCGTCGGCGGCCTCTGCTGCGCGACGGACTGCCCGGGCACGATCGGCGTCTGCACCAACAACGCGGTCTGCGGCGCCCAGTCACCCGGGTACCGCCTCCTCGAGGCGGCGAACCAGTTCCGGGCCCGTGGCGCCAGCGTCGTCACCGGGTCCATCTGCGATCCGGCGTTCGGCACGATCCTCGACGACATCGCACGCATCGTGGAGCCGCCGTCGGGCCTGACGCTGCCGACGCTGCCGGCCGCGGACGTCGTGACGGTCCTGCGCATCGCCGGCCAGGACGGCAAGATCCGCAAGACGTGCCGAGGCCCTGCGCCGGTGGGGACGGCGGGCACCGCCCTCGACGACTACGACTGGTGGTTCACGGAGACGACGGACGAAGGGCCGCCGACGGGCGCGTCGCAGTACGTCTTCATCAACCACAACACCGGGCAGTGCGAGGCGAACCCAGGTGAGACCTACTCGGCCGACTACCTGGGCCGGATCCCGGCTGCCGGGTGCCGTAGCGAGATCGAGTGCTCGAACGCGCTGGGCGGCCGGGCCGCCGACTGGACCTGCTTTGCGGGCGTGGCCGCCGGCGACGTCTGCCTGAACCCTGCCTCGACGCCCTCGCCCGGCACCTGCATCTGCGGCAGCGTCGAAAAGAACTGCGCGGCGGGGCGGCAGTGAGCGGCCGCGCGCGATGGATGGCGGGGTGGGGCGCGGCCGCGCTCGCCGCGGCCGCCGTCGCGAGCGGCTGCGCCGACGCGCCGGCGACGGCCGTCACGGAGTGCGAGGCGGAGATCGGGATCGGCGCGGTCGCCACCGACATCGTGTTCGTCGTCGACGATTCGCTGTCGATGGCGGAGGAGCAGGAGAACCTGCGGCAGAACCTGGCCACGTTCGTGGACCTGCTCGCGGCAGCTCCGGTCCAGAACGACTTCCGCATCGGCGTGACCAACACGTCCGTCACGGGCTACGGCGGGGAGACCGCCTATGACGCCGGCCCCAACGCGGGACCGCCGGCGGTCCCGTACCCCGCGGGCGCGCTCGTCGCGATCGCGCGGGACGGCGCGGGCGCCGCGCTCGCGGGTACCCTCGTCTACGACGCGACGGGCGGGGTCTTCGGTGGCGCGCGGGTGCTCGACGCCGGCTCCGCGACGCTGGTGGACGACTTCAAGGCGAACGTGCTCCAGGGGGTCGCCGGCAGCGGCAAGGAGCAGCCGTTCGCGGCCATCCAGGGCGCCCTCGCCGCCAGCGTCGCGGGCGGCGTCAACGCGGGGTTCCTCCGCCCCGGCGCGCGGCTCGCCGTCGTGATCCTCACCGACGAGGACGACTGCACCGACCCGGCCGGCGTCGCGGCCACCAACACCGCGTGCCAGGACACCGACGTGAAGGCGCAGCTCCTCCCGGTCGGCGACGTCGTCTCCTTCCTGCAGGGGCCGCTCGACGGCGAGCTCCGCGACCCGATCGTCGCGGTGATCGCCGGCTTCGATCCCGCGAGCGCGACGCTCGAGCCGACCGGGTGCGCCACGTCGTTCGCCGACCCGACCCGCCTCGACGCGCTCGTCGCGGCGCTCGGCCCGGAGCGCGCGTTCAAGGACTCCATCTGCGATCCGGACTTCGGCCCCGGGCTGCAGGCGATCGCCGATCTGCTCGTCCCGCAGACCGTTCCGCTCGAGAACGCCCCGTCCGACCTGCGCATGCTGGTGGTGAGCGTGGAGAAGCCGGACGGCAGCGTCACCGGATGCCCCATCGCCGCCGCGGGCACGCCCGAGGCGGCCGCCGCCGGCGCGGTGTACACACCCCCCGGCGCCGACGGCCCGGCCACGCTCACGTTCCAGGGCGCCTGCCGGCTTCGCGCTTCCGACCGGCTGGACGTCCGGATCGTCTGCGCCGGATAGCGGGCATCCCGGTCTATCGACCCCTCCGGGGGGTGTCGGCCCGTAGCGACTCAGCGTGAACGACCTCTGAGGTGCCTGCACGATCTGCGTGCAGGTGCCATAAGAGGTTTATCCATGCTCGGATCGCTCGCGCTCGCCGCCGCGTTCTTCCTCCCCGCGGCGCTCGCCGCGCAGGGGGTCGCGGCTCCCGAGCCCGCGCGTCCGGACCTCGAGGGGCTCTACGCGGAGGTGGACGCCCTCCACGCGCGCCGCGACGAGCCCGGCGTCGAGCAGCGGATCCAGGAGGAGCTCGAGGCGGCCGAGAAGTCCGCGCCCGGCGACTACGGCGTGCTCTGGCGGCTCGCGCGGCTGCACAGCTGGCGGTCCGAAGATCCCTCCCTCTCCGGCAAGGAGAAGAGCCGGCGCGGGAAGCGCGCGTGGGACTACGCCGAGCGCGCCATCCAGGCGAACCCCGCGCGCGTCGAGGGCTTCTTCTACGCCGCGGCGGGCATGGGCAACTACTCGCTCGGCATCGGCATCCTGAAGGCGCTCTCGCAGGGCATCGAGCGGAAGTTCAAGGACCGGCTCTCGCGCGCGGAGAAGGCCGACCCCAACTTCGACTCGGGCGCCATCCCGACGGCCTGGGGGCGCTTCTGGTTCAAGCTGCCCTGGCCCAAGCACGACGCGAGGAAGTCGCGGCGCGCGCTCGAGCGGGCGCTCGAGATGAACGGGGACAACGTGCGCGCGCACGTCTACCTCGCGGAGCTGCACGAGAAGGAAGACCGCACGAACGAGGCCCGCGCGGAGTGGGAGCGGGCCGCCGCCGCGAAGCCGGGGCGCTACGACGCCCCGGAGGAGCGGCGCTGGCAGGCGGTGGCGCGCGCGAGGCTCGCCGCCGATACCAACCGGAGGTGACGACATGATGGCCGAGGCCGAGCTGAAGACGACCGCCCCCGCCGCGAGGAACCTCGTGGAGCTGTTCGAGGCGCAGGCCAAGGCGCGCGCGGGACGCGCCGCGGTGAAGCACAAGCGCGACGGCGCCTGGCAGGACGTCTCGTGGGCCGAGCTGGCGCGGCGCGCGCGCGACGTCTCCGACGGGCTCGCCGCGATGGGCGTGAAGGCCGGCGACCGGATCGCGATCCTGGGCGAGACGAACCTCGACTGGATCCTGGCCGACCTCGGCCTCCTCGGCGCGGGCGCGATCGCGGTCACGATCTACCAGTCGAACAAGGCGCACGAGTGCCAGTTCATCCTCCAGGACTCGGGCGCGCGCTTCGTCTTCTGCGGCGACGAGAGCCAGGTCGCCAAGATCCGCGAGGCCAAGGCGAACCTGCCCGCGCTCGAGGGGATCATCCGCGCGACCGGCAGCGCGAGGGACCCCTCCGAGCGGACGCTCGCCGACGTCGAGAAGGCGGGCGCGGCCTTCCGGGAGCAGAACCCCGACGCGCACGCGCAGCGGCTCGCGCGCATCGGCCCCGGGGACCCGGCGACCTTCATCTACACGTCCGGGACCACCGGGAACCCCAAGGGCGTGGTCCTCACCCACGGCAACTGGACGTACGAGGCCGGCGCCGTTCAGCAGATCCGGATCATCAACGGCGAGGACGTGGTCCTCATGTTCCTGCCGATGGCCCACTCGTTCGCGAAGGTGATCGAGGCGGTCTGGTTCGCCACCGGCTGCACCTGCGCGTTCGTCGAGTCCATGGAGAAGATCATGGACAACGCCTCGGAGGTGCGGCCGACGGTGATGCCGGCCGTGCCGCGCATCTTCGAGAAGGCCTACAACACCGTGGTCTCGAAGGGGCTCGCGACGCCCGGGCTCAAGGGGAAGCTCTTCGCGCTCGCAATGGAGAGCTTCGACGCCTACGCCGCCGCGCGCGACCAGGGCAGGAGCTACTCCTCCTTCGGCCTGCTCGTCGGCAGGAAGCTCGTGTTCCCGAAGCTCACGCACGCGCTCTCCGAGCGCTTCGGCGGGCGCATGCGCCTGTTCGTCTCCGGCGGCGCGCCGCTCTCCACCAAGATCGCCTACTTCTTCGAGCAGCTCGGCTTCACCATCCTCGAGGGCTACGGCCTCAGCGAGTCCTCGGCGGCGAGCTTCGTGAACCGTCCCGGCCAGAACCGGCTCGGCACGGTCGGCCCGCCGGTGCCGGGGACGCAGGTGCGGATCGCGGAGGACGGCGAGATCCTGATCAGCGGCCCGGGCATCATGAAGGAGTACTACCGGAACCCGGCCGCGACGGCCGAGGCGCTCAGGGACGGGTGGCTCGTCACGGGCGACATCGGCTTCCTCGACGAGAAGGGCCACCTCAAGATCACCGACCGCAAGAAGGACATCATCGTCACCGCGGGCGGGAAGAACGTGGCGCCGCAGAACCTCGAGAACGACCTCAAGACGGATCCGCTCGTCTCGCAGGTGATGGTGCACGGCGACAAGCGGAAGTTCCTCTCCGCGCTCGTCACGCTCAACGACGAGAACGCGAGGAAGTGGGCGAGCGAGAACGGCGTGCCCGCCGGCGCGAAGCTGCACGAGGACCCGCGGGTGATCGCCCGCATCCAGAAGGCGATCGACGCGCTCAACGCCAGGCAGGCGAGCTACTCGACCATCAAGCGCTTCGTGATCCTCCCGAAGGACTTCACGCAGGAGACCGGCGAGCTCACCCCGACGCTGAAGGTGAAGCGCAAGGTCGTGACGCAGAAGCACCAGGCGGTGCTCGACGCGTTCTACGCCGAATGAGGCGTGCTTCCGGCCGACCCCACGAAGCCATCGCGCCGCGTGGGGTCGGCGGTTAACTGTCGAAGCCTGATGGCGACGCACCTCCGGGTCCTGCTCGTCGAGGACGACGACGACAACCGCGAGCTCATGGCGGAGGTGCTCGAGGCGGCCGGCCACGAGGTGCTCTCGGCGTCGAGCGGTCCGGATGGGCTGCGCACCCTCTCGGAGCAGACGGTCGACGTGGTGGTCACCGACGTCGGCATGCCCGGCATGGGTGGGCTCGAGGTGGCGAAGGCCGCGAAGGCCATCGCGCCGACGGTGCCGGTCGTCGTGGTGACCGGCTGGGCCGAGCGCGAGGACATCGCGCGGGCGCGCGGACACGACGTGGACGCGGTGCTCATCAAGCCCGTCGACCCCGATGCCCTCTCCGCCGCGGTCGCCGAGGCTGCAGAGCGTCGCGCGCGCCCCTGAAGCGCGCGCCGGGCTCGAGCTTGACAGCCCCATGGGCGCCCAATACGTTTCCTGACCGATTCCGGAATCGGCCAGCGTGGAGGGTCGCCCGCCCATGTCAGCGAGCAACGTGAAGGACGTCTTCGAGCAACACATCCCGGCCAGATTCCAGGCCAAGCCGGACGTCGTGCAGAAGATCAACGCCATCTACCAGTTCAACATCTCCGGCCCGGGCGGCGGGACCTGGACGGTGGACTGCACCGCGCCGGGCGGCAAGATCCAGCCCGGAACCGCGCCCGACGCGAAGTGCACGGTCAACGCGACCGACTCCGACTTCCTCAACATCGTGAACGGGAAGCTCAACGCCCAGATGGCCTTCATGTCCGGGAAGCTCAAGATCCAGGGCGACATGGGGCTCGCGATGAAGCTGCAGCAGATCCTGTAGTCCGCCGCGCGCGCGCGCCGCCGCCGTGCTGCCGCTGCAAGGGCTCCGCGTCCTCGATCTCTCCCGGCTGCTGCCGGGGCCGTACGCGACGCTCGTCCTCGCCGACCTCGGCGCCGACGTGGTGAAGGTGGAGGACCCGCAGGGTGGCGACTACCTGCGCTGGATCCCGCCGCTCGCCGGCGAGCAGTCGGGCGCCTTCCACGCGCTGAACCGCAACAAGCGCTCCGTCGCGCTCGACCTGCGCGCCCCCGCAGGCGCCGCCGCGCTCCTGCGGCTCGCGCGGAGCGCCGACGCGGTCGTCGAGTCGTTCCGGCCGGGCGTGCTCGACCGGCTCGGGCTCGGCTGGGCCGCGCTCCACGCCGCGAACCCACGCCTCGTCCTCTGCTCGATCACGGGGTACGGGCAGGACGGCCCCTACGCGGAGCGGGCCGGGCACGATCTCGACTACGCCGCCTTCGCCGGGGTGCTCGCCCAGAACGGTCCGCCCGAGCGGCCGCTTCCGCTCGGGGTGCAGGCGGCGGATCTCGCGGGCGGCGCGTGGCCCGCGGTGGCCGGCGTGCTCGCGGCGCTCCTGCGGCGGGGCGCGACGGGCGAGGGAGCCCACGTGGACGTCTCGATGACCGAGGGCGCGCTCGCGCTCCTCGCCATGCCGCTCGCGATGGCCGCGGCGCGCGGGGCGCCGCTCGCGCGCGGCCGCGAGCTCCTCACCGGCGGGGCGGCGTCCTACGGCACCTACCGGACGAAGGACGGCCGCTTCGTCGCGCTCGGGGCGCTCGAACCCAAGTTCTTCTCGGCGTTCTGCGCCGCCGTGGGGCGCCCGGAGCTCGCGGAGCGGCAGCTCGACGACCACGGCGCAGGGCCGCGCGCCGAGCTCGAGGTGGTCTTCGCCGGGCGCACGTTCGCGGAGTGGACCGCCTTCGCGGCCGCCCAGGACGTCTGCCTCGCGCCGGTGCTGGAGGGGGACGAGCCGCGCCTCGACCCGCAGCTCGCCGCGCGGGGCGCGTTCGTGGAGGTGGAGACGCCGTGGGAGGGCAGGGCGATGCCGGGGGTGGCGTGCCCGGTCCGGCTCCGCGGGGAGGTCGCGCCGCTCCGCCCCGCGCCGCGGCTCGGCGAGCACGGCGAGGAGGTCCTGCGCGAGGCGGGCTTCTCCCCGGCGGAGATCGCGGGCTTGCGCGACGCCGGCGTTCTCGGCGCGTGAAGGGTGCCCTCGCGGAGGC
>Ga0184637_10000958_pt1 | contig 20301 bp, 15 predicted proteins | sample PLM3_127_b2_FD_133143 | JGI IMG/M metagenome (GOLD analysis project Ga0184637, IMG submission 133143) | Groundwater sediment microbial communities from an aquifer in East River, Colorado, USA - PLM3_127_b2 | ecosystem: Environmental > Terrestrial > Soil > Riparian zone | place: USA: East River... | reverse complement strand
CTTCCGTCTCGGGGGGATCCCCAACCCTTCGCCATGCTTCTCGTTCGAGGCGCGCCCGGAACCGAGGCAGTCGTTCCCATCGTGCGGGAGGAAGTTCGAGCGCTGGACCCCGAGCTTCCGCTCTACGGAATCATGGAGATGGACCAGTTGCTCTCGCAGTCGAGGTGGCCCTACCGCGTGTTCGGGATCATGCTCGCGGTCTTCGCTTCCGTCGCGCTCGCCTTGTCGGCCGTCGGGCTCTACGCCGTCATCGCGCACTCGGTGAGCCAGCGGGTTCAGGAGATCGGCGTCCGCATGGCGTTCGGCGCCGAGGCCCGGCAAGTCTCGTGGCTCGTCACCCGGAGTACCGCGCTCTCTCTCGTCGCGGGTCTCATTCTCGGGCTCGCCGGCGCTTTGGGGGTTGGGATGCTGCTTCAAAGCATGCTGGTTCAAACGAGCCCGGCGGATCCGTTGACGCTTCTCGCCATCGTCGTTCTGCTGCTCGCCGTCTCTTCGGCTGCCTGCTGGCTGCCGGCCCGGCGCGCGACCCGCCTCGACCCGGTGACCGCCCTCCGTCACGAGTAGCGCCGGTGATAGCATCTCCCGAGAAGAGATGACGTCCCCATACGACCTCGGCCTCGAGAAGAACCCGGCGAACTTCCAGCCGCTGACGCCCCTCCCCTTTCTTTCGCGCGCGGCGGCCGTATACCCCGACCACCCCGCCATCATCCATGGGGAGCGCTCCTATACCTATCGGGAGCTCTACCAACGCTCCCGCCGACTCGCGAGCGCTCTCGCGCGTCGAGGCGTGGGCCCGGGCGACACGGTGAGCATCATGGCCCCGAATATCCCGGAGATGCTCGAAGCGCACTACGGGGTTCCCATGACGGGGGCGGTTCTGAACCCTCTCAACGTCCGGCTCGACGCCGAAACCATCGGTTTCATCCTCGAGCACGGCGAAGCCAAGGTCCTCCTCACCGATCGGGAGTTCAGTCCCATCATCCGGAAGGCTCTCGCCGGGATCTCGCGGAAGCCTCTGGTCGTCGATATCGATGACCCCACCATTCCGGAGGGAGAGCTCCTCGGAGAGATCGCGTATGAGGCGTTCCTCGAGCAAGGCGACCCCGAGCACGCCTGGAAGCTTCCCGAAGACGAGTGGGACGCCATCTCCCTCAACTACACTTCGGGAACGACGGGAAACCCGAAAGGCGTGGTGTACCATCATCGCGGAGCGTACCTGCTCGCGGCGGGCAACGTCCTTGCCTGGAACATGCCGGCGCACCCCATCTACCTCTGGACCCTTCCCATGTTCCACTGCAACGGCTGGTGCTTCCCGTGGTCTCTCAGCATCAACGCGGGAACTCACGTCTGCTTGAGGAAGATCTCTTCGGAGACGATCCACGAGGCCATCCGCCGGCATCGCGTCACCCACCTCTGCGGCGCACCCATCGTGATGCGCATGATCGCCGACGCCGTGGCGCAGATGGGGCGGCCCTCGGACGACGTCGTCGAAGTCGCAACCGCGGCCGCTCCACCGCCCGCGCCGGTAATCGGGGCCATGGAGGAGGCGGGGTTTCGCGTCACTCATCTCTACGGGTTGACGGAGACGTACGGGCCGGCGGTCGTGAGCTCCTGGAACCGGCAGTGGGACGAGCTGCCACTGGTCGAGCGCGCGGCGAAAAAAGCGCGGCAGGGAGTCCGCTATCCCGTGCTCGAGGACCTCATGGTCGCGAATCCCGAGACGCTCGAGCCCGTGCCCGCGGACGGCCAGACGATGGGAGAGGTTTTCTTTCGGGGCAACGTGGTGATGAAAGGCTATCTAAAGAACCCGAAGGCGACCGATCAAGCGTTCGCCGGAGGCTGGTTTCACTCCGGGGACCTGGGTGTGGTGCACGAGGACGGCTACGTCGAGCTCAAGGACCGCTCGAAAGACATCATTATTTCCGGGGGCGAGAACATCTCGACGATCGAGGTGGAATCGGTCCTGTACAAGCACCCGGCGGTACAGGAAGCGGCGGTGGTCGCCCGCCCCGACGAGAAGTGGGGCGAGACCCCGTGCGCCTTCGTGAGCCTGAAGCCGGGCTCCCCTCCCCTGGAAGCGGCGGAAATCATCGACTTCTGCCGGAAGCACCTCGCGCATTTCAAGGTGCCGAAATCGGTGGTGTTCGGAGACCTCCCCAAGACCTCGACGGGCAAAGTGCAGAAGTTCATCCTGCGGGAGCGCGCCCGCGGACTGTAGCTACTTCCTCTCAATGCCGCGGGGCCCCACCCCCGCGGCTCTCGCTCCGCGACTCGCTGCGCTCGGGCTGAGAGCTCATTTCTTCGCGGCTTCTTTGAACTTCTCGAAGTTCTTGGCGTTCTCGAAGTAGAAGACGCGCTTGTAGGAGTCGGCGCCGATAACCGCCGTCGCCTTGTCCACTTCCTTCCCGCTCACCGGGTCGACGCCCACGCGGAGCGCGGCGTCCTTGGCCAGACGCTCCTTGCACATCTCACAGCAGCCGTAATAGTCCTTGCCTTCCACCTGGACGTGGACTTGCTTCTTGTCGTAGACCGCGTCGTTCACCATGCAGACGTACTCGGAGTCCACGACTTCCATCGCCTCGCGGTCTTCGGAGAACGCGGGGGACGCCAGCGCGGAGAGCGCGAGAGCGAGGAATGCCAATGCGGGTAGCCACGTGCGATAGGTCATCGAATTTTGTCTCCTCGTAGGTCGTCAGGTGGTCTCATTATAGCTTCGTTCAGGGCTTCTCGGGAACCAACCCCCGCAGTTTCTCGTTGAGAAAACCCGAGACCTCCTTCACCGTCGGAAGCCGAAGCGCCTCCTGGGCGACCTCCCTGGCCTCTTTGGCGGAGAGGCGCCGGATGATGTCCTTTACCGCGGGGATCGAGACCGCATTCATCGAGAGCTCGTCGAGCCCGAAGCCCACGAGAAGCGCCACCATCACCGGGTCCGACGCCATCTCGCCGCACATTCCCACCTTGATCCCGGCGGCGTGGGCCGCGTCGATGACGAAGCGCAGGGTGCGCAGCACCGCCGGGTGGAGCGGCTCGTAGAGATAGGAGACCTGGTCGTTTCCGCGGTCGACCCCGATGAGGTACTGGATGAGGTCGTTGGTCCCGATGCTGAAAAACGCCGCCTCCTTCGCGAGGAGATCCGCGGTCGCGGCGGCAGAGGGGACCTCGAGCGTGACCCCGCAGGGAAGATCGGCGCCGAACGGAACTCCCTCTCGCCGGAGCTCCTCTTTCGCTTCCGCAACCACCGCGAGCGCCTCGCGGAGCTCCCCGACGCCGCTCACCATGGGGAACATCACCTTTACGTTGCCGTGCCCCCGCGCGCGGAGGAGCGCCCGGAGCTGCTCCTTGAACAGGTCGCGCCGTTTCAGGAGGAGGCGAATGGCCCGGAGCCCGAGCGCCGGATTGGTCTCCATTTCTTCACCCAGCTGCTCGGCGGAAAGATCGAACGCGCGCACGATGACCGACCAGGGTTTCATCTGCTCGGCCATGCTGCGATAAACGCCGTACTGCTCCTCTTCGCTCGGAAACTGTCCGCGGTTGCGCGTCAGGAACCACTCGGAGCGGAAAAGACCGATCCCCGAAGCACCCTGACTCTGCGCGGTCGCGCATTCCTCGGGAAACTCCACGTTCGCCTGGAGCACGATGCGGTAGCCATCCTTCGTTTCCGCCGGCAGCTCCCGGAGATGCTCGAGCTTCTGCTTGAGGAGCGTCTGCCGGCGCCTGCGGGCGCGGTAGTCCCGCAGGGTCGCCCGATCGGGATTCACGACGACGATGCCCTCACCCCCGTCCAGGATCAGGGGCGCTCCGTGGTCCACTTTCGCCGTCAGATCGCGAACGCCCACGACGCAGGGAATTCGGAGCGAGCGGGCGATGATCGCGGTGTGGTAGGTGCGGCTTCCCGCTTCCATCGCGAGCCCCGCCATGTGCTCCCAGTCCAGGCGCGCGGTATCGGAGGGGCGGACGTTGTCGGACAGCAGGATGTATTTCCGTTCGAGCTTTTCGAGGCTGCGTGGGGGCGCCCCGGCGAGGTTTCGCATCAGTCTTCCGATGACGTCGTAGACGTCGCTTCGCCGCGCCCGGAAATAGTCGTCCTCGAGATCGTCGAAAACCGAGGAGAGCTCGTCGAGAATGAGCTGCGCCGCCCACTCCGCGTTCACCCGCTCCCGCCGGATGACCTCTTCGATCCTTCCGGCGACCAGCGGGTCGTCGAGCATGAGGCTGTGAGCGTCGAAGATGTAGGCCTGCTCCTCGCCGAGGGCCTCGACGGTGCGCCCCCGAACCTCCTGGAGCTCCCGCTTGGTGAGGTCCTTGGCGGCCTCGAGCCGCGCCACTTCTTCCCCAACCTCTTCGCGGAGAAGCGGCACCCGGAAGATCGGAGTTTCCTGATGTTGGAAGACGAGCGCCCGGGCGATGACGATACCTGGGGCGACTCCAATCCCGTGGAGCACCAGGGGCCGCGGGACCGCCCGTCCGGGGGACTCTGTAGACGTCGCGCTCACGATATCCCCCCGTCGGCGTCCTCGGCATCTTCGCCGAGGCCGCCCGCGACCAGCGTCGCGAGGGCGTCGACGGCTTCATTCTCGTCCTCGCCGGACGCGGTGATGACGATCTCCGTTCCCGTGGTGGCGGCGAGAAACAGGATGCCGAGAATGCTCTTGCCGTCGGTGGTGGTTCCGTCCTTGGTTAACATGACCTTGGAGCGGAAGCGGGTCGCGGCGCGGACGAAGCGGGCTGCCGCCCGAGCGTGCAGGCCGAGAACGTTCACGATCTGAACTCGTTTCTCAGCCACCGGAGCGCTCTTTTCTGTCCTTGTCCTGGCTCGCCAGGAGGTCGCTCGCAAGGTAGACGTTGTCTTTCCCCTCCCGCATCGCTTGAGCGGCGACCACGCGAAGGTCCCCCACCTCTTCCTCGCGCAGGCTCGCGAGGCGGATCAACATGGGAAGGTTGACACCGGTCACCACTTCCACCCGTCCCTTCTCGAGAAAGGCGAGGCTCAGGTTCGAGGGCGTTCCCCCGAACATATCGGTGAGCACTACCGTGCCCTTCCCCGCCTCGACCCGGGCGATAGCGGCCTCGATCTCTCGCTCGGCGTCCTCGGGGCTCTCCTGCCAGCCCATGGAGACCGAGGTGACGTTCGGTATGTCTCCGATAATCATCTCCGCCGCGGCGACAAGCTCCCGCGCAAGCTGCCCATGAGTAACCACGACGATTCCAATCATCGATTAGTGCGCGCTCGCCTCCTCGCCTCGCGCGCTCCCCTCGCTCCTCGATCAGTGCCGCGGGGCCCCACCCCCGCAGCCATGGGCTGAAGGCTCCGCTCGGGGAGGATGGGGCCCTTCCGCCTCCGCCCTTCGGGTTTCGGCGCGGCCCGCCGAAGCTCGGCGAAGGCGGCCGGGCCCCGCTGCTTGATCCTGTGCGTGTTAGCGTTAGTCATTCTCGTTGTCCCGGTGGGAGACTTTGACCCGGTATCTTCCCGCGCGCAAGCGCTCGCCGAGCTGGTTCGCGATCACGACCGAGCGGTGTTTGCCTCCGGTGCAGCCGACGGCGATCGTCAGGTTGGCTTTCCCCTCCATCGCGTAGTGTGGCATGAGGTAGCCCAGGAAGTCGTCGAGCCGGTTCAGCAGCTCGCTGGTCGCGGGCTTTGCGAGGAGGAACTTTTCGACGGCAGGATCGTTTCCATCCTTCTCGCGGAGCTCGCTCTCGAAGTAGGGATTCGGCAGGAACCGGACGTCGAACATCAGATCCGCCCCCGGCGGGACACCGTATTTGTAGCCGAACGAAACTACGTGGACCGAGGGACCCGAGACGGGGCGCTCCTCTACCACTTGCTCCATCACGTAGCGGCGAAGCTCGTGGGCCGTCAGCTCCGAGGTGTCCACCACCTTGTCCGCGAGCTGTCGGATGGGCCCGAGATCCCGCTCTTCGGCTTTCACCGCTTCCGCGAGAGACCCTTCCCGCTCCTGGAGCGGGTGCGGGCGGCGGCTCTCGCTGAAGCGACGGACGAGGATCTCGTTACGGGCTTCGAGAAAGATTAGAGTCGTGGGGAAACCCCTTTCCTCGAGCCTTCGGTGGGCATCGGGAAAATCTTTGAGGAATCCTCGTTCGCGGATATCGGCGGCGATGGCCACGCGATCGATGTTCTCCCCGCCCTGTGCGGTGAGCTCGGCGAACGACAGGATGAGCTTCGCCGGAAGGTTGTCGACGCAAAAGAAGCCCGCGTCTTCGAGAGCCTTCATCGCGAGCGTCTTCCCTGACCCGGAGAGTCCGGTGATGAAGACGAACCGCGCTCCTTTGCGCTCGGGCATGGCTATGAACCCGGAAAAACGTCTTGCCTTCTGGTCATCGTTCGGGGTCGATGAGCCCGAAGTTTCCGTCGGGACGACGATAGAGGACGTTCGTGCGGTCGTTCCCCGCGTTGCGGAAGACGACGAACTCGGCCCCCTGGTCCTCGATGGCGAGGACCGCCTCTTCGACGCTCAGGGGCTTGATGAGGAAGCGGCGGCTCTCGATGATCCGTGGACCGCTGTCGGGCGGGCCGCCGTCGGCGGCGATGAGGTTGAACGTCCCCTCGGCCTCGGTCGCCTTCACCGCGCGTCGCTTCCGATCGATCCGTTTTTCCTGTTTCCTCCTCGCCTGACCTGCGATCTTCTCGAGCGCCTGCTGGACCGACGTCTTGAAATCGTCGGAAGCCTCCTTGGCCGAGAGGTACAGCTTGCCCCGGCTGTGGACGTTGATCTCCGCGATCTGCCTGTACTTCTCCGCCAACAGGGTCACGTGGACGCCGGTGATTCCGTCGATGTACTTCTCGAGCTTCGGTACCCGGGAATTCACGAAGGACTTGAGGGATGCGGGGACCTCGATACGACGCCCGGTAATCTGGATCTTCACGGCCAAGTTTTCAATCCGGGCCTCCGCTCACGACGCGAAGGGGCTGCTGTACAGATTCTTTCTCTGGTTCGAGGGCGGGATGCGCAGCTCTTCGCGGTATTTCGCGATGGTGCGGCGCGCGAGAACCAGGCCTTCATCTTCGAGGATCCTCACGATCTTCGAATCCGAGAGCGGCCTCTTGGGGTTCTCCTCCTCCACGATCTTCCTGATGCGCTGCTTGATGGTGACGGAGGAAACGTGCTCCCCACCGACGCTCGCAATCCCGCTGTGAAAGAAGTAGCGCATCTCGAATACCCCCTGGGGGGTGTGTATGTACTTGTTGCTGACGACCCTCGAGACGGTCGATTCGTGCATCCCGATGTCGGTCGCGACATCGCGAAGCACCATGGGCCTCAGGTGCTCGACGCCGTTGTCGAGGAACTCCTGCTGCTGGCGGACGATGCTGTTCGCGACCTTGTAAATCGTCTTCTGGCGCTGATCCACGGACTTGATGAGCCAGAGGGCGCTCCGGAGCTTCTCCTTGACGTAGTCCCGCGTCGCCGCGTTGTCGTCGGACTTGTTCTCGAGCATGCGCTTGTATACGGAACTGATCCGGAGCTGCGGGAGGCGATCTTCGTTCAGCACCACCACGTACTTTCCGTCCACCTTGATCACGTAGACGTCGGGCGTGACGTAGTGGCTCTTCTCGGTGTTGAACTTCGAGCCCGGCTGGGGGTCGAGACGGCGGATGATCTCGCAGTGCTCGATCACCTGCTCCACGGGAAGCTTCATCGCTTTGGCGATTTCGTTGAACCGGTGGCTCTGAAGGAGATCCAGGTGGTCGGTCACCATGGTCTCGACGGGTGTCCCCGAAAGCTCGAGATGGCGGAGCTGGATCAACAGGCACTCGCGGAGGTCGCGAGCTCCGACGCCGATCGGGTCGAACGCCTGGACCATCGCGAGGGCCCGCTCGACGCTCTCGCGGTCGTAGTTGCCCATGTCGCAGATTTCTTCGACCGACGCCTGAAGGTAGCCGTGCTCGTCGATGTTGCCGATGATGGCGCCACCGAGCTCGACGGTCTTCTCGTCCGCGTGCGCCATTCGGAGCTGCCAATCGAGGTGGTCGGCGAGCGACGCCGTGGTGGAAAGCGTGTTCTCGATCGGGGGAAGCTCGGGGATCTCGTAGGCGGTCCTCGGCCGGTAGCCCTCGTCGAGGTAGTCGCTGAAGAACGACTCGTAGTCGATCTCGTTCATCGAGTCGTCGCGCTTGGGATCGGTCTCCGGCTTGCCGTCGGTCTCGACCGCCGAAGTCTCGACGGGGGCGGGGCCCTCGTCCGCGTCGCTCTCCTGCTGCTCGGAAGCGGGCCGTTCCAGATCCTCCTCGAGGAGCGGGTTCTCCGTGATCTCCTGCTGGAGCATGTCCGCGAGCTCGAGGGTGGACATGGGAAGGAGCTTGATCGCCTGCTGGAGCGAAGGCGTCAAGATGAGCTTCTGCTGGAGTTTTGCTTGGAGAGTCAGCTTCTGCTGCAAGTCTTCGCCTTTACCCCTCAGTCCAATCGGAAGTCTTCGCCGAAGTAGACTCTTCGCACGTCCTCATTCTCCGCCAGCTCCGACGGAGTCCCGGACCCGAAGATCTTCCCCTCGTTCATTATATAGGCTCGATCGGTGATCTTCAGAGTTTCTCGCACGTTGTGATCGGTGACGAGAATTCCAATTCCCCGTGCCTTCAGATGCTGGACGATCTTCTGGATGTCCCCGACGGCGATGGGGTCGATTCCGGCGAAGGGCTCGTCGAGGAGCATGAAGGAGGGCGAGGTTACGAGCGCACGGGTGATCTCGGCGCGCCTGCGCTCTCCGCCCGACAGCGTGTACCCCCGCGACCGAGCCTTGTCCGCAAGTCCCAACTCTTGCAGCACTTCTCCGAGCCGCTTCATTTTTTCGGACGTCCTCAGAGGAAGCGTCTCGAGAATCGCGAGCGCGTTCTCCTCGACCGTGAGCTTCCGGAAGATGGACGGCTCCTGGGGAAGGTAGCTGATACCGCTACGGGCCCTGAGGTACATCGGAAGCGCCGTGATCTCCTGATCGTTCAAGAAAACATTTCCCGAGTCTGGCCGGGTGAGCCCCACGACCATATGGAACGTCGTGGTCTTTCCCGCGCCGTTGGGCCCGAGGAGACCCACCACCTCACCCTCGCGCACCTCGAGGCTGACGTCGTCCACGACCCGTTTCTTGCGATAAGACTTTGCTAGCGATTGGCCCCGGAGAACCTGCATCAGAGGCGAGGTTTCGATGAATACGTGGTCTTGGTTCGGGTTAACTCCCGACCATCTACAAGAATCCTATCATCGCTCAAAAAAAATGTCAACTGCTTGCCTTCCGTGAGTTTACCGGCATTTTCCAGACGCGCGCTTTCCCCCCTCACGGTCATGCTTTCTTGTTCCGGCAAGTATTTTGCATGGTCTCCGGTCGCCTTCCCGTCGGGGGTATCGATGGTCACGTCCCCCTCCGCCAGGACCTCACGGACCTCCCTCGTGCCCGGCTTCAGCAGGACGTCGACGGTCTTTCCTTTCAACGTCATGGCTTTCGATTTCATCGCGACCCCGCCCTGGTACTGAAGCCTCTCGTCTTTCGAATTAAATAGAAACGAATCTGCCGTAGTGACCGTTAGCTCCGGGGCGCCCTCCTTCGGTTTCTGTAGAAATGTCGTCTTGACTCCGGTCTCGGCCAAAAGCTCGCCCGCCCCCTGAAGGAGCCGCACGCGACTCGCCTCAATCCGGTTCTGCCCCTGGATCCCGCGCACCTCGCCGGTGTAAACGGCCGTATCGGTGGCCCGCTCGTAACGAAGCTTCCTGGAGACAAAGAACACCGGCTCGTCGCTCTTCGAGGGAAACAGTCCCGCCGAATCCGCGGACCCCTTCGAGGTGGAGCGGACGTTGCCCGTGCCCTCGACGTTACCCGAGACGACGTCAATCTCGATGACGCGAGCTTCCAGGCTCACCTTCTGATCCCAGAGCCGAGGTCCCTCCTCGAGCACGAGCCTCGATGCGGCGTTCTGAAAGGTTCCCTTCTCCGCCGTGGCTCTCACGTCGCCCTGCTCGAAGGTGACCGCCTTCTCGCAGATCGCTTCCCGCAGGTCGCCCGAGACCGGGTCGAAGAACGCCTCGAGTTGGCGCGCGTTCACGATCTTCTTCGCTTCACTGCGAGGGGCCACGGGAATCAGGGTCAAGGTCACTCCGCCTCGGCCGCGGAGGACGTCGAGCCTTCCTTCTTCGTCGAACTCGAAGACCAGGGTGTATCCCTCGAGGTCCTTGTGGTACCCCTCGCGAGCTCCCTCGGGAAGCTTCATGACGAGCCGACCGCCCTCGAGCGCGCGAACGCGCTCCAGATCGTCGCCCCCCGGGCGGAAGAAGGCCTCGAGCTTCTCGGTCAGAAGCCTCTTCGTACCGGCCTCGGAGGAAAGGCGCGCGGAAGACGATTCCGAGGTCTCGGTTTCGGCGACGTCCATCCGCAGGTCAACGCTTTCGTACGCCTCCATGCGCTCGACGTTCTCATTCTCCTGGTCCAGATAAATCTGGAGATCATTGCAGTCGAGGGCCCGGGTCCTCTGCCGGACCCGCACGCCGTCGATGAACTGGACGAAGTGCTGGCGGCGCTTCATCGACGCGCTCACGCTTTCGATGCGGAGCGGGGCGTCTCCGTCTTCGCGGAAGGTCGCAGCGACTCCGCCCTCGAGCGCGAGCGTTCCATCCTGAAGCACGTAGGTCATGCTCCCGGCGGTGCCCGTCAATCCCTTTCGGAAGTAGCGCACCGGCTCGGTGCTCCAGGCGCGATCGGGTGAGCGCTGAAAGTGGAGGGTATTCGCCTCGAGACGAAGCGAGGTGTCGTCTCGAACGACGACGTTTCCTTCGAGGTATATGGAGCTGTCTTTCTGTACCTCGCAGTGGCCTGCTGTCACGACGACGGGGACTTTCTCTTCGCCGGCGTCGAACCGGATCTCGACGTCCTTGAACTGCTGCGCGGACTCGGTGCGGCCGCTGCTCTCGGCCGCCTTCAGCGTCCAGGCGGTTCGGCCTTCGGAGTCGAGCTGCTCGATTTCGACTTCGCGCGAGACCGGGGTATCGGGCTCATCGCCCTCGCTGGCCTTCGGGCCCTCTCTCGCCCGGACGCCTTCCCACACATAGCGCCCCACGTAGAGACCGAGACCGAGGAGCGTCACGAGAAGCATCCACTTGACGAAGCGGATTTGACCGAAGGTCATGCCGATTCCAGCGTTTCGATCCCGAGATCTCCCATACGGCGAAACTTCTGGTAGCGGGCCTCGACGCGCTCGTCGCCCGTGAGCCGCTCGGAACGCTCCAGACCTTCCACCAGGTACTTGTTCAGGATCTGAGCCGTCTGCCGATAGCCGGTATGAGCGCCCCCCACCGGCTCGGGAACGATACGATCGACGATACCGAGCTCGAGGAGCTTGTCGGACGTGAGCTGCAAGCCCCTCGCCGCCTCCTCCGCCCGGGTCGAGTCCTTCCAGAGGATCGCGGCGCAGCCTTCGGGGGAGATGACCGAGTAGATCGCGTGCTCGAGCATCAGGATCTCGTCTCCCACCGCGATCGCGAGGGCGCCGCCGCTTCCGCCCTCCCCGGCGATGGTCACGATGATCGGAACCCGGAGGCGCGCCATCTCGCGAATGTTCACGGCGATTGCCTCCGCCTGGCCCCGCTCCTCGGCGTCGATTCCCGGATACGCCCCCGGAGTATCCACGAAGCAAAGAATCGGGCGGTCGAACTTGTCGGCGAGCTCCATCGCGCGGAGCGCCTTGCGGTAGCCCTCGGGCCGCGGCATTCCGAAATTGCGGTGGATCTTCTGCTTGGTGTCCCGGCCCTTCTGATGGCCAATGACCACGACCGGTCTTTCGTGGAACCACGCCATCCCCGCGACGATCGCCGGGTCCTCGCCGAACCGGCGGTCCCCATGGATCTCGAGAAAGTCGGTGAAGAGATGCTCGATGAAATCGAGCGTGTAGGGCCGCTGCGGGTGGCGGGCGACCAGGACTTTCTGCCACGGGCTCAGGCGCGCGTAGATGTCGCGCCTCATCCCGTCGAGCTTTTGCTGCAGGCGCGCGATTTCGCGCTCCTTGTGAGCGTCCGCGGGATAGCCGGTCAAGGCCTCGATCTCCCGCTGGAGCGAAAGGAGCGGCGCCTCGAACTCCAGAGTTTCTACCGCCATAGGCGCCAGTTTAGCAGAATCAGCGCGGGTCCAGGTTTGGAGGAGAAGAAAAAATACAAGGGGGATGGGGGGGGACCGGAGGGGATAAGGGGATGAGGACGCCCCCACTAATCGGTCCGCTTCAAGCTCCACATCTCCTCCTACGCGCGGCCTTGGTCGAAGTCGCTATCACTCCTCAGAGAACCTTCAGGAGAGGGTCCTAGACTGAGCGCTTGGTGCTGGACTCATGAGTGTTGGGATGCCTCTCAACGCTCAGGTGCGGCCGAAAAAACGACGAGGAGAAGAAACCATGTTGAGAAGTGAATGGGTGATCGCAGCAGCGATGGTGGCGGGTTTTGCAACGATGACCCCGCCTGTCACGGAAGGGGCGGGCCAGGGCGGTAGTGAGCTTTCCTTCAGCAGGACGAAGATCCTCATCGAGTTCAACGCCAGTGCGGAGGACGTAGGAGTTCAGGTCTTGCTCGATGGGGAACCCTGGGAGAACGTTGCGATCTTCGGTCCGGACGATCGCAAGATCCTGGATGTCGTGGGGCAGAGCAGCCTCCTAACGCAGGGCCTTACCGAGCTTTTCTTCGAGAGCTCGGAGCCGTCGCTCGAGGAGGTTTCACTGGACGAGTTCTTCGAACGGTTTCCGGAAGGAGAATACGAGTTCGAGGGGGAGACCGTCGATGGAATCGCCCTGGCAGGCACGGCGATGCTCTCACACGACATTCCCTCCGGACCCGAAATTCTCGCGCCCGTCTCGCATACCGAAAGTCCACCGGTTGTGAACCCGCTCACCATGCTGATCCAGTGGGAACCGGTCACGGAGTCGATCGACGGCGAGCGCGTCGAAATCATCGCCTACGAGGTCATCGTCGAGCAGGTGGACCCTCGCCGCATATTCGACATCGTCCTTCCAGCTTCGGTTACCAGCCTGGTGGTTCCGCCGGAATTCTTCGTTCAGCGCAACACCGAGCACAAGTTCGAAGTGCTGGCGATAGAGGAGAGCGGGAACCAGACCATCACGGAGGGAAGTTTTGTCACCGCACCGTGACGCTTGGCTCGACGCGAAGAAGAAGAAATACAAGCGGGATAAGGGGGACCGGAGGGGATAAGGGGGATAAGACTTCAGGACGCCCGATCGGCCTCTTGATCTCCACATCTCCTCCTATCTCCACATCTCCTCCTTCTCTTCTATCGGTTCAGCGCGACGGTGCCTTCGCCGCAGATTGCTTCGAGGCTCGTGACCAGCTCGGGCGAGGGTTCGACTCGAAGGAACGGATGCGGGCGGACCGTGACCTGGTAGTTCTCCCGGGTCAGCTCGAACTTCAGCGGACACGTGCCCCGGTGCTGCTCGAGGAGCTCCCGCAGGTGCGGGAGCGAGTCTTCGAAGAACTGTTCGAGGGGGATGCGGATGGTCATCGAGCTCGCGTCGCGCTGCCGCACCTCGTCGAGGAGCAGGATCTTGGTGGCGAGGACTTTGCCGGCGTCTTCGCCCGGCTCGGGCTTACCCTTGACCAGGACCGCGACGTCGTTCGAGAGGATCCCGAAGGCCTCGCGGTAGAGGTCGGGAAAGACCACGACTTCCACCCCGCCGTGCGAGTCCTCGAGGCGGAAGACGGCCATGGCGTCGCCCTTTCGCGTCCGCAGCGTGCGGATCCCGCCGATGAGCCCCGCGATCGCGACTTCTTTCGGTAGCGGCTGTGCCGGCTGTGCCGTGAGCGGCTCCTCCACCTGAGCTTTCTCGAGGAGCGTCCGGCTGTCACAGTTGGCGTAGCTCCCGATGATGTCCTGGTAGGCGTCGAGCGGATGTCCGCTCAAGAAAAACCCCAGGGTTGCTTTCTCCTGCGCCAGCTTCTCGGCCTGGCTCCATTCGGGAATGTCCGGATATCGCTCGAGCTCGGGGTTCCGCCGAAGCGCCGTGGTATCACCGAAGAGCCCGAGCAAGCTCCCCTGGCCGCTCTCCCGCTCCCGCTGCACTTGCTGGCCCGCGTCGAGAGCGCGGTCGATGACCGCCGCGAGCTGCGCGCGCAGGACTCCGAACGAGTCGAAGCTCCCCGACTTCACCAGGCTTTCGAGCACACGCTTGTTCACGAGCCGGAGGTCGACCTCCTCGGTGAGGTCGGCGAGCGACCGGAAGGACCCGGCTTTCCCTCGCGCCTGGAGCATCGACTCGATCGCCGACTGCCCCACGTTCTTAACGGCGCCGAGACCGAATCGGATCTTGTCCTTGACCACCGCGAAATCGAGCTCGCTCTCATTGATGTCGGGCGGGAGGACCTGGATGCCCATGTCGCGGCAGGCGTTCATGTATTGAACCACCTTGTCGGTGTTCATCTTCTCCGAGGTCAGGAGCGCCGCCATGAAATAGACGGGGTAGTTCGCCTTCAAGTACCCCGTTTGATAGGCGACGAGCGCGTAGGCCGCGGAATGGGACCGGTTGAACCCGTATCCCGCGAAATGCTCCATGAGGTCGAAGATCTTGCCCGCCTTCTTCTCGGGGATGCGGGTCGCGACCGCGCCCTGGATGAACTTCTCCCTCTGGGCCTGCATCACCTCCGCCTTCTTCTTCCCCATGGCGCGGCGGAGAATGTCCGCCTGTCCCAGGGTGAAGCCCGCGAGGGCGGACGCGATCTGCATCACCTGCTCCTGGTAGACGATGACTCCGAGGGTATCCTCGAGAATCGGCTTCAGAAGCGGGAGCTCGTAGCGGACTGCGACCTTCCCCCACTTGCGGTCGATGAAGTCGTCGATCATCCCGCTGCGGATGGGGCCTGGCCGGTAGAGGGCGTTGAGAGCGGTCAGGTCCGAGAGCTTCTCGGGCTTGAACCGCTTGAGGATGTCCCGCATCCCCTCGCTCTCGAACTGGAAAACGCCGAAGGTGTCGCCCCGGGTGAAAAGCTCGTAGGTCTTCTTGTCGTCAACGGGAAGCGTGTCCAGATCGATCCGCACTCCCAGGTCGCGCTCGATCCTCTTCATGCAGTTATCGATGAGGGTCAGCGTGCGAAGACCGAGGAAGTCCATCTTGAGAAGGCCGATGTCCTCGCAGTTCCTCATGTCGAACTGGGTGGTGATTTCTCCCTTGCTCCCTCGGTAGAGCGGGAGGAACTCGGTCAAGGGCTCGGGAGCGATCACCACTCCTGCCGCGTGGGTCGAGGCGTGGCGGCTCACGCCCTCGAGCCTCTGCGCGGTGTCGACGAGCTGCTTTACTCGCGGATCGGCGGCCATCGCTTCCACGAGCTGCGGCACCTCTTGAAGGGCCTTCTCGAGAGTCGCGTCGAGGGTCGCGGGAATGAGCTTCGCGATCCGATCGACGTCGGCGTAGGGGATATCGAGCACTCTTCCCACGTCGCGAATGACGGCGCGGGCTTTCATCGTCCCGAAGGTGATGATCTGCGCCACGTTTTCGCGGCCGTACTTCGCGGTGACGTAGTCGATGACCTCGGAGCGCCGGGCCTCGCAAAAGTCGATGTCGATATCGGGCATCGACACCCGCTCCGGGTTCAGGAAGCGCTCGAAGATGAGGTCGTGCTCCAGGGGATCGATGTCGGTGATGCGAAGCGCGTAGGCGACGAGGCTCCCCGCCGCCGAGCCCCGTCCGGGTCCGACGGGAATCCCCTGCTCCTTGGCGAAGCGGATGAAGTCCCAGACGATGAGGAAGTAGCTGGGAAATCCCATCGACTGGATCATCGCGATCTCTCGCTTCAGCCGGGCCTGGTAGTCCGAAAGGTCGAAGCGGCCCTGAGCTTCGATGACGGTCCCGCGCCTCGACCACCTCTCGCGAAAGCCCTCCCACGCGACCTTCTCGAAGTGGCTGTCCGCGGTCTCCCCTTCGGGCACCTGAAATCGCGGGAGCTGAAAGCCCTCGCGCTCGAGGTCGACTGCGACTCTGTCGGCGATCCGGAGCGTGTTGTCGTACGCCTCCTGGTAGCCCTGGAAGAGGGCGGCCATCTCGTCCGAAGACTTGAAGTAGAACTGATCGTTCGGATACCTCATCCGGTTCTGGTCCTGCGACTTCTTCCCCGTCCCGATGCAGAGCAGGATGTCGTGGGCTTCGGCGTCATCGCGCGAAATGTAGTGGCAGTCGTTGGTCGCGACCGTCCCCATTGCCTCCTTCCGAGCGAGGGCGAAGAGGCTCTCGTTGACCGTCTTCTCGTCCTTTAGCCCGAGGCCGTGGTCCTGGATCTCGAGAAAGAAGTTGTCCTTCCCGAGGATGTCGCGATAGACGCCTGCGGCGCGAAGCGCCGACGCCTCGTCTCCGCGGAGCGCGGCCTGCGGCACTTCTCCTTTGAGGCAGGCGGAAAGGCCGATGAGGCCCTTCGAGTGCTGCGCCAGGAGCTCTTTGTCGATTCTCGGCTTGTAGTAGAACCCCTCGAGGTAGCCCGCGGTCACGAGCTTCACCAGGTTCTTGTAGCCTTCGTTCGTCTCCGCGAGTAACACCAGGTGGTTGTTCGTGTCGGAGACGCTTCCGTTCACCGACTTATCGAAGCGGCTCTTCGGAGCGACGTAGATTTCGCAGCCGAGAATGGGCTTGACCCCCTGGCCCTTCGCCGCCTTGAAGAAGCTCACCGCCCCGAACATGTTCCCGTGATCCGTGAGGGCGACCGCGGGCATCTTGTAGCGGGCCGCGAGCTCGACGATGTCGTCGATGCGGCTCGCCCCGTCGAGGAGCGAGAAATCGCTGTGGTTGTGCAGATGAACGAACGGTCTGGTCATTCTTCCTAAGTCATTCCCACTCGATGGTCGACGGCGGCTTCGAGGAGATATCGTAGACCACGCGGTTGATGCCGCGCACCTCGCCCACGATCCGGCTCGAGATCCTCGCGAGGAGCTCGTGGGGAAGCCGCGCCCAATCCGCGGTCATCCCGTCGCGGCTTTCGACCGCCCGCACCGCGAGAACGTGCTCGTAGGTGCGCGCGTCGCCCATGACCCCGACGCTCTTGACCGGAAGGAGCACCGCGAACGACTGCCAGACCTTGCGGTAGAGTCCGGCGCTCTTGATCTCGGAGACGAGGATCTCGTCCGCGGCCCGCAAGAGCTCGAGCCGCTCGCGGGTAACGGGCCCGAGAACGCGGATCGCGAGGCCGGGGCCGGGGAACGGTTGTCGAAAGACAAGCTCCTCGTCGAGCCCGAGCTCGAGCCCGAGGGCTCGGACTTCATCCTTGAAAAGCTCTCTCAGAGGCTCGATGAGCTCGAGCTTCAGTCGTTTCGGAAGGCCGCCGACGTTGTGATGGCTCTTGATGACCCGCGAGGGACCCCGGACCGAAACGCTCTCGATGACGTCGGGGTAGAGCGTTCCCTGGGCGAGAAAGCGCGCGTTCGGAATCTTCTTCGCCTCTTCGGTGAAGATCGCGATGAACTCGCGGCCGATGATTTTTCTCTTGCGCTCGGGATCGACGACGCCCGCGAGCTTTCGGAGAAAACGATCCGAGGCGTCCACCAGGACCACTTTCAGCTTCAGCTTCCGCGCGAAGCGCTCCATGACCTGAGAGGCTTCGTTTTTCCTCAGAACGCCGTTGTCGACGAAGATGCACGTGAGCTGTGAGCCCACAGCCTGGTGCACCAGGGTCGCGGTCACGGACGAGTCGACTCCTCCGGAAAGAGCGCAGACGACGCTTGCATTCGAAACTCGATGGCGAATCGCGGAGACCGCTTCCCGCGCGTAGGACTCCATGTTCCAGTCGCCGCGGACTCCGCAGATCGAGAAGGCGAAGTTCTTGAGGATGTCGACACCCCGCTCGGTGTGGGCGACTTCCGGGTGGAATAAAACCCCGTAGAGACCGCGCGATGCGTCCTCGAACGCGGCGATCGGAGCGTCTTTTGTCGTCGCAGTGACGTGAAAGCCCGTGGGCGCCTCCTCGATGCGATCCCCGTGCGACGCCCAGACCTTGAGATCCCTCCCCATTCCCCTGAACAGCAAGCTCCCGTTCACGCAGTGGACGAGGGCGTGCCCGTACTCGCGATGACCGGCGGAGCGCACCTCGCTTCCGAGGGTCTTCGCCATGAGCTGCATCCCGTAGCAGACTCCGAGCGTCGGGACGCCGAGGCGAAACACTCCCTCGTCGCAATGAGGTGCCCCCGCTTCATAAACGCTGTCCGGTCCTCCCGAGAGGATGACCCCGCGGACACCGGGACGGGACAGCTCCCGGGCGGGAACCGAGTACGGTAGGATCTCGCAGTAGACCGAGAGCTCCCGGAGTCTCCGCGCGATGAGCTGCGTGTACTGAGAGCCGAAATCGAGAATGAGGATGGTATCGTGAGCCATGACACCTCGAAGAATTTGCGCCCGATGAAGTCAGCATTATAGTCTTTGCCGGGGTCGAAAACAACAACCCTTGGAGTATGTCCTGAGCCGAAGCTCTATATGTAGTGTGGCCGTCCCGCTCCTGTTCCTCCTCGCCGCCGCGCCACTGCGGCCCCAACTGCCCCCTCAGGAGACTTCCCCTCTGGTTCCGGGCCAGGAACAGCTTCCGCAAGAGCAGCCGCCGCCGGCAGGACCTCCCCCTCCGCCCGCGGGCATCCTTCCAGTCGGCGAGATCGCCCGGCTGAGCTTCGCCCCCTCGGACCGCCCCCGGGTCTTCCTGCACGGAGACCGGCTTACGATCGTGACGGCGTCCGGCACCGTCCAGGGGCACGACGCCGCCTCGGGAGAGTTCCGGTGGAAGCTGGGCCTGCCGGGAGAGGCGCTGTTCGCTCCCGTCCTCTATCGTACGGACCCGGCCGAGATTCTCCTCTCTTCGGCTTCGGGGCGTCTCTTCGTCGTCGACGCCGGGACGGGAGAGATCCGGCGCGAGACCCAGCTTCCCTTCGAGCTTGCGCTCGCACCCCTCGTCGATCCCCCGCACCTCTACCTCGGAACTCCGGGCGGAGACGTGGTCGCATTCGACGCGGAATCGGGCTCCGAGCGTTTCCGCGCGCAGATGGGAGAAGCACCGCTCGCACTCGCCTCGTCGGGCGGAAAGATCTTTGTTTCGGGGTCGGAGCGCATGCTGACGGTGCTCGAGACAAAAAGAGGGGATGAACAGTGGCGCTTCCGCGGACGGAGCGGATTTCACGCGCCTGCGGTCTTCGCCAGCGACCGCCTCTACATCGGAAACGACGCCGGAGAGTTTTACTGCCTCGCGCTCCCGGACGGAGATACGGAGTTTCGCTGGCCGACCGGCGCCTCGATCCGAACGGCCGCTCTCGTCGAGGAGCGGTTCGTGTACGTGACCAGCTTTGGCAACGATCTGTACGCGTATCGGGCCCGGGGCGGATCGGAGCGGTATCGCGTGAAACTTCCCGGAAGGCCAGCAAGCGGTCCGGTGCGTTTCGGTCAAAGGCTCGTTGTCGTGACCTACGACGGGGCTGTCGTCGAAGTGGACCCGGACAAAGGCGTCGTCGCGAAAGTCTACGAGGCGCCGGGAGAGCTTGGATCTCCACCCGCGTTTCTCGCCGCGCTTCCTCCTCCAGCCCCCCCGGCTTCTTCGGCTTCACCGGCCTCCGCGGCGTCTTCCGAGAACGCGGTGTACCTGACACAACGGATCGCTCTCGTTCTTCGAACGGGGGAAGTCTTGCTTCTCGGGCATCGACCGGAAGTGGTGGAGGAAGTGAAGGAGGAGCCGCCACCGCCGCCACCCCCACCCGGAGAGACCCCTGCGAACCGGTGAGGACAGTCTGTCCTTGAAATAGGATGTTCCGGGCTCCTATCCCCTTCGGTTCCAAGGACTCCGGATTGGAACGGAACCTGCACCCGGGAGGATGGACTTTGACACCGTCTTTCGGGCAACGCTAACATGGGGTGTTGGAAATGAAACGGCGCACCGCCTCTATCTTGCTGGTAGGGCTGTTTTTCTCGAGCTTGGCCCTGGGACAGACTCCCTCGGTGCAGCGCCTCATCAGCGCCAAGAACGAGGAGAGCCGACGGAGCCCCAAAGAGAAAGAGGACATCGCGCACCTTTCGAGAACCATCGACCGGGTCGAGCGCGCTTTCGAGGCCGGCGATACGGACGAGCTCGAGCAGTGCCTTTCCGAAAAGAAAATTTATCTGTCTCTCAAGGCTGAGGAAGCGGGGTATTACGGCCGAAGCCAGGTCAAGTTCATGCTCCGCAAGCTCTTCCGCGAGCGCAGGACCGACTCCTTCACGTACGCTCCGGAAGACGTCGAGGTCTCTCGCGGGGAAAGCGCCGCGTTCCGAGCGGAGTGGAGCTACCTTGCACTCGAGGGGGACGATGTGGTCACCGAGCAGCTTCGATT